>Ga0190344_1000218_pt1 | contig 34728 bp, 27 predicted proteins | sample 48721323_MG_FD_161662 | JGI IMG/M metagenome (GOLD analysis project Ga0190344, IMG submission 161662) | Hydrothermal vent microbial mat bacterial communities from Southern Trench, Guaymas Basin, Mexico - 4872-13-2-3_MG | ecosystem: Environmental > Aquatic > Marine > Hydrothermal vents >... | reverse complement strand
TCAGAAAGGAGAGGTTGGCGGCGTTCAGTTCGTTGAAACGGGCCTTGTCAGCGTCGTCGAGGGGGCGATTCATTCGCATGGGCGGCTCCTGGCGATGAGAAGAGGTTTGGCGAAAAAAAACGAACGGGCCGAGGCCGATGATCAGCCGAGACGGTCGGTAAAATAGCACAAAAAAAAATTGAAAAGAAAGAGGATACCTTGCCCCCCGTGCATTCAGATCCAGGACTTGTCGACGAGACCTTCGCCCGGCAGCGCAACGCGTTGGCCGAACTGCTCGCCCGGCTTTGGTCTCTGGCCGAGGCGGCCGGCAGCAGCGATCTGCTTCCGGTGATCGACCGGTTGCGCGCCACCCTGGCCGAGCCGTTCCTTTTCGTGGTTGTCGGCGAGATCAAGGCCGGCAAGAGCAGCTTTGTCAACGCCCTGTTGGGCGCCGACGTCTGCCGGGTGGACCCGGCTCCCTGCACCGATGCCATCCAGGAAATCGTCTGGGCGCCCGAGCCGGCGGAGACGCAGATCGATCCCCACCTGCGCCGCATCGGCGTGCCGGCGGAAATTCTCAAGGACATCGCCATCGTCGATACCCCCGGCACCAACACCATCATCGAGCACCACCAGGAGATCACCCAGCGCTTCATCCCCAACAGCGGCCTGGTGATCTTCGTGTTCCCCGCCAAGAACCCCCACACCCGCTCCGCCTGGCAACTGCTGGAGGCCGTCAGCGACGAGTGGCGCAAGCGCGTGGTGTTTGTCCTGCAACAGGCCGACCTGGCCACCGAGGCCGAGCTGGCCGTCAACACGGCCAAGGTGATCGAGTACGCCCGGGACCGGGGGATTGCCGAGCCGGAGATTTTCGCCACCTCGGTCATGCGCGAACTGGCCGGCCAGCCGGGAAGCGGTTTCGAGCAGATGCGCCGCTTTATCCGGGACACGGTGACCGGCGGCCGGCATCTTTTCCTCAAGCTGCGGGCCATCCTGGACACGAGCGAATCGCTTTTTGAAAAAATCGGCGCGGCCCTGGCCGAGGCCCGCCGCCAGCTCGAAGCCGACCGCCGGCGCAGCCAGGATCTGGCCGGGCGGATGGAAAATCGCCGGGAGCGCAGCCTGGAACAGGCGACGTCTCTGGTCCGCGAAGTGCTGGAGCGATTCGACAAGTGCGGTGAGGCGACCTACCAAAAATTCGCCGACGGCTTGGCCGTGCCCACTTTTTTCCGGCGTTCGGTGGGCGCCGCCTTCGGCCGCAGAGGCGGTATGGCCGGTTGGATGGAGCGGCTTCAGGCCCAATTCGAAGCTTGTCTCGACAAGGAGATCGATGCGGTGTTGAGCCGCAGCGGCCGGCGCATCCTGACCGATATCGAGGATTTTTTGCAGGAGCTGGCCGCTTCGTTATCCGAGATGAGCGGCGCGGCGCAGCGGCCCGAAGAGCCGGTGATCGATTTCTGGCAACGCCGGGACGACCTGATCGACGAACTGCAGCGCAGCATGGCCGAACTGCGGCCCGAGACCCTTTTTTCCGAAAAATTGGCACGGAACCCGGAGCGGGCCGGTTCGACCCTGGTGGGCGGTAGCGCCATGACTCTGGTGGGCGCGTTGCTGCTGGCCACGACCCACATCACGGTGCTCGATGTCACCGGGGGGCTGCTCACCGGGGTGGGGGTGCTGCTCACCGGCGGCGCCCTGGTGGCCCGCCGCGGACGGATGCGCCGGGAGTTCAAGGAGAATCTCAAGGCCGGCCGGGCGCGCCTCGGCGAGGCCCTGGAGACGCGCCTTGCCGCGGAGATCAGTGCCATCTACGAGCGGATCGGCCGGCGGCTGAACCCCTTCTTGCAGTACGTCAACGAACGCATGGAAGCCCTCGAGAGCATCCATGAGCGAGGCAAGGACCTGGGGGAGGCCTTCCGACGCCTCTCGGCCGAGGTTGATCAGGCCGCCGGCGCCCGCCGGCGATCCATCGATTGACATCGTTTTTGCCCTGGTTTTTTTCGGATCGATTGGATCCTCCAGGGGCGCTACTCCATGAGAATAGGCAGCGGCGTGCACTGCCAGATGTCGCGGTTGTACTCCTTGATGGTGCGATCCGAAGAAAAACGGCCCATCCGGGCCACGTTCAGGATGGCGCTGGTGGTCCAGGCCTGGCGGTCCCGGTAGCGCTCGTCGACTTGCCTCTGGCAGTTGTGGTAAGCGGCGAAATCGGCCAGGACCATGAAGCGGTCTTCCCTGAGGAGCGGTTCGATCAGGGGATGAAACAGGTCCCGCTCCTCCGGCGAAAAGAAGCCTTTTTGAATCAAGGAGAACACTTCGCTCAAGAGGGGATCCGCCGCCAGGTAGTCGGCAGGATGGTAATCGGTTCGCAAGGCGGCCACCTCGTCGTTGGTCAGTCCGAAAATGAAGATGTTCTCGCGCCCCACGGCCTCCATGATTTCGATGTTGGCCCCGTCCAGGGTGCCGACGGTCAGGGCGCCGTTGAGGGCCAGTTTCATGTTGCTGGTCCCCGAGGCTTCATAGCCGGCGATGGAAATCTGCTCCGAGAGATCGGCGGCCGGGAAGATTTTTTCAGCCAGAGAAACCCGGTAGTTGGGCAAAAACACCACCTTGATGCGATTGCGGGTTTGCAGGTCGCGGTTGAGCATTTCGGCCACGTGGCAGATCAGGCGGATGATCAGCTTGGCGCGGGCGTATCCCGGAGCCGCCTTACCGCCGAAAAAGAAGACCCGCGGGTGAAAACTGAAGCTGCTGTCGTGTTTCAGCTTCAGCCAGCAGTAAATCACGTTGAGGATGTTGAGCAGCTGGCGCTTGTACTCGTGGATGCGCTTGACCATGACGTCGAAAATGGCCTCGGGCGAAACGCCGACCCCGGTCAGGTCCATGGTCAACCGGGCCAGGACCTCCTTGTTGATGCGTTTGATGGAGATCCATTGCTGGAGGAAGGACTCGTCGGGGTTCTTGGCATTGATGAAGGATTCCAAGTGCCTGAGTTCGTCGAGATTGGTGATCCATTTGCGCCCGATGCGGCTTTCGATCAGCCCCGCGAGGGCCGGGTTGGCCGCCAGCAGCCAGCGCCGGGGCGTAACCCCGTTGGTCTTGTTGTTGAAGCGCTCGGGGAACATGTCGTAGAAATCCTTCAGTTCCTTTCTGCGCAGCAGCCTGCTGTGCAGCTCGGCCACCCCGTTGACCGAACGGGAACCGACGATGGCCAGGTGGGCCATGCGGACCATTTTTTCCGGCCCTTCCTCGATGATCGACATGCGTCGCATCCGGTCGGTGTCGTTGAGATACAGCGTCGACACATCGCGCAGGAAGCGCCGGTTGATTTCATAGATGATCATCAAGTGCCGCGGCAGCAGGCTTTCGAGCATCGACACGGGCCATTTTTCCAGGGCTTCGGCCAGCAGGGTATGATTGGTGTAGGCGAAGGTGCGCTGGGTGATGTCCCAGGCGCGATCCCAGCCCATCTGGTAACGGTCGAGCAGCAGGCGCATCAGCTCGGCGATGGCCAGCGAGGGGTGGGTGTCGTTTAGCTGGATAACCACTTTTTCGGGAAACAGGGAGAAATCCTTGTGCTCATGGAGGTAGCGGCGGATGATGTCCTGGATGGAACAGGAGACGAAAAAGTACTGTTGCTTGAGGCGCAGCTCCTTGCCCGCGTAAATCTGGTCGTTGGGATAGAGGACCTTGGAGATGTTTTCAGACAGGTTTTTTTCTTCCACCGCCTTGAGATAGTCGCCGTCCTGGAAGTACCCCAAATCGAACTCCCGGCTGGCCCGCGCCGACCAGAGGCGCAGGTTGTTGACGGTGTTGTTGCCATAGCCGATGATGGGTACGTCATGGGCAACGCCGATGACCCGGTTGGTGTCGCACCACTCGGTCACAAGGCGTCCGTCGGGCATGTGGGTCTGCTTGACGAACCCGTTGTAATCCACGGAAAAATTGTACTCCGGCCGGCCGATTTCCCAGGGATTGCCGAACTTGAGCCAATTTTCGGGCAGTTCCACCTGGCCCAGATTGCGGATGGCCTGGTCGAAGATCCCGAATTCGTAGCGGATACCGTAACCCTGGGCCGGCAGGGCCAGGGTGGCCATGGAGTCGAGAAAACAGGCGGCCAAGCGTCCCAAGCCCCCGTTGCCAAGGCCCATGTCGGGCTCCATCTCGGCCAGCTCCTCCAGGTCGATATCCAGTTCCGCCAACGCTTTCTGGGTTTCCTGGTAGATGCCCAGGTTGACGAGATTGCTAACCAACATCCGTCCCATGAGGTATTCGGCCGACAGGTAATAGACGCGCCGGACGTCATGTTTATGGTATTTTTGCTGGGTCTTGATCCAGCGTTCGATTATCCGGTCGCGTACCGTGAGGGCCAGGGCGGTGTACATGTCCTGGGTGGTGGCGGTATACTGATCCTTTGAAAGCGAGTACTCGAGATGATTGGCGAAGGAGAGCTGGATGCTGGCGGCATCCAGCCCTTTTTTGACGGTGCCCCAATTCTTGAACAGCCTGTGGTTTTTCATGGTTGGCGATTCCGTTGAGAGGGGGGAAAGCTGCGAATGCAGGCCTTTGGATCGGCGCCTCGATGCCATGGGCCCGATTTCAGCATAAGCACACTATGGCCACGGGGTCAAATTCGGCCGTTTCATCCATCGGCGGGAGTTTTTGCCCCGTCGAGGGCAAGAGCGGTTTGACTTGCCCTCGGTCCAAGAGTACCAATGGGTATCGCGGCACGGTTTCCGTGTTCATGGATCGGTGGAACAGGAGGGAGGCGTCATGATGGAAGACCGTATTGAGGTGCGTGAGGATTACGCTTTTAGCGATTGGTTGTACTATACGGCAGCGGCCCTGGTGCCGCTATTCACCGGAGCGGTGGCCATCTATCCGCAATCCGCCCTTGGCTTGGTTTCTTACGGGGGTGTCGTGTTGGCCGGCGTCGCCGTGGTGATGCATCTTTTCTGCACCCATTGCCCCCATTACCAGAAACCGGGCCGTTTTTTGAAGTGCATTTTCTTCTGGGGCTTGCCCAAATTCTTCGCTCCGCGAAATGGTTCCTTGACCCGCCTGGAGAAGCTGGTGGCGGTGGCGGCGATGGGGCTGGTGCTCTTTTTCCCGCTGGCCTGGCTGGCGGAAGAGCCGGGCCTGCTGCTGGTGTACCTGCTTTCCCTGGCGGTTTTTCTGGCCACGGTGCGTCGCCATGAATGCCGGCGCTGCGTCTTTTCGGACTGTCCGGCCAACGCGGTGCCGGGCCAGACGCCGGGGCGACAGGGCAACGTTGGTTGATCTCTGCGGGTAATCCATGTCCTTCCATCTGTGGATAGCGCTGGAGATTTTTTTCAGCGTGCTCGCCGTGGGGCACGCCCTGCTGCACAAGCGCGATTCCCGGGCCGCCCTGGGCTGGATCGCCGTCAGCCTGGTTTTTCCCTTTGTCGGCCCGCTGCTCTATTTCGTGTTCGGTGTCAACCGGGTGCGTACCCATGCCCAGCAACTGGGGCTGCGGACCCAGTGGCGCTTTGATGCGCCGCATTTCGAGCCCCTGGTCCTCGACGAGACGGCCCTGGAAAGCTCCCCTGTGCCTGGTGCGCTGCGCGCCATGGCTCGGGTTTCGGACACCGTTACCGGGGTGCCCCTGGTGGCCGGCAACCGCGTGGAGATGCTCGTCGACGGCGATCAGGCGTATCCGCTGATGCTGGAAGCCATCGATGCGGCGCGGAGACGAATCTTTCTCACCACCTACATCTTCGAAACCAACCGCATCGGCCGCCGTTTTATCGACGCCCTGGCTGCTGCGGTGGACCGCGGGGTGGATGTGCGGGTGATCATCGACGGCATCGGCGAGTACTATTCATGGCCGCGCGCCGGGACCCTGCTCAAGCGCCGCCAAGTGCCGGCAGCGCGTTTCTTGCCGCCCCGGCTGCTGCCGCCCACCGTGCAGATCAACCTGCGCAACCACCGCAAGCTGCTGGCCGTAGACGGGCGCATCGGGTTCGTCGGCGGGATGAACATCGGCGATCGCCACATGACTGCGGTCCCCAAGCGCTGGCGCCAGCCGATGCGTGACGTGCATTTCAAGGTGATCGGTCCGGTGATTCGCCAGCTGGAACAATGCTTCGTCGAAGATTGGCGCTTTTGCACCGGCCAGCGCCTGGAGCTTTCGCCGGAATGCCATCCGTTGGCCAACGGCGCCTTGTGCCGCGCCATTGTCGATGGGCCCAACGAGGACCTGGACAAGCTGGCATCGATCCTGGGAGGCGCCATCGCCGCGGCCCATCGGCGCATCGCCATCATGACGCCGTATTTTCTGCCGCCGCGGGGAATCTTGAGCGCGCTGCAAACCGCGGCCCTGCGGGGGGTGGCGGTGGACGTGGTGCTGCCCCGGCGCAGCAACCTGCCCTACGTGGATTGGGCGACGTGCAACATGCTCTGGGAGCTGCTCAAGTGGGGCGTACGCGTCTTCTGGCAGCCGCCGCCGTTTTCCCACACCAAGCTCTTCGTTGTGGACGGCACCTATGCCCAGTTCGGTTCGGCCAATATCGATGCGCGCAGCCTGCGCCTCAACTTCGAGCTGAACCTGGAAACTTTCGACTCGACCGTCAGCGGGCGCATCGAGCGTTTCATCGATGAGGCCATCCATAAATCCAGCCCGGTGTCCATCGCGCAGTTGGACGGCCGGTCCTTGCCCATCAAGCTGCGCGATGCGGCGGCCTGGCTTTTTTCACCGTACCTGTAACAAGCATGCCGGCGCATGCACCTGGACGCTCGAACCAGAAGCCGGAGCGGGCGGACGCGTCAGGCCGCTCCCACCGGCAGACCCGGAACGCGCCGCAGGCGCCAACCTTGAAAAGGAGATCCCCATGATCAGCGTCGACATCCCCGGTTGGGGGCCGATTCGGGTTGAGCACATTGTCTTGGATTACAACGGCACCCTGGCGGTGGACGGTATTCTGGTCCCCGGAGTGGCCCAGCGACTGCAGCGCCTGAGCACCGACCTGGAAGTGCACGTGCTGACGGCCGACACCTTCGGCAAGGTGCGCGAGGGAATGCGGGGCATCCCCAGCCGGGTATCGATCCTGCCGCCCGGGTCCCAGGACCAGGGGAAGCTGGAATATGTTAAAGCATTGGGCGCCGAGCGGGTCTGTGCCGTGGGCAATGGGCGCAACGATCGGCTGATGCTGGAAGCGGCGGCCCTGGGCCTGGCGGTGATTCTCGGCGAAGGGGCATCGTTTGCCACCCTGGCGGCGGCCGACGCCGTTTGCCTTTCCATCGTCGACGCCCTGGACCTGCTGATCCACCCGCTACGCCTGACGGCCACGCTCAGAAGCTAAAGGGCGATGCCACGGATTGCCTGGTGCTTGTCAAGACCGGGGCGGCATGATAGTGTTACGTTTTTCAATATTTGCCCAAAACATCATCGAAACGAAAGGTACACCCCGAATGCCTTTACCGTTTCACGCCGCCCTCAACACCACCTTTATCGGCAGTTTGCCCTTGTCCGACGTTGAGCGGGCCGTGGACCTCGTGCTGGCCCACGCCCCCCGCGTGCCGGTCTGGCCCCAGTTGCCGGCTTATCCGCAGGAAAGCTTCGTGGCGCAATTTGCCGCCGGGCTTCCCGGCTTCAGCGGCAACCCCGCCCGGGTGTTCCTGGAGACCGAGGCCCCCGGCTTCGAGGCGCAGTTGCTCACGTTCTACGAGAGCTACATGGAAAGCGTGGAAAAATGGCCCGAGGGGCTGGACCCGCGGTTTACCCTGTCCCCAGAAGCGGCCCGGGGGTTCTACGCCCTCTGCCAGCGGTTGCCCGGTCTTGCTGAAAAACCGCTGGCGGTCAAGGGGCAGATCGCCGGCCCCTTCTCCCTGGGCACCTCGATCAAGGACGCCGCCGGCGGCTTCATCTTTCACGACCCCCAGTTGCGTGATGCCCTGGTCAAGCTGCTGTCGCTCAACGCCCGCTGGCAGGCGCGTACCCTGGCCGAATGCGCCGGGGCCCGGGCCATGATTTTTATCGACGAACCGGGGCTGGCCGGGTTCGGCTCCTCGGGGTTTATCAGCGTGTCGCGTGAAGACGTGGCCGAGAGCCTGGCGGAAATCGTCGAAAGTATTCACGCCGAAGGGGCCCTGGCCGGGATCCACGTCTGTGCCAACACCGACTGGGCAATGGTGATGGACACCGGCATGGACGTGATCAACTTCGACGCCTTCGCTTATTTCGACCGCTTCATGCTCTACCCGGAAAAGATCCGCGCCTTTTTCGAAGACGGGCGCATCCTGGCCTGGGGCATCGTGCCGACCCTGGATCCCGACGATATCGACAACGCCACCGTGGAGGGGCTGGTCAAGCGCTGGGAAGGGCAGGCCGCCGAGCTGGAAAACCTCGGGGTGCGCCGCGAGCGCATCGTCGACCAGGTACTCATCACCCCGGCCTGCGGCACCGGGGCCCTGTCTGCGGAGCGGGCCGAACGGATCTTGGCATTGACCGCCGGCGTTTCCGCGACCCTGAGGGCCAAATACGGTTCTTGAGGGACCGGTTATTTTTTATTCAAGCAGTACTGTTACTAATACAAAAAAAGCACAAGATTTAGAGGAGTTGATATGTCGCCTGCCCAGCCGAATTTTTCCGGCGCCGCCCGCTACGTACTCGACGACGAGTTGGCCCGGATCGTCAACATCTCCATGGCCCTGGAAATGCCCCTGCTGCTCAAGGGGGAACCGGGCACCGGCAAGACCATGCTGGCCCACGCCATCGCCGAAGCCCTGAAAATGCCGTTGATCGTGCTCAACGTCAAATCGAGCATGAAGCTGGTGGACGCCCTGTACCAGTACGATACCCTCACCCGGCTCAATGACAGCCGCTTCGGCGACTCCAGCCGCGACGTGAGCAACATCGAGGACTACATCAGGATGGGCAAGATCGGCCAGGCCTTCGTGGCCGACCAGCGCACTGTTTTGCTCATCGACGAGATCGACAAGGCGGACACCGATTTCCAGGACGACATGCTTGATGTCCTCGACCAGATGGAATTCGACATCATCGAGATCGACAAGACCGTCCGCGCCCGGCATCGGCCGGTGATCGTCATCACTTCCAACGCCAAGAAGGACCTGAGCGACCCGTTTCTCGGCCGCTGTAACTTCCACCACATCGCCTTTCCGGACCCGAAGATGATGCGCAAGATCATCGGGGTGCACTTTCCCGACCTGGACCGCCAGCTCATCGATGTGGCCATCGAGGCGTTCTACCGCCTGCGCGAGATCGATGGGGTGGAAAAGAAGCCCGCCACCCGGGAGTTGATCAACTGGATCCGCGCCTTGAATGCCGACCCGGACTTCAATCCCAAGGACATGGCCAAGGGAGAGCTGCCGTATCTGGGCGTGCTGTTCAAGAAAAGCGGGGACAGCGCCCGGGTGGCCAATGTCGTGAGCCGCCGCCGGCTCTTTTAAAAATTTCTGGATCACAAAAAATTCATGTTCATCGATTTCTTCTACAAGCTCAAGGACCAGGGCGTGCCGGTGAGCCCCACCGCCTTTCTCACCTTGCACCGGGCCTTGAAGACCGGCCTGGTGTCGTCGCTGGACGATTTCTACACCGCCGCCCGGACCATTCTCGTCAAGAGCGAGCGCTACTTCGACCTGTTCGACCAGGTCTTCGCCCACCACTTCGAGGGGGCCGAGCTGCCCGATGCCGAGGGCTTCGAGGTCGACGAGATCGCCCGGCTGATGCTCGAGCAGTGGCTGCGCGACCCCAAGACCGTGGCCGATGCCCTGGGGATGGACGAAAAGGAACTAAGCCGCCTGACCCCCGACGAGCTCATCGAGTATTTCAAGCAGCGCCTGGCCGAGCAGAAAGGCCGCCACGACGGGGGCAACCGCTGGATCGGCACCGGGGGCACGTCGCCGGTGGGCCATTCGGGGTATCATCCCGGCGGGATGCGCGTAGGCGGGGTGTCCCGGGGCAAGAGCGCCGTCAAGGTGGCCCTGGAGCGGCGTTACAAGGACTACTCGCGCAGCGGCCCCCTCACCGAGGCCATGATCGGCGAGGCTCTCAAGCGGCTGCGGCACCTGGTGCCGACCGGTCCCAAGGACCAGGTGGACGTGGATGCCACCATCTACCAGACGATGAAAAACGCCGGCGAGATCGAGATCGTCTTTTCGCGCAGCCTGAAAGACCGGCTCAAGGTGATCCTGATGATCGACAACGGCGGCTGGTCCATGGACCCGTACATCCCGGTGGTCCAGACCCTCTTCGACTACGCCCGGGCCCAGTTCAAGGAGGTCAAGACCTTCTTTTTTCACAACACGGTCTACGACGTGGTCTGGAAGGATCCGGCCCGCTACCGCGAGCCGCACGGCGTGGCCGAGTTTTCCCGCTACGACCCGGAGACGAGGCTCATCATGGTGGGCGACGCCTCCATGGCTCCTTACGAGCTGATGGCCACCGACGGGTCGATCTACATTAACGAGCGCTCCGGCAAGCCGAGCATCGCCCAGCTCAAGACCCTGGCCGAGACCTTTCCGCGCTCGTGCTGGCTCAACCCGGTGTCCGAGCGCATGTGGGGCTACACCCAGACCATCGGCGCCATCGCCCGCATCTTTCCCATGTTCGAACTCTCCCTCGACGGCCTGGAGAAAGCCGTCACCCACCTCATGGCCAAGAACTGACATGCCGACCGACGCTTCCGCTATTGACGGATCCCTGGCACAAGTAAGGCGCTTCGTCGCGCAAACCACCGGTACGGCGCCGACGGACGAAGAGCTCGCCGACGCCCTGGGGCGCTACTTCGTCATGAAGGAAATCGCCGACCACATCGCCATGGTGCGCGGCGGCGAGAGCGGCGAGGGGTGAAAAGAACGGTTCATCGGTCATTTTTTGAACCCCCGATCCACTGCGTGCCCACCGCCTTATCGGCCACCGCCTCCAGGATCGTCTCCAGGGAGGTGATGGCGGCCCGCCGGCCGCCGCCCTCCATGAAGCGGAGGCAGGCTTCCACCTTGGGCCCCATGGAGCCGGGCGGGAAATGACCGGCAGCCAGGTGCCGGCGGGCTTCGGCGACGCTGAGGCGGTTCAGCAGGGTCTCGCCGGGGCCGCCGTAGTCGCGCATGGCGCCGGGCACGTCGGTGACGATGAGCAGCATGTCCGCCCCGACTTCCAGGGCCAGGCGCGCGCTGGCCAGGTCCTTGTCGATGACGGCGTCCACCCCCTCGAAGGCCCGGCCGTGGCGGATCACCGGGATCCCGCCCCCGCCGCAGCAGATCACGATGAAATCCATCTCCATCAACTGCCTGATCTCGCGTTTTTCCACGATGGTCACCGGCTCGGGGGAGGCCACCACCCGGCGCCAGCCCTTGGCCGTTTTCATCGTCGGGTAGGGGAGGGCGGCCGCCTCCGGCTCGCTGAACGCCGGGCCGATGGGCTTGTCCGGGGCGGCGAAGGCCGGGTCGTTTTCGTCCACCACCACGTAGGTGATCAGGGAAATCAGGGGACGATACGCGATGCCCATTTCCATCAGGGCCTCGTCCAGGCTCGATTCGATCATGTAGCCGATCTGGCCTTCGGTCTGGGCCACGAGGATCTCCAGCGGCAGCTTGGGTACCTGGTCACAGCACTCCTGCTGCAGGAGCAGGTTTCCCACCTGGGGCCCGTTGCCGTGGGTGATGATCAGCCGCCAGTCGCGGCAAAGCCGGGCGATCTGGCGCACGGGAAGCCGCAGATTGACGAACTGCTCGTCGATGGTGCCGATTTGGCCTTTCTTGATCAGGGCGTTGCCGCCAAGGGCTACCAGCAGAATCGGCTTGAGGTCGGCGGAGACGGCCATCTCAGTCTCCTTTGGCCTGGAAACAGGCGACGATCAGTTCTGCCAGCGTGGGGCGGCCGTGGTCGGCGTAGGCATAGCCGATGCGGACGGTGGGCTTTTCGATGCGCATCAGCGCCGCCAGGTTCATCGGGGTGGCCGAGACCACCAGGTCGCAGGGGGTGGCGGCGATGGTGGCTTCCAGGTCCCGGATCTGTGTTCGGCTGTAGCCCATGGCCGGCAGCAAGGGACCGATATCGGGGTAGCGTTCGAAGGTTTGCTTCAAGGATCCGGCCAGGTAGGGGCGCGGGTCGACGATTTCGGCAGCACCGTGGCGCCGGGCCGCGATGATCCCGGCGCCGTAGGGCATCTCGCCGTGGGTCACGGTGGGACCGTCTTCCACCACCAGCACCCGCTTGCCGGCGATCTGTTCAGGATCTTCGATCTGCAAGCGCGATTCAGCCAATACGATCCGTGCCTTGGGATTGTGACGCGCGATGGCCTGGCGCACCTTCGCCACGTTTTCGGCCTCGGCGCTGTCCACCTTGTTGATCACGGCGATGTCGGCCATCAACAGGTTGGTCTCGCCGGGGTAGTAGCCGGTCTCGTGGCCGGGCCGGTGGGGATCGAAGACCACGATGTGCAGGTCGGGCTTGAAGAAGGGGGTGTCGTTGTTGCCCCCGTCCCACACGATGATATCGGCCTCGGCCTCGGCCCGGCGCAGGATCTTCTCGTAGTCGATACCGGCGTAGACCACCCCGCCGGTGCGGATCACCGGCTCGTATTCCTCGCGTTCCTCGATGGTGCAGTCGGCGGCATCCAGATCGGCCAGGGTGGCAAAGCGCTGGGCCACCTGGCGGGTCAAGTCCCCGTAAGGCATGGGATGGCGCACGGTGACCACCTTCATGCCGAGTTCGCGCAGGATGCGCGTCGCCTCCCGGCTGGTCTGGGACTTGCCGCAGCCGGTGCGCACGGCGCACACCGAGACCACCGGCCTGGAAGAGGGCAGCATGGTATACGAAGCGCCGATGAGGATGAAATCGGCCCCGGCGGCGGTGACCACAGAAGCTTTGTGCATCACCTCGGCGTGAGGTACGTCGCTGTAGGAAAAGGCCACCAGGTCCACCCGGTGTTCCCGGATCAGGTAGGCCAGCCGGTGGTCGGCGACAATCGGAATTCCCTGGGGGTAGAGGGAACCCGCCAACTCGGCCGGGTAGCGGCGCCCGTCGATGTTGGGAATCTGGGTGGCGGTGAAGCAGACCACGCGGTAGCGCGGGTTGTCTCGGAAATAGACGTTGAAATTATGAAAGTCGCGCCCCGCGGCCCCCATGATGATGACGTTTTCAAGCGTTTGCATGGCGTGTGCCTTTTCACGTGCTTTCATGAATATCCATCTCCTCTGGGCGGGAGCGTCGAACTGAGCCGGCTAACGCTTGATATCAGCTTTGAACAGCTGAAGGCCTGCAGAAAAATCCCTCCTGATGAGGTGATTGCAGGGCTTTGACTAGACAGTGGGGCCAGGGCCGTTTGTTTAACGGGCCTGAAAATGATACGTATAGGAGTACAACAGAAGGCAAGCCATGGGCAAGTTATCAAACATCGCTCCGGTGGGCGACTTGTGGCAGTCGGCGGCAACACTGCTGAAACAACTGCAAAACAGCAAGGAACCCTTGATCATTACCCAAAGAGGACGAGAAACCGCGGTGAAGATCCGATTTACCCCCACAAAAAAAGGAACCCTGCCATGAAGAAGCACTGCACGTCGCTCGTCGTCATCTTGTTCGGAACGTTTCTGCTCGCCGGTTGCGCCGCTTTCAACGACTACCGGCGGCAAGGCGAACTGGCGCTTTCCGGGTTGACGGCGCCGGTGACGGTGCTGCGCGACGAAAAGGGGATGGCTTACATCCGTGCGGCTGGCTCATCCGACGCGGTGATGGCCCAGGGGTTCGTCACGGCCCAGGACCGGCTGTTTCAGATGGAACTCAACCGCCGCTTTGCCGCGGGCCGGATCAGCGAGTTCGCCGGCGAGGGGGCCGTGGGGCTCGACACCCGCATGCGGACCCTGGGGCTTTACCGAAACGCCCGCCGGCACGCCAAGATCCTCGACCCCGCTGAACGCGCCTTTTTCCAGCGGTATGCCGACGGGGTCAACGCCTACATCGGCACCTGCCGCAGAACCCTGCCCCTGGAATTCAAGCTGGCCGGCATCGATCCCGAACCATGGACGGTGGAAGACTCCCTTGCCATCCTCTACCTGATGGCCTGGGACACCTCGGCCAACATACAGACCGAGATCGTCACCCAGGCCCTCATCGAGGCCCTGGGGCCGGAAAAGGCCCGGGAGATTTTTCCCCTCAACATCAACCCGGACGACCCGTCCGGCGGTGGAATCGCCATCGCATCTCTGCCACCCGACTGGAAACCGGTCGGTCTCGGCGCCGATCCCCGGATGAGCGCGTGGATAGGTCCCCGGACATTCGAAATCGGAAGCAACAACTGGGTCACCGGCCCGGCCCTGTCCGCCAACGGCAAGCCCATCGTGGCCAACGACCCCCATCTGGACGCGCGCATTCTGCCGGGCCCCTGGTATCCGGTGGGCCTGATCACCCCGGAATTCCGGGCCGTCGGAGCGAACATCGCCGGAATCCCGGGGATGGTGGTGGGCCGCACCGAACACGTTGCCTATGGCGTCACCAACGCCTACGGCGACATGCAGGACTTGTACGTGGAAACCGTCGACCCGAAGGACCCCAACCGGTACCTGGAGGGCGACCGGTCGCTCCCCTTCGAGATCATCGAGGAGACCTTGCGGATTCGGGACAAGAAGGCGCCGGATGGCTGCCGCAGCGAGGTTCTGCGGATTCTTGCCACCCGCCGCGGGCCGGTGGTTTCGGGGGTGCTCAAGGGGCTGGACGGCGACAGGTGCATCACGATGCGCTTTGCCCCCTTCGAGACCATGCACGGCAGAATCGGTTTAGACCGGTTTCTCACCGCGCGCTCGGTGGATGAATTCTCAGCCGCCTTGCGGGATGTCAATATGATCTGTCTCAACCTTGTGGTGGCCGACACGGCCGGCAACTTCGCCTGGCGGGTGACCGGCACCCTGCCTCGCCGGGCGGAGGGCAGCGGCACTGTTCCGTGGGTGGTCCGCGACGGCCGGGACAACTGGCAGGGCTGGATTCCTTTCGAAGACAACCCCCATCTGGTCAACCCGGCCAAGGGGTGGCTGGGCACCTGCAACCACACCACCGTCACCCAGGATCTGCCCTACTACTACTCGTCGTATTTCTCGCCGTCTTTCCGCTACCGTCGCCTCAAGGAGCTCATGGACCGGACCGCGCCGCTCACCGCGCTCGATCACTGGCAGTTCCAGCGCGACACCCGCAACCTGCTGGCCGTGCGCCTTGCGCCCGTTATGGCCAAGGCCCTCACGGCCCACGACGACACCCGCCGCCTGGGCGAAATCCTTGCAGGCTGGAATTTCCAGGACGATATCGACCAGGCCGCGCCCACCATTTTCCAGGCGGTGCTGGTGAAATTCGCCTTCGCGGTGTTCGAGGACGAACTCGGGCCCGAATTGGCCGCTCTCTACCTGGACAATTGGTACATTTGGGAAGAGCGGCTGCTGGCGCTGGCCATGACCGACGATTCGGAGTGGTTCGATGACCGACGCACGGAGGGGGTGCGGGAAACCCGCGACGACCTGCTGCACCGGGCGGCCTTGACGGCAACCGCCGAATTGACCCGTCGGATGGGAAGCGATCCTGACAAATGGCTCTGGGGCACGGTGCACCGCCTGGAGCTGGTTAGCCCGATTCGCAGAAAGGGGTTCGGCAAGGGGCTGCTGGGAGGCGGCGCCCACCCGGCCCCCGGGTCTAATGAAACCCTCTGCCGAGGCTGGTGGGATGTAAACACTCCCTTCGACGTCACCCACAGCGCGGCCCTGCGCATGGTGGCGGATCTGGCCGACGGGGAAAAAATCCTGGCGGTGCAGCCCGGCGGCGTTACCGGGCGGATCTTCCACCCCCACCACACCGACCAGGTGGACGACTACTTCTCAGGCAAGGTCCGCTACTGGTGGTTCAGCGACGCGGCCATCGAGGCCCATGCAAAAAACCGGTTGACGTTGAGGCCCTAATAAAGCCGCGCCTCCAATCGTTGGTTTTGACGCCCAACCGATCAACTCATTCTGAAATCGACCACAGGGTTCATGCCGGTATAATGCGGGACCCTAACAAAGAGGAATAACTAAGAAATGCTTTCGCGCCAAGAAGCTATCGCCCTTCTATCCAAATACGCTCGAGGGGCGGATTGGACCAAACACTGCTTGGCCGTTGCGGAGGCAACGATTAAAGTTGGACATGTTTTGGCAAAGAATCGTTCAATCGACTGTTCATTTATTTGGTCTGCGGCTCTTCTGCATGACATCGGTAGATACATGACGCATGACCCATTGCTTCATGGCGTCGAGGGATACAAGCTGCTGTCGATGTTGGGTCATGAAAAAGAAGCCTACGTATGTGCGTCTCATATTCTTTTCGGTCTCAACGCCGCAGAGGCTAGGCAGTTAGGCCTACCCAACCATGATTTTTTACCCCGCACTATTGAAGAAAAGCTTGTACCACTCGTCGACTACCTGATTGAATATGATCAACCAACTACTCTTGACCGCAGGTTCTCGTCCTTGCGCGAGCGTAATTGCGGAAACACATTCTTCGTGGACAGGCTTGATCGCGCACAAGAGATAGCACGAACATTTATGCTTCAGATAGAAGATGAAATCGGTGAATCCGTAGAGAGGATTGTTGCGTATCAATAAAATTATCGCGACCAGAACTTTCGCATTCTCAAGGCGGCCCTCGAAAACCGCCTTGGCGAATTGAACCGATAGGCCCAAAGCACACCTTTAACAAGGCGCAGAGAAGAGATATCGACTTCTTCCCGGGTGATGCCGGGGAAGGGGAGAGCCGGATCGTGTGGGGGCGGGGGGCCTTGCACAACATGCCCCGCTCCTTCAGGGCAAGGCAGTACAGGCGGGCGGTCTGGTCCACCATGGTCCGGCGGATCACCGGGGCTTGTAGTTGGGGGTGCCGACCTGCTCTTCCGGGTCAATGAAATCTGCGGCTTTCATGGCAACTTCCCTAAGGCACCAGCCAGAACGTCCGCTCGACCGATTTTTCCATCACGTAGCGGCAGACCCTGCCGTGGTAAAAGGCCCCGCCGCTGCCCCGGCGCCCCATGACCACGGTCCCGAGGCCCTGGCGACGGGCGATTTCCAGGATGGCGCGGCCGATGCCGGTGGTTCGGTTCACTTGCTTGAAGTCGATGTTCCCGGGCTCGAGTCCGGCCTGTTTCAGCCGATCGGCGGCCTTGGCGGCGAAACGGTCCAGGCAGCGCTGGTCGCTGCGGGTGAGAACGGCCGCCGCTTGCCCGGAGGTATCTTCGAAATCGATTTCGCAGTGGTCGGCGAAGCGGGGAATGACATGTAGCAGGGTGATGGGGACCGACGGCACCCCGGAGACCATGAAGGCCAGGTGGTCCACGGCCCGCAGCGAGTTGGCCGAGCCGTCCACCGCCACAAGGAATCCGTCGTTGCGGCATTCGCCGTCCACCACCCATACCGGAACGATTTCGGTATGCTCGCACAGCTTGGCGGTGAGGCTGCCGATGAACAGCTTTTGCACGCCGGTGAGCCCCCGGCGCCCCACCACGATGGCATCAAAGCGCATGGTCTCCGCACGGATGATGATGTCCCGGGCCACCCCAAGCGACCTGGGTTGAAAGATGGCCTCGATGGCGCCCGCGGCGATGCCGCCCCGCTGGAGCGTTTCCAGACTGTCGTCCAGAACGCGCCGGGCGTGGTCCTCGTTGCGCCGGGAGATGGCCTTGAGCTGGGCCCTGGCCTCGGGGTCGTGCTCCGCCTCTTCCACCAGCAGCGGCGGCAAATCCCGCTGAACGTGAAACAGGCAGCAGCTCAGCCCCGGGAAATGGTGCCGCATCCGCAGGACGTAATCGAGCATGAGGCGGCTGTGCAGCGAGCCGTCGACGGCCAGCAGGATCTTCTTTTCGATCTCGGCCATGATTCCCTCGCATAAATTGTAAAATGGATTCTACGGATTAGAGTAGGCGCGACACCCCGGTACTGTCAACCGGATTCGAAGCGTTGTACTTGCCCACGGGAGCGGTTTACCCCTATACTGTCGCCAGAAAACGGAGCTGCCTCAGTGCCGTCTCGTCCCGATGAACATAAATTCCCCGGGTCGAGTCCGGGGCAGGCCTGACCAGGGGAGGAACATTGGTCGTCAGTCATTTTTGAACAAGGAAGGCAATGGACCTGGCCCGGTTATCCGCCAAGCCTTGGCGTTCTGATGTGAATTGAAACCATTTTCAGCCATGCGCCGCCTTCGCATTACATTCGCCGTTCTGGCAGCCGCCGTCGCCCTGATCGTCGCCCTCGCCCTGGTGGCCCCCTATGCGGTGGATACCGCCCCCGCACGGCAGGCGGTATCCCGCTGGATCAGTGGTCTGCTGGGGCAAGAGGTGCGCATCCAGGGCAAGATGCGTTTCACCCTGCTGCCGGTCCTCGGGTTCGTCATCGAGGACCTTTCCGTGTCCGGTCCGGACGCCGCCACCCGGGAACCGCTGGCCCGGATCCGGCAGGTGTCCATGGCGGTGGCACCCTGGCCGCTGCTGCAGCGGCGGGTGATCGTGGAGCGGATCCATTTGCAGGGTGCGCGGATCGAGTTGGTGCGCGATGCCGACGGCCACGCTAACTGGCAAGGGCTGTCGATCCTGAGCCGCGATGCGACCGAGAGGACCGGGAAAACGGCGGCGCTGATGCAGTTCGAACAGGTGACCGTCTCGGACGGATCCCTGCATCTTCAGGATGCCGTCGCCGGCAGGGACATCCTGGTTTCCAATATCGCTTTCCGTCGGCGAGGCAAGGGGAGTCGGTCCTTCGTGCTCGGCGCCCAAGCCGTTTGCCGCCAGGGCCCCATCGCCGCCTTGGAGCAGTTGTCGGTCACCCTGCATCTCACCGGCGACGCCGTGGTCGCCCCGGACCAGGAGCGCTACGCCATAGAGAACGCCGACCTGCGCCTCACGCTCCAACGGCAGGCCCCCACTGACGCATCCCCCCTGGCCGTTCTGAAAGCCGTGGTCTCGGCCGACGTCTTCAAGCGCCTCGTGAAACTGGAAAAACTGCGTATCACCGCAAGGGGGGCCAGCTTGGATGGAACCGCTTCCGGCCACATCGAAGCGGGCACGGCCACCCTGGCCGCCCAGCTAGAGCTGAAAATTGAAGCACTTGAGGAGCTGCTGGGCGCCCTGGACCTCAAGGTGCCGCCTGCCGCTGGATACCGTTTGCCCCATACCGCGGACGTGAAGATGGCCCTGTCGGCCCGTCCCGGCCACCTGGCGTTGACCCAGATCCAGGGAGCAGTGGACGGGGTTGCGGTGGCGGGGGACGTGGCGATGGCCCTCGGCCAGCCGCTTTCCTGCCAGGCAACCCTGCGCACCGGCAAGCTGGACCTGAATGCCTATCTGCCGCCCGCCCCGGACCAAACGGGCCGGAAAGCCACGCTGCCGGCGCCGACACTGGCCCTGGCTCTTTCCCTGGATGCCGAGGCGCTTTCATGGAAGCACTACCTCGTCGAGCAGGTTGCGTTGCAAATGCGGTGCGTGCCCGGCAACGGGATCGAGGTAGAAACAGCCACCGGCCGGTTTGCCGGTGGTACCTGGCGGCTGGAAGGCAGGCTCCAGCCCCGGGATCGGAACTGGGCCGGCCGGCTGATTTTGACGGCGCGGGATGCGGCCGTTGCCGAGCTCTGGCCGCCGGGCACGCCTTCTCCCTTTGCCCGTGGAGGGGTGGACCTCGATGCAGACCTGGCCGCAGACAACCTGGATCCAGAGAATTTTTTCAAGAGCGTCCAGGGAAAGGTCGTGGTTTCCACCCGCCGGCCCCTGCAGGTGGCCGGCGGACTGCAGACCGAGATTCAAGGCCGCCTGGCGGCCGTTTTCGCGCCGGACAACCACTTGGCCCTGGACGTGCAGGTGGACAGCCGCCGCCCGGATCTGAAGATTGACCTGAAGAGCGAGGGCACCTGGGATCCCCGGGCCCTGGTGGTGGACGGTTATCAAACCTCGCTCACCGCTTCATTTCCGGCGCTGCCCGGACCGGATGGCCCCTTGCACCTGGACGGCGACCTCACCTTGTCCCTGTTCCAGCGACGGGCCGCCTGGCAACAGACCCGGATTTCACTTCCAGCATTAGGACTCGCCGCCCGGGGCGACCTGGATCTGGCCCAGGTCGATGGCGCCCCCGTGATCGACGCCAGCGTGGACATTGCGCCGCTGGCGCTGCGCCCGTTCCTGGAAAAACTGGGATGGGCGGTCAAGCCGGCGGACCCGTCGGCCCTGGACCAAGTGAGCGCAGCGGTGCGCTTCCACTACGATGGGCAGCGATTGGCGGTACGCGAGCTGGATTTGCAGGCGGACGATACCCAGGTGCGCGGCACGGTGGACATCGCCGCTTTCAAGCCGCTTCAGGCGCGTTTCAAGCTGGCCGCCGACCGGGTCGACCTGGACCGCTACCTGCCCTGGAGCGGCAGTTCCGGGCCTGCCGACCAACCGTCGCATACAGAGCCTGTGGATATCCAGGGCACATTGACCATCGGGCGGTTGACGCTTTTCGGCCTCGATGCCGTCGACGTTTCCGCCCAGGTCACGGCGGATCGCAGCGTCTTGCGGTTTGATCCGGTTCATCTGACCCTCTACGAGGGGGTCACCACCGGTATGTTCGATGTCGCCCTGGACGACTCGGACCCGGCCTGGCAGACCCGGGCCGTGGTCAACCACGTTCAACTGCGTCAGCCCCTGGAAATCCTTTTCGACCGGCCCATCCTTTCGGGGGCCTCGGACATCGAGGCGCACTTCTGGGAACGCCGGGGAGGGGGAGACTCCACCGTCGCCGGCCTGAATGGAAAACTGGATTTCACCGTGCGCAACGGCAAAATTCACGGCGTCCGGATCGTGTCGGAGGCCGGCGAGGCTGATTCGCAACCTCGTCCGGCCGGTTCAGGCGATTCAGAGGCCGAACCCTTTCAGCCCTTCGATGTTCTGGAGGGAAGCTGGACCTTGACCGACGGCGTCGCGGTCAGCGAGGATCATTGTTTGCGTGCCACCGGTTTGCAAATGGCAGCCGCCGGGCGGGTCGATTTCGTTCAAAAGCGCCTCGACGCCACCCTGTCGGCCGACATCCCCGCCATTCCCGTGGTCTACTACGCCCTCAACGGCCCCTTCGGAGACATCCGGGTGCGCATGGACCGAACCCGGCTCGTGCTCGACACCACCACGGGCATCGTCACCTCCCCCTTGAAGTTGGGGCAGGGGACCTTGGGAATCGGGGCAGAGATTTTGGAGCGCGGCGGTCAGGCCATCGGCGACGGAAGTGGCGTCCAGCAATTGGGCCGGGGGGCCATGTCGGTGGGCCAGGGGGTGCTGGAAGTGGGAAAAGGCGTGCTGGAGCTGCACAAGGGCGGGGAAAGCCTCGGCGATGGGGTCAAGAACGTGGAGGAGGGGGTTGTCGGCATGGGAAAGGGTGTGGCGGGGCTGGGCAGGGACGCCTTGAGCACCGGCCTTGGGGCGCTGGAAGGACTCGGAAGGGGGCTGGAGCGCCTGTTTGGCGGCGGTGAAAAATTGACCGCCGAAGAAGGCGAAGAAGGTCAGCCCGGGGCTGAGTAGGGATGTGCGGCAAGTCGAGATGCGGTTTTGACGTCGTCCAGAACTTGAAAAGGGAATGCCGCTCGTACTATTAGGAGAAAGATTCCGCTTTCCCATGGAAAGCCAAGCGGCCTTCAAATTCCACAACAACGGAGAGAGCACATGATCCGCACCGTAATCCGAGGGACCGGGCGCCATCTTCCGCCGCGACTGGTCACCAACCAGGACCTGACCCAATGGATGGACACTTCCGACGAGTGGATCCAGCAGCGCACCGGGATCCAGCAGCGCTACTGGATCGACCCCGACCATCCCGAAGGGGCCTCGGACCTGGGCGTCAAGGCGGCCCGCATCGCCCTGGAACGTGCCGGATGGCAGGCCACGGATATCGACCTGATCATCTTTGCCACCCTGAGCCCGGATATCTTCTTCCCCGGCTCCGGCTGCCTGCTGCAGCACAAGCTGGGGCTGGAAACCACGCCGGCCCTGGACATCCGCCAGCAATGCACCGGCTTTCTCTACGGCATGGCCACTGCCGACGCCTTCATCCGCAGCGGCATGTACCGGCGCATTCTCTTCGTGGGCGCCGAGGTACATTCCACCGGCCTGGACATCTCCACGGAGGGGCGCGATGTAACGGTGATTTTCGGCGACGGGGCCGCCGCCGTGTGCTTCGAGGCCCTGGAAACCGACGAAGCGGTGGGGGTCCTGGGCCAACGGCTCCACGCCCAGGGGGAGTTTGCCCAAAGCCTGATGGTGGAAGCCCCGGCATCGCGCCACTGGCCGCGGTTGACGTCGGAGATGATGGACCAGCGACGCCACTATCCGCGCATGGACGGCAAGCTGATTTTCAAGCTGGCCCTGAAGCGCCTGCCCGAAACGGCCATGGCGGTGCTGAAGGAAACCGGCATCGACAAGCATGACATCGACTTGTACATTCCCCACCAGGCCAACATGCGCATCAACCAGTTTTTCGAAAAGCAGATGGAACTGGCCGAGGGGAAGGTCTATCACAACATTCAAACCTACGGGAACACCACCGCGGCCACCATCCCCCTGGCCATCGACGAGGCCCTGGAAAAAGGCATCATCGGGCCGGGCAGCACCATCTGCTGTTTCGGCCTGGGCGCCGGGGTCACCTGGGGCGTTTCCGTCTACCGCTTCGTGAAATAGAAAAGGCATGCCCTCCACGGCGGCGATTGCAAAATTGGTCGATCAGGGCGTTATCGTTCCCGATCCGGCCCAGGTTTGGATTGACGAAGGGGTGGATCCGTCCCGTCTCGCCGCTCCGGGTGCTGTTTTTTACCCCGGGTGCCGGATCCGTGGCGCCCGAACCTTCGTTGCGGCCGGGGCCAGGCTCGGCGAGGCTGGCCCCGTCACCATTTGCGACAGTTTCATTGGGCCGGGAGCCGCCGTTCAGGGCGGCTATTGCAACGGCGCCGTGCTCCTGGCCGGGGCCTGCCTCGGTCCCGAGGCCCACGTCCGCGGCGGTACGATCCTCGAAGAGCAGGCCAGCACCGCCCATGCAGTGGGGCTGAAACAGACCATTCTCTTTCCCTTCGTCACCCTGGGCAGCCTGATCAATTTTTGCGACGTGCTCATGGCCGGCGGCACCGGCCGGGACAACCACGGCGAGGTGGGCTCCGGCTACATCCACTTCAATTTTACCCCCCACCAGGACAAGGCCACCGCTTCGCTGATCGGGGATGTGCCCGCCGGTGTGATGCTGGACCAGGCGCCGGTTTTTCTCGGCGGGCAGGGCGGCCTGGTGGGGCCCTGCCGCCTGGCCTTTGGCACCGTGGCGGCCGCCGGCACCATCGTGCGCAAGGACGAACTTCGTCCCAACCGCTTGATCGCCGGCAGCGCGGCGAGGCCCTTGAACACCCCCCGCCGGTCCGACGCGCCGCGGGCCCTGCCTCGCATTATCGCCAACAATCTGGTCTTCATCGGCAATCTTTTCGCCCTGCGAAGCTGGTACCGCGAAGTCCGCCAGCGTTTCATCGGCCCGGATTTTCCCGCCGCGCTGTATCGGGGAGCGACAGGCAACATCGATGCCGCCATCCAAGAGCGCATTGCCCGCCTCGATCAGCTGGGCGCAAAGCCGGTCGACCACGGGGATGCCGACACCCAGCGACGGCTGCCGCCGGCTTGGCCGGCCGTGGCGGAACTCCTGGCGGCATACGAGGACGGGGCGGTAAAGACCGAACCGGCACCGGAGGCCTTCCTGGCCCAACTGGAGCAAGCGCGCAAGGCCTGCGACAACGCCTATATCGATGCCATCCGATCTATCGCCTTGGAGACCCGTCGCCTTGGCACTGCCTGGCTGCAAGGGATTGTCGACGAGATCGTGGTGCGGGCAAGCGCCCCGTTGGCAATGTAAACGTGACCGAAAGCGGCTTGTGGCGACATCGGCAGGGGAGGACGCGATGGGCATCTTGTTTGGTACCGACGGTATCCGCGGGCGCGCCAATCAGCCGCCGTTGACCGCGGAGCTGGCGCTGCAGGCCGGGCGCGCGGCGGCAACGGTCCTGGCCCGGGCCGATCGCCGGGCGCCGGTGGTCATCGGGCAGGACCCGCGCCGATCCGGTGACATGCTGGCCCAGGCGGCGGCCGCGGGGGTGCTGTCGGCGGGCCTGGATGCCATCCGGGTGGGGGTGGTACCCACCCCGGCGGTGGCACGGCTGGTATTGGAAACCGGGGCGCCCCTGGGCATCATGGTCTCGGCTTCCCACAACCCCTTCGAGGACAACGGCATCAAGATTTTCCAGGCCGACGGCTTCAAACTGGACGATGCGACGGAGGCCCGCATCGAACGCCTGATCCTGAACCGTTCCGGGACGCCCGAGAATGCCCCGGTGGAACCCGGCACGATGCGGGCCGGCGGAGACGCCCGCGAGCGCTATCGGCGGTTCATTTTAGAGGCGGTGGGGCCGGTGGCCGCCAGCGGGCTCAAGGTGGTGCTCGACTGTGCCAACGGGGCCGCTAGCGCCGTCGCCCCCGAGCTGTTCCGGGAGGCGGGCCTGGAACCGACGGTGATCGCCGACCGTCCCGACGGCCGCAACATCAATCGCCAATGCGGGTCCCAGCATCCAGAGACCCTGCGGCGCACCGTCACCGATGTGGGCGCTGATGCGGGGCTGGCCTTCGACGGCGATGCCGACCGCTTGGTGGCGGTGGACGAGACGGGATGCGTGCTCACCGGAGACCAGCTGATCGCGATTTTCGCCCGCCACCTGGATGCCAAAATGCGACTGGTTCCCCGGCGTGTGGTCACCACGGTGATGAGCAACATGGGGCTTAAGCTGGCCCTGAAGAAGATGGGCATCGCCCACGAGGTCAGCGCGGTGGGGGACCGGCGGGTCATGGAACGGATGCGCGCCACCGGGGCCGTCCTCGGCGGCGAGGACTCGGGCCACATCATCTTTCGGCACGCGCATACCACCGGTGACGGCATTCTCTCGGGACTGCGCCTCGTCCAGGTCATGGCCGAGACCGGTCGCCCCCTTTCGGCGCTGGCGTCGGTGATGACCGTTTTGCCCCAGGTGCTGCGCAGCGTGCCGGTACGCGGCAAGCCGCCCATCGCCGAGCTGGACGCCGTGGCGAATGAAATCGCGGCGGTGCAGGAAGCGCTGGCGGACAAGGGCAGGGTGCTGGTGCGCTATTCCGGTACCGAGCCGGTGTGCCGGGTGTTGGTCGAGGCGCAAAGCGACGAAGAGGCCGAGCGCCTGTGCGCCCGGATCGCGACATCCATCGAAACCGCCATCGGCGCCTGAGATCTTCAGGGTTCCATTGGCAGGGTTGACCTGGCTAAAAAAAAGACCCCGGCCGGGAGTGCGGTCGGGGTCTTGGCGTTTCCTGACGCGCAGGAACGACTATTCGCGGCTTCCGCCGAAGATGTGCAGCAGCATGAGAAAGAGGTTGATAAAATCCAGGTAGAGGCTCAAGGCACCGAGAATCGCGCCCTTGCGGATGACGGCGCCGTCCAGGCCGGCCGGCTGGGTCAGGGCCATTTGCTTGATCTTCTGGGTGTCGTAGGCGGTGAGCCCGACAAAAACCAACACCCCGATATAACTGATGATCATGGCCATACCGCTGCTCTGCACGAACATGTTGACCACCGAGGCGATGATGATGCCGATCAAGCCCATGAAGAGGAAATTGCCCCAGGAGGTCAAATCCTTCTTGGTCGTCCAGCCGTAGATGCTCATGGCCAGGAAGGTGGCGGCGCAGACAAAGAAGGTTGATGCAATGGAGGACATGGTATATCGGATGAAGATGGCCGACAGGGTCGCCCCGTTGAGGATGGCGTAGAGCATGAACAGGTTGGTGGCCGTACCGGCGCGCATGCGATGGACCCGGGCCGAGATGCTGAATACCAGGGCCAACTCGGCGATGATAAGCCCGAAAAAGACCAGCGGGTTGCCAAAGATCAGTTGCAACACGGTCGGGTTGTTGGCAACGAAAAAGGCGGTGACCGCCGTGAGTCCCAACCCGATGGCCATCCAGTTGTAAACGCCGCGAACGAAAGCGTTGACCCGAACCTGGGTCTCAACCGAAGGGGTGGCATAGGGTACCGAATTGCGCATTGTTCCTCCTGTTTATCTGACAATTGGCTTTTGGACCGGAACAGCGGTTCCAGCCGCTCTGAGTGATCCGGAATCGTTGCCAGGACTATAACACAGACCGCCCCGATTTCAACATGAAAGCGCCGCAGCTCTACGAAGAATTGAAGCACCTGGCCGAAAGGCTGGGCATCACGGTGGTCGAACACAGCTTCAAGGCCACCGGCACCCGGGCGCGCAGCGGGCTGTGCAAGGTGCACGGGCATTGGCACTACATCATGGACAAGAACCGCCTGTTGAGCGAAAAGATCGACCTGTTGAGCGAGTGCCTTGCGTCCTTGGACACAGAGGCGGTTTTCGTGGTACCGGCCGTGCGGGCGCTGCTTCAAAAGAAGGACACCCGCCGGATCAGGCGGAAAACGGGGCTCTCAACTAAGTTAACATAATATATATTATCAGACGTATGAGTTTCAGGCCCTCCAGCAAAGATCCCCCGGGCGTGCCGGACGCGGTGGTTCATCGGACCGTGCTTTCGGTGTCGCAGTTGACCATCGATATAAAACAACTTCTCGAAGAAAAGTTTGAATTTATATGGATAACCGGTGAGATATCGAATTTTAAAATCCCGGCGTCAGGACATGCCTATTTCACCCTGAAGGACGCCGAAGCGCAGATTGCCGCCGTGATGTTCCGGGGCGCACGGCGCACGCTGCGCTTCGAACCCCGGGACGGGCTCAGCGTGGTGGGCCTGGGGCGGATCAGCGTCTATCCGCCCCGCGGCACCTACCAGATCATCCTGGAGTACCTGGAGCCGGCCGGCGCCGGCGCCCTGCAGCAGGCCTTCGAGGCCCTGAAGGCAAAATTGTCCGCCGAGGGGCTCTTCGACGCTGCGCGCAAACGACCCCTGCCGTCGCTGCCCGGCAAGATCGCCGTGGTTACTTCGGCCACGGGAGCGGTATTTCACGACATCTGCCAGGTAGCCCTGCGACGCTTTCCCAACCTGGCCATCCAGTTGGTGCCCACGGCGGTCCAGGGGGCCGCGGCAGTGGATGCCATCGTCCGCGCCATTGATTTGGCCAACCGCCACGCCGGCGCCGACCTGATCATCCTGGCCCGCGGCGGCGGCAGTCTCGAGGATTTGCAGGCCTTCAACAGCGAGCCGGTAGCCCGGGCCATCGCCGCCTCCGCCTTGCCCGTGGTATCGGCGGTGGGACATGAAACCGATGTTACCATTGCCGATTTCGTCGCCGACCGGCGGGCGCCCACCCCCTCGGCGGCGGCCGAGATCGTGGTGCCGCTTAAAACCGAACTGGCCGGCAGGATCCGTCATCTCAGCGACCGGCTCCACGATCGCATTCGGGCGCGGCTCGACTTGCACCGCGCCCGCGTCGGGGAAATGACCGCCCGGCTCAACGGGACCCGCCGGCGTATCGACGAGGCCCGTCTGCGCCTGGACGACCTTGCCGCCCGCATGGCCCGCGGCCTCGGGCAGCGGGTTGCCCATCAACGCCAGCGGATCCAATGGCTCGTCGCCCGCCTGGCAGCGGCGCATCCGCGTCAGCGGGTGGCGCGGATGCGTGAACGGCTCGCGGCGGAGACCGATCGCCTGGGCTCGGTCCATCGGCTGTTCATCGCCCGCCGGCGCCAGGCGCTGGATCCGATGACGGCCCGCCTGGCGGCCTTGAACCCGTTGGCGGTGCTGGCCCGGGGCTACAGCGTCACCCGGCGCCTGCCCGGCAAAACAGCGGTCCGCGATGCCGGCACCGTCGAAGCGGGCGCCAAGCTGGAAATCTTGCTGGCCCGCGGGCGGCTCAAAGCCCGCGTGACGGAATAAAGGTCTTCACGATTACATAAAAAAAGGATACCGGCATGGCTCAACCGACATTTGAAACCGCTTTCAAGCAGCTTGAAAAAATCGTGGCCGAGCTGGAAAGCGGCGATCCGCCGCTGGAAACCGCCATCCGCAAGTTCGAGGAAGGTATGCGCCTGGCCCGCCTGTGCAGCCGCAAGCTCGACGAGACCGAAAAACGCATCAGCAAGCTGATGGAGGCCGACGACGGCCGCATCGAGGAGCAGCCGCTTGAAAGCCCCGAGGCCATGGACGGCTCGGAATCATAAAGCGAGAAAAAAACCATAACATCTTGTAATAAATAAGTTAAACAGAAATCCTTCATGTTTGACATAAAAATATATCTCGCCAAACAGCGGGCCCGTATCGACCACGCACTCGCTGCCTGCCTGGCCCACTGCGAACCGCAGCCGCGCATCGTGGCCGCCATGCGCCACTCGCTGATGGCCGGTGGCAAACGCCTGCGGCCGGTGCTCTGCCTGGCGGCGGCCGAAGCCGTGGGACATCCCGTCCCTGAAAAGGCGCTGATGGCCGCTGCCTGTGCCCTGGAAATGGTGCACACCTACTCCCTGATTCACGACGATCTGCCGGCCATGGACGACGACGCCACCCGACGAGGCTGCCCCACCTGCCACGTGGCCTTCGACGAAGCCACGGCGATTCTGGCCGGGGACGCCCTGCTCACCCTGGCCTTTGAGGTTCTCAGTGCCCCGGAGGCCGCTGTGGGAGTGGACGGTGACCGCGGGCGGCAGACGGTCTACGAGCTGGCCCGGGCCGCCGGCTACCAGGGCATGATCGAAGGGCAGATGCGCGATATGGTGGCCGAAAATACCGTGTTGTCCCCCGACGCCCTCGAGGCCCTGCATCATCTCAAGACCGGCGCCCTGATCCGCGCCGCCGTACGCATGGGGGCCATCCTGGCCGGCGCTTCGCAAACGGCCCTGGCCGACCTGGACACCTATGCCCGCCACCTGGGCCTGGCCTTCCAGGTGGCCGACGACATTCTCAACGTCAAAGGCGATCCAGTCCTGATGGGCAAGGCGGCCGGCACCGATGCTGCCCGGGGCAAGAACACCTACCCTTCCCTGCTCGGTCTGGCGGCCAGCGAAACCCTGGCCGTGCAGTTGAAGGACCGGGCCTTGCAAGCCCTGGCATCTTTTGGTACCACCGCGGAGCCGTTGCGGGCCATTGCCGGCTACACGGTGGGCCGTAAGCGATAATTTCTCACCCCATTCGGAGTCTCCGTCTTGAAACTGTTGGACCGCATCGATTCCCCGGCCGATCTCAAGGCCTTGCCCCGCAGGGACCTGCCGTCGCTGGCGGCCGAGATCCGCGAGCGGATCGTCCGGGTCGTCTCGGAAAACGGCGGTCACCTCGCTCCGAGCCTGGGCGCCGTCGAGCTGGCCATCGCCATTCATTACGTTTTCGATACCCCCGAGGACCGGGTGATCTGGGACGTCGGCCACCAGGCCTACGCCCACAAGTTGCTCACCGGCCGGCGCCGGCGCTTCGATTCCCTGCGGCGCCACGGCGGCCTTTCCGGTTTCACCCGGCGCCTGGAAAGCCCCTTCGACGCCTTTTCCACCGGCCATAGCAGCACGTCCATCAGCGCCGGGCTCGGCATTGCCTGCGCCAAGCGCCTCAAACAGGAATCGCGCAAGGTGATCGCGGTGATCGGTGACGGCTCGATGACCGCCGGGCTGGCCTACGAAGGGCTCAACCAGGCCGGGGACCAGCAGCCCAAGAAGGAAAACCTCATTGTCATTCTCAACGACAATGACATGTCCATCTCCCGCAACGTGGGTGCCCTGTCGGCCTTCCTCAGCCGCACCCTCTCGGCCAGGCGGCTCCAGGAATGGCGCAGGGAGCTGGGCACCTTTCTCAAGGCCCTGCCCGGCATCGGCAGCGACGTTTACGACCTGGCCAAGCGCAGCGAGGAATCCTTCAAAGCCTTCGTCACCCCGGGAATGCTCTTCGAGGCCTTCAACTTCGACTACTTCGGTCCCATCAAGGGGCACAATCTCAATCACCTCATCGACATCCTGGAAAACATCCGCCACCTGGACGAGCCGGTGCTGTTGCATGTGGCCACCGTCAAGGGGAAAGGGTATCCGCCGGCCGAAAAAAATCCCGTCTATTTTCACGGCTGCGGGCGGTTCCGGGTGGAAACCGGGGTCTGCCGGCCCAAACCGGACCAGCCGCGCACCTATACAGAGGTGTTCGGCGCCACTCTCGTGGAGCTGGGGCGCCAGGACGAACGCATCGTGGCTGTCACCGCCGCCATGCCCGAGGGCACCGGCCTGGCGGATTTCGCGCGGCAGTTTCCCCGGCGTTTTTTCGACGTGGGCATCGCCGAGCCCCACGGGGTGACCTTCGCCGCCGGCATGGCCACCGAGGGTTTAAAGCCGGTGGTGGCCATTTATTCCACCTTTCTGCAGCGCGCCTTTGATCAGATCGTCCACGACGTGTGCCTCGACGCGCTGCCGGTGGTCTTCGCCATCGACCGGGGCGGCATCGTGGGCGAAGACGGCCCCACCCACCACGGCCTCTTCGATTTTGCCTACCTGCGCTGCCTGCCCAACATGGTGGTGATGGCCCCCAGCGATGAGAACGAACTGCGCCGGATGCTCAAGACCGCCATCGACCATCCGGGGCCCATCGCCCTGCGCTATCCCCGTGGCCATGCCACCGGCTGCGAACTCGAGCCGGATCCGGCGCCACTGGAGATCGGCCGGGCGGTCGTGCGCCGCCAAGGGGAAGACATCCTTGTTTTGGCCGTGGGTTGGACCGTCCACCAGGCCCTGGTCGCTGCCGACAAGTTGGCTGAAACCCGGATTCAGGCCACCGTGGTGGATGCCCGTTTCATCAAGCCCCTCGATAGCGACACCATCGTCGGCCTGGCCCGGCGCATTCCGCGGATCGTGACCGTGGAAGAACACGCGCAGGCCGGCGGATTCGGCAGCGCCGTGCTCGAGTGCCTGGCCGATCATGGCGTCACCGGCTGCCGGGTGCGGCGTCTCGGGGTGGCCGACACCTTCGTGGAACACGGCCCCCAGGCGCTGCTGCGCGCCAAGTACGGCATCGATGCCGCCGCCATCGTTGCGGCGGCCAGGGGTTTGCTGGCCGATGCCTGAAACCACCGGCCGCCCCCAGGCCAAGGTTCGCCTGGACCAGATTCTGGTGGATCGCCGCCTGGCGGCCAGTCGCCAGCGGGCCCGGGCCCTGATCATGGCCGGCAAGGTTTTGGTGGCCGACCGGGTCTGCGACAAGCCCGGCACCCGGGTCAAACCGGATGCCGCCGTCAGCCTGCGCGGCGAGGACATTCCGTACGTGAGCCGTGGCGGGATCAAGCTGGCGGCCGCGCTCGATGCCGTGGGGATGGACATCTCCGGCTGGATCTGCCTGGACGTGGGCGCCTCCACCGGCGGTTTTACCGACTGCCTCCTGCAGCACGGGGCGCGGCGCGTCTACGCAGTGGACGTGGGGTACGGTCAACTGGCCTGGAAACTGCGGCAGGATCCCCGGGTGGTGCCCATCGAACGCACCAACATCCGCCACATGGCCAAGGACGCCATTGCGGAAAAGGTGGATCTGGCCGCCATCGACACCTCGTTTATTTCCTTGCGTATCGTGGTCCCCGCCGTCCTGGGCTTCGTGCGCCCCGGCGGCTGGATCCTGGCATTGATCAAGCCCCAGTTCGAGGTGGGCCGGGGACAGGTGGGCAAGGGCGGGGTGGTACGCGATCCGGGTCAGCACCAGGCGGTGATCGACGCGCTTTGCGCGTTTTTCCGCGGCCTGGGACTAACGGTGCGCACCGTCCTGCCTTCACCGATTCTAGGACCCAAGGGAAACCAAGAATTTCTGGCGGCCCTCACCCTGGATCTTTGTTTTCCGCTTGAATAGCAAGTCTTTACCCTTGCTTTTTTCGGTTCGAAGCGCTAAAAAAGCCGATCCACGGTTGACCTGACGCCCCCGGGGCGTCACCATCTCACGAGGAAGGAGCGAAAGAGGAGACCCATGCCTGAAAAACTGAGAAACTTTGCCCTTGTGGGCCACAGCGGCGCCGGCAAGACCTCGCTGGCGGAAGCGATGCTTTTCGACGCCGGCGTCACCACGCGCCTGGGCCGTATCGAGGAAGGCAACACGGCCCTGGATTTCGAGCCCGAGGAAGTCAAGCGCGGTGCCAGCATCAGCACCGGCTTTCACCAGTTCGAATGGAAAAAGCACCGCCTGGTGATCATCGACACGCCGGGCGACATGAATTTCTTCACTGACACCAAGCTTTGCCTTCAGGGAGCCGATGCGGCCCTGGTGGTCATCGACGCCGTGGACGGGGTCAAGGTGCAGACCGAGCAGGCCTGGGAACTGGCCCGCCAGTTTGAACTGCCCTGCGCCATCTTCGTCAACAAGCTCGACAAGGACCGCTCGGACTTCGACCGGGCCCTGGCCGACGCCGAACAGAGCTTCGACATCAAGCCGGTGGTGATGCAGCTTCCCGTCGGCAAGGAGGCCGGTTTCAAGGGAGTGGTGGACCTGATCCGCATGCAGGCCTTCGTCTCCGAGGACGGGGGCAAGCCCAAGGCCGTGGAGATTCCGGCGGACATGCTGGAGGCGGCCCAGGCAGCCCGGGAAACCCTGGTGGAAAACATCGCCGAAGCGGACGACCGGCTGGTGGAAAAATACCTCGAGGGCGAAACCCTCAGCGAGGCCGAGTTGTTCGAGGCCTTGCGCGCCGGGGTCCTCAACCGTATTTTCGCTCCGGTACTCTGCGGCTCGGCACTGCAGAACATCGGCGTCGACCTGCTGTGCGACTTCCTGGCGGCCGCCTTCCCTTCCCCATTGGACCGCGGCTCCCGCCAGGCGTTGGATGACAGCACCGAGGAACCGGTGACCCTCGATCCGGATCCCGCGGCGCCCTTTGCCGGCTTTGTCTTCAAGACCATTTCGGACCCTTATGCCGGGCGGCTTAACATCATCCGGGTGGTTTCCGGGCGCCTCGGCAGCGACGGCACTTTTTACAACCCCAACAAGCGTGCCAAGGAGCGCTTCAACCAGCTGCTGGCCGTGATGGGCAAGGAGCAAAAGCCCCTCTCCGGCGCCGGTCCGGGGGACATCGTGGCCGTGGCCAAGCTCAAGGAGACCACCACCGGCGACACCCTCTGCGACGAAGGCCGCAAGGTGCGCTTCACCTGCGCCGAACCGCTGCCGACCCTGATTTCCTTTGCCCTGGAGGCCAAGAACAAGGGCGACGAGGACAAGATCTACACCTCCCTGATGCGCCTGATGGAGGAGGACCCGGGTTTGAAGATGGATCGGCGCGCCGAGACCAAGGAAATCGTGCTCTCGGGCATGGGCCAGGTGCACATCGAGACCGCCGTGGAACGGATGCGGCGCAAGTTCAACGTGGAAGTCACCCTCCATATCCCCAAGATTCCCTACCGCGAGACCATCAAGAAGAAGGTGCGGGTCCAGGGCCGCCACAAGAAGCAGACCGGCGGCCACGGCCAGTTCGGCGACTGCTGGGTGGTCTTCGAGCCCCTGCCCCGGGGCGGCGGCTTCGAGTTCGTGGACGCCATCGTGGGCGGCGTGATTCCCAAGACCTACATCCCGGCGGTGGAAAAAGGGATTATCGAGGCAGCCCAGCGCGGCGTGCTGGCCGGGTTCCCGTGCATCGATTTCAAGGCGACGCTGGATTTCGGCTCTTACCACGCGGTCGATTCCTCGGAGATGGCCTTCAAGATCGCCGGCTCCCTGGCCTTCAAGAAGGCCGCCGAGGAGGCCGATCCGGTCCTGCTGGAACCGATCATGAAGGTGACGGTCACCACCCCCGAAGAGTTCATGGGCGACATCATGGGCGACCTCAACAGCCGCCGCGGACGGGTTCAGGGAATGGACAACGCTGGCAAAAACCAAGTGATCCGGGCCGAGGTGCCCTTGGCGGAATTTCTCACCTACGCGCCGGACCTGAACTCCATGACAGGCGGCCGCGGGGTTTATACCATGGAATTTTCCCACTACGACGAAGTGCCGGCCCACTTGGCCCAGAAGGTGATCGAGGAGGTCAAGAAGCAGCAGGAGTAAAGAGCGTCTCCAGCCGGGGAAAACAACGCCGGCAGGGGGCGTAGCCGGCGGCGAAGGCTTCATGATAATCGGGAAACGCCACGCGGTGGCGTTTCCCGATTTGTTTGGCGTCCGGACCGTCGTTGCGGTGAAACCGTTTCGATCGGCGGTTGCCCGTCAGCGGCCGCGATCGGCGGTCGAGGTGGGCCCAGATCCCCTGCCCCGAGGCCATGGCCCGGCGCTGGGCCGAAAGCAGCCGCTCGGCAAAGGGCTCGCTCTCCTTGCCGGGCAGGACGTACCCCAGGCCGGCGGCCAGCAGCGCCTGGTTGACGAAGGTGCCGTCGGCCAGGAACACCGCCCCCAGCAGGCGGCCGTAGCGATCGTAGCCAGCGGGAACGCAGCGGATCGTCCGACCGCTCACCAGCTTTTGGTTCAGGCGGCGGGCCGCGGCGCCGAAGGGTTCCGCCGGGGCTCCGCCGTGGGCCGTTTCCGGGCAGTTGATGCCCACGTAGCGCAACCGGCGGCCATCTTGCAAAATCACGGTGTCGCCGTCAGCCACCCACTGGACTACTGCCTGGAAGCCGGCACGGTCCACTCCGGCGCCGAGGGTGGCCAGAGTCCAGAAAACCACTATCCAGGCGGCCAGAAGGCCGCCGCGGCCTGCCTTTCTCATCTTTCCTTCTATTCCAGTTATCCGTGTCGAACGGCCGGAGGCCTCCGGAAAATTTCCAGGGACACGTAAAAATACGGCCAATTTGTAACCGATAATAGACAACTC
>Ga0190344_1000213_pt1 | contig 34999 bp, 20 predicted proteins | sample 48721323_MG_FD_161662 | JGI IMG/M metagenome (GOLD analysis project Ga0190344, IMG submission 161662) | Hydrothermal vent microbial mat bacterial communities from Southern Trench, Guaymas Basin, Mexico - 4872-13-2-3_MG | ecosystem: Environmental > Aquatic > Marine > Hydrothermal vents >... | reverse complement strand
TAGTTTTTCCATAAAAGCATCAGCAGCCGAAGGGTTTTTTGCATGCTTTTTTGCCCCTCAAAAAAGCATGTCGCTCCGTTTCGGGAACGGAGCGAAACAGTGGCCGGCGGGAGGAATAAATCCGGTTACTTCAATCAATATACTACAAATCAGCCCGATAAACCGGCTGATTCTTCTCTTCTAAAACAGGCAGCTATAAAGACATAGCCAGCCACCGAAGCTTTCCCTCTCCCCCGCTCACCAGAGGTATGTACCCACGGCTCCTGCTCCCAGTTCGGTTAGGGCCAGCCTGCCGGCAAAACCAATACCGAACCGACGTCTTTCCCGGGAAGTATTCAGCACGATCAGCACTTTCCGGCCATCCGGGGTATGAAAAGCGACATTCGGCAGGCCATCGGGCATATTGCTACCGATCCGCACCGACCCCGGACGTACAAAATTTGCCGCATGGGCAAGAATATAATACGCCGGGTTACGTGTTACCCGATCCCCGTCAATGGTAACGGTTCCCAGGCAGCGGTCGCAGCCACCCTCTGTGTGGGGCTCATAGGAAGGATCGGAAGCCAGGTTCCATTCCAGCACGTTCCGGCTCCAATTGCGTGTGGCCCCGATAATCAGATTCTCCACATGCCATTTCAGGTCGGTAGCCAGATCGCCGGGTCCACCGATCCACTGCTCGGTGAAATACAGGTTTTTGTTCGGAAAAGCATCGTGAACGGTCGACATGGCATCAATGGTGCCTCCATACAGGTGGAAAGCCGAACCGTCAATATACCTGGCCGCCTGTGGATCGGACAGAATGCTGATGGGATAATCCGGCCGGTCGCAATTATGATCATATATGATGATCTTTGTCGTGATGCCGGCTTCTTCAAAGGCAGGCCCCAGGTTCTCACTGATAAATTTTGCCTGGTCTTCGGCCGACATAAACATACTGGGATTATTCCCTGGGTGCAAGGGCTCGTTCTGGACCGTAATAGCGTCAACGATGATCCCTTCCTCCTCCATATCCTGAATGTAGCGGACAAAATACCGGGCATAAGCGTCAAAATATTCGTGCCGGAGGCTGCCTCCGACCGATGACCGATTGGTTTTCATCCACTCCGGTGCCGACCAGGGCGAGCCCAGGATTTTCAGGTCGGGATAAATAGCCAGTATTTCCTTCAGAACAGGAATAAGATCTTCCCTGTCGGGACCCAGGCTGAAATGCTCCATATGTGGATCGGTCTGCCCCGGAGGCATATCGTCGTAGGAATACACCCTGTCGCTCAGGTCGGATGCCCCAATACTTATTCTGAGGTAACTGATCCCTATCCCTGAACCCCTGGGATCGAACAGTTCCTGCAGAAGTTCCTGGCGTTTTTCCGCCGACATTTTGTTAAGCAAAATAGCGCTCCCCCCTGTGAGGCAGTTACCGAATCCGTCAATGTACTGGTATCTCTGGGTGGAGTCTACCCGGATAATATCTCCCTGCCCGGCATGTTCCGTGAAAAAGATACCCTGGGTGCTCCGGTGAAACAGGACATTTACTGTCGGATCGGTCACCCAGGCATGTACATCCGTCTCAATTTCCCCGTCAATAACTCCGGGTGGGTCAGGGTAATTCCCGTCCGGTTCAACCCGGATACAGGCCAGGAGAAAGATGCATGCGGTGGTCATCCATATTTTCATTCCGATTGTATTCAAAAAACGCTGCCTTTTTATTCCTTACGGGTTACCGGGTTATTTCTTCTGATACACTCTGACGTAATCGACCACCATCGACCGGGGAAAGATGGAATCGTCAATGCCCTGCGCTCCTCCCCAGTTTCCGCCAACAGCCACATTCAGCAGCAGGTGGAATCTCTGGTTGAAGGGCCAGACCTTGTATCCGGTGCCTTCATTCTTAAAGGTAAAGTACCGCGTATCGTCAACATATACTCTGATTTCATCCTTTTCCCATTCCACGGCATACACATGAAAATTCGTATAGCAATCTTCTACCGTGATGGTCGCATTTTTCTGGGTTCCGATCATGTGGTTGTATGATTCCGTATGAACAGACGCCACAATCACCCAGGGATCATACCCCACGTTTTCCATGATATCAATCTCTCCGCTGGCCGGCCAGTTCCCGTAAGCCCAGTCGGTAGGCAGCATCCAGATAGCGGGCCACATGCCTCTGCCATCCGGAAGCTTGGCCCTCACTTCCACCTTGCCGTACAGCCAGTCGCCTTTCGACTTTGTGCGGAGCCTGGCGGAAGTATATTCAAAACCCTCATACTCTTCCTTCCGGGCAGTAATGGTAAGAACCCCTTCGCTTACCCGTGCATTTTCCAGACGGGCTTCCGTATAATACTGTTCCTCGTTATTGCCCCATCCGGTAGCATTGCCCTCGGTATCGTACCCCCATTTATCCGGATCGGGAAGTCCTTCATACTCGAATTCATCGTTCCATACCAGTTCGTATTCTCCCGTGCCGGGCCTGTCAGGGTAATCATCCTGCCCAGAGGATCTGATACAACCCATCCATATGGGAAATATCATACCCAGGCTGAAAAACAGAATCCACATTTTCTTTTTCATATTTTTTTGTTTTACTGAACAATAAATTCTCCGTGCAGGCCCTGTGATGAATCCGTACCTATCCAGACATCAAATTCACCCGGTTCCACCACTGTTTCCTTCCCGTTAAAGAATGCCAGGTCAGCAGCCCCGAGCACGAATTCCACCACCGCTTTCTCCCCTTTCTTCAGGAATATTCTTTTAAAGCCTTTCAGCTCTTTTACCGGACGGGTAATGGATCCTACCCGGTCTCGCACATAAAGCTGTACCACTTCGTGAGCATCCCGGTTACCCGTATTTTCCACCGTCGCCCTAACGGTGATCAATCCGTCCCGGTCCATCGACCGGCCGGACAATTCCAGATCACTGTATTCGAAAGTGGTATAACTGAGCCCGTATCCGAACGGGAATAGAGGCGTATATCCGTAATCGAGGTGAAACGATCTGTAACCCAGGGATGTTTGCGGATTCTCCACGGGGATGCTGCCGATGGGTGTCCACGTTTCTTCACTGGCGGGCCGGCCCGTATTTTTCCTGTAATAATAGAACGGGATCTGGCCCGCACCTTTCACAAAGGTAACCGGCAGTTTGCCTGAAGGCGATTCCCTTCCGGTAAGCAGATCGGCAATAGCAGGTCCTGCCATGGTACCGCCGTGCCATGCATAAAGCACGGCATCGGCCAGTTGGGTTTCTTCCTCAATAGCCAGGGGTCTTCCGGCCATGACCACCATAACCAGGGGTTTGCCGGTAGCCGCCAGGCGCCTTATCAGTTCGGTCTGTGCGCCGGGTAGGTTGATCTCGCCCCGGCTCTGTCCTTCTCCGGAAAGAATCCATTCTTCACCCGCAAAAAACACGATCACATCCGACCGGGCGGCGGCTTTCAGTGCCGCAGCAAATCCTTCCGTTTTATTATCGCGGCTATATTCAAGGCCGGCAGCAAAATGAACCCGCTCAGGGCCCAGTTCATTCTTCAGCGCCTGCAGCGGGGTAACCGAACGGGAGTCATCCCCGTCAAAACACCAGGTGCCCAGCTGATCCCTGGGAGCATCGGCCAGAGGGCCGATCACCGCAATGCTTTTGATGCCGGGGGGCAGCGGAAGAACCTGATTATCATTCTTCAGCATCACGGTACTCTGCACAGCCACTTTCCGGGCATGTTCAAGATGCGATTCATCCAGGAGGATCTTCTGTGCTTCGGGACGTACATAGGGATTGTCAAAAAGTCCCAGCCGGAACTTGAGCCGCAGGATATCCCGTACGGCATTATCGATCATAGATTCAGTAATGGTTCCTTCTTCAAGCAGTTGTTTTATGTTTGCCGAATAGGTGTTAGTGGCCATTTCCATATCCACCCCGGCTTTAACGGCCTTTGCTGCCGCATCTTTTTCATCGCGGCAATAGCCGTGGTTTATCATTTCCGGCACAGACCCCCAGTCGCTCACTACCATACCCTCAAAACCCCACTCGTTGTGGAGCACATTTTTCAGTAAAAACTCGTTGGCTGTGGCCGGCACGCCGTTCAGGTCGTTGAAAGCGGTCATGATGGTTTGCGCACCGGCATCCACCGCCGCTTTGAAAGGTTTCAGCACAACGTTACGCATAACGGGTTCTGTGATGTAGGTGGTATTGTAATCCCTGCCGGCTTCGGCAAATCCGTATCCCGCAAAATGCTTTGCACAGGCAGCCAGGGCGGTAGGATCGTTCAGGCTGTCGCCCTGTATCCCTTCCACCATGGCTGCAGCCAGTACAGATGCCAGAAAGGGATCTTCCCCGCATCCTTCGGCAATTCTCCCCCATCGGGGATCCCAGGTAATATCGATCATCGGGGCGAAAGTCCACCTGATTCCCATGGAAGATGCCTCAACCGCCGATATCCGGAACGCCTTTTTTACCATGTCCGGGTTCCATGTGGCCGCCATTCCCAGGGGAATGGGAAAAACGGTTTTATATCCGTGGATGACATCCCTGCCAATAAGCAGGGGAATATGCATCCTACTTTCCTCCATAGCAATCCGCTGTATTTCATTCACCTCCTCCATGCCGAAAAAATTCAGCAGCGAACCGCAGCGCCCTTCCCTGACCATTTCTTTCAGCCGCTCGGGAGAACCGGCCATTCCCGGGTCGATCTGCGACATCTGCCCGATTTTTTCCCCGAGGGTCATTTCCGCCATGAGTTTGTCTATTTTCTTCTCATAGGGTTCTGCTTTATTTTCAGTTCTGACACAGGATAGGGTTATACAGGCCAGAAACGCTACCTTAAGAATGCAAAAAGGCATCTTCATATTCATTTTCTGTTTATTGCGTTTGTAAAAAAAACAGGACTGCCGGTTTCCTCCATATACGAACGAAGCCAACAGTCCTGTAAAAAGAGCTTATTTGGTTATCCCCTCCACATGGGGGCCTGATAGTTCATCAAAATAAAAAGAATGGGTGCCGCTTCCATTCCCCGGGTTGCACATGATCCGGATCACATTGTAAAAATCGTGATTAAAATTGGGGTCGGTTACCACATCGGAGGTATAAATATCGCCGGTCCAGTCCCAGCCGGCTCCCACGCCGCTGAAATCAAATTCGGCCAGTTCCCAGGTATTTGATTCCTGGATGGTGTATACCAGGTCGTGTGTACCTGTTTGCCATGCATTGCCTCCCCTGTCGGTATTTTCCAGTTTGAGCAGGATCTGATCGCCTGCCTGGCCGTACACCATGATACTGAATACATGCTGCAACCTCAGATCAAACCGGTACCCCGGATTCAGAAGCATATAAGCGTTAGCCCATTCATTATTGGTTTTTTCATAATAGGCCACCTTGCTGGATTTATTGGGATATATCTTCGACGGATTATCCACAATGGTAACTGAACAATCCTCGCCCAGTACCGGGAAGGTCTGTACCTCACTGAAATCATTGTAAACCACGGCAATATCCAACTGGAAAGGCACATAGGCCGAATTGTTGTTTTCGAAAGTCAGCTCCATGGTTTCCGTCAGCACGCCCAGGCTGGTATTCAGCTTCGCCGTGACGGTGTATGAACCTGCCCTCATAAAGGTATGGTTTACCACATCATCTTTGGTGGCTGTGGTCACCTCGTCGCTGCCATCGCCAAAATTCCAGGTAATGTTCGTCACGCTTTCCCCGGCGGGTATGGAATAGTTGATTACCGAGAATGCCACTTCATTATCTGCTCCCTCCACCACGTTCAGCTCATACGTTATGGTAGGTCTTTCATAACCTTTGGGGATCAGGTAATAATGCCAGTTGATCCCCCCGTATGCATCAATAGCCGTCAGTTCCAGCAAGTTTTCGGTTACCTGGAGGATTTTATACTCATTGTCCCTGGCTCCCACATCGAAGCAGGGGAAAATGGGCGTTTCCGCATTCAGCACCAGGTAATTGATGCCATTTTTCTCGGAAATGGTCCAGGTACCTGTAACGGGAGCAGCATAATCCACATCATAATCATCCTTATTTTCCCGTGGGTTGAGGTAAACAGAAGAAAGAGACGGATCATTTGCCCTGTAATCTTTCACATAACTAACGCCGTGGTTTTCATACACTGCCACGAAATCATTTATCATAAATGTGATCTCATCGTCGTATAATCCGGTACCCGATTTGACCAGGGGTTCTGCCTTCCACCAGACCATGCCGGTAGGATCATCGGCCGGGCCCACACCCAGGTGACCTGTCTGTGTAGAATCCAGCACCCAGGTTTTTCCGTCGGGAGCATCCACTCCACCGCTCAGGTTCACATACACCGGATCGGTGAAAATGGAAAAATCGGTCTCTGTCTGGGTGTACGTTTTGCTGATCGAGGCGGTGCCTCCCCGGGTAACCAGGGTCATTGTAATAGTATATTCCCCTTCGAGAGCATATTTCACTTCGACAGAAGGTCCTGATCCTTTGGTACCGTTTCCGAAATCCCAGTAGGTGATACCTGTAACCGACGATGTATTGGTTACCACAACATGGAATTCATCACTGCCTTCGGTAATGGTAAAGTCGAGCTGGTCTTCGGTCGGAGGATCCCCTATCTCCGGCTTATCCATCATCATCGGTTCACAGGCAATGAAGAACAGGAAGACAGCCAGGATACCGGCCGGTTTGATATGATTGATTATTCTTTTCATGGTATTTCCTTTTTGTTGGGTTTTACAGCCTTTTTATTGATATGCAGGAACCATCTGTTGCAGCATTCCTTCATTGGTGTTCCTGATCTCGCTGGCCGGGATCGGGAACATTCCCCAGGTATTACCCTCGAAGGTACGTCCGGTAAAGTCTTCCGGGTTAGGAATACCGGAAGGCAGGTCAAAGCTTGCATTGATCATGGTTTCGGCATAATCGAGTCCGCGCCGCAGAAGGTCCCATTTTCTCAGGCCTTCCCCGCCAAACTCAACCCGTCTTTCGTGATAGATATCATCGAGATCGATGGAGGAAAGAGCGGCTTCTTCTCCCAAGGCCCGGGTCCGCACCCGGTTGAAATAGGTAAGGGCTTTGCCCGGGTTTTCATCCAGCCACAGCTCGGCTGCCATCAGGAGTACATCGGCCAGGCGTATATCCATGAAATTACGCGGGAAATTATGGTTGGGATCACCGCCCGAACCCATATAATCTTTTCGGGCCATATATTTTCTGTTAAAATAACCCGTATTCATAAAGGCTCTTGTGTAATTGGTCAGCTCAGCCTCCGCATCATACAGGGTAACCTCCTTTCTGGGGTCTCCCGGTTCGAATTCATCGGCCAGGCCCCAGGAGGGAACGGCAAACGACCAGCCCGGGAAAACGGTAGGATCCCCTTCGGGGTTACGAACACTCAACCACACACTGGCAAAATTCCCGTTAATATTCCAGCCTCCCCAGTCGCCTGACTTGGCTTTTTCCGAATACTGCATTTCCAGAATCGATTCGCTGTTGTTCTGGTTATCCCAGCTGAACAGCCAGGCATAATCATCCACCAGCGAATAGCGTTGTTCCGTAATGATCTCATCCAGGGCTGTCTGCACATAGGCTTTAGTGATGACGGTATTTCCGTCGCTCCATTGTTCGGCTGTGAGTCCGAGCCCGGATATAGCACTCATTCCGGTATGATAGAGGTATATGCGGGCCATCAGAGCCTGCACCGCCCCCCGGGTAACACGACCGGCATCAGCCGGTGTAAAATCTTCCATCACCACATCAACGGCATCCAGCAGGTCGGCGGCTATTTGCGTAAAAATCTCATCAGGAGTGCTTTGAGGCACATTTTTATAATCCTCCACATCGGGGTACACTTCGGTAATCAGAGGCACCCAGCCGAAATGCCGCACCAGATCCCAGTAGAGATAAGCACGGAGAAATTTGACTTCCCCTTCATACATTTCCTTCAGGCCGTCTGTAACCCATTCTATCTGGTCCTGTTTCTGGAGGTAAAGGTTGGCTCTGTATATTCCCGAATAGCAACGGTTCCACAGATCGCTCGACGAGTTGTTCTCGGGTTCCATGGCAAATGATTCCATGTCCTGCCACTGACTCATATCACTGGCATCGGAACCACCGCAGAAAGCATCATCGGAATAAATATCCGACATGACCGGCACAAACTGCCAGTTCTGCAATGCATACGCATCGTAAACGGCTGTCAGGGCCAGGAATGCCTGTTCTTCGGTCTTGTAATAGTTTGCCTCGACCTGACCCGTTTTCGGCTCAAGTTCCAGAAAATCCTTTGTACAGGAATTACCTGCAAAGAAAAGAACCGTTAAAAGGCTGTATATAATCAGGTTTTTCATAACGCTATATTTTATTTTCGGTGTTTAGAAAGTAATTTGGATACCTGCCATAAAGGTCCGGGGCTGGGGATAAATCCCGTGATCAATGCCGTTATTGAACACACCACCTCCGATTTCCGGATCAAATCCGGGATAGCTTGTGAATGTCAGCAGGTTTTCCGACGACACATAGATCCGCAACCTGTCAACAGTGAGGAAGTTGGTCACCGCGGAAGGAAGCGTGTAACCGAGGGTAATGTTTCGTAACCTGACAAAGCTTCCATCATAAATGAAAAAATCGCTGACGGTTTTCATGTTCAGGTTTTTATCAACAAAGGTCACCCTGGGATACTTATCGGAAGTACCTTCACCGGTCCACCGGTTGAGCCAGTCGGATCGGTAATTGGTACCATTCATATCGTACCTGCGGGTGGCGTCGTATATTTCCTGCCCCAGAGCGGCAAAAAAGAACATATTGAAATCGAAGCCACGGTATTCGGCCGTTACATTCAATCCTCCTGTAAAATCGGGGAAGGGATTTCCGATCTGAACCCGGTCGGCATCGCTGATCATCCCGTCATTGTTTGCATCCACAAACCGGATATCGCCGGGCACGGCATCGGGCTGTATCAGGTTCCCTTCGGAATCGACATGGTTTTCGATTTCCTGCTGATTCTGGAAAATACCGTCGGTCTGGACACCATAGAACACTCCCATGGGTGTTCCCACTTCAGCAAAGAGCACACCTGCCTGACCGAATCCTCCGCTGCCGTCCTGCAGCCTCTGTTCCGAGTTGCGTATCTCCAGCACCTCGTTTTTGTTGAAAGCTCCGTTCAATGAAGCACTGATGAACAGATCGCCGATCTGTCTTCTGTAGAAAATTTCTGCCTCAATCCCGGAGTTCCTGACCGATCCTCCGTTGATCACGGGAGCCGAGTTTCCCACCAGCATGGGGATAGGGGCCGTAACCAGCCAGTCTTTGGTGGTTTTGATATAATAATCGAGTGTCACGCCCAGGCTACCCTCGAAGGTTGCAAAATCGATCCCGATATTGGTTTGTTCTGAGGTTTCCCATTTGAGGCTGGGGTTGGCAATTTGGGTAGGTCCAGTACCGTTGTACTGAATCTTGTCCACACCAAAATAATATATGTTCTGGTTTCCGATCACCGAAGTGTATCCAAAATCCCCGATGTTCTCGCTACCGTTCTGGCCCCAGCTTGCCCGCAATTTGAGGAGGGTTATTGCATCGGAAAAATTTTCCATAAAACTTTCCCGGGATATGACCCATCCGAAAGAAACGGAAGGGAAATACCCGTATTTATTTTCCGAGCCAAACCTGGAAGAACCGTCGCGGCGAAGAATAGCCGTAAACAAGTACCGGTCCATCAGGTCATAATTCACCCGTCCGAATAACGAGGCCACGGTATGTTCGGAAAAGCCGCCTCCGGCATTGGCGCTTTCGGGATCCGTGGCATTATCAATGTAGGAATGCTCAAAATCGTCGAAAATCAGATCGGCTTTGGTTCCGTTAAGGTTCTCGTGAGCATCACGGAAAGCCGTCATACCTGCCATCAATGTCAGGTTACTTGTGCTGAACGACTTTCTGTAGGTAAAAATATTCTCGAAATTCCATCGCGACCAGATATCCATGTCTTTGGAAGCCCTGTCGGTTACCGTAAAATGCATGGCATCGAGGTAATACAGGGGTGTATAGGTATCATTGTTCACCAGCGCATATTCTCCTCCAAATGAAGAACGGAAAGTCAGTCCACTGAGGGCTTTAACCAGATGACCGAAATCGAATTCACCGAACACACTTCCGATCAATTTATTGGTACGGGTCTTTGAATGGTGGTAGCTCAGCATGGCTACCGGGTTGGTGATCTCCTGGAGACCAATGCCGTATGCTTCGGGCGTTGCCCACGATCCGTCGGAAAATTTAACAGGTATGATCGGCGGCATGTTCAGTGCCTGGTCAAGGCTCAGGCCAAAATGATCATTGGTGTCAATACCCCTGCTGGTTATATTGACCAGGTTGACATTTCCACCCACACGCACCAGTCCGAAATCACCCGTTACATTCAGCCGGTAGCTGAATTTTTCGAAGTTCGATTTGTCTTTGGCCACAATACCATCCTGATTAAAATAATTAAAGGAAGATGAATATTCGATCTTTTCACTTCCCCCAGTAAGCGACACGTAATGGTTTTGCTTCGGCGCATTATAATAGAACATTTCATCCTGCCAATCGGTATCTGCCGTAAAACCGGCAATATCTTCATTGGAAAATTTCGGACTGAGTCCACCGTTTATTGCCGCTTCGTTGGTAAGCATGATATACTCTTCGGCATTGAGCAGGCTGATTTTTTTCCACGGGTTCTGTATACCATAATAACCCTCATACTGAATAGTCATTTCGGTATTTTTTCTTCCCGTTTTTGTCGTAATAAGCACAACACCGTTAGCCCCTCGCGCACCATAGATAGCACTGGAAGCCGCATCTTTCAGCACCTCGATGGATGCGATGTCGTTTGAATTCAGGAAATCAAGTCCTTCTCCACTCATGGGCAGGCCATCGACAATGTACAGGGGTTCGGGATTCCCGTTGGTGCCAATCCCCCGAATACGCATGGAGACCTGGTCTCCCGGTTGACCAGAATTGGCCATAATCACCACGCCGGCTGTTTTTCCCTGCAAAGCCTGAGTCACCCTCATGTCGGATGTCCTTGCCAGTTCATCTCCTTCAACCTTAGATATCGCTCCGGTAATAAGGCTTTTTCGCTGGGTACCGTAACCCACCACCACAATTTCATCAATTTTTGCAATATCTGTCTCCATCACCACATCCAGAACGGCACTTTCGGTAATACCGAATTCCTGTGTGGTCATACCAACAAAAGAGAAAACCAGGGTAGCATTTTCTGGGACCGTGATGGAATAGGATCCGTCGATACCTGTAATGGTACCGGATGTTGTCCCTTTGATGGCCACACTCACCCCCGGCAGTGGCTGTCCATCATCTGCAGAGGTAACAACCCCTGTGACCCGCAGGTCCTGAGAAAAACATGTCAGGGACAGAAAGGTCAACAGACAGGTTAAGATTGCATGTTTCATAGGTTTTGGTTTTTTGGGTTATTTAAGGTTCATTGGAAAAGAAAAATTTCATAAATCAAATGTAAACCACATATCAGCAAAAATCCATAATATATCCACTTCAAAATTACTACTGGATTTTTACGATATTACGTCAATAATACTTCAAATCCGAATTATACTATAGATAATTAATGTAATATATCATTTTGTCTTATGAATGATTTTTCATAATGAGAAATGATTCATACTACAATGTTTCGGATAATGCTTAAATATTCTGCAAATGGGAAGTAAGGTTCACCGATCGGTCGATCTTCATCTTCTTTCTGATCCGGTACCGGCAGGTTTCCACCCCGCGAACAGTAATGTTCATCAGGGCAGCAATTTCCTTGGTAGAAATATTCATTTTCAGGTAGGCACAAACACGAATTTCGGTAGGCGTGAGGCCGGGATATTTGTTTTTCAGTCGGTTGATGAATTCCTCATGCACTTCATCAAATGCTTTTTCAAAAACATGCCGCTGCTTATTGCTTCCCACTTCCCGGTTGATCCGGTTCATCAAGGTTGATATCCTTTCGGCCGTATCGGTCTGGTCTGTATGCAGCTTTATTTTTTCAAGTTCGTTTTTAATTTTCAGAAGGAATTCATTCTTTTTCACCAGATTCATCGCCTGATTGGCAAGCTCCCTGTCCCGCTGTTTCATCTCGCTGCTCAGCTTTTCGTTTTTCATACTGATGATCTCCTTCTCGGCCAGCAATGCCTGCCGTATGTATTCCTTCTCTTTTTCATTGTATATCCTCCATTGCTCCTGCCTTTCCATGAGCCTGGATGCCTCGATTCTGCGATTGATATACAGATAAAACAGATACGCCATCACCGAGGCTGCCACAAAATAAAAGAAAACGGCAAGAGCAGAGCGGTACCAGGGTCTCAAAACCGTAAAACGGATGGAGTCGGACAGGCTTTCTATCCCCAGCTGATTTCTTGCTTTTATGGTAAAAACGTAATCTCCGTCATGCAAATGACTTAATTGAACAGATGTATTTGCGGTCCAGTCTGACCATTCCTGGCTATGGCCCGACAAACGGTAGCTGTATTCGATATTTTCCGGTCGGTCGTACACCGGAGCGGCCCAGGAAAACCTGAAGCTGTTCTTTTTGTATGGAAACCTGTATTCCAGATGATTTCCTGTATTCCATCCGGATCCGTTCCCATAATAAAATACACTGTCGGGACTTCCTGCACTGACCTTGGTAATGTAAACAGCAAAATCCGTATTTGGTTTGATTTCAGCCTCTGGCAGATAATGGGCAAATCCGTCTTCAATACCAATAAAAACATGACCGGAATGAAGGTATACCGATTCCCAGCCGTGGATAAAATGACCTGTCAACTGTGCAAAGGGCGAGGATACATAGTGGTAGGCCTGATCTTCCCTGATCCGGAATACTCCCAGACGGTTTTCAGAAACAACCCATATGTTGCCGAGGGAATCTTCTCTGAGATAGGTAATATCCTTCAAACCGTCCATAATCTGGTTGAAATAGACAGAATAATCAAATCTGCTGGTTTTTTCATTGTATTCAAATATTCCGTGCTGCTCGGAAACAAAAATGATCTTGCCCCGGATCTTAAAAACATTAATGGCGTAATTGGAAGGAAAACCGTCGCTGCTTCCGTAAAACCAGGATGAGACCACCGAATCGAGCCGTACGTTCAGCCTGATTCTGTATACCCCCTTAAAGCCGTGTGTCATCCAGATATCCCCGTTTTTATCCTCCTCGAAAACCCTGAACGATTCATCGAAACCGGCCACTCGTTTCCTGAACTTCCATTCCCCGTCTTCCCAGCCAAAGAGGATCAAACCGTTATAGGTTCCACCCAGCAGTTTGTCGGGATGCCCTTCCGGTATGATATATTTCCATCCTCCGGGTATATCGGAAATCAACCTGGCCTGCTTCCCTTCGACAAGAAAGGTTCCGTAATTATGTCCGCAAACCAGCAACCCCCTGTGTACGCCGAGATACCATACCTGGCCGTAAGTACCGGGAATAATCCTTAAATCACCGGCTGGTTTTCCCTTCTCCCATTCACAGGCATACAAACCCTGATTGGTTCCCAGATACAGCATACCCTGATGGATGGCGGCCGTATACCCGGTTCCGAAGCCTTCAGGAGACTGCAGGAAGGTAATTTGGGAATTCGTGGTTATGTAGTCGATTCCGTTATCGAGTCCAAGCCAGATATTCCCGTCTCTGTCGGCAAATACACTCAGAATGGTATTATTCTGAAGTCCGCTTTCCCGGTTGATATGCTGAACGGTTTTTCCCGAGCTGTCGGTAATGATCAGGCCGTTTTGTATGGTACCAAAGGCAAAGTGCCCGCCATGCATCCGGCAGGCATGAAATATCTGATGCCGTATCAGATCATGGTTCACGGGAATATCCCAGGTTTTCAGATCCGTTCCGTCATACAGGAACACTCCTTTGTGTGTTGTAGTGATCAGGATCCTCCCTGCATCAAACGGCAGCATGGCGCTGATGTCCTCACCTCTGAGCCGGCCGCATCCGGGAACCGGCACAATATCTTCCCCCTGAAGTTCAAACAATCCTTCTTCAATGTCATTGACAAATATTCTGTCGCCTGTACTGAGCGCCAGTCTGAACCGGGCGGGCGCCTCAATAACCGTCACAGGCTCCCCTTCTTCATACAGGTAAAGGGCATTGTATGACTGGAAGACTATTTTTTCCCCATAGGGATAAACACGCCATACATCATCAAAATTCCGGTATTTTGCCGGCACCAGGCCTCTGAATGAATGATAGGCCAGCTGCCCTGTTGGTCCGGGCAACATGCACCCGAATTCGTTGTATGCACCCACATAGATGGTCCCTTCTTCATCGATATATACCGAGCGTACCATCGACAAGTTCGGCATTTTATAGAGAGTCCACCTGACTCCGTCGAATACAAGCAATCCCTCGTTATTGGCAAAGTACATAAACCCTCTGTCATCCTGGGCCATTCCCCAGTTCTGGGTGCCTCCGTGATAGTCTCTTTTCGTGAAATTTCTGATATAAGGCGTACCGATTTCCTTAACATAGGACCTGGCAGGCTGCAGAAATGCAGTTGTAAAAAGAATCAGCCATACAGCATATTTACCGGTATGCCTTCGGGCAAGCATGATTTTCACGTTCTGGCATTATTCTTGAATCGAAAGATAATGAAAACTTGGTTTATGTAAAGAAAACTGATGAAAAACCAGCATTCATCTGGATAAAATAACAAACCTGTCCTATCTTCGTGTTCGTTAACGGTCTTTATGAAAACAAAACATTTCATCCATCCGGAGTTCATGCCGGAGGGAAAAACGGCAGAAGTCCTGTATCACGACATTGCCGAAAAACAGTCCATTATTGATTTTCACACCCGCCTTTCCCCCGTCAGATCGCAGGAAAAAACAGGTTTGAAAATGTGGTTGAGCTCTGTAAAATGAACCCCAAACGAGGATGGGTTCAGCAATTTCACCCGGGCACCATGCGGAACATCAATACACGGATGTTCCGGAAGAAGGAGGCCGATACAGGGTTCAGTTCCATAGGAAATCCCCGGGGCACATACAGGATTTCAAAATTTCCGGACCTCCTGCACCAGGAAGACAAGCTGATCCGGACCATTCTGTACAATGTGAATCCGGCAGCTACGGCCATGTTGATTATCATGCCGGGAAATTTCCATGACGGCCGCACACCGGGGAAAATGCAGCGCGAAACCGGATGGTGATTCCCCGACCAAAAGGAAGGCATTGAAAATCACCTGTAAAACCTTCCGCCATGGGATTGATAGACTGCTTTGCAGGCATGGTTACTGATTCGAAAAGCCTTATCTCCTTTAGCCGGGCGGCGAATTTTTACTCATGTTGCAGGTGTTTCGCATAAACAAATCTGCAACACGAAGGGGAAACCTTACGGGAGTATCCTTCTTTTTTATTATTTTAGTCGGACACCAATGGATAGGAATAAAAAACCGTCAAAAGAAAAAATCCGGCTGAGTGTGCCCAACCTGCTGAGTTTCTACCGGTTGCTGGCATTCCCGATTATTCTTTATTTCATTATTTCCGGAAAGGATAAATGGTTTGCCGTTTTCCTGGTCATCAACCTGCTGACTGATGTTATCGACGGATTAATAGCCCGTGCATTTCACAGTGCTACCGAATTCGGTGCCAGACTTGATTCCACCGCCGATGATCTGACGTATCTGCTGGCATTCACCGGGATATTCGTATTCAAATGGGAAGATTTCCAGCCGCATGCAGTCAGTTTCCTGATCTTTATCGGATTTCTGGTATCGACCATTCTCCTTTCGCTGGTAAAATTCAAAAAAATTCCGAGTTTTCACCTGTATTCCACCAGGATCAGCGGTTATATCCAGGGAATTTTCTTCGTCTGCCTGTTCACCATTGGGTTTATCACACCATATTACTACTTTATGATTGGCTGGGGGATCCTGGGAGCTATCGAACATATTGTCATTCAATTGATCATCCCCAGAATGCGATCGAACGTAAAAGGGCTGTATTGGGTGCTGAAAGATAAGAACAACAGAAGGAATCCATCATCATGATTTTTCATTCACCCTTCGAATTCTCGTATCTCTGGCTGCCCCTGATCGGTTTCATCGTCGGGTTATTCGGAACGATGATCGGAGGAGGCGGAGGATTTTTCTTTCTCCCGGTTCTTACCCTGCTGTTCCATGTACCTCCGCACACAGCGGTTGCCACATCGCTTGCCGCCACCCTGCCCATCTGTATCGTTGGTACGGCGGGCCATTACCGGAACGGTAACATTTATCCGAAAATTGGACTGATCTTCGCCCTGGCCGGTTTGCTGGGTGCCCTGACCGGGGCCGGAACAAACAACTTCCTGACTTCCGGGCAGTTGAAAACTGGATTTGGCATCTATTCCATACTGATCGCTCTGCATATTGGAATCAATCACCGCAAAATGATGAAATCGGAAACAAACGGAGCCGTAGTACCTGATTGTTTTGGATTGAAAAAAACATTCAAAGCTACTTTTTTCGGATTCCTGGCCGGATTCATTACCGGCACATTCGGCACCAGCGGCACCGCACCCGTCCTGGCCGGATTGTTTTCCATCCGCATACCTGTAAAACTGGTGATCGGCACCTCGCTCATGATTATTTTTGTGAACACCCTGTTTGCCCTGGGAGCTCATTTTCTGGTGGGGGAAATCGATCTGACCCTGGTATATTTCCTAACTGCCGGAGCCCTTATCGGTGCGTTTTCCGGCCCCAGGCTGCTGGCAGGCATCCATCTGAACCGGATGGAAGGAACCATCAGAAAAGGGTATGCCCTGATCATGATCGGTCTTGGAATACTCATGATCATAAGCTAACCAAAAAGCATATAAAAATTCAATGGGTACAAAACCGGACATAATCCTGACCATTTATATCATCATCTTATCCTATTTCGTGCTGGGAGCTATCGGATTTTATTTCGTCAACAGGAAAAAAGGACAGGAACAAGCCAGAAACAATTGGATAAAATTGATCTCTTATTTTTTTATTATCCATATCCTTTTCTTTTCCATCGTCATTCATCCCCCGGTATTCAGATATGTGGCGGCTCTGATTATTGCCGCAGGAATATTTGAACTTCTCAAACTGTACAGTCAATCAGGCTACCAGGGGACAGGTTTTTTCCTTTTTTCCATCATCCTGTTTACGGTTTTCGCAACGGGTTTTTATTTTTTCAGTGGCCTGAAGCCAGAAACCATGCTGTTTTCTTTTCTAATCCTTTCCGTATTCGACAGTTTCAGCCAGATAACGGGACAACTGGCCGGAAAAAAGAAACTATTCCCCGCCATCAGCCCAAACAAAACACGTGAAGGCCTGATCGGCGGAATTATAATGGCCCTGATCACTGCATACCTGATTAAAGCACTTGTGACCGAGCCTCTGATAAAAGTGTTGGTACTGGCGGCAGGAACTGTGATTTTTGCTTTTATAGGTGATATATTTACTTCCTATTATAAGCGATATTACCGGGTGAAGGATTTCAGTCGCCTGATCCCCGGGCACGGAGGATTTCTTGACAGGTTCGACAGCCTGATAGCCGGAGGATTCTGGACTGCTCTATTCGTTTACATAACCGGCATCTGAAAATTGAACCAGAATATGAACTTTAACACGCTCTGACATGGGAAACCAGCTAGCATTAATGTTCATTTTCATGACAGGCATTATTTGCCTCCTTGTGTTTAACGAAATGGTTTACCGGCGGCTTGATCTGAAGGGCGAAATAACCCGGAAGTTCGCCCATTTTACAGCTACCCTGTCAACCATTGTATTCCCGTATTTGTTTGAAGACCATTGGTATGTGCTGGCAATGGCCGTGTTTTTCTTTATCATACTGTTTATCAGCCGGAACGGGACACAGCTCAAATCCATCCATGATATTGACAGGAAATCGGTGGGAAGCTATGTATTACCGGCTGCCATCTACCTTACTTTCCTGGTTTCCCTCCTGTTAGAAAATAAATTCCTGTTTATATTGCCTATGCTGATCCTGGCGATCTGTGATCCCATGGCAGGTGTTCTGGGATTAAACCTGAAAAAGAACAACTATCATATCAGGATAAACGGGATCAGGCTGGAAAAAACCATTTTGGGCACTCTGTCTTTTCTGGTTTCCTCTTTTCTGATCAGTATTGTAGCCCTCTACTTTCACCGGTTGGCCATAGATCTCAAAACTTTCTGGCTGGCCTTGCTGATTGGTTTTTCAAGCACACTGGCTGAGCTGCTCAGCACAAAGGGATTCGACAATCTGTTAATTCCATTAAGCGTTATTCTGATCCTGATCATCTTTCTATAAACAGTTGAAAAAATCCAGATCCAATGAAACATATTCACTTTCGGGGAGAAAACATACTGAACGTACCCAATGCCATCAGTTTATACCGCCTTGCGGCTTTTCCACTGATCATGTACCTGGCTCTCACAGGGCGCGAATTCTGGTTCGTGGTTTTCCTGTGTGCCAGCCTGGTCAGCGACATTCTTGACGGGAACATCGCCCGTTTTTTTAAGCTGCAAACCCGTTTCGGTGCTGCCCTTGACAACCTGGCCGATCTGTTTACCTACGCCATGGCCCTGCTCGGGATATTCCTTTTCAAATGGAACGAGATCAGTCCCCATGCCTGGGTTCTGTATGTTTTCCTGGGAATTTTTATCCTGAGTTATATCATTGCCTTTTACCGTTTCGGGAAAATACCGGGACTGCATCTGTACGGAGCCGTAACGGCAGGCTATATTCAGGGCATTTTCTTTTTCGTACTGTTTGTATGGGGTTTTTATCCCTGGATGTATTACCTTGCCGTTGGCTGGGGCATCCTGGCCTACCTGGAAAAAATACTGGTACTGTTGTATACCGACGACATCCGTCCCGGAATCAAAGGCATGTACTGGTTACTCCAAAAGAAACACAGCAGGTGAAAGCCTGTTTCAGTGCCTTCACCTGCTGTGTTTCCCTTCTTAATAAGTCAGAACTTAATAAACCAGATTCTCACTACTGAGAGATACTCAAGGTGGCAAAACGGCTGAGGGTGGGTTTGCTTTCTGAAACGGCCGTAAGAATCACTTCCGCCGTATCGTCAGCACCCTTTTCCCGTATGATGTAAACCGGAATTTTCACTTCTTCACCGGTACCTGCTGCAACCAGTTCATTTAGAAGAACGGCATCCCAGCCTTCTCCTCTGACACTGACCGACAACCGGTAAATATCATGATCCAGATGAGTACTCATATCGCCCGTAGGATGGATACCTGAAAGACCGGAAACGGGCTGGTCGATGTTTTTCAGGATAAAGACGGTTTCGTTTACCCTGCTGCGTGGCCTGAACTTTTCGGGTGCACGAACCGAAAAATCCCGTTCTCTGGCAGATTGATCATCCAGTGAACGCACCCCCACGGTGTACGATAAAATATTGTCCTCATTCCTGTGAATATCGATAATATAAAAATGCAGCCGGTTAGGTTCATCGGTATATTCGAATTTACTGCCTGAATTCAGGCCGGCGTGAAACAAGGCATCGTTCAGCTGCCGGTAATCGGCTATGGTACGCATCACAGGGGTACCGTCGGGCTTTACATAATCAACCATTTCAATATCTTCTGGATTGGCGTCAATCACCCAGTTAAACAGGTTAAAGGAATTCGGTCCTCCGCTCCTCCCCTCCCGGTCCTTGTTCAGTGCCAGCAATACTCCGTTATCGGGGCAGAAAGAATCATATCCAATTCTTTGCACTACTTCCATGGAATAAAAATTATAGGCAGGAATACCCGGCGACAAAGGATCAACCGCCGGATCAGACGGTGGAGTCCTGTCGTGTGGTTCTTCCCCGTCGAGCCGGACTATAAGACCCGCATAGGAACCCACCAGAGGCTCTACGGCCCTGGCAGTGATATCGGCAACCACCAAACCGGTTTCAGCCAGTCCGTCCCTGCTGAGGGTCAACACATCATTTTCCGAAATAAAATCGATCGCCATTCGGTTCCGTAGCATCAATCCTGCCGGCATGGCTGCACCGGCTATGGGTGGCACCACCCAGCGCATGTGAGGACCACCGGGTCCGTTGAAGCAGCCCCGGTCCATCATATCCCATGGACCCGATCCGGCCCGCCGGTATGGTTTCACATAGGGATTGTTGTTATTGTCGCCGATCCTGAATGCATGGTGTCCGAGCTCGTGGGTAATAGTTCCGGAATTCTCCCCCTGCCGGATGGACGACAGGCCCCACTGCATCTGGGCAGCTTTCCATGATGTCCATTCCACATACCGGGTAGCAGCCCACCTGGGTTTTTCAGGATTCGGATTCCCCCACTCCGGGGTAATGTCCTCGCGGGTATTGAACTTCATTTCTCCGAATTCCTGCCACACACCTGTTTCATCGTATCCGGCATAGATTCGAAGCACGGCATCATAATGCTGCTTTACATCCCCCGCATCAGCCCTCCACAGGGAATCCACATCCCTTTCCATGCGGTAATGCACCACACTTCCGTCGGGAGTAAAAGTGTTCTGTCCCAATTCACTCAGTCCGTATTTCCAGAGTTCGCGGGGCATGCGATAAGGCCCGTAAGGTTCCAGTACCGTAATTCCGAACTTTCCCCTGGATTGTTCCATCCAGTATCCGTTTATGGTCTGACCATGGTTCACCTTGCCGGGTTTCAGAAAAAAGTCGGCATAGAATTGCGGGATTTCTTCCCTGCTTACCGGATCGATCTGCGGATTACCGAAAAGGTCGGAACCCTTTGGCAGGGTCATGACAAAAGGCTGATCGGGAAAATCAACCGCCACCAGAGCCATTTTGAATTCCCGTTCAGGCACCAGCGAGGGATCGGCCCAGTTCTTCCCGGGAATGGGCGTGTAATCATCCCAGGTCATGTCATCCTGGTCCTGTACCATCTGAGGATCGATCGGACCGGGTATTTCGGTGTTTTCCCGGCATCCCGCCACAAGCAGCAGGATGACCGGGATTATTCTGAAAATAAACCGATTCGTTGTATGCATAATATGAATTTTTCTTTTTTGAGATCCGATGCAGCATACTGTCATCGAAAATCAATATGATATCCTGTACATCACTTCTTGATGCTTCTCACACCGAAAACCGGGCCCACAATGTTATTATCCTCCGCTTCAAATTTCACCCGGATCTTCGTTTTCCCTGCGGTCAGTTCTTCGGGGATATCATACTGCTTATGAATGTATATGTTTCCAACCGGGGAAGTTATATCTTCCTTCGCCAGTTTCACATCATTAACCAGTATATCGAATATCCTGTTGCGGCGGTATCCTCCACCCCAGTATTCCACCACCAGGGCATTGGGAACCTCCGGATCCACTTCCAGATCGAAGGCAAACCAGCCTCCGGTAGCTGTCCGGGCGGGGCGGTCACGGAACCGCTCGGGCCGTGTATGCTCGCCGTCAAACTGATGATCTCGTTCTGGCTGCATCTCGCCGGGCTGGAAATAGTCGATGGTAGATTCCTCCAGTTGTTTGATTCTCTCCAGTTCGGCTTCGTAGGCTTCTTTTTCCTTCTCCCAGGCTTCGGTGGTGTAGAGATCCCAGTAGATAGAATACCTGCGGTCATGTGTCTGGTAGAAGGGTTTCATTTTCACATCCCTGGGGTAGCCCAGGTCCCGGGTTATGAAAGTGTTTACCTCCCCTTTCACGGGTTCCATCCATTCGGCCGGATTGCGGTGATCGGATACAAACACGGGAACGTAGAGAGGCTCGTGCACCTTCGGGTCATTCGCCGGTCCGAGGTCACCTGCCAGCACAACAGGACCATAGAACACAGCAATACGGTTCTCATCATCGGGCATGGTTTCCAGCCGAAGGGTAAAGGGGATCTTCACCTCCACCCGGTCGCCGTCTTTCCAGGTTCTTGAAACAGCCACAAAGCTTCCCGGTTTCTCCTTAACCCTGATCCTGCGTCCGTTCACCCGCACTTCCATTCCTTTTTCTGCCCAAGAGGGGTATCTGATCTGCAGGGTCAGTTTCAGTGGTTGTTCCAGCTTAAATTCGAGGCTGGTTCCCTGATCTTCCGGATAAGCCGTCTCCTGGCGCAATATCAGGCCTTTTTCCTCCCAGTTGAGTTCGGCGGCAATGAACTGGCTCACAAACAACTCTTCGTTGTTATGATAAAAAATATGTCCATTGTATTTGGCATGGCTTTCCATGCCGGTTCCTATACAACAGGTAAAATGGAAGGGATTTTGATAAGCTTTTCTTCCACCCATGTCGAGGGAAAGATTATAAACCACCTCTCCGGTTTCAGGATGCTGATGGGCCATGATGTGGTTAAACAGCGCCCGCTCATAGAAATCGGCCTTTTCGGCTTCGCCTTCCCAGGTAAACAGGTGGTCGGTAAGCTTCAGCATATTGTACACATTGCACGATTCAGTGGTATTGGGTCCCAACCGGTCGCGCAATTTACCGGCAGGTCCGAAATATTCCCTGAAACCGTTCCCGCCGGTCACATAACTGTGGTAATGTACTACCCGGTCCCAGAAAAATTCGGCTGTTTTCCTGTCTGTCTGGTCTCCGGTCAGTTCATACCGCCTTGCCAGGCCGATGGCTTTCGGGATATTGGTATTACCATGCTTACCGGGCAATACATCGATCCCTGCTGCCAACGAATCAATCACAAAATTATCATGAAACAATCTCGACATTTCCAGGTACTTTTCATTTCCCGTAAGGCCGTATATATCGGCCATTACTTCATTCATTCCTCCGTATTCACAGCGCAGCATATCCTGTCGGGTGTCATAGTCGAGGTCGTCAATGATTTCATAAATCCAGTCGGAGAATTTGACAGCAATGTCAAGCGCCTTTTCAATACCGAGTAACTGGTAGGCATCACGTAAACCGGCCAGCACTTTGTGGTGCGTATAGAAAGGTGCCCAGATGCCGTTCAGATCGAATCCTGCGGAGCGGATAATTCCCTGGGCAACTTCCTCCTCAAACACTTTCTTTCCCCCTTCCATGGCTCCGATGTATCCGTCGCCATGGGCATTCTGCACAATTTCCAGTTCATCCACAATATACCTGGCCCGTTTCAGGAATTCCTCATTCCCTGTGGTCTGGTACATCATGGAACAGGCGGAAAGATAATGCCCCAGGCTATGTCCGGCCAGGGTGGCGCTTTCCCATCCTCCATATATCTCGGCTTTCTGAGGCAACCCGGCTTCTCTGCGGAAACCTGCCAGCAGCCTGTCGGGTTCATAATTGAGCAGTATCTTTTCATTCAGCTCCACACCCTTTTTGAATCTGCCTTCCAGTAAAGTAACATCTTTCAGTTCAAAGGGAAGGAGACGAAAATCCACCACTTCCGGACCGGAAGTTTCAATTCGGGTTTCTTCGGCATTTTTACAGGAAAAAAGCACAGGTCCCACACATAACATAACAATCAGAATTTTATTCTTCATAGCAGGATAGTTTAAATCATTCAACGATATGATCAGTTTTATTTAGTTTTTTTACATTCATTCTTTCAGATAGGGAAAACCTCACGGACGCAATTCCACACACACTATGTCCTTATCCAGGGGAATGATAAAAGCTCCCCTTTCGGCCGGATAATCTCCTGCCGGAGCATAGGTACCCGTTCCGTTAACCTTTGCAGGTTGTTCAATCCGCAATACGGCCTGAGGGGTATATTCTGTCGCCGCATCGAGATACACTCTAACCCTTTTGTTTCGGATATGAAACTCCACCCTGTTGAAACAGCCCGCATCCAGTGTCAGCCACAGCCCCAGATCGCCAAGGTAGACCCTGTTTCTTGCACCTGATGTAGGCTTAACGGTAATCAGATTCCCTTTTTGAGAAACTTCCCCGCTGAAAGCCAGCCAACCGAACTCCTCATCATGCTTCACATAGGTGGCTGTGTTCATAGCATAACCGAAAAAGCCGGGTCCGTAATCACCGTTGATCCCGTCAATCTTCAGCGTGGAGGGATAAGAATGAAAAGCAGCAGGTGCAAATCCTTCCCTGGTAATGTTAGCAATAGCCCCCATGGTTCCGGCATGGCCAACTCGTAAAAGATACAGATCGTTCGGGTTTTCGCGGTATTCGGAAAGCACGGGAATGGCATTCAGGCCTGAGCCGTAATGATGCAACTGGCGTTCAATCCGGGAAAGTTTACCGGCATAAACGAAATCCCAGTACCGGCGGGCACTTCCATTATACCCCCAGTGGGGCACCGTGGGCATATAGGCCAGTATGGCATTCAGGGTCACAAGGGCTTTTGCATCATAGCCGAAATATTTCGTCCAGGCATATACTTCCTCCTGCCCGGTGGAATCCCAGGGCATTTCGCTGCCGAACGGATACGACAGGGATTCCCACAGATCGGCCCGTTTCTTCATGACATTTTCAAGTTTTTCGGCCAGTTCCGTCATTCCCTCCCGGTGCAAATCGAGAAGGATCATCAGAAATATGGTGCCTTCCATCTGGCCGAACTGGGCATAATGACCGGCCTGTTCCACCATGGCAATAGCCGTATGGCAGGCGTTTTCCAGAAACCATTCCCAGGATCTTTCCTGTACATATCCCTCATGATTTCTGGAAAGCCGGTATAACACCCAGTGTGCGGCCGCCACATGGGGATAATTGTACGAGCGGCCGGTCGATTCAGCCTCACGCCGTGGCCAGGCGGCCCAGGTTCCGTAGTTAATATCCTCGCTGTAAGTACCTTCGGGCATTTCATCGGGTTCATAATAAAACAAACTTTTCCGTACGCCATACTTCCGGTTGCCCGTATCGTACTGAATGCCTCCCCACAGCGTTTCAAAGTAAAACCTCCTCATTTTTTCCAGCTCTTTCATTTCGGGCTGCAGGAATTGTTTCATCATAGCTGCCACCCAGGAACCGGCTCCTCCCTCATCGCTGAGGCCCGCAATCCAGGCCCGGCTGTCTTCAAGCACCGGGCTCATTTTTTCGTAATCAAAGGTTATGACTGAAGGGCTTCGGCCAAACGGATCGTCGGGGTTTTCATACCACTGTTCCTCCGTAAGGAAACGCCCCAGGTCGGCCAGCACTTCTTCTTCGGGCTTGATCACCTTATAGTGGATGGTCTGTTTCAGCCCGTCGGCATAAGTTACCGTAAGGCGCACACGACCCCATTCATGCCCCTTTACATGGTATTGTTTCCATCCGTTGGGGGTGGGAGTTCCTTCACGAACCGTCAGAGCTCCTGCCGGTTCGACATCAATGGAACGCACCTCACAGTTATAGCGGAGAAACAATTTTCCATTTACGTCACCAGGCAACACATACCCCGGAATCCCCACGGCTACCGGCCGCTGATGTTTGATAAGCGTGTTCTCAATATCCCTGAGTGATGGCGAGAGAACAAACTGCAGACCGTAACTCCGGGAATCTCCGGGATTCAGCCTTACGGAAGTAGGACGGTTCCATGGTTCCGCTTCACTCCATTCTTCCTCTGCATGAGCCCGGCTGTGTACCATCCATTCGTGAAAGCCTTCGAATGTAACACCCCGTGGTGTGGGATCATCATTCAGGGGGTTATAGGCTTCAAAAGGGGTATCGCCGTATGGCAAAACCAGCAGAACCGGACCCTTGCCGTGCAGCCGGCTTACCTGAAGATAACCGGCATCCTGCCCGATATACGGGTCGGCAAAAACACAGGTGGCATGGGCCTCATCCAGGTTTTTTTCGTGTAATAGATTATTGAATATCAGGGGTATCCCCAGAGAACCGATTTCAACCGGTAACTCTCCGTTATTGGTAATCTCAAAGCGAAGAACCAGTTGACCTTCATGCAACTCCCAGTAACGATAGATCTGAACCGGCAGATCATCGGGCAAGGTATTTGCTAAATCGGATACGGCAAGGACATCTCCGCCATGCGGAAGTTCACTCACGGGTTTTCTTTCGGCAGCCGTGGAATATCTTTTCCATTCCCGGCTTTCACCTGTTCTCAACCTCAATGTCAAATCCCCCAGGTGGTACAGGCCGTTCCTGCTGCGTATTTCCAGTCGGTCGGAGGGTGTATAATCAAAACCTCCTTGGCCTACGGGCATCAGAGCAGCCACCGTATGTGATGCCTTCACTATTTTCAGCTCGAATTCGGGCGTTTCAAATTCCAGCAGTCCCTGTTCCAGCCCCAGGGTTTGCGGCCTGTTTTCGATACGCTTCCAGACCTGGGAATACAGAACAGCCGGCCATAAAATCAATATACAGCCTATCAGCATACCGAATGTGCAGGTTATCCGTTTTGTCTGTTTTCTCTTCATGGTTTTCATCATAGCGGAATTTCTCTTTATTTAACGTACCCTAATGCATCACACTGTATCATGTGACCTTAATCGATCACGGTTCTTACCCCGTATATGGGTCCGGCTATCCGCCGGGCCTGGGAGCGTATTTCCACCCGGATTTCGTCCTTGTTCCTGGTCAGATGCAACGGAATATCATATTCCCTTGTGTAAAATTTATCCCCAATGGGATCGGTAATATCTTCAGAAGCGATACGGGTTCCTTCCACCACAATGTCGAAGGCGCTTTCCCGGTCATATCCTCCACCCCAGTATTCTATATTCAGGGCATTCTGCCGGTCCGGCATTACTTTCATGTTGAATGCAAACCATTCATTCGGAAGAGTCACCCGGTAGGTCCTGTTACGGAACCCGCTGGCCGTCGAACCCGGCCCTTCGAACAGGTGGCTGCGTTCATGCTGTATGGTCCCCGGTTGGAAGAAGTCTACCGTGCGTGATTCCAGCTTTCTTTTTTCGCTCACCATGGCCTGGTATATGGCTTCGCGTTCTTTCCAGGATTCCATACCGACCAGGTCCCAGAAAACGGAATATCTCCTGTCGTACATGGCATAAAAAGGTATCAGCTGCACATCGTGGGGTTTGCCTACCCCCACGGTAACGAAGGCATTGCTCCTGTCGCTGACCGGCTCTGTCCACTGATCTGCATCCCGGCTGGCGTTCACCATCAGGGGAACGTATATCAGATCCCAGGCGGCAGGATCGTTTACCGGTCCCAGATCACCGGCAAGGGCCAGGGGGCCGTAGAACAGGGCCACCCGGTTTTCATTATCGGGCATGCTTTCCAGCCTCAGGGTAAAGGGTATACTAACATCTACAGTATCTCCCTGTTGCCATGTACGACGGATCCCGACAAACGATCCGGGTTCTGAATCCACGGAGATCTTTTCGCCGTTCACTGTTATTTCCATACCCTGTTCAGCCCAGGAGGGATAACGCAACAACAGGTTCAACTCCACCGGCTCCCTGCACTGGAATATCAGCCGGGTACCCTGCTGCTCGGGGTAACCGGTTTCCTGCCTCAGTACCATTCCCTTGTCCGACCAGTTCAGTTCGGAAGCAATGTATTGACTGACATAGAGTTCCGAATCATTATAATAGTAGATGTTTTCTCCGTATTTGGCATGGTTCTCCATTCCCGTACCGATACAACAGGTAAAGGCAAACGGATCCTGAAAATATTTGAATCCACCCATTTCCAGGCTCAGGTGATAGGTAACCCTGCCGTTTTCGGGATGCTGGGAGGCCAGAATGTGATTGAACAAAGCCCGTTCATAATAATCGGCCAGTTCGGGAGAAGGATTCCACCGGAAAAGGTGGTCGGTCAGTTTCAGCATGTTATACACATTGCATGTTTCTCCCGTATTGGATCCCAGCCTGTCGTTCAACTTACCGGCAGGACCGAAATGTTCTGCCAGGGCATTGCTTCCGGTTACATAGCTGTGATCATGAACCACCGTACGCCAGAAAAACAGGGAGGTTTCCTTATCCGTTCTGTTTCCCGTAAGTTCATAACGACGGGCAAGACCGATAATTTTCGGGATCTGGGTATTGGCATGTTTACCGGGGAGCACATCGATCCCCATGGCGAGAGAATCGAGTATTCTCTTATCGTGGAATACATACGAAAGAGTGAGGTATTTCTCATTACGAGTCAGGAAGTACAGTTCAGCCAGCACTTCATTCATGCCCCCATATTCACAAATCAGCATTTCCTGGATGGTTTCATCCGGCAGGTGCCCCACAATGGTTTCCATCCAGTCGGCAAATTGTATGGCAAGTTGCAACGCCTTTTCGTTCTTACACAGATAATAAGCATCACGCAAGCCGGCCAACACCTTGTGGTGGGTATACCAGGGAGCCCAGATGCCGTTCAGATCAAATGCCGAAGCATTAATGATTCCTTTGGCAATCTCTTCTTCGAACACTTTTTTCCCGTCGGGAAACGCACCGATGTATCCGTCACCGTATGCTTCCTGCACCTGTTCCATCTCATCCACAATGTAGTTCACTCTGCGGAGGAATTCCGGATTGCCGGTTGACTGGTACATCATGGCACAGGCGGAAAGATAATGCCCCAGACTATGTCCGGCAATGGAAGAACTTTCCCATCCTCCGTAACGTTCTGCCCTGGGTTCCAGACCCGATTCTTTCCGGAATGTGGCCAGGAAGCGGTCGGGTTCATAGTTGAGCAACACTTTCTCATTCAGTTCACAGGCATGTTTGAATGGACCGTCAAGCAACCTGACATCCTTCAGCTCAAAACGATGTACCCGAAAGGGAATGGTACCGTTCTCAAGGACCGGCTCCGCTTTCTGACCCGACTGCCTGCATGAAACGATAAAAACACAGGAAACCAGGCACCACAATAATTTACGATAACTTATCATTTGAAATTTATATTAAGCAATATGACTTTCTCTCTTTATGGTTCTCAACTCATCACTATCCACCTCAGTGGTTTACATTATTTTTCTCCTCATCCTCCAGAATATTCCAATCGGGTGTTTCCATATGGAGCAAATGCCGCACGAAGAAATCTCGTTTCATCCTTTCCCCGTAGCTGCCTCCTGAACCGTGGTCCTGGCCGGGGAATATCATGAATTCGAAATCCTTTCCCGCTTTGATCAAGGCATTTACCACCTGAAGGGTAGAGGAAGGATCCACATTGGTATCCATTTCACCAACCGTTAGCAAAAGTTTTCCCTTAAGCTTATGGGCATTCACCACATTGGATGATTCTTCATAATGCGGGCCGATGGGATAACCCATCCATTGCTCGTTCCACCACATTTTATCCATCCGGTTATCGTGGCAGCCTACGGAAGCCACGGCGGCTTTGTAAAAATCGGGATGAAACAACAGGGCTCCCATGGCATTCTGTCCGCCGGCCGATCCGCCGAAAATGCCCACCCGGCTGATATCCATGTACGGATATTTCTTTGCAGCCGCTTTCATCCATAATATTCTGTCGGGAAATCCGGCATCTTTCAGGTTTTTCCAGCATACATCGTGAAATGCTTTCGAGCGGTTCGATGTCCCCATACCGTCGATCTGGACAATGATAAAGCCCAGCTCGGCCAGGCCCGAGAAATGAGAAAAATACGGCCGGAATGATTTGGGAACATGAGAGGAATGAGGACCGGCATAAATAGCTTCAATCACAGGATAGGAATGCGAAGAATCAAAATTGGTAGGACGGTAAATATTCCCCCAGATATCGGTTTTTCCATCCCTTCCTTTCGCCACAAATACTTCGGGCACCTGCCATCCCTTTTTCAGCAGATCGGTAATATCGGCCTTTTCCAGTTCAAGAAGCACCTTACCGTTATCGGTCCTGCGAAGAACCGATACCGGCGGCATATCGATCCGGGAATAGGTATCCACGAAATACTTATAATCTCCCGAGAAAGCAGCCGAATGGTTGGCCTCTTCAGGGGTCAGTTCCTTCAGGCCGGAGCCGTCGAAATTGACCCGGTAATACCTCACCAGGTAGGGATCTTCCCGTCTGTGACGGCCTGCTCCACGGAAAATGATATACCGCAGGCTGTCGTTGACATAATCCACCCCTCTGACCACCCATTCTCCTTTCGTGATCTGGTTTTTGATCTTGCCGGTCCGGCCGTCGAACAGGTACAGGTGGTTCCAGCCGTCGCGTTCCGAGGCCCAGATAATTTCCTTCCCGTCGTCCACGTCGTGACGGTACCTTTTTCCGCTGTAATCAATAAAGGTTTCACTCCGCTCGTCGATGATCACCCGGCATTCCCCGCTGGAAGCATCAACCTCCACCACCTGGTACACCTGATGACCACGCTGGTTGAATTCAAAAGTAAAAGCCCTGCTGTCGTTCCGCCAGGCCGGGTCGCTCACCCGGTACTGGAATTCAAACGGCTTTGTATCAACCGGTATCTGACGTTTTTCTTTCACGCTGAAAAGCGAGGGTTTCCGTATCTGTACGGCATCTCCCGGTTTCAGGTATTCATTCTTGTGCAGTTTGGGCTGAAGCTGGTCGGAAGGGGATGACTCAACAAAATACACATACCGCGGAGTATGCGGGCGAATCTTGTTGACAGCCACATATTCCGAATTGGGCGACCAACGGATATTCGAGGAATAGTATTCTCCCTCCGAACCGTCGAACGAAAGCTGATATTCGGTTTTATCATCCGTGTTCTGAATATATACATTATACTCCTTGATATAAGCTCTCCACAGGCTGTCGGGCGAAACCACAGGGGATCTGCCCCTTTCATCATCCACCGAGGCCCAGTAACCCCCTCCCCTTCTCCGGTCCTGCCTGATCCTTTCCCCGCGTTCCAGTTCATAGGCCTCCAGATCCAGGGTCCACCTTACGGAATCAAGCACAAAAGTCATTTCCGTAATCTGGCGGTTAAATGAAATATTCCGGAAAGGCAGGTCATAGGGGTCATAATCATTACCCGTTTTTTCATTCAACAGTTCACAGAGCTTCTCCTGATCAAAAGCAGGCTTTTTTTCAGGTTTTTCCGCATCCACCAGAAAATATTCCCGACCGTTCCTGGTTTTCGTCTGATACCAGAATATACTGGTGTCTCTGATCCAGGCAGAGGATATCATGGTATTGTATACCAGATTGCTGAATTCCCTGGTGGAATCGGCCCGTTGGTAGTCAAGGTGTGTTAACTGGCCCTTTACCACAAATGCCGGGCAAAACAGGATCAGAATAAGGAAAAATCTTTTTAATGTGCTCATATTCCTGCAGTTTAATAATGAATTACTTATTAAATGTAATAACAACACTTTTTATTTTATTATCAGTTTTCCAGCGGATTTATTAACCCCATCTGAAACGACCACCAGATAAATCCCAGGCATTCCCAGGTCGGATCTCTGAATCCGGGTACTGCGGGTAAAAACCGTTTCAAAAACAACTCTTCCCTCCGGGTCATAAATAACCATTTTCACCGGCGTATCCGGTCCTGCTTCAATAAGCGCGGAATTTTTCACCGGATTGGGAGATATTTTCAACTTCAAAACAGGGTCAACGATGTCCCCGGCACCTGTGATTGCAGTAACCACGGCCAGCTCATTGCTGGGCTGCGACAGGTATCCGCTCCGTGTTTTTGCCTGCACCCGGAAGGTGTATTCGGTCGATTCCTGCAGGCCCTGTACCGTAAACCGGTTATCTTCTGCCGTTCCGATCACCTCAAATGCATCCCCTGATTTTTTCATTACGTAATAAGCAACCTCCCCTGACAGGCATTCGGAAACATCCCAGGCCAGCACAACGGAAGCAGTCCCGATCTCCTCGGCCACCAGGTTCAATGGTCTGGAGGGTGCCGGCCCCATGGGATAATCGTATTCCGGCCAGTAGGGATTCACCTCCACGTTCCGCTCATGGATGATTTTTCCGTCGGGATTCGACACCCGGGTATTATCCAGGTAGGTACCTTCCGAAATATTGTTGTAGTCTTCGGCATCCCCGCCCACCACAGCGGTTCCTGACAGATTTTTCCCGTCAATATAAGCCAGGTCTTTCACCACGGCCTGGCCTGAAAGGGTTGAGTTCTTCACCATGGCGCTTCCGGCGACCACCGCCTCATCCTTTACGTTTGAATTGTATACCATAGCGGTTTTTTCAACCAGGGCATGATTTTCAATCACCGAATTCCCGGTAACCAACACATGGTCTTTCACCACGGCAGAATTCCTAACCATGGCATTACCGGTTACCACCGCATAACCTTCGATCCTCGCATTTCCCTCAACACGGGCATTTTCCAGAACCTGGGCATTTGGCCCTACCCAGGCCGTGGAGCTGACCGTAGCGGTAGCAGCCACCCATCCTCCACCGTTCAAATGGGGCGCCCCTGCCTGATCCCCATGCCGGCTGTTATATCCCTCTTTATGCCCGGCCGGCATAGCTCCGGTAAAATGCACCGTATAGGGATAGCGGTAGTTTTTCGTATACCCCGCTTCCCATTCGTAGTTATGATGAACATGCGGAGCTCCGGTCACCACCATAAACACCGCACTGTCGCCGGGCTGCAACACAAAGGTGGTTTCGGTATCTTCTTCGGTGTACACATCACTGTATCGGACACTCTGATTATATCCCACCGCCACGAAACCGTAACGCGACCCGGCACCTCCGGCAGGCTCGTTCGGCAGTCCGGTAAATTCCACTTCAATTTGCGAAGCCCCTGCCTCTGGGTAAAGCGGAATGATATTATATCCGTAATCGCCCGGAGCAAGGTATTGCGGCACAATGAACCAACCTGGTTTCCCTCCCAGAGTATCCAGGATGGTATACCTTCGCCACAGATCCCTTTCCGGAACGCCAGCCAGTGCTTCACGCGTCGGTTCCTGCATAAAGGTATCCCAGGTAACATTGCTCATGGCGCTTTTCAGGAAATCGTCATTCAGGTCATCCTGTGTGTACCGCATAACGGAATCGCGGAAGGAGGTCAGCGGATGGTCGATATTCCGGTTTGCCATGTGCCATATATCATTCACCGCCTGAATACCGTAACGGTCGGCCACATAATCCAGAAAGGCAAAGTTCTGGTAATGGCGCCGGGTGGTGCTGTAATGCATCATGGAAGTCATGATGTACCTGGGAAAGAATCCTCCCCGGTCGTTCAGGTAAACCGACTTCATCCATTCGGTATGCGATTCCCAGAAAAATCCTCCGTACGGGGCATGGATGCCGTAACCCGGCTTATCGATCGATACCATTCCCTGGCAGGCATGGCCTATTTCATGCGCCAGTACCGCGGGGCCCCGGGTAGCCCCCGGATGGATCCATACCCCACCTGTCGTATTATCGACGGGACCGCCGAATGCCCAGCCCGTGAACTGGTCGGTCCATGTTTCGTTCATCACGATCTCGAATTTATAACGCGAAGCGTTGGCGCCGCCGGCATTCAGGAACTTCATGGTATCTGACACATAGGCGTAGAATGCCTCGCTGTACTGCAGTATGGCATCCGGATCAAACCACAGGTTTCCGTTCAGTTCCCGGTTTCGCGGGTCGCCGCTGATTCCGGCACCCCAGAATATGATGAAGTTTTCTGATTGTGCAGTACGGTCCCAGCTGAAATCATCGTGCGTTCTCACCGCATACTGGATATACACTTCCTTCTCTTCCCCAGTATAGTAATAGGATACCGTGTCAAAAGCCGTCCCGTCTTCCAGCCGGAATATGATCCGGATACCGTCATGCAAATCCACAACGGGTGGAATAACCAGATCGATCATAGACTCCCCGGTTCCGTCTGTAGCCGGCATTCCCAGATCTGCCTGGTTTTCCCACACTTCTACGCCCGCCACGACATATATTTCTGTATTTACCGTTTGATTATTTGTTATTTCAATATCGTACCGGCACACATAATCACTAATTCCGTTCCCGTAACGATCCGTTACCACCGCCCGGGTGGATGTACGGGTTCCCCGGAACAGATCCACCACCGCTTCCGCAGTACTTTTCCCTGCATCTACCGGTCCGGCCAGTATTTCCTGATACACTACCGCATCGCCGTAACAGGTAGCTTCAACCGTAATCTGTTTTGTGCCGCTGGCAGTAAGAGCCGGATTGCCCCCGGCGGGTATCAGGACCAGTTCTCCCGCATGCAGTTCGTAATCCACTCCGGTTTCCAGGGGTATTCCACCGGCCAACACCCGGGTTACCTTTTCTCTCCAGTCCGGATTATCGGTAAATGAAATAACAATCTGATCTTCCACCGTATGGTTCACGACGGCCGCATGCAAAACCGGCGGGCTCAGTACCGGCGTCGAATAACCAAAGGTATCGATCGCAATGATTCCGTCATGATATTTCACCTGCACTTCCACCCCGTCACCGGGGTCGATCACAGGCGGCATTGTCACATCGAAGCTCACCTGCCCTGCGGCATCGGTAGGAGGCAGATACAATCCCTCCCTCGTGGATCCTATATTCATCCCGTTCACCACATATATCTCATCGTGCCCGTCCGGGGCTCCGCATTCATTGATCACACGCACATCGAGCCTGAGCACATAGTCGGGCTTCACTCCTTCCGTTTCATGCACGGCCGTCACGGTAACGGTGGAGGTCATGCCCGGAACAAGAGGTTCCGACAGAACCACCGTGGAACGGTACATATCCTGTTCACCCGGCACACCGAATACTTTCCACTGCAAAATACCCGTTGCCTGCACAGTGCTCATCATATGGTAGCGGAGGCGGTTCGCAAGCACCGGCCCGAAGGTCACCACATTGTACCGGTCTTTTTCATTCACGAATCCGCTGTGTCGGGGAACGATCTTCCAGTCATCCGCCTGCACATCGTAATACTCAATGTACGAAGTGTCGGGTATCTGAATTCCTCCCCCGTCGGTCCACCAGTAAATTTCCGACCGGTCGATGATGTACAGCGAATCCCAGCCGTATTCCACCCAGTTCCACACACCGGCATCGTTCCCCGTCCAGTTACCATAGGCCCCGTGTGATTTGTCCGACGAGGAAACCGGATCATACCCGCTGTTGATCGCTTCAAGAGTTTCCCATTCGGAAACATGGGACGTATAGATCTCGGTCGCCTTCAGGGCAATGTTTTCCTGGGCCGGAAGAAGGCCGGTTATCGAAAGGAGGAATATGAGGCAAATGATTCGCTGATCAAAAAGCATTAGAATATTTAAATAATTGTTTAATAATATTTACTTTGAATTATATTTTATATAATTACTTTTTATTTATTTAAATG
>Ga0190344_1000212_pt1 | contig 35004 bp, 23 predicted proteins | sample 48721323_MG_FD_161662 | JGI IMG/M metagenome (GOLD analysis project Ga0190344, IMG submission 161662) | Hydrothermal vent microbial mat bacterial communities from Southern Trench, Guaymas Basin, Mexico - 4872-13-2-3_MG | ecosystem: Environmental > Aquatic > Marine > Hydrothermal vents >... | reverse complement strand
TATCTCATAACTCTTAACTCATATCTCTCAACTCTTAACTCTCAACTTACAAGTGCCTTGAATCAAGCGCTACCCCATAATCGTTTCCAGAGCGCTGAATTCCACTGGAATAATTTTTGAAATGCCATCTGCCATCGTGATGCCATGAAGCACGCTGGCGGCTTCCATAACGATTTTGTTATGAGTAACAACCAAAAACTGCGTTTCGCTGGCATGGCGTTCAAGCATTTTTCTGAAACGCGCTGCATTGAAATCATCAAGGGGGGCATCCACTTCATCGAGAACATAAAAGGGGCTTGGCTTTATGCTTAAGAGCGCAAACACAAGGGCAATTCCAACAAGAGCCTTTTCGCCGCCAGACATGAGCTGCAATTTCTGGAATTTCCTTCCAGGACGCTTTACTGAGATTTCCAAACCGGCCTCCAGTATGTCATCAGCAGGCATCAATTTTATTTCTCCTTCTCCACCATCAAAGATTTCCTGTATGTATCTGGCAAAGCTAGCGTTGATTTTTTCGTAAGTTTCCATGAATATGGTTCTGGCTTCGGTGTCAGTTTTTTCAATGAGCTCAATTAGCTTTTCTTTTGCTTTTTCCAGATCAGCCTTTTGATTCGATAATTCCAAATAGTCTGCATCAACAAGCTTGTACTCTTCTATGGCGTCAAGATCAACGCTTCCCAAGAATTTCAGTTTGTTCGTTACATCGTCCAGCTCTGTTTTGACGTTGTCGATCTCTTCTCTGGTTAATTCCGGAATATCAGAGATATCTACACCCTCAAGCTCTTTCAAAACCTGTTCTATTCGCAATCTGGTTTCCTGAATCATGAGTTCCATTTGGTGTAGATTTTCACGTTTCTTTTCACGTTGCTCCTTCAAGGTGTTTATATCGTTTTCAACATCCTGAAGTCGGCTAAATCTTTCTTCCTTTCCCTCTCTTTGGTATCTAATGTTGTCAAAAAGAGATTGAGTTTCTTTTTTCAAGGATTCAAGCTCTCTGTTCTGCTCATCAACCTGTTTCCTGAGCCTTTCTGAATCTGATTCAACCTGGGATAATTCTCTTGAAAGAACTTTTATTTCTTCTTCATTGTTCCTCCTCTTTTGAGTTAGTTCTGCCAACTCTTTTGAATACTGCTCTTTTTTTTCATAAAGGGAGGCAAGATGAAGTTTTGAATCGATAATATTATTTTGTATATTTTCCAGTTTCCTTTTCTCCCTTTTGAGTTCTTCAGAAAATTGAGTCATTTGCTTTTCGAGGGAAGCCTTTTCTTTTGTAAGAGTCTGGTATTCATCGTTCAATGATTCTTTCTTTTCATAGCTGGAGTTCAATTTGGTAGTGTATTCTTCCTTCAATTTTTCGAGTTCTTCCAGCTCATTTTTCAGTCCATCACTTGTTTTTAACAATTCATGCATCATTCGGTTAATAGTTGCGCTTTTGGACACTACCTCATTGAGTTCTTCCTGTAAAACCCTAAGATATCCCCGCAACTCCATAATGTCGTCTTTGCGTCTTTGTATTTCCTTTGCCACCAATTGCGAGTCTTTTTGTATTTCCTTTTCTTTTTTTGCAAGAAATTGAATCTTTCTCTTCCTGGCTATCAAATCTGATCTGATGCTGTCACCGAGATAACCACCTGTTATACTCCCACCAACAGACAATAACTGACCATCAACAGAAACTATTCTGCCCCTATAAGAAGTGTTTTTGCGTATATCAATGGCATCATCCAAATTTCTCACGATAATCGCATTTCCAAAGAGATGTTCAGGGATGATCGAATATTTTTTATCAACTTTGACAGCCCTGGCGGCAAAGGCGATAAAACCAGGGTGTTTTTTTACCTTTGCGTCTTCATAAAAATTGCTTTGTAGCAAGTCAAGAGGCAGAAGCGTAGCTCGCCCGATTTTGTTCATTTTCAAAAAATCCACAACTCTTTTCGCTGTGCTCGAATCCTCCACAACGATATCTTGCATATGTCCACCAAGTAAAACTGAAATAGCCGTTTCAAAGGCTTCAGGTACATCAATAACATTTGCCACAACATCTACAAGGCTTTCAAAAGTCTCCTTACGGGTGAAAACTTCTCGAACGGCTCTTGAAAAGCCTTGATACTCCTCCTGCTGTCTTCTAAGTGTGGTTCTCTCAATCTGAACCTTTCTTAAATCGGCGCTAAGACGAGACGATTTTTCCTTGAGTTCTTCAAGCTCTGTCTCATAACTTCTAAGCTGCTCTTTCGTTGAGTTGATATTCTCTTCCAGTTCTTTCTGCTTTTCTGAGCTCTCTCGTCCTTGCAAAGCAAGTCCTTCTATTTCTTCTTTGAGGGCATTGTACCTTTCGTTTTTCGAATCGATCTGGGAGTGGATCAAATTCAACCTTCTTGTGGCGTCTTCACGGAAGCCTTCAAGTTTTTCAAGTTCAGCCTCAATCCTGTTGAGTCTTTTGATCAATGCTTCGTGCTTTTCTTGCTCTTTTAACCAATCTTTCTCTTTTTCACTGTATTTTCTTACTATTTCGTCTCGTTCCTGTTCGATCAGTTTCAACTGATTTTCTTTTTCCTCAATTTCTCTAAACATACTGTCACTGATCATTTTCAGTTCTTCTTTTCTCTTATCGAGTTTCTGAATTTCCTCTTTTAATGAATCTAACTTTGTGCTTACTTCAATGAGTTTGTTTTCTTTGTCACTGAGCCTGCGGGAGTACATTTCTTTGAGTTCAAGCAAATCGTTCTGGCGCTTTTTGTACTCTTCTAGCAATTGTGTAAAACCTTCGATTTCCTTGTCCATTTCGGAGAATTCTTGTCTTAAGGTATTCCAGCGAGACTCTTTCTCAATCAATTTCTTTTGAATTGCTTTGAGCTCTTCAGAAATCCTTTTGCTTTCCACTTCATGGGTTTCTAACGTCTCTCTTTCGATTCGCAGGATGTTTCCGTAATAGTGTTTTTTCAATCTCGCCAACGAATCGCGGTATTCCAGGTATTTCTCTGCACGCTTCGCCTTAAGATAAAGAGACTTTCTCTGCTTTCCGAGTTCAAAAAGAATGTCTTCAACTCTATCAAGATTCGCTTCCGTCTGGGCGAGTTTAGATAAAGCTTCTCTCTTCTTTTCCTTATAGATAGCCGTACCAGCGGCTTCCTCGAGCAAGCTTCTAAGTTCGTAAGGAGATGCTGTGATGACTTTATCCACCTGACCCTGCCCTACTATGGAATAAAGTTCTCTACCAACACCCGTTCCCTTAAATAGTTCCTTTATATCTTTTAATCTCGCTGGTTTGTTGTTCAAGAGATAGTGTGAAAGACCCTCTCTTGAAACTTCCCTTCCAACGGTTATAGTCCCTTCCGCGTTTTCAAATACGAGCTTTACTTCAGCAGTATTGGAAGGAGGGCTTTTTTCAGAACCTGCAAAGATAACGTCTTCACGATTGTCCGCTCTGATGCTTTTCATAGACTGCTCGCCAAAGAGCCATCTTATCGCATCAACGATATTTGATTTGCCGCTGCCATTTGGGCCGACAATAGCGGTTATTCCGGAATCTACATTCATTTTTGTGGGAAAGGCAAAACTCTTAAACCCCCTGATATACAGAGCTTTCAGTTTCATCAGAACACCCCCGGACACACAACGGTCTTCTCACATAATTTGGAAACGTATCTATCTATATCAATAGTCGAAGAATTCTCTGAAAATTCCAGAGTTATTCCCAGTTTCTGAAGGTTCCTGATAACATATTTTTTGTAACCTGTAAAAAATTGCCTGTATTCTGGCCCGGCTGGCAAAATCAAATTTCGGGATTTTTTCTCATCGGCAATGAGCTTTGCTATTTCCAAAGCCACTTTGCTCTTAACCAGGTCACCAAAGGCTGGATGATAAGGCCCGCTAACCACTTCTTTAACCGTATCACCATAAAGGCACAATCCCATTCTATTTACCCGAACTCCTCTTGAAGTCAAAAGCGCATACATTTTCCAGGTTATTTCAAGTGCGTTTTCTAAACTCTGAGGCACATATTCTCCTCTGAGATACATTTCTTCTAAAGCCGTTCCTCTGAGCACTATCGTCGGATGAATACGACAAGTTAAGGCGCCGAGGTTAGCTACCTCAGTAGCGGAAATGAGATCTTTCGCCTCCGTATCTCCCGGAAGTCCGGTCATAAGATGTATTCCAAAGGGTATGGCATTATTTTTTAGCAGTTTCACGGCATTATAAACATCATCGAGATTGTGCGGCCTATGCGCTTTTTTGAGCACTTCATTATCAAAGGATTGAACACCCAGTTCGGTTAGAGAAACCGGATAATTTCTTATAATTGAAAGTTTTTCAGGCGTTATTTCTTCCGGAGAAGTGGAAAACCTGATTCCTTTCGCGTAACCCTCTCGAATGAATTGCATGGAGAGCTCTAAATAAGCAGTCATTATCTTCAGAGGCAGCCCGGTAAAGGTTCCACCATAAAAGGCAATGTCCACATTTTCCTTGTCTTTGAAATAACCGCGGTATTCAATTATAGTATTGCGCAGCTTCTCCAGTTCAGGAAATTTTGGAAGCCCCGTTGCCGCATATTCATTGCAAAATACACATCTTGTTTTGCAGCCTGCATGTGGTATAAATAATGGAATAATGTTCATATCATTATTATAACTCAAATTCCACTAATTGAAGAAAAAAGCTCCCTTTCGGGAGCCTGGCTCCAGCGGAGGGACTCGAACCCCCAACCATCCGGTTAACAGCCGGACGCTCTGCCGATTGAGCCACGCTGGAACGCACAACTATTTTAACCTGAAATCTGACAGTTTTCAAGGGGGGAACCGTTTTTTTCCACCTTTCTTGTTGCAACAAGGGAAGTCCCCATTCCATCGATATTACGCACCAGAACATCCCCAACATTTACAGGAGCTTCAACAGAAATGCTTTTAATTTTCTCCATTAGCTCAAAGATTCTGCTTTTTTCTATTGGCGCATCTGTTCTAACAGACACAAGTGGAACATCACCATGCAAAACCTTTACACTCGTTGTCAAGATCCTTTTCGGGCTGAAAAGCTCATCTATGGCATACTGTTTCCCGCGAGGGCAGCGGTTACCACTAATCTCATATTCACCGTTGGGTTTTGAAACAACCAATATTTTGCACCCAACAGGGCATACAGTACATGTTATGTGACCCTTCATTCTACCACCTCGATTCTCACAGGTTTTTTCAGCTCCTGTAATTTGTCACGATTAACCACAAAGTTAATCATTTCGCTGGGTACGCCATACTGAAATGGCTTTTCAATATTCAGCTCTTTTAATACTACCGTTCCTTTATCCATAGGCTTTCTCAACCTCAAATAAACCCTAAGGTGTTCTTCCGGGGTTATATAGGAAGGGACAAGAATCCCAACGTTCTTTCCTCTGATCAACGGGATACGTTTCGAGGTTCTTTTTTTATCTTGAACGGTTTGTGCGGCGTTTTGCCCGGCTATCCAACCTTCAGCTGCTACGTAATCTACCAGATCGAAAACTGCCACATTATTTCCCGCTGCGAATATTCCCGTTACACTTGTTTCGCATGTATTTGATACAGCAAATCCTTTATTGATAGCATCGATCTCGAGATTTTCACCCAGATCTTCTACCTGAGGTATCAGCCCTGCTGATAAGACAAGGGTATCTATGTCAAACCATTTTTGAGTTCCGTTGATAGGTTTGAAGTTATCATCAACTTCAGAAACCAAAACCCTTTCAAGACGCCTTCTACCTCTCACTTCAACAACAGTATGCGAAAGATACAGTGGAATATCATAATCCTCAAGGCATTGAACAACATTTCTCGTTAATCCCCCTGCGTAAGGAAGGCGTTCTACAACCCCAAGGACCTCCATACCTTCCAGTGTCAACCTTCTTGCCATGATCAGCCCGATATCTCCTGAGCCAAGTATAAGGGCTCTTTTTCCCGGCAACGTATTTTCTAAATTGACCATTCTTTGCGCGAGACCTGCTACATAAATACCCGCAGGCCTGTCACCGGGAATCTGCAAAGCGCCAAAGGGTCTTTCTCTTGCTCCTGTTGCAAGTACAATAGCCTTTGCCTGGATTGTGAAAACACCTTCAGGAGAGATAACCTCAACGTATTTGTTTTTTGTATCTATATGTCTAACATATGATTCACTGATAATTTTAACCGAGTGCTGGGCCATTTCATTTTGCAAGCGGTAAGCAAATTCCGGGCCAGTTAGTTCTTGCCGATAGAATTGCAAACCAAAACCGTGGTGAATACATTGATTTAGCACACCACCGGTTTTTTCCTCTCTTTCAAGCAGAGTGACCTCTACACCAGCTCGGGAAGCTGAAAGAGCGGCTGCCATTCCCGCAGCGCCCCCTCCAATAACGAGCACTCCTGTTTTCAGCTGCTGAATCATACTCTCACCTTCCCGTCAAATAGAACTGTTCCTTCTTCATTTACCCTGACTTCAGAAAGGGGGATATTCAACTCACGGGATAGTATCTTGGCTATCTTCCAGGTACAGAAGCCTCCCTGGCAACGTCCAAATCCCGCTCTTGTTCTGAATTTAATTCCATCAATGCTTCTGGCTCCTTTTCTTATGGCTTCGATTATTTCAGCCTCTGATACCTGGTTGCATTGGCATATGATTCTTCCATATTTTTCGTCGTCTTTTACCCTTGCGGCAATTTCTTTAAGATCACTTTCATTAACCCTGAAGCTCTTTAAAGTCCTAACCTGATCGGCTTTTTGCCTTCCAAGGTCGAGAGACATACGCTGTTCCAGGATTTCTTCTATGACATAACGGGCTATTGCGGGCGCTGCAGTTAAGCCCGGAGATCTTATGGCACCAACAGTTACAAAATTCTTCAGCGTATTGCTATTTTCTATGAAAAAATCTTTCTCCTGAGTTTCAGGCCTCAAGCCTGCAAAAGATTTTACAATCCAATTAGGCCTTGCTATGTTGGGAATTAGCTCATTTCCAGCTTCAATTACCTCTTTAATTCCTTCCAATGTTGTAGAAACGTCTTCAGGGGTAAAATCGGGCATGTTTTCAGAAGTCGGTCCAAGAAGTACACCACCATCAACAGTTGGTACTACAAGCTTCCCTTTTCCCTTTTCGCTGGGAAGGGGGAAAATAACGCTGTTAACCATTGTAGACGCTTTATGATCGAGTAAAACATATTGCCCTTTTCTCAAATATACCTGAGGTGTGGAAACTCCAAAACTGTTGGCGACTTCATGATAATAAAGACCGGCAGCGTTTATTACAAGATCGGTTTCAATAATCCTTCCTGATTCAAGCTCTAAAGACCTCACGTTTCCTTTGCTAACTTCTCCACCAATTACTCCGTCTCCTCTGAGAAGCTCAGCACCTGCTTTTTCGGCCGCTTCAAGGGCTGCTAATGCGACTGTCCATGGTTCCGTTATTCCGGTATGAGTGCAATGAAGCGCATACTTGTACTCTTTCGAAAGGTGAGGTTCATGCTTTTCAAGAAAAGGCTTTTCAACAATTTCAATGCCATCAACACCATTTTTTTCGCCTCTTTTAAGTAACTCACTGAGCTTTTCCATCTCTTCAGATGTATCACGGGCAACTACAAATGAACCGATCCTTTTTAAAGGGATTCCAAGGCTTTCAGCCAGCTTTTCATAAAGTTGATTCCCCTTATAACACAATTCTGCGCGGAGACTACCTGGCGGGTCGTCGTATCCCCCATGAACAATGGCGGAGTTGGCCTTAGTGACACCAAGGCCAAAATCATGCTTTTTTTCAATCACAACCAAATCAACGGCGTAACGTGAAAGTTCATACGCAAGAAGTGCTCCAACAATGCCACCACCAATTATAGTTATCTTCAATGTTATCCCTCCAATAAAAAAACCACGCCAAAATTGGCGTGGTTTTCTCTCAGCCTCTACCACTGAATATATATTACCACATGTATGTTAATATAACAAATAAGGAAAGTCTTATATCACGGAGGGATCAAATGTTAGAGAAAATTATTGCAGCATTGTGGGAAAGCTCAAGCTCTCCAGAGGAGATTCCTGTTGATACCGTTTTTCTTCTCTCAGGAAACATTCTGGATATTGGTAATACAGTGAATAAATTTATTTCAGCCGGGAAAAAGGTGTATGTGGATATCGACTTTATTGGTGGATTGAGTCCTGACCATTACGGTATAAACTATTTGAAATCCCTTGGAGTGACAGGGGTCATAACCGCGAAAATGCATACCTATAGGTTGGCGCATGAAACCGGGATTTCCGCTATCTTACGTTTTTTCGCTCTTGATTCCAGAGCGGTGGAAAAGGGAATTGAACAGATAATCAGGAACAAAATAAAAGCTGTTGAAATCCTTCCCGGCATAGCCGCCTGTAAAGTTGCGAAAAAACTGCGTAGTATCGCAAGCAACATAACGATAGTTGCAGCAGGACTTGTTGATAATGAAGATGAAGTGAAAAAGCTGCTTGAATGCGTCGATGCAATTTCAACCAGTAAAAAAGAATTATGGAATTATAGAAGATAAAAAAGGCGGAGCAAAAAGCTCCGCCCTTTTATTTATGTTCTTACATTATCTTGCCACTTTGAACATCAAAGAATCTTGTTCCCTGATTGGTAGAGATCATCAAGAACTTTCCTTTTTCACCTGCAGTTATGCCAAGGATTCTTCCTGAGATTTTCACATCGCTGATAACTACTGGATTCATTGGATCATCTACGCTGATGATGGATAATCCCTTATCAGTAGCGGCGTATAACAGATCTTCGACGAGCACCATGTCCGTAGCCAGATAATAACCATCAACACTCTTCAATGTTTCAAGGTCATCAAGAGACACATACGCAATGCCACCACCAAATCCTGTGATGCCAATGTATGCAACGCCATTCGTAATCTTTACAGAATTTGCGATGCCTTTAACCTGATCTGCGAAATTCTCCGGTGTAACATCAACATAGCCGGTCCCATTCCACTGAAGAACGACCAAGCTGTAAAGAGTATCCGCTACAAGGATGTTGGTGGCATCTTCAGAAACCGCAAGGTCAGCAGTACTAACGATCTTGCCATCTCTATAAAGCTCTATCTTTCCACCTGGCAATCCGGTTTTCTGAATAGGTAACCTGTAAATGCTCTTTCCGAATCTGCTTGCACTCGCAACGTATAGATACTCGCCGTAGTTTTTCAGAGCTTCAGGACTGTTGAATCTGTCACCGTTAATCTCATTGATGATCAGCCCCAGTTTCACAGCTATTAACGTGCCATCTGTCTTGAAGGCATAAATTGTGTTTCTGAAAACGATGGGTTTCACACTATCACTTATATCGGAATCTACCAGCGTGTAAGTCTGAGCTTGGGTATCTTCTGTTATAATTGTGAGTTTCAAAGCCCCATTTTCAACATAAGCGACTTTGTCCAGGATGCCGATAGTTGTGAAGGAAGCTACCGCACTTTCTGAGAAACCACCTTTTCCATCGTATGAATCCACTTTCCAATAGTAGGTTTTGTTGCCATCCAATATTCCCTTAAGTTCAGCTGATGTCCTGGTGGTACTTGCAACTTTTGTCATGACTTCAGGCGTTTCACCAACATAAACAACATAGCTGAGCTCATCTCCGTCGGGATCTTCACCAGACCATTCAAGAACAGGCCTGAGTGAGGTTCCGGACTTTCCGGGTTTCGGATTAACAATGATAGCGTTTTTGGGATTAGCGTTTCCGGTGCTGAACGACCACACATCGGAATTTGCAACGCCTTCATGTTCATCTCTTACCTGAACTTTCCAGTAATAAGTGCTGTTGCCTTTATAAGAGCTGAACACATATGATGTGCTTGTAGCACTTGCAAGAACGATATTTTCGTCGTTTAATTCTTCAGTTGTTCCAAGATATACATCATAGTACAGCATTTCATCATCCGGGTCTTCACCCTGCCAGCTCAGTTTAATGCCATCCGTTAGATCTGTTGCACCATCTAAAGGTCCAAGCAAGCTCACAACGGGACTATGGTTAAGCGTTGTAAACGTCCAAATAGTCGAAGTGGCTCTGTTGTCAAATTCGTCGACAGCAACCACATACCAATTGTAAGTGGTATTACTTTCTAGAGAAGCATAATCAGTTATGGTCGCGTAATTTGTCGCAAGACCTGTGATTACAGGTGTATCATCAAGGTAAAGATCGAAAAGGATGTTGCTACTGTCAGGATCTTCGTACTCCCATGAGAGGACGATGTCTTTCGTATCCACTCCAACCATACCATTTGCTGGTGTTGGTGAAGAGATCATAGTTGGAGAATCCGGAGTTTTGAATCTGTAAAGTGGTCCTACTTCCTTTGTAGTATCTGGCATTTCAGCTACAACTCTCCAGCGATAATCTCTGTTACCAAGCAAGTTCAAACCCTCAGCCAGAATGAAATTCTCGCCACCGGTTGATCTTTCAAATATGGTCTGCCCTTTCTCATCGAAAACCCTAAGAGTGTAGTTTACAGGGGTTGTCTCTCCTGTGTATTCCCAACTGAAAGCTGTTTTGCCATCGAAAGAGCTGTTATTTTCAGGCTTCACATATACAAGTCTTGGAGATGCCGGGGTAATCAACACGGGCGATTCGAGTTTTGTCTCATTTCCCTGAACATCCTCAGCTTCCAACCAGAAATAATAGCTTTCCTCTGGATTCAAAATGCCATCATAGATGTATTCATTGAGATTTATTCCGGTTGCAACGGGTGTTTCTTCCCACGCATTCTTATTCGTTCCAAAGTAAACTTTTACGAACACATCAGAATTTTCTGGATCCTTTACTTCCCAGGAGAATTTGATCGGAGTTGTTGCTCCGTAATGATTCAACTCGTCAAAATCAAAGCTCAGGATTGGTGGATTATTTCCCGTTTTAAATGTTTTAGCTTCACTCGTTCCTTTTTTACCAACAGGATCTTTTACAACAACCCAGTAGGTATAAGTAGCATCAGGAGAAAGAACGAAGTCCAATGTGTATTCCGTTACGTTTACTCCAGCTGGTACTACGATCTCGTCACCTGATTCTGGCTTGAGATGAATTTCCGCTTCCACAACTATATCGTCATTATCACTGTAAGACCAGGCAAAAGCAGCATCAACAGGGTTTACAATGCCTTCTTGAGCTTCTTTTACTTTTACATCACTTACAACCGGGGATTGATCGAAAGTGCTGAAACTCCAGATATCGCTGGTTGTAAAGGCTTCACCATCAGAAGTTATGACTCTCCAGTAGTAAGTGGTATTGGTTTCAAAAGTACCTTCAACCAGAACTTTGGTTATGCCTTCTGCCGATACCTCTCCATCTTTTTTCGCTACGATTTCCGTAAAGCTGGAATCTCGCGAAATTTCAATCTCGAAAGAAAGTGGATCGTTATCGGGATCGCTGCTCACAAATTCTATGGTGACACCTGGATCAAAGGCCACGTCTGTTGCATTGTTTCCGGGGAGGGTTGCCATTGCAGGTATTGGCGCATTATTGGAAGTAACAAAGGTTAATGTGTCAGATCTATTTTTGGCTCCTTTTTCATCAATTGCTTCTACGTACCAGTTGTATGTTGTACGTGATCTTAATTTTTCAAAGGTATAGGCAGGAGAACTCACAGGAACCTGAGTTTCGTTTCCTTCGGAGTCGATGACAACCAGCTGATAATTTATGATGTCATCACCATCTGGATCTTCTGCTCTCCAGCTGAATTTGACATCAAGCGGATTGACAATTTCACTGGCAGCAGGAGTCAAAAGCTCTACAACTGGGGGATTATTGGTCGAGGAGACCGCCAATTCTGCTGAGCTTTCGCCGCCGAAAGTATCCTTTGCAACGACTTTGAAAGTATAATCAGTTGCACTTTCAAGATTCTTTAGAATGTATGAGGTGACTGTCAAATCAGAAGCAACCTTTGTTTCCATGCCTCTGCTGATCAAGTAAATATCGTAGGTTAGCTGATCTCCTTCCAGATCGGTGGCTTCCCAGGAAAGAGTGGCCTCTGTTGTAATCTGACCAGCCGATGGTTCTGCGATCTTAACCACAGGTGGGTGGTTTATCGTTGCGAAAGTAGCTTCTTTTGATTCTACAGGCTTTCCGGTTTTGTCAACAGCTGAAATGAACCAGCTGTATTCTGTATGGCCTGCAAGAACGGAAGTTGTCAGGCTGGTATTTTCTGTTTCCTTCTTGAGTACCTCTTCAGTGCCTTTCTTCAAGACAAAGTTATACTTCAAAGGCCAATAATATCTTTCATTAGATTGCTTCCAGCTGAAAACGACAGGTTTGCTGGCATCGACTTCCGTATTAACGGGCGAAAGAAGACTGATAACCGGCGTGGGTTTGGATTCAGTTTTAAAGTTGCCAGTTACAGAACTCACTTCTCCACCATATCCATCTCTGGCTACAACATGCCAGTAATAGGTTTGTCCAAAGTCAAGTTTATCCAGTGCGCTTAATTCAAAGCTGTTATCGGTAATATCCTTCTGTGAAAAGGCTGTTTGGGAGCCTCTTAAGTCATTTGTGATGTAAAGATCATAGACTATATTGTCTTTGTCAGCATCTTCGGCTTTTGTCCAGCTAAAGACTATGCTGTCAAGGTGAACCTCTTTTCCCCTCTCTGGTGTTAAAAGAGATGGTGCCGAAGGTTCCGAGTTCTTAAACGTAAATGATATAGGCTCCTTTGTTTCGTCAAATTTTCCTTTTTTGTTGTAAACCTTCACCTTCCACCAATAGGTTCCATGGGGGTCTAACTTGATATCGTAGTTAAAGTCAAAAAGCTTATCAGCAGAAGAAGAAAGAACCCCTTCTACCTTTTCAGCAACTAATTCAAGAGAATCGGAGCTTTCACCAACAAAGATGTCAGCATACAACGGTTCCTTGGTTCTCTTATAATAAGCTTGAAAACTCAATTTTAGCGTATCGCTGTATTCCAAGCTGGTTCCGGCATAGGGCCTGTAAGAGCCTTCACTGATACTCGGTTTTGGAGCGGGAATAAAAACGATTAGCAAGATTATGGCGACGACGATAATGGATGCAACTATCGCCAGTTGCTGCAATGTGAAGCCCTTTCTTTTTCTGGTAGTGTACACGTTAATCCCTCCTCAGACACAATTTTATTACTATCTACCTATAATTTAACATCATTTAACTTTCTTACCTGACGTGCTTCTATATGAAACCCATTGCCTTCTTTCTCCACAATGACATAACCAAGCTCAATTCTCTTCTCAAAGGCCTTTCCATTGCTACCATCTATCGCTTCAACAACGGGTTTCCATGTTCCCGGGTTTGCGTAAAACTTCTTTTCTCCATCTACGTGGACAATTCTCAAGCTGCTCCTGTGATTATGCCCCATTATGCAACCGCTGATCTCTGATGGGACAACCTTAGGAAGTTCTTGAAATCCCACGAAATATCTACTATCCATTATACTCTTAAAACCATTATCGCGAAAAGCCCCAAGAAATTTTTTAGCGCTTTTAAATAGATAATCCGTTCGCTTAACCGTCCTTATATCCATAACAAACCTCACTATTCGTTCGCCAATTTTCATTCCTCCGTATCGATTAACAAATAATCCAGTGAAAACTCTCATATATGGGTAATTAGCCTTAAGCCATGCTTTTGAAAAATCTGTTTTCAACATCTTCACAAAGGATTTGTTCCAAAGATCCATCAAGTCAAATTCCAAATCATAGAAATCGCGGATGTATTGAAACCACTTGAAAACATCGAGAATCGGGCTTACATTATGGTAATCCTTCAAAATATGCTCTGGCACATTGATACGTAATAAATTACTGTCAAAATGCTCAAACATATATCTTGACATATATTCACTAAAAGGCATTAAGATTCGCTTGCTTTTAGTATCAACACTCAACCTGTTAACGGCATCGAACTGATTCCCGTGAAGGGTAAGAATCCTCATTTCAGGATCGAAATAGTATGGTAGGACACTGACTCTTTCTGAACCGCCAAGAACTTCTTTCAATTGTTTCCTGAGATTATCATCAAAGAGCAAATAATAGTCATGATTACCGATAACATATACAATTCTGCCCTTTTTACTGAATCGTCGGAATGCCTGAAACACGTCCTCATGCTGTGTAACTATTGATTCAAGAAGGGCACGGGATACATTAGCAGTATCTGGAACAAAGGGAGAAAGTTCCAGGGACATGACTACAGATGAGTTCAATAGCTCTAATCCATCACCAGCTATGATGAGCTCATCGCAACCAACATCAATAAGCTGATCAATGAATTCAATCAGCTCTGAATCAAAGCTAAAATCATCTTTCCCCTTCCCATCTCCTATATGCAAATCACTTATATAAACTTTTTTCATACCATCATCAGATTTTATCATACTATAAGGCTTGAGACAATTTCCTGTTCTTCAACAATTTTGGGGATTTTATACAATTTTTTATTAAATTATGAGACAATAGCTCTGAGGTGTTGCCGGTGTTTATGCTTGTAGTTGATTGGTTATTGTCACTAATGTTGCTCCCCATAGGGTGGCGAAGTTTTCTCATCGGTGGTATTGTGAGTTCGATTATCGCCATTATCATGAGAGGGTATGAGTATAATGTATTAATTGATAGATCAAAAAGGATTGTTTCACTGGTGGGTTCCATATTTCTATTGATCTTCGTCTGCCTGTTGTCGTACAACAGTATTATTATTCTACCTGCAATCACAGCAGTCGTTTTTCGTTTCTTATTTTCGAATTTGCTTGCAAAATATACCCCAAAACATAGAGAATTCATAGAGCCTTCTGATTTTCTTTGTGATAAGATAAGCCCAAAAAACTATGATAAAGTTAAGCGAGTTTTGGATCTCTTTACTGGCATTATACTCTTCATTATTGCCCTTCCAATAATGATGTTATTGGCCTTAATCATTTTTCTAATCAGCGGTGGCCCGATAATTATTACGCAAAAAAGGATAGGTTTATCGGGAAAAATATTTAATATGTATAAGTTCAGAACTTATACAAACGGTGATCACAACAAAAAAGTTACACCCATAGGGAAAATAATTCGCCCCTTAAGGCTTGATGAATTGCCTCAAATTTACAATGTACTAAAAGGCGAAATGAGCATTGTCGGACCAAGGCCAGAGCTGATGGAGTTCCATAACATGGCCAAAAAACACATTCCAAATTACACCTGTCGTTTAAAGGTCAGGCCTGGAATAACGGGCTGGGCCCAGATAAATTACAAGTACACAACGACTCTCGATGAATATAAGGTAAAAACAGCTTATGACCTTTTCTATGTGAAAAATCGTTCATTCATCCTCGATTTGAAATGCGTTTTGAAAACGCCCTTTACCCTTCTTGAGGAGTTTTTTGAAGCACTGAAGAAACATATAAAGCTATAAAAAAGAACCGGGCCAAATCGGCCCGGCTTTTTGTTTATTCAACCTCTTCTAATTCTTTCTTTCTTTCAAGAATGCTTTCTTTTCTGCTCCTGTAATGAGTGTGCAGCAATTCGTGGGATAAATGACTCAAAGGTTGTCCAAGATATTCTTCATAAAGCTTCAGGACTGCGGGGTTCTCATGAGATTTTCTGATCGTGGACATTTCATCAATTGTATATATGGCTTCCATTCTTCTTTCAAGATATCCAGGCTTGTTCGATTTTGGTTGTCCTCCGCCTCCGATACAGCCTCCGGGACAAGCCATAATCTCGATAAAATCGTAATAAGCCTCACCACTTCTGAGCTTTTCCAGCAAGTTAATCACACTGGAGCCACCATGCGCAACGGCTATTTTTAACTCCTTGTCACCAAGGCTTACAACAGCTTCTTTAACGCCCGTGAAACCTCTTACATCTTCAAATTCAACCTTGGGAAGCTCTTTGCCGGTATAGATTTCATATGCAGTTCTCAATGCCGCTTCCATGACACCACCAGTCGTTCCGAAAATAGCGGCGGCTCCTGTCGATATTCCAAGGGGCTTATCATACTCTTCTTCAGGAAGTGACTCATAGGGAATCTTCTTCATCTTTATGAGCTTACCTAATTCGCGTGTTGTAAGAACGATGTCCACTCCATCAACACCTTTGACCTTCAACTGTTCACGGGTAGCTTCGTCTTTTTTTGCGGTGCAGGGCATTATGGAAACAACGAATATGTCTTCAGGTTTTTTCCCGATCCGCTCAGCAAAGTATGTTTTCGCAAGCGCCCCAAGCATTTCATGGGGAGATTTGGCACTTGAGAGATTTTCAGTGTATTCAGGGTAGAGTTTTTCCATGAGATTTACCCAACCCGGGCAACAGGAGGTGAACATGGGGAAGTTTCCGCCATTTTTAATTCTATCAAGTAATTCTGATCCTTCTTCCATAATGGTTAAATCAGCGGCAAAGTTTGTATCAAAAACGTAGTCAAAACCAATTCTTCTAAGGGCAGCCACCATTTTTCCTGTGGTTATGGTTCCTGGTTCCTCTCCAAATTCTTCACCAAGAGCGACTCTAACAGCAGGGGCAGTTTGTACCACCAGGACTTTATCATGTTTATCGATTTCTTCTAATACCTTTCTGAAATCCGGCCTTTCTGTTATAGCGCCAACAGGACATACAGTGGCACATTGACCACAGTTAATACAGTCAGTGGCGGCAATTGGTGCTCCCAATGCAGGGAGCGGGAGAGTATGATGCCCTCTGTTGACCATTGAAAGTATGGAAAGCCCCTGGAGCTCTTCACAGGCTCTAACACAGCGGCCACAAGCTATACATTTGTTCATATCTCTGAACAAAGATGGACTTGATTCATCATATGGAGAATTTCTCAATTCCTTGGGGAACATATCTTTAACATCATAGCGGTAAATAAGATCCTGGAATTCACAGCGCCCATTGACATCACAGGTCATACAGTCATTTGGGTGGTTGGAAAGTAAAAGGCCGAGATTGAATCTAACAGCCTTTTTCACGCGATCTGAATTGACTTTAATTACCATTCCATCGGCTACTTTTGTTGCACAGGCAGGAGCAAGATTCCTTGCACCTTCAACTTCTACAACACAGACACGGCAAGAGCCCACCACAGTAAGTGCCGGGTGATAGCAAAGCGTGGGAATATCATACCCGATATCACGACAGGCTTCAAGTATTGTTTTGTTTTCATTTACCTGGTACTCTTTACCGTCCACAACAATGGTAACAGGCATTAACACAAGCACCTCCATTCGGTAGCAACCAAGCACAAGATTGTGAAATTTCTGTCAATAGAATTTTAGCATATATAAATAAGGATGTGAAATTTATAACGTTAAGATTTTCTATCAAAAGTTTCAGCTTGCCAGACTATACAACCTTGCGTAACCAGACTTTGGAAATAATCATCAACGCAGCAATTGTAGCAATAGCAAGGTTACTGATTAACATAGCATACCAAATACCCGTTATTCCCATAGAAGCTCCAAAGAAATAGATCAGTGGAATCCTGATCACCCAAAGGCGGGAAATATTGACAATCATTGACAGCACAGTATGTCCAGCACCGCGCAGAGCGGCGTCAAAAATATTAAAAGTCGCAAAAAAAGGAATCGATAAAGAAACGATCTTGAAGTATCTTGTCCCCTCAACGAGTACATCTGGCTCATTTATGAAAATCATGGTAACTTCCCTTCCAAAGAAAAACGTCAAAGTACACACTACACCAACAATGAGCATACTCCAACCTGACGATTTCCATACCACCCTGTACGCTTTTGCCTTCTCATCGGCGCCAAGGTACTGCCCCACCATTGTTGAAGTTGCCTGGGCAAGGCCAAAGGAGAACATGGTAGCAAGAGAAGTAACCCGATTTCCGACGCCAACAGCTGCGGTGGCCACTGCGCCATATCTTGCAATTATAGCGGTGACTATGAGAAAAGCAAAAGAAGTTACGGAGTTTCCCAGGGAAGAAGGAAGCCCTATCTTCAGAATTTTTCGTATCATTTTTCCTGAAGGAATTAAGTGCTTGATACCAATTGAAAATCCCTTTTTACCTGAAAACAGTAAATACAACGCATAAATGAGCACCGCTCCTCTTGAAATTACTGTTGATAACGCAGCGCCAAAAACCCCTAATGGTGGGAATCCAATTCCAAAAATCATCAACGGATCGAGTACAGCATTTAACAAAACCGAAATAGCGGTTATTCTCATTGGGGTAATGGCATCACCCCATCCTATGAAAATTGAATTCACGGCAAAAATCCCGAAAGCAAATGGAGTTCCAAAGAATATTGTTGACATGTATCTTTTAGTGTAGGGAATCATCTCTGCAGGTATTTTCATCAACTGAAGGATTTCACCGCTGAAAACGCCTCCAAGAATTCCAACGACTATGGCGAATGAAAAAACCACACTTAGCGTTTGACCGGCAGCCCTTTTTGAAAGTTCATGTTCTCCTTTTCCGGTATATTGAGCAACAAGCGCCAAACTGGCAACCGTTATTCCACCGCCAATTGATAAAACCAGGAAGATGACAGGCCATGCTATTGTCGGGGCGCTGATTTCAAGCTTGCCAAGCTTCCCCAACCAAAAAGCATCAACGATGTTATACAACGTTTGAAATAACATAGACAGTACAGCTGGCCAGGCCAATTTGAACAACGCTGTGGTCATATCTTCATTCAATACATCGACTCGATTCAATGCTATCTCTCCTTGTTTAATAATTAGGATACCTTACTATATTATCAGAAAAAAAACCGGGGTCGCTAGACCCCGGGTAATTCAAAACTTTACTTTATGACAGATATGCCCTTTCTAATTGTGTAAATCTGTGGCTGATAAATATCAGTCGAAAGCCCCGATGGAAGTTCAATTGAACTTGCAAGCACTGAACCACCCAGGAAACTTCCAGAAACAACATGTTTTGTAACGATAAGGTTGTAAACAGAACTGAGCTCAACGTTTTTGGGAATTTCGTTTCTCAAGAGGACAATCTTCCTGTAAACAGTATCGTCTTCCTCCTTAACACCATCAATTTTAATGTATGGCGCGTCTATGTTGTCAGTAAAGGCTTTGATATATACAGAGGAATTCAGAACATCAGAGCTTCCAAAATTCACGAGACGACCGAAACTCGGAGTTTCAATCTTCGGTTGCCAAAGAGCATTCCATTCTCTGTAAATAGGAGACATCTCTGATTCCAGCCTGATGTCTTTGAGGTCGATATTAATCAACCATGCCCTTGTCAATGTTATCTCTTGACCCGAGATGTTGTCGATTTTCAATGGTTGTTTAAAAAGTTCAACGTAGTTTGAGGGGCCTTCTAAAACTGCACCAGTTTTGTAAAGATTTACATATTCCTGGAAGGCGAGGGCTCCAAAGAGTGTTGTCCTGATCTCTGTTACAGTTTCGGCATCGATTAGTTTCCCAACTTCATCCATTGGAAGCAAGTTTCCATCAAAATCATACGCGTTTGAATTTGCAGGAACAGCTAGAAGATCAAGTTGGTCTTCACCTACAACTCCAAAGAACAAGTTATCGCCACTGGTTGCAAAGAGAATGTTGATTCCTGTTAAATCGATACCTGAAGGTTCTTTGAGTTGTTTTTCAAGTTCCTTGGCTGATAATTCCCACATTGCAACTTTTTCACCAGTTTTAGAGTCCGTAAAGACCTTTGCACCAGGAATTTTTCCAGTATCGATTTTGACCCCTTCAAGGGCGCTGAAATAAAGTGAGCCAGCCTTTTCAAAGAGGTTTTCAATGTATTTAGTTATCGTGGGTTTCATAAGGCTAGCGTTGTTCTGGGCGTTGAGTCTGAATTTAGGCCAGAATCCCCGGGCCAATCCGCCATTTTCTGCATCAAAAGCACAGAAACGCCTATCGTGTGAACCGACGTATACAATTCCTTCTTCTGTAATAAGGGGGCTAGCCCATAACCAATTGTTGAACTTCCATTTCCAGTAAAGTTCACCATTACTTCTCAGCGCATAAAGAGTTCCATCCAGGGAGCCAAAAATTACCGTGCCATCGGCGGCAATAGCTGGTGTGGAATGAATGGGACCACCGGTTTCAAAGCTCCATATTACACCGCCATCGCTGTTCAGAGCGTAGAATTTATTATCATATCCTCCGAAGTAAATCGTACCATCTTCAGAAATCGCAACTCCGCTTCTAATTGGATCTCCTGTGTAGAATTTCCAGACGAGTTCCCCATCCTTGTTTACCCTGTACAGATGACCATCATCGGAACCAAAGACCAAATCGCCATTTTCAGCAATTGAGATATCTGCTTCTATCCAGTCGCTGGCTTCAAAAGTCCAGTTAACCACACCTTCTGGATTCAATGAGTACAATTTCCCGTACGAGGTTCCCACATATATGGTACCGTCTTCGCTTATCGCTGCGCTGGAGACGATCTTACCAAGCGGTTTCTGCCACAAAATTTCGCCATAAGTGTTTAGTGAATAGAATAATCCGCCGGTAGTGCCAATAAACAACTGTTTATCGCCATTGATAACCAGCGTTGATTCTATACCGCCATTTAATTTTACCGTCCAATTCAAATCACCGTCAGGTCTTACAGAATACAGGTAACCCGATTTGTCTCCGATATAGATGTTACCGTAATCGTCAATCACCGGGGAAGATTTAAATGTATCATTCGCTTTGAAGGTCCACAATTTATTTCCAGTCGCTTTATCAAAAGCATAGAGTTTTCGACCAATTCCAACAAAGATCGAAGATCCATCTTTCACTGCCGCGCTGGAGTAAATGAGATCATCTGTGCTTATGCACCATTTTGGTTCGAGGATCACCGCTGCAAATTGCCAGAATGCCGTTTCAGCACTATTGGAAACACTCCAAAGGTCAACAGCTTTCACTTTCCACAAATAACTTCTACCCAATTCAAGACCGGTCACGGTAAGATCGGTATTGATAGTCTCAACCTCTACCAGGTTTTCTTCTGATGGACCGTACGAAACGATGTATTTCATAGCATCTCCATCGGGATCTGTTGCATTCCATTTCAGAATTACATCGGTGGAGGTCTCGGCGTTACGCTCAGGCGAGATTAATTCAATCACCGGATCACGGTTCACATCAATAACTCTGAATGGAATCGTGATTTCCACATTGTCATACCCATCCGAAGCAACTCCTTTGAAGGCGACATCTTTTGATGTGATTTCAGGGTTGCTGTGGGATACAACATCATAATCAGGTTTGTAGCTGATCTTGTTACCTTCTACAACCAAACCTTCTACTGAGTAAGTTATTTCATCGCCATCTATATCCTTCTGTGGAAGAACAATCTCAGCTTCTTCGCCTTCTTTAACAGCAACAGGGCTAACCGGTTTAACTGACAACCTGTTGATACTCTCAAAGGAGAGCACGCCGCTCTTGCTTGTCCGGGAATCGTCAGTTTCACGAAGATCAGTGGCTTCTATCCAGCACTCATATTTTGTGTGCGGTTTTATATCGAGTGTGTACTGACTTTCACAGAGTCCTTCAATAGTGGTTGTTTCGCCTATCTCCACATCTTTGAGATGGAATGTATAAGTGAGTTTGTCATTATCGAGATCGCTCCCGGTCCAGGTAAATAGAGCTTTCAGGACATATTCAGTATCCGTTGAAACATAAGACATCTCAGGGGTGGTAACCACTGGTGGAACGTTTGTATCGGATATTATTATTGGATAAGTGATTTCTGTAACACCACCAAAGTCATCTTTTGCAACAACAGTTACTTCATATTCTCCGGCAGAAACTGGCATATTTTCTGTCCCATCAGCACCGATTTCTGAGACATTATCGACATAGATGCAGAAGTTACCATCTTCGTCGAGAGTGCCAATGCCTGCTTTCTTTTCGAAAATTATTCTATCTTCGTCAGGGTCCTGGAAATACCCCTTAAAGTTGATTCTGTATTTCTTCGGATGCTTATCGTTTTCACCAGGTTCTGGTAAATTGAACTGTGCTTGCATTGCAACGGGAGCATGATTTACCGTTGTGAAACTCCACAATTGGCTTGATACAACCGTAGCGCCATCAGTAGCTTCTACTTTCCAGAAATATTTTGTATGAGGTTGGAGCTTCACAGTGGCTGAAGTTTCGCTGAGCCAGGTGAATCCATCAAAAGCGTCTTTGGGCATTTCATTTGCTCTGAAGAAAAGGTCATAGTGTAGAGGGTCGCTATCAGGATCGACAGCTGTCCAGGAAAGGGTAACTTCTTCTGCATCAATTACACTGTTGTCACCCGGTTCGACCAGTTCTACCATGGGAGGCCTGTTCACATTGTTCACAATTACCTTTACGGAAAATTTGACACTGTCCTGCACATCCATGGCGGTTAAGTTAACAGTGAATTCTTTGCTACCTTCTACTGTTGTAACTGCTTCATAATCTGGATTCAGGGTCAGCACTGATTTTTCCAAGGAAAGCCCAAGATGTTCTGGATTATCTTCAGACAGGACAAATTCAACTTTATCACCATCAGGATCATGAACAAAGGCATCAAGGTCAATAACCTTTTTCTCTGTTTCGTTCAATTCTACCGCTATTTTTGATACGCAGGGAAGACTGTTTCTTGTTTTGAAATGGATAAGGTTTGACTCTGCTGTAAGGCCATATGCATCTTCGACTTTCACTTTCCAGTAGTAGTCGGAGTGAGGATCAAGAATTGCTTTGTACTCTGTCTGATCAGTGGTAAAAGATGTTAGTTCCTCTTCCGATGTACCATAGTACACGGTCGATCTGACATAATCTTTCCGATCAGATCCATCTTCAATATCAGGATCTGCCACACTCCATTTAAACGTTACTTCCGTCGAAGTCTCAGTATCTGTAGCGGGAGAACTCAAAAAAACCTGCGGTTTTCTATCGACATTTTTCACTGTAAGGATAAAGTCGTCGGATGAAGTTAATTCACCATCACTTACCTTTACAGCTACTCTATATGTTCCAGAAGAAGCATATGTTGGAGTATATACATACTCTGTTCCCTCAATTTCTCCTACCGATCCGGGGAGCAGTTCAAAACTCAAGGGATCTCCATCTTCATCAGACGCAAAATCGAGAAGATTCAGCTTCAAGGGGTGCTCTTCATCGATTGTTACATCTTCTAAAATCACGCGTGGTGAATGATTTGCAGTCTTAAAGGTGAAGACATCACTTTCAGCTTGACCGCCTCTCCCATCCTTTGCTACGACTTTCCAATAGTATTTAGTATTACCTTTCAAGTTTTTGGCTTTTATGTCCAATCGGTCATGATCTACCATCCATGGTGAATCAAAAGGCAGTGAGTCACTCAAGTAAACATCGTAAAACAAATAATCCCCGTCCTCATCGCTCGAATACCACAAAAGTAGGATCCCATTTTTGTCGTCTTCAACAGATAGCTGTTTTCCATTGTCGGGGTAAAGCAACTGAATTTCTGGTGGGTGGTTTGGCAAATCCTCAGGTCTCATAACCTTGACGACGACTTCCCCTTCAACTGTACCAGCATTGGATACAACCTCCACCCGTATTGAATATGCACCAGGTGCTTCAGGTGCCCTCCAGACCGCTGTCCCGTTCTTATAATCCCTTATAATTTTTCCTTCCTCGGGGTTCCATTTATAGGACAGTATTCCATCACCGACAGCTTCACATCTCAAAAATACTCTTCCGCCTGGACCTGTTAACATAGGTTTTGCGGAAACAGTGTTAATCTTGATTTCTGTCGCGAACATAGTACCGACTAAAATTAGAACCAAAGCCAGTATTATTGCTCCTTTTCGCATATTTACACCCCCTGTATGTTATCTCAAAATCTTTCACGATATAAAAACTGAGGGCTCGGGAGCCCTGTACCAATTAAAAATATACCAGAAAAGGAATTGACAAGTCAATGATAAACCATGAAAATATGCTGTTTTTTCCAGTTCGTTAGTTTGTCAAATTGTAACAATTAAACGCTCTTAAAAGTTATGTTGAAAATGAGCTGTTTTTGCATTCTCTTTGAGTGATATACTTTTTACGGAGGTGGTGAAGACCGGGTTCATTCATACCCAGCTTTTTCATTTGTGGCTATAACTCTCATCTTTGTTGAATCTATGAAGCTTCTATTTAATGGACTTCCTGCATTTGGAGCAATACTCTTAGAAAAAGTGGCGACATACAATTGTATTGTCTCGATGTACTACGAAGAATTTTATTTTTGCTTGTGTAGCGTTTGATTTTGAGTTTTTTCCTGATTTATTGACAATATTTTCACTGGAATGGTTCTTACAAGGTTAAAAGCGCATTTGCACTGATGCTTCTGGTATCTCTGCCAATAGTGACAAAAACAGAAGTGTGATGATTATTGGGGGTGTTTTAATGTTCAAGAAAATTTCCTGGATTTTTCTGATTATGTTGCTGTCAGTTACGATGTACGCTTTTACAGCTTACTCTGCCGGGAAAACGGCAGAAGACTTTGGAGGAAAAATCGTTCTCATTCTGCACTATCACAGATACGATGGAAACTACGATGGATGGAATTTGTGGGTATGGCCTCATAAGCCACAAAGTCTTGCAGGCAAGAGTTATGAGTTCAACCACATGGATGATTTTGGCCCTTTTGCAGTTATAACTTTCGACAAAAAATGGGAGCAATTGGGGTTCATAGTAAGGTTGAGAGAATGGGAGAAAAAGGATGTAAATGCAGATAGATTCGTTAAAATACCAAAAACCGGTGTAGCGGAAATCTGGGTACTTGAAGGGGAAATGGATTTTTATACCGATCCCAGCAAAATCGATTTAAGTCCAAGAGTAAAAGCGGCTTTTCTCGACTCTTTCACAGATATCTACGCATATCTTTCCACACCAATGGACACAAAACAATGGTTCAAAAAAGTACAAGTTACCATTGATGGAAAAAATCTGCCCATAAAAAGTGTAACAAAAGCAGACCCCACTGATATTTCCAAGACGAAGTACATAAAAATATCCTTAGGCGAGGAATTGAAACCAGAAGATGTTTCGAAATCTATTCAGCTGAAAATCGACGGTTATATGAAAAAGACCATTATATGTCGAAAGATCCTGGATAACAGTGCATTTTACTACTCTGGAGAGTTGGGTGCTATTTACAAACGCAACAGTACCGAATTCAGGATTTGGTCGCCTGTTTCCAGTTCGGCGGATTTACTCTTGTACGATGACTACAATGCTACTGAACCTTCCAAAGTGATTCCAATGATTAAAAAGGACAAAGGGGTATGGAGTACTGTCATACCGGGTGATCTTCATTTGAAGGCTTACAAATATAGATTCACGTCTTATGGAAAGACAAGAGAAACAGTGGACATGTTTTCAAAGGCTGTAACGAAGAATGGTGAAAAATCCGTAGTGGTAGATCTCTCTCGCACAAATTTTGATGGCTGGGAAGCGGACATAAAACCACAATTGAAAGCATTTGAAGACTCCATCATTTATGAAATTCACGTGGCTGATATCACTGGAGATCCTTCTACCACCATAATCAACAAGGGAAAGTATCTGGGCTTAACAGAAAGAGGAGTTACCAACTCGCTTGGAGTAAAGGTTGGACTGGACCATCTTATAGAATTGGGTATCACTCATGTTCATATAATGCCGATCCATGACAGCTTCTATCTCAAGGAAGGTGAAAGAGACCAATACGGCTGGGGATACGATCCATATTTATACTGGGTTCCTGAAGGCCATTATAGCACTGACCCTTCCAATCCTTTATCCAGAATAACCGAGGTCAAAAAAATGGTTAAGGCCCTTCATGATAGCGGCATAAGAGTTATACTTGATGTGGTTTACAATCACACAGCTCAAACTGGACCAGGATCACCTTTCGACCAAACTGTCCCATATTACTTTTATCGCATAGATTACATGGGCGCTTATACAAATGGCTCAGGTGTTGGCAATGAGATAGCTACTGAACGACCTATGATGAGAAAGTTCATAGTAGATTCGCTTCTCTATTGGGTTAGTGAGTATCATGTTGATGGTTTTCGCTTCGATCTTCTGGGATTATTTGATAAAGAAACTGTCAAAGCAATTGAAAGCTCTCTACATGCTGAAGATCCCTCCATACTGGTTTATGGTGAACCCTGGGGTGGTTGGGGAGCAAATATCACTTTTGGCAAGGGGTCACAAAAAGGAATGCATATAGCCCTATTTAACGATGGTATAAGAGATGCCATTATCGGGAGCGTTTTTAACAAGAAACTCAAAGGCTTTGCTCTTGGAAGTCGTGCTAAAGAGACGAGGATAAAGCGGGGTGTCGTTGGCAGTATTTCATATAGCAGCAAGATTTACGATTTTACGTCAGATCCCGAGGAAACAATCAACTATGTTAGTTCCCACGATAACCTTACTTTATGGGACAAAGACGTCGAAGTTGTTGGCAACGAAAATATCGCACTTCTTAAAAAAGCCCAGAAATTCTCAAATGCTATTATTTTGCTCTCTCAAGGGATTCCTTTTTTGCACGGGGGAGTTGATTTTTGCAGGACAAAACACGGAAATGATAACAGTTACAACACTGGGCTTGAAATAAACATGTTTGATTGGAAACGCAAAGCAGAATTCTACGATGTTTTTTCTTATTACAAGGGTCTGATCGATCTCAGAAAGGCGCATATAGCCTTTAGGATGCGCACCGCTGATGATATTATAAATAATCTAGTGTTTCTCCCTACACAACAAAAGCGTGTTGTGGCTTTCCAGATTGATGGAGAAGCCATTGGCGACCAATGGAAAGATATTATTGTGATTTTCAACGGCAATACTACACCCGTTTTTTTCAAGCTACCCGACGGCAACTGGAATCAAGTTGTCAATGAGGAAAAAGCAGGAAACGGAATCTTGAAAGTTGTCAAAGGTGTAATTAACATTGCGGGCACGAGTGCCTGCGTATTGTATAAATAAGTTGGAGGTGACTCATGTACACAGCTTCTATTTTAAAGGTCATGGAGCCTGAGCGTGGGAATTCGGCGTGTTCAACTGAATATTGCAAAGAAGTTCTTTCAAAATATGACTTTCACGTTCTTCACAAAAGTGATGTGAAACCCGTAATGAGTGTTTTAAAAGAAGAGATTTTCGCCACTTCCCGAAATAGCGAACTGGTTATTATAATGGGTGGAACGGGGCTTCTTTGGGAAGATATCGCCACTGAAGCTGTGCTATCGCTCATTGATAAAAGAGCACAGGGCTTAGAAATTTCAATGGTGCACAATGCCTTAAAAAAGGATCGCGAATTCTCCCGCTACCGCTGCGCAGCCGGAACAATACTCAACTCGGTGGTTCTTTCCATCCCCGGAAAGAAGGAAAGCGTCGAATGGTATCTGGAACCTGTTTTAAATACTATAAAAACTTTGTTGAATGAGTGGAGGAAAAAAAGATTATGATGCTATCAAAATTAACCGGTAAATACCTTGCTGTTGAAGGAGTAATCGGGGTTGGTAAGACCACGTTGGTTAGATATCTATCACGCCAGTATTTCCTCCCCACGGTTCTTGAGGTTGTCGAAGAAAACCCCTTTCTTGGGAAATTTTACGAAGATATGGATAGGTGGGCTTTTCAAACACAGCTTTTTTTCTTGCTGAGCAGATTTGACCAGCAGACTGACCTTGCCAAGAAGTTAAAAGAAGGAGCCGGGATTGTCTCAGACTATATCTTTGAAAAAGACCATCTTTTTGCCTCTCTAACACTTAAAGACGAACAGAAAATGCTCTATGAAAGAATCTTCGGTCTATTAAGAGAGCAAGTTCCTAAACCAGACCTCGTAATTTACCTTTATGCGTCTGTGGACGTGCTGATGTCCAGAATTAGCTTGAGAGATAGGCCATTTGAGAGAAGCATGAGCCGAAATTACATCGAGCTTTTAACTGATACATATGAAGCTTTTTTTGAGAACTTCAAAGATACAGAGGTTTTAAGGGTGGACACGACAAATCTTGATTTTGTGAAAAATGAACGGGATCTAAAATATATTTTTGAGTTGATAGAAGGGAGATTTCAGTCATGATCATTGGCATCTGCGGTAATATCGGAGCTGGGAAATCGTCTCTCACAGCATTACTTGAAAAGAAACTTGGCTTCACCCCCGTCTATGAAGCAGTTGATGAGAACCCTTTTCTAAAGGATTTTTACTCTGATATGAAACATTGGGCTTTTCATTCCCAGCTGTTCTTTCTGATAAAACGCTTCGATTTCCTGAAAAGGGTGGATGACGAAGGTAAAATAATCATACAGGACCGAACAATTTATGAAGACGTGGAAATCTTTGCTAAAAACCTTCATTTAATGGGATATATCGATGAAAGAGACTGGAACCTTTATCGCGATACCTTTTACACCCTTTCCGATCATCTTAAAACACCAGCAGGTATGGTGTATATCAAATGTTCAGTATCAACGCTCATTGAACGCATCAAAATGCGAGGAAGAGGCTATGAAAGCAATATCAAACCGGAATATCTCGAACGGTTAAATAGGCTTTATAACAGTTGGTTTGACAATTACACGGCATCAGAGAAATTTGTCATAAATGGCGACAAATATGATTTTATAGCAAACAAAGCTGATCAGAAGCTTGTACTGGAGGATATTGCGAATTTTGTAAAAAAACTTTCTGCAGGTGTTCAGTCGAGCTTATTCAACGGTGAAACATGACAGGATACCTGGCAATCGGCTTTGGTGGTTTCCTCGGCGCTATGGCAAGATATGCTTTCAGTAAACTCATAAACGAACGTTACGGATTACTAAGTTTTCCGTTAGGTACGGTTTCGGTAAACATTATCGGTAGCTTTTGCCTCTCGCTATTCTTAGCGTTTGCTTTTAAGAAAACGGAAGTGAATAGAGCCTTCTATCTCTTCTTTGCCACTGGTTTTTTGGGAGCCTTTACCACCTTTTCCACATTTGCTTATGAAGGTCTAAAACTTCTACAGGAGCAATCTTTTAGCGCATTTAGCTCTTATTTCTTGTTGAATATCTTTGGCGGTTTTACCGCTGCATTTTTGGGTTTCGTAGTCGGAAGAGCTTTATAATGGGGGAATGCATATGGAGTATGGTTGTTTAAAAATCTATATAGGCGAGGCTGATAGACTTGGAGGAAAGATCGCCTATGAAGAGATAGTGAAGATGGCTTTTAAAGAGGGATTAAAGGGAGCCACTGTATACCGCGGAATACTGGGCTTTGGATTGAAGCGCCATTTAAAAAGGGCAGATTTCTTCACCCTAAGCGAAGATCTGCCCATTATTGTAGAAATCATAGATGATTATTCGCTTCTGGAGGCTTTTGCGGATAAGATTAAAGCTAGAGAGCTGGACGGATTGATAATCCTTTCAAAGGTCAGTTCTTCATATCATCGATGATTTTATCGACAGAGGCAACATCAATAAACTGAATTCCTGCTTTAACGCAACCACCGTCAAGTATGCTATCATTGCCTATCATAAAACTCCTATCCGGAGGGCAATCTACTTTTTCTAAAATATATCTGTAGTATTTTTCCGATGGTTTGACGTTGTAACTGTTCTCCATGGAAGTGATGTAATCAAAAATCTCTGGATTTAGGCCGATCCAAAAGATCCTTTTTTCAATAGCAATAGAGGGAAATATTGGATTTGTAGCAAGAACTATCTTATGGCCGTGTTCTTTTAATTTTTCTAACACTTCTATCATTTTTCCCCTTGGTATAACAAACTCCTTGAGCTCATCATATGTTGTTTTGTAGAATTTCATGAAAAAATCAGCCCATCGTTCCTGGCTTCCATAACCCATTTCCTTGGTGAATTTGCCCATGAAAAAATCAAAGTTGTTTCTTCCATCAGTCTTAGTGTTCAAAGCTTCGAGAGATGAGAATATGGCTTTCTTGATCTTCTCCATCTGCAATGGATCCCCTACATACTTTGCAATTAAACCAAAATACCGCGTGATAAATTCTTCATCAGTGTTTTTGGTTAATGTCCCATCAAGATCAAAGAGATAACAAAATACCATAACAACGCCTCCAAACAATTATTTTCAGAAGTAGTATACAACGAAATTCCTCTGTCTCAAAAAAACTTTACCGACAACGGCTGTTAACCAAATGACATCGTTACTTTAAATGGAAAAACAATTTAATGGTAAAATATGCGTTGAAATAAAGAGGTATCTAAACTATAATGTAAGGGAGTGTATTAGGAAGGAGGACCTGAAATGGCCAAAGTATGCGAAATTTGCGGAAAATCCCCATCAACAGGTAACACTGTCAGCCATTCCAACAAGAAGAACAAGCGCTGGTGGAAGCCTAATGTACAAAAGGTTAGGGTTATTGTCAATGGGGAAGTTAAGAGAATGAGAGTCTGCACCAGCTGCTTAAAAGCTGGGAAAGTACAGAGAGCAGTTTAATAGCGCGCCCGGCGCGCTTTTTTTATCAACATGTTGAGCAGAGATACATTTTTGGAAATAGACCTTTCGGCTTATAAAAGTAATATAGCTTTCTTCACAAAAAAGCTCTTCCCAACAAAGTTAATGGCTGTTGTGAAATCTAACGCATATGGTCATGGTGCTGTTGAAATATCACATGCAGCAATTGAATCGGGAGTTGATAGACTCGCTGTTGCTTTTCTGGAAGAAGCACTGGAATTAAGAGCTGCGGGAATTACAGTACCAATACTCGTTTTCAACTATTTCAATCCCCGATATGCTGTAGAAGCACTAAAAAATAAACTCACCATAACAATTTACAGCAGAAGGCAGCTTGAGGAGATTAAAAAGCATATCCCCTCCGGATTAAAGGTACATCTGAATCTGGATACAGGTATGAGAAGACTGGGACCAGACATTAACAATGCGCTTGAATTGGCAATTGATATTTCAAGAACTGGTTATGATTTGGAAGGCGTCTATACACACTTTGCTGTGGCTGATGAAAAAAAAGAACAATTTACACTAGCTCAAGTCTTAATATATAAGAAATTCCTTGAAGAGCTGAAAAAAGCACGTGTTAATATAAAAATACGACATGTTGCCAATAGTGCGGGCGCTCTGCGATTTAATGAATCTATATTTGACTACGCCAGAATTGGAGTGGCCAGTTATGGGCTACAACCATCGGAAGAATTTTACATCGATGAGCTAATGCCTGTCCTTACCTGGAAATCTGTTGTATCTTATGTGAAAAAGATAAAGAAAGGTGATAGTGTTAGTTATGGAAGAACTTTCATTGCGCCACGTGATATGACAGTAGCCACAATACCTGTTGGTTATGGAGATGGATATAATAGAGGCCTTTCCAATAAAGGAGAGGTACTAATTTCCGGAAAGCGCTGCAGGATTATTGGCAGGGTTTGCATGGATCAGTTCGTCGTAGATGTCAGCCACCTTCCTCAAAAACCCAAAATGGGTGATGAGGTGGTTTTAATAGGTACACAGGGAGAAGAAAACATTACCGCAGAGGAATTGGCAAAGCTACTTGGCACTATAAACTACGAGATAACGTGTGCTATAACCTCCAGAGTACCAAGGATCTATCTCAGAAGGGAGAATTTAACATGAAACTTAGAGATATACTGGGCGAAGACGCAAAAAGTTTGTTAAACCATGCTGCCGGCGGAAAAGAAAAAATCTTCGTCTCTGAAATGAAACCTGGAATGACTGTTACTACCGATCTCAAAGTAATTTCGAAGAGGCTCCAGGAAGCCAAAGACGGAAAGAAATTTCTCTTGCTAACTCTGAGTGACCGAACCGGAGCGATAAGAGCGATAGACTGGCACAATGCTGAGGAAAACAACACGACAATTCCCATAGGTGCGGTTGTCAGAACACGTGGAAAGGTTGTCATTTATGATGAAAGGCTGCAACTGAATCTCGACTCACAAAAAGGACTATCACTATTAGAAGAAGGCGAGTATGACGTCCAAAGATTTTTGGCTATTACCAAGCGCAATGTAAACGAGATGTTTGACAAATTGCTTGCATATGTGGAAAATTTAAAGAATGATTACTTGAAAAAGTTGCTAAAGATCTTCTTTGAAGAAGACAAAGCTTTTATAAGAGCTTTTATAAATGCACCCGCTGCCGTAAAGGTACATCATGCTTACAAAGGTGGATTACTTGAACACACCTTATCAGTGGCCGAGCTCTGCGATTTTTTATCAATGAAATATCCTGAATCAATAGATAGAGATTTGCTGATTTCTGGAGCTGTTTTACACGATATTGGGAAAATAAAAGAGTATGGGATCGGAAGTTCAGGTATCGAAAAAACCGATGAAGGCGAGTTGGTGGGACATATATCTATCGGACTGGAAATGGTAAGCTCACGTATAGAAAAAATCCCGGACTTTCCAAACAACCTTAAAACGGAATTGAAGCATCTCATACTTTCGCATCATGGTGAAATGGATTGGGGATCTCCTGTAGTCCCAAAAACAACAGAAGCAATGGTATTACATATGGCAGATAACCTTGACTCGAAAATTGCACAGTTTAGAGAAATAGAAAACCGTGAGTACAACGGCACTGGAAATGGTTGGAGCAATTACGATCGCTTTTTGAATAGAAGAATTTACATGAAAAACCGTGACATGATATAAGAGGTGGTATTTTGTCTAAAACACTTGTAATCGTAGAATCGCCTGCAAAGGCGAAAACCATTGCAAGGTATCTCGGCAATGGATATGAAGTAGCTTCATCAAAAGGGCACGTGCGAGATCTGCCAGCCTCGGAATTTGGCGTAGATCTGAAAACCTTTGAACCCAGCTACGAAATTCTCAAGAACAAGACCAAAGTGGTTAATGAATTAAAAAAGCTTGCTAAAGGCAAGAGAGTCCTCCTCGCTTCAGATATGGATCGGGAAGGTGAAGCAATTGCGTGGCACCTTTCCAAGATATTGAATCTTCCAGAAAATGATGAAAATCGGGTAGTTTTTAGCGAAATTACTGAAAAGGTCATAAAAGAGGCCGTTGAATCTCCTCGAAAAATCGACTCCAACAAAGTTAACGCGCAGGTCGCAAGGCGTGTTCTCGATAGAATTGTCGGCTATAAATTGAGCCCCTTGCTTTGGAAATCCATAAAGCGCGGTCTCAGTGCTGGTCGAGTTCAATCAGTTGCCTTGAAGTTTATCGCAGAATTAGAAAGCAAAAGAGCGGCTTTCAAATCTCATGTTTTTTATAAGATCTTTCTCGAATATAAGGGAAAGAAGATCCCTCTGATCAAACTCGATGGTAAGAAATTCACCAACAAATCCATAACAAGCCCTGAAAGAAGAGAACAGGTAATTAAAGAGCTTTCGGGGTTAACACTTTATGTTATGGATCAGAAGAAAAGAAAAAGCCTACGAAAGCCACCAGCCCCCTTCATAACTTCGACGTTACAGCAAGCCTCAATAAATGAACTTGGCTGGAGTGCTTCGAAAACGATGAAAGTCGCCCAACAACTTTACGAAGGTGTTGAAACGGCTGAAGGCACCATTGCGTTTATTACCTATATGCGAACCGATTCAACGAGGGTTTCCGCTGAAGCGCAGGAGAAAGCCAAAGCTTTGATCAGGGAGCATTTCGGAGACGATTATATAGGCACCAAAAGCAAACCAAAGAAGGTCAAAAAAAACATACAGGATGCTCATGAAGCAATAAGGCCAACATATCCCGAAAAAAGCCCGGAATCTGTAAAGCAAGCTGGCCTTCTTAGTGGTGATCATTTGAAGCTTTATCAGCTTATATGGAATAGGTTTATAGCTTCTCAAATGGCTCCTGCCGAATATGAGGTTATGGAAACAAAAATCGCTGACAAAAATAACAAATACATCTTCAAGTACACAAGAGAAAAACTGCTATTTGCAGGTTTTGAAAAGCTCTATTCAAAGAAATCAGAAAAGGAGATTTCAGACATTTCCTTACCGGTTGGGGCGGAATTCAAAGCCGATAAGATACTCTGGGAAGAAGATAAAACCACTCCACCAGCTAGATTTACAGAGGCATCGCTGGTTAAGGAACTTGAGAAAAAAGGTATAGGTCGACCCTCGACGTATGCCACTATCATTTCCACACTCCTCGATCGGAAGTATGTGGTAAAACAAAAACGCGAGCTTATTCCAACTATTCTTGGAAGTATTGTGGCTGATTTTCTCGGTAAAGGGTTTCCAGAAATAATAGACGAAAAATTCACGGCAAATATGGAGGCTGAACTTGATGAAATCGAAAAATCTAACAAACAGTGGAAAGAGATAATCAGGGAATTCTATGATAATTTTTCTCAAGACCTTTCAAAAATTACAAAGGCTATAAAATCAGGGGAATTAAAATTGCTGTATCCTACTGATAGGCAGTGTCAGTGCGGTAATGAGATGAATATAGCCTTTGGCCGATATGGTGGTTATTTGAAGTGCCCCTCTTGCGGTAAAAGTGAAAAATTAAATATGGAACTAACCGCACCTTTGCTCAATGGGAAGGTTTTGCTATCTGAACATGTAGAAACAGAAAAAAGCAAAGAGACCTTCATCGATGAGAAATGCCCGGAATGTGGCGCTCCCCTGGTCATTAGAAATGGAAGATACGGGCAATTCATCGCATGTTCTTCGTATCCAAAATGTAAATATACCCGAAACGTGACTATCAATACACCATGCCCTATTTGCGGCGGTAAAGTTGCTAAATTGCGAAGCAAAAAGGGAAAAACATATTTCAAGTGCACCTCATGTGGTGAATTGTTCTGGAACGAACCGGCTGGGCGAAAATGCCCTGATTGTGGCAAAGCGCTCGTGTATCTGGTGAAAAAAGGCGGGAAAAGAGTTCTTTATTGTGAAAACTGCAAGAAGGAAATAAAAGAGTGAAAACATGAAAGAAAAGATTCTCGTTATCTATGGCGGAGTTTCCCGGGAAAGAGAAATCTCCTTGATAAGTGGTCAAAGAGTATCCAGAGCGCTCAAAAGGCTTGGGTACCAGGTGACTCTTTTTGATTTGAAAAGAAGCAATTTGGCTTCTCTTATGGAATTGAAGAGGCATGACCTCGCTTTTATAGCATTACATGGGAATTTTGGTGAAGATGGGAAGATTCAGTCTCTCTTCGACTTGATGGGGATGAAAT
>Ga0190344_1000207_pt1 | contig 35519 bp, 20 predicted proteins | sample 48721323_MG_FD_161662 | JGI IMG/M metagenome (GOLD analysis project Ga0190344, IMG submission 161662) | Hydrothermal vent microbial mat bacterial communities from Southern Trench, Guaymas Basin, Mexico - 4872-13-2-3_MG | ecosystem: Environmental > Aquatic > Marine > Hydrothermal vents >... | reverse complement strand
GAAAGGTTTAATGGCTTCGGCCATTGATATAGTAGCTTCCCGAAGAGGTTCTAGGGTAGTTTTGGTCAATGCGGCGTATACTTCTCAAATTTGTTCAAAGTGCGGATGCTTCGGCAAACGTACTGGGAACACGTTTCACTGTGCCTCTGGGTGCGGGGCAGAAGGCGGCGCGGGTCAGAACGCAGCGGTCAATGTTCTAGCAAGGTTACACGATAAAGAGCTACATCGGTGGCTTCCCTTCCAGAAGGTGAAGCAAATTTTGCTTGAACGTTGTCGCCAATCGGATGAGATAGCCCATCCTGAACTCCAATTGCAACTCATTTAAGTTATCAACGGAGGGTGAATTATCTTGATTCTTATTTTGTTACCTGCTTGATGAGAGGTGAGTAAGTCTGAGTAAGAAAAAAGAAGCTGTTACCGGCACCAACGTTGCCGCGGCGCTGTTCTGGCTTCCGGGCTTGGCTTACACCTACTATGATGCGGGCGAAGCCAGCCGTTTGATCGCCGATAGAAAAGCGCACATAACCCAGTTATACAATGAAAAAGACTGTTAAAATGATTTTATAAGGTTTCTCAAGGTTTCTCAAGATTTATCAAGATTTCTCCTCTTGTCGAAATCGAAACGAAATGACATCTTTATTCATTTTTAATTTTTCAGTTCGATATTTGCATTTGTAGCCAACTTTTTCACCTTCACTCCAACCAAAAGGGGGGTACCACTTGTCTGTCCTTTTAGAAGTTTTTAGTCTCAAGGGCCATTAATAAAATCAATTCGCCAACCTGGCCCTCAAAAAAACCGCCAGGTTTTATAATTCATTTTTCATTTTTCATTTTTCATTAGTCATCTGCTATTCATAGTTTACATGTCATTGTTAATAAGATTTATTTTACCCATTTTCTTCTTAATTTCCGTTCTTCAACTCCCAGCCTTCGCGCAGGAAGAGGACAAAAAAACCCTCCGGGTAGCCATCAAGCCCAGTGAACCTTGGGTGATGTACGATACCAAGTTACCGGACGACAAAAAACAACCCATTGGTTTTAGCATTGATTTGTGGCGAGGCATCGCTAAAGAAATCCACGTTAAAACGCAATGGGTTTACACCGATAATGTCAAGAAGCTTTTAGAAGCCGTGCAAGAAGGCCGAGCCGATGCTGGCATTGCCGCCATCACTATTCGTAGTGATCGGGAAAAAGTGATCGATTTTTCTACGTCGATGTACGAATTGGGCCTACAAATCATGGTGAGAGAGGAGACTGGCATCGGCTCTCCCTTCTCGGTATTGACAGAGGAAGTGGGCCAGTTTTTAACCCTAGAAAATTTAGTGATATTTTTACTGGCACTGTTTTGTGTGACTAATTTCAGGTGGTGGGCCGATAAATGGTCGCCTGATGAACACCGCATGTTTTCCCAACGGTACTGGCTTGGCGTATATGAAGCCTTTTGGTGGTCTCTCACCATGCTACTGACTTGGGAAGCGCCGAAAAATCGTGGACTCGCCAGACTCATTGATCTCTCTTGGCATCTGATTGGCTTGATCGCGCTGAGTGTTTTAACCGGTGTTATTGCGGCCGCTTTAACAATTCAAGCGGTTGGTGGTGCCATTACCAGTGAAAAAGATTTACCTGACAGGCAGGTAGCGGCCGTGGCTACCGATGCACCTAGAGATTATTTAAATAAGATAGGGGCACGAGTGGTGCCGGTGGAGACTTTAAACGAAGGTATCCAAAAGCTGTTGGACAAGGAAGTTGAAGCGTTGGTACACGATGGCCCACGACTTTTGTATCTTGCCAAACTAATCAATCGCAAGCGCAAAGTTGAGTCGAAACCGGGTGTTTTAGTCATTCCGGCCGTCTTTAATCAGCAAAACTATGGGATTGTTTTCCCAAATAGCAGCCCATATTTAGAATCAGCCAATCTCGCCCTGCTCAAATTACGAGAACCGGTAGATTTAGAAGACAGTTTCCACGAAGAACTGAAGAAAAAGTGGATTCCACAAACGGACTAGCAGTCAAACTCAGGAGTCCAAACTTTAGTTTGGCAGTCTATTTATTCACTATTGGCTTTTTTGAAATTATTTTTCTGAACATCTATAGTACTGGATAAACGAATGAAACCTCTTAGGTAAGGCTGACTAGTGACGGCCTTATCTGATAGTACAACTAATGAGGCGGATAAACGAATGAAACACTGATAGTACAACTAATATTGCTCCTAAACGAGAGTACAACTAATATTGCTCCTAAACGAGAGTACAACGAATTGCGCGGATAAACGAATGAAACACTGATAGTACAACTAATATTGCTCCTAAACGAGAGTACAACTAATATTGCTCCTAAACGAGAGTACAACGAATTGCGCGGATAAACGAATGAAACTCGAATGAAACTGAAGAACTGATAGTACAACGAATTGCGCGGATAAACGAATGAAACTCGAATGAAACTGAAGAACTGATAGTACAACGAATTACGCGGATAAACGAATGAAACTCGAATGAAACTGAAGAACTGATAGTACAACGAATTACGCGGATAAACGAATGAAACTGAAGAAGTTTAATAAACTGAAGAAGTTTGCCCAAAAATATTAGGGTACCGAGTACTTAGGATTAAATTTAGGGTACCAAGTACTTAGGATTAAATTCGTTTATCCGCGCAATTCGCTGTACTTTATCCGCGTTTGCGTCGCTGTACTTAGGGTACCGAGTACTTAAAATTCGTTTATCCGCGTAATTCGCTGTACTTTATCCGCGCAATTCGTTGTACTTTATCCGCGCAATTCGTTGTACTTTATCCGCGCAATTCGCTGTACTTAGGGTACCGAGTACTTATGATTAAATTCGTTTATCCGAATGAAACCTCTTAGGTAAGCACCTGACATATTCTTCACCTTCAGAGGCGATAAATCGCCTACTACAAACGAACAAACGGGTTGGTGGTGAGGCGATTAAATGTATGGATTTGATAACTGATCACTGTTCACTGAAAACATCATCCACAGCAACTTCTCCATTATCAAGGACTTGCACATAAATCCCTAGATGACGATGCCCATAAGTGTTGAGCAAAGTTTGTGGAATTTCTAAATCTCGCGCCGCTGTTTTTGGATTGACATTGGTAGCTGCACAACGCTGAATAAGTTTAAACCCTCGTACTTTTGCCGTGCCCAACGTCAATTCTTTGCCCACCCAATCCAATTCGGCCCAAGGCGGTGCGCCATCAAAATAAACATTAGCGCGAAATCGTAAATGATGGACTTTTGTGCCCAACACTTTTTCCAAGTCACGCACGGTGGCAAGATTAATACACGACAAAACTTTGGCATCGACATCCGAAAACGTATGTTCAGGCGCTTGCACCAATTTAGGTGCGCCGCGTATTTCTTCGCCGAGATAGTCGGCAAAAAAATTTTCAATCGCTTGCCGCCCTTTGGCCTCTTGCAAATCACCACTGATAAGTTCTTTATCCTCGCGATAAATATGTAGAGCGCCGGTACTGTGATCGAAAACCGTGCGTAAGGTAGCCAAGCGTTCATTTTTCATCAGCATCAAAAAATGCGTTTTAGCAAGATGCAGCGGCGCGTTGGGATTAAATTCCGTTGTACCGTGCGCCAAGGCAAAACAACGATCAAGTGCAATGGCTTCACCCGCTTGCAGAGAAACGCGCTGCAAAGCCTCAGGGCTCATGCCCTTAATAGGATAGCGATAAAGATGCGTGATAGTTGGCATGGTTGAACCATCCTTTATTCTGTGCAAAGCAAACTCGAAACGAAGACTTCTTCTGGTATGCCTTGCAAAGCCATACTCGTTGGACTACAAGGCTTGCCTTGCACGGTTAGGCATCAAGCAAAAATAACTTCAACATTTATCCAAGATGAAAGGTATAAAAGGAGCGGAAAATTATTGGTAATTTGGCAATACCGCTTTCATTTGGCAGAAAGGCCGTTTTTTAAAGCGAAGCGAAAAATCAATAACTTAGGTTATATTACTGCTTTGCGCTATTGCGTAATTCTACTTTGTCAGATTTAAAGTAACTCATTGATTTCAAAAGAATGGCCCCAACGGGCCCTTAGCAAGAAATCAATTACTTAGACGCAATGTGACAAAGTAGGAGTAATTTGTGTCATTTATTTTCGATCAGTGCCTTAAGTGGCAGCGGCTAAGGCTTGGTTAACATCCGCTAAAATGTCGTCAATGTGTTCCAAGCCAATGGATAAGCGTACCATATCCTCACTCACGCCGGCCTTTGCCAATTCCTCTGGCGACAATTGGCGATGAGTGGTGGTGGCGGGATGACAGGCGAGGCATTTAGCATCTCCGATGTTGACTAGTCGGGTAACGAGTTGCAAAGCATCAATAAATTTAGCTCCCGCTTCTCGTCCACCTTTGATACCAAAACTTAAAATGCCAGAAGCGCGTCCGCCCATATATTTATCGACCAACGGTTTACTCGAACTGTCATCAAGGCCCGCATATTGCACCCAATTGACATTGGCATTGTTTTTCAACTGGTTAGCAACCGCCAAGGTGTTTTCGCAAATTCTGTCCATACGCACCGCGAGCGTTTCAATGCCTTGTAATATCAGGAAAGCATTAAAAGGTGAGAGAGCAGCACCAGTGTTACGGAGTGGCACGACACGCGCTCGTGCGATATAGGCCGCTTCGCCAAAAGTTTCAGTATAAGTGACACCGTGATAAGATTTGTCTGGTTTATTCAAGAACGAGAATTTTTCCTGATGTTCAATCCAAGGAAATTTCCCAGAATCGACAATAACGCCACCGATACTGTTACCGTGGCCGCCCAGATATTTAGTAAGGGAATGGACGATGATGTCGGTGCCGTGTTCAAAAGGGCGGCAAAGATAAGGCGTGGGCACCGTGTTGTCTACGATAAGCGGAATGCCGTGACTATGGGCTAATTCGGCCAACGGCCCAAAATCGACGACATTACCTAATGGATTACCAATAGATTCGCAGAAAATGGCCTTGGTTTTGCCATCAAGGAACGTGCATGAAATAACTTATTCAATTGTTAAAAAAGTCGGTTGTGAAAAACTTGGTTTATTTTAAATAATCATAACCATCAGACCTTTGGAGCAATTGGCAATATTTGTATGAAATACTGCCCACTGCCTCAATGCCACTACCAATATCAAAACTTCCTGTTGCTCTGACTGCAACACGCCCAACATACGTGCCTATCTTTTTCCCCTTAGTCACAATGGCTTTTACAATGTCACCCGTTTGAAACCCTTTTACTCGCTTGTGTTTTTTTGGCCCTGTTCTCGGAAAGCCGTATTTATTCATTCTGCATTTTTGCCTTGAACCACGCCCCTTGGCAGTGATAATCAGAGGCGTTATTGCTTTTGGTATGGCAACTGGATTTCCATTTTCCCCAACACAAGCCGCATCTACCCAATGCTCTTTTGGATAGCCTTGTTGAGTACGGTTGAATTTGGTACGTCCGCCACTTGAAAAGCTAATCACGAATCCAAACGTTTTAAGTGCCTCACCTATTGCGTAGCGGGTAGCATTGACTGCCGCCGTGTCTCGTAAAGATGCCTTGGCTTGCGCTTGAATTTTCTTCAATCTGTCTGGTTTTCCCTTTAGAAAATCTTTAACATCTTTATTGCCCTTTTTCTGATTACACTTTGTGCAAGCCAAGGTCAGATTAGAAACACGGTTGCTCCCCTCTTTGCTACGTGGTTGAATATGTTCTACTTCAAGCGGGACGTTTTGCACACCGCAATAAGCACATTGTCGTCCCCATTTTTCTAGCAAATATTCCCGAAATTCATACCCGGCCAATTCACCTTGTTGATATTCCATACCTGATACTTCTGGGTTTTGCATTTTTTGAGTATCAAATCTAACCGTTTCAACTGCTATTTGAGTGATCGGGGCCAACCGTGACAGTTTAAGCGCCCAATTCTTGACGTTATCAACTCGTGACCGTAATGATGGTGGAAGCCAACTTTTTGGCCGCCGTCGGTTCAAAAAACGTGCTGGCCGATAACGAGTCTTTCTATTTCGCCGTGAACGACGTATCGCCCGTCTTGAAACGAGATTGCTTTTTATCTGAAGCCCCCGATGGTTTAGGTTGCCCGCCCAAATAACCTCTGAGCCGCGCTCAAAGTGACCCACTAAAGCAATGCCGGTTGTGCGACTGCCAGGATCAAATTTTATTTCCACGGGCTGTAATTGCCCATCGACACGCTCTTTCAAAATAATCGTGAAAGGGTATCGGCGGTAAACTGCGGCCTTTCCCTTCTTTAATAGCTTGCGTGCTCTTGCCGGATGACAGGGCATTAATGGTTTCTTTTTAGTATCTAACACAAAAACTCTTTGCATAAGTTGTTACCTAACTCAGCTTGCGCTGGTAATGGTCTCCTAGCCAATGTTATAGGACGGTTTTTTCCGGAGAGCCACACTAGCCTTTCCATCAGACTTGTTTAATAACTCTCCGCAGGGTATCGGACTGGAGAAGCATCACAAGAGTGCCTATATTTTCGTCCCTAACGTAGTTCACGAAGAACTAAGGCGGGTAACTTTAAAATAACTTAGTTGACTAAGTTATTTATGGACAGTTACACTGCGGAAGTGTATGGGCGAAGAGGTTGTAAGTGCCGCCATATAATGTGCTAGTGGTAACGATATTATCTCCGGCGGCCGCAATTGTTTGAATGGCGGCGGTAATGGCAGCCATGCCAGAGGCGAAAGCCAGTCCTGCGATACCACCTTCCAGCGCGGCAACTCGTTTTTCTAGCACATCAGTGGTGGGATTCATAATGCGCGTGTATATATTGCCCGGCACTTTGAGATCAAATAAATCTGCCCCGTGTTGCGTGTTATCAAACGCGTAAGAAGTCGTTTGATAAACGGGCACAGCGACGGCTTTGGTGGTAGGATCGGGCGAATAGCCGCCGTGGATGGCGATAGTTTCTAGTTTCATAATCCTTTGAACCGATTCATTTATGTTAACAAAAGCGAATGCTGAATTGGTCATTCTCCATTCGCCTTCAAGACTATCCGAAAACGATTTTAGTTCCGGATGGGACTTGGAAAAAAATAATTGACCCAAAAAGGCTGTCATTAAAAGTGGTAGAATGGCCCTCAATTAATAATAAATCATTAATAATTAATTGTTAATTATTATATAGGGGAACGCCCCCCAGATTTTGGCATTTCTGCCACTTTTAATTGCACCCAAAAAAGGCGCTAAAGCCAGGTAGGTACACTGGCTTTATTAATATCTCCCCGTTGGGGCTATAAATTTTTGTTTCTCAAAAAGTCCAATTTTTTCCCATCTTGAGTATAAACAAAAGTCTTTTTGAGGCTCATAACGAGCGGCTTGTGAGTCGCTTTTGCGACTACTACAAACCGGTGGGTAAATTAAGTACGTGAGTTCGACTTTAAATATCAGTGAGTTCTAGAATTATTAATGCTATCAAATAGTTATTGATAATGACTTTTAAATCAATCAGTTAAAAAAACATTAACTGACTCATTTCACTCTATGGCCCACAATTTGTAAGTTTTGACGTATTAATGTTAAGGGTTTAATAGTCAAAAAAAAAATTTTATCAATTAATTATTATCAAACACTTGATTCGTATCAAATTTATATAACTTATTGAAAGTCGAACTCACGTTAAGTGGGTAAACAAAAGTACATAATGAACGGCTTGTGAGTCGCTAAAGCGACTACTACAAACCGACGTTTCATTATTCATTATTCATTATTCATTATTCATTTTTCAGTTTTTGGCCGCGCCTGTTCAAGCTTATGCTTTAGCTCGCCTTTTTGATGCAACTCCAAAATGATGTCACAGCCACCAACCAACTCACCATTGACATAGAGTTGCGGAAAAGTAGGCCAATTGGCATAGCGGGGCAGATTTTGATAAATCTCTGCATCCGCAAACACATTCACGTAGGAAAATTCTACCCCACAGGCTTGTAAGGCCTGGGCGGCGCGACTAGAAAAACCACATTGTGGGAATTGCGGCGTACCTTTCATGTAAATCACAATTGGGTTGTTTTCGACTTGCTCTTTGATTTTTTCTAAAACGTCCATAGTGATATTCTCCAAAATGTCAATGACAAGTTATTCATTATAACAGAGATAATAAAATGTGATCCAAAGAAATCCGAAAGAAATCCGATTTTTTTGAAAAATAGGATTTCTCAGTATTTGATCACTGAACACAGAGAACCCAATGACTAACCAATCCAATCCCAAACCCCCCAAATACACATACCAACAGCCCATTAACCTTTCTTGGGACGAACTTAAAGCGGTCTTCGGAGATAAGGATGTTGTAAAGCTTGAATATCCGGCAAACGAGTTTCCCATGCCAGAAACAAGGATACTCATCGTTTTTAGCGAGCAGTCAGGCAAGAAACCGCAATATATTGAACTCCAAGAGTGGCTGGATTTGCTTGAAAATTATAGGGAAAATCAACGTCAGCCCGAACTTGGAGATTATAGGGAAAATCCACGTCAGCCCGATATGCCGCTAGTCATAGGTAACGGGCAACAGTCTGGGCACGGAGAAGAGTTCGTTTGCATTGTTTCTTTCCGAGTTAATGGTGACGATGACAATGTTGGTGAGGCCGTGGTTTCGCCTGAAGAGAGAGACGATTGTGTGAGCGCAATCCTGCAAAAATATCCCAACGACCACTTAGATTTTTTCATAGAATTTCTGTGTAAACGGTGTTTTGAAGACATGTTGAGTGAAGACTTAGAAGAATCGGAATACGGTGATTATGGTAGTGGTTCTAGAACGATTCATTAATTGTAATTTTGTACACCTGCTGCTGTTGCGATTTGCCTTTCAGAGTAACGGGTGGCAGAGTTTCAATATGTTCCCAAATATCCATACGACTAATGGCTTTTAAGACGGATTCGGACAGAATAATCTCACCCCGCTTTGCCACACCTACCAATCGTGAGGCAACATTGACAGTATCACCGATTACCGTATAGTTCATATAGGTTGGGGAGCCGACGTTGCCGATGATGATTTCACCTTTGTTGATGCCTATGCCTAAGCCAACTTGAACATCATAGACTTCTCGCCAAGACGTATATAAATGACGAAATTCTTGCAGCATCTCGGTGGCCGCGTAAATAGCACGAAGGGCGGCATCGTTTTGGAAGAATGGAACACCAAAGCCAATCAAGAGACAATCACCGGCCATATTGAAAATCGTTCCATCATAATGGTAGCCTACGTCGGTGAGCATGGTGAAAAATTCGTTCAGCAAGGCAACGACTTGTTTCGGTCGGAGCTTTTCTGACATGGAGGTGAAACCGCGCAAATCAGCGAATAATATCACGGCCTCTTGGCGATTTTGTTGATCGGCCAGAATTTCTGCTTTTTCAGGGTTTTCCAAGATTTCATCCACCCATTTAGGTGAGATGTATCGTTTAAACATGTCCCGGAGTTGTTCTTTGTGCGCGTCTTCCAGTTGTGCCCGTGCGTGTTGATAACGGAGTAATGAGCGCACTCGTGCCATCAGTTCTTCACGGTTAATCGGTTTAGAAAGAAATTCATCTGCTCCCGCTTGAAGGCCCTTGATACGGTCTTCTTGACCTTCCAGTGAAGTCACTAACACGACCGGGGTTAGCACACTTTGTTTACGCGCTTTGATAGTCTGACAGACTTCAAACCCATTCATGCCCGGCATTATCACATCGGAAAGCACAATATTAGGTGATTGTGTCGTAACTAAATCAAGGGCTTCGATTCCACTATTCGCCGTTATGACTTGAAAACCTTCTTCGCGCAAATAGGTACTTATCAGTAAGGTGTCGTAAGGTTGATCATCAATCACCAGAATTTTTACTTTGCTTGGTTCCGGCAAGCATAGTATTGTTGTACTCGAAGGCGTTTCACTGTTTGGGACAAAAGGGCTTTTGTCGTGCGTTGGCGTGTCGGTGGCGGCCGACATCGCCTCATTCTGGGAAGAAGAGGGCGTGGTTTGAAGGTTTTCATCTTTACCTCGGCCATTTCCAGAATTTCCAGAAAGTCCGAGGGCTTGTTCCCTCTCCCCAAGATTTTCATCCTTACCTCGGCCATTTCCAGAAATGCCGAGGGCTTGTTCCTTCTCTCCAAGAGGAGATAGAGCCCCCCCTTGAGGCCCCTCCCCGGTAGTCCCTCCTTGAGGGGAGTAGGGGGGAGTATTGCTCTGGGGTGATTTAGCAAAGTCTCTCTCACTCGAGGTGAGTCGATCCAACGCGAGACAGACATGAGTATATTCAACTTCAAGTTGTGCTAACTGTGCCGGGGTATCAGTCAAATCGTTGGCTTTGCTTTCTAAGCTTTTAGACAGTTCAGCTAATCGCTTAGCCCCCAAATGAGCACTACTTGATTTGAGGGAATGCATGGCTTGTGCTAAGGCATTGGCATCGCCTTGGGCAACTGTTTCACGTAGTGATTCTATCAACGCACGGGTACTCTCCTTATAAGATTGCACCAACTCATTAATTATTTCTGTTTCTTCTTCACCAATGAAAGCAATCAGGGTGTTTTTAATTTCTTGCTCAAGCAATGCAACCGTCTTGGTATCAACCACAAACGGCGCATCTTCAGGCTCCCTCTCTCCTTGGGAGAGGGCCGGGGTGAGGGTTTGTTCCTTCTCTCCTTGGGAGAGGGCCGGGGTGAAGGTTCGCTCCCTCTCCTCTTGGGAGAGGGCCGGGGTGAGGGGCAATGCCATCATAACTCGCTGATATTCTGCTTCCACTTGAACAAAAGTCGCCGCACTGTTGGTTAAATCATTGTCTTTACCCTGTTGTTCCAACGTTTGACAGAGACTGGCTAATTGAGTTGCACCGAGATTGCCACTACTCGATTTGAGACTATGAGCGGCTTGATTTAATTTATTGGCATCGCCAGCAGCAATAGCTTCACGTAGCGAGTTCATCAACTCGACACCTTCATTGCTATAAATTTGAATCAGTTCGGCCATAAGTTCTGGCTCATCTTCTCCAACTAAGGCAAACAGGGTGTTTTTAATTTCTTCTTTTAATTCAGTGACTTGTTTAGCGTTATCCGTTAATTCCGCGTTTTCAGTTTGCTTTTCGCCGGCACTAGCCTCCGCCGGAACGGCTTTGCTCTTTTCCTTTCCAGAAGAATCATTGATAACTGATTGGAGTGGTGTCGCATTATCCGTTGTTAATTCTGAGTTTTCGGCCTCTACCACGCCTGAACGGTTGTCCCTTTGTTCGCCTAAATCAGTGATAACTGATTGGAGTTGTGTCGCATTATCCGTTGTCAATTCTGAGTTTTCGGCCTCTACCACGCCTGAACGGTTGTGTTCGCCTAAATCTTGGCCACTAATCATTGATTTCAGTGCTTGCTTGACGAGCGCATACTCAGAAAGGGCACGTTGTACATTAGCTTCGGCATCGCTCATCTCACCGGCACGTCCTTGTTGCTCAAGCTGTTTACACAAGTCAGCGAGAGCAATAGCTCCCAAGCTGGCACTGCTGGATTTGAGACTATGGGCTGCTTGGTTAAGTTGCTCGGCGTTTTGCTCCGCTATCGCCGCCTGTAAGTCCGCCGTCAGCACCGCGCTACTTTGAAGGTAGCTGCAAATCAACTCATTGATAAACTCAGGATCATCTTCACCGACTAATTCAGATAAAGCAGTACGGATTTGAGTTATCACGGAACGGATATCCGTTACTCTCAATTCCGCGTTTTCAGTTTGCTTTTCGCCGGCACTAGCCTCCGCCGGAACGGCTTTGCTCTTTTCCTTTCCAGAAGAATCACTGATAACTGATTGGAGTTGTGTCGCATTATCCGTTGTCAATTCTGAGTTTTCGGCCTCTACCACGCCTGAACGGTTGTGTTCGCCTAAATCTTGGCCACTAATCATTGATTTCAGTGCTTGCTTGACGAGCGCATACTCAGAAAGGGCACGTTGTACATTAGCTTCGGCATCGCTCATCTCACCGGCACGTCCTTGTTGCTCAAGCTGTTTACACAAGTCAGCGAGAGCAATAGCTCCCAAGCTGGCACTGCTGGATTTGAGACTATGGGCTGCTTGGTTAAGTTGCTCGGCGTTTTGCTCCGCTATCGCCGCCTGTAAGTCCGCCGTCAGCACCGCGCTACTTTGAAGGTAGCTGCAAATCAACTCATTGATAAACTCAGGATCATCTTCACCGACTAATTCAGATAAAGCAGTACGGATTTGAGTTATCACGGAACGGATATCCGTTACTCTCAATTCCGCGTTTTCAGTTTGCTTTTCGCCGGCACTAGCCTCCGCCGGAACGGCTTTGCTCTTTTTCTTTCCAGAATCACTGATAACTGATTGGAGTTGTGTCGCATTATCCGTTGTCAATTCTGAGTTTTCGGCCTCTACCACGCCTGAACGGTTGTGTTCGCCTAAATCTTGGCTACTAATCATTGAGTTCAGTGCTTGCTTGACGAGCGCATACTCAGAAAGGGCACGTTGTACATTAGCTTCGGCATCGCTCATCTCGCCGGCACGTCCTTGTTGCTCAAGTTGTTTACACAACTCAGCGAGGGCAGTGGCTCCCAAGCAGGCACTGCTGGATTTGAGACTATGGGCTGCTTGGTTAAGTTGATCGGGGTTTTGCTCCGCTATCGCCGCCTGTAAGTCCGCCGTCAGCACCGCGCTACTTTCAAGGTAACTGCAAATCAACTCATTGATGATATCAGGATCATCTTCACCGACTAATTCATATAAAGCAGTACGGATTTTAGTTATCAGGGAACGGATATCCGTTACTATCAATTCAGCGTTTTCAATTTGCTTTTCGCCGGCACTTTTTTTAGCCTCCGCCGGAACGGCTTTGCTCTTTTCCTCCGTTTCCCCTGAATCGGGATCACGGATAACGGATAATTGAGAACGGATAACTGATTTGGGACAACCCCTCAGGGCTGCTACCAACTTATCGAATAACACCGGCTTGGTGACAAAATCATCCATGCCGGCCTCTAAACACTTCTCCCGATAACCGGGTATCGCATGAGCCGTCACCGCTATAATATAAGGACGAGTCGCAGGTTCCTGCCATTGCTCACGAATGCGTTTGGTCGCTTCTAGGCCATCCATTTCCGGCATTTGTATGTCCATTAAAATCGCATCGTAAGCTTGTCGCGCAACGGCCTCCACTGCCTTGGCACCATTATCCACCACGTCCGCAGAATAACCCATACGAGCCAAGAGACGTAGCGCAACCTTTTGATTAGTCAGATTGTCTTCGGCTAATAAAATCCGCAAGGGGTGCTTTTGAGCTAAATTAGCACTGGCCTCTTTATTAGTGTCGAAGACACGTTCTTTGGAAGCGGACTTTGTCAATAAATAGGCTAAACAACCAAACAGTTCATAAAATTTCACGGGTTTCGTTAAATGCGCTGAAAACAAGCCCCATTTTTCAAAGTTCTGTCTACCAGTTGCTGTCAGCATCACCAAAGGCAATTGTTCAGGACTATATAACTTACGGATTTCTCCTGCTAAAGATAAACCATCCATCACCGGCATCTGCATATCCAAAATCGCCATAGAAAACGGATTGTCGAGGGTTGAGGGTTGAGGGTTAAGTATCTTCAAGGCTTCCTCACCAGACGGTGCCTCGCTCACTTGTATTCCCCAAGCTTGCATATGTAAATTGAGCATAAGACGAGTGGTTTGATTATCATCGACAATTAATACTCGTTTTCCGCTTAAATTAGCTGCCAAAGCCTCCGATTGGGTTTCTTTATGAGAAACTTTATGAGAAACAATATCCGCAACCACCGTAAAATAGAAAGTAGAGCCTTTACCCACTTCACTTTCAACCCACATACGTCCGCCCATCAACTCACACAACTGCGCGGCTAAAGCCAATCCTAAGCCAGTGCCCCCAAATCGACGAGTCATTGAAGTATCCGCTTGGCTAAAAGGACGAAACAGACAATCCATACAATTCGCCGGAATCCCAATGCCGGTATCTTTGACTGCAAAAGCGATTTCGGCCTTTTCATCGGTCAGCAAATGACTAGATACTTGCACGGTAATTTCGCCCATTTTGGTAAACTTTACCGAATTGCTCAGTAAATTCATTAAAATTTGCTGTAGCCGCGTCTCATCTCCAGATAAATGTAATGGAACGGGTTTTTCAAAAAAATAGGTTAATTCCAAGCCTTTTTCAGCAGCTTTTGAGGCCACGAAATCTAGCGCCGTTTCCACACAGTCACGCAAATTAAAGGAATGTTTCTCTAATTCAAGCTTGCCGCCCTCAATTTTTGCAAAATCAAAAATATCGTTAATCAAAGAGAATAGCGCATCACCACTGGTACGCACTGTTTCCACAAAATTATGTTGCTTATATGTCAAGTCAGTTTCTAGCAACAAGTTGCTCATTCCAATGATGGCACTCATGGGTGTACGAATCTCATGGCTCATATTTGCCAAAAAATCACTCTTGGCTTGATTCGCCACCTCGGCGGCTGCCATAGCCTTTTGCAAATCCGCCACCGTTTTTTCTAAATCTAAATTGATTTTCGATAATTCCGCCGTCCGCAACTTCACTTGCTCTTCCAAATGTTCACGATGCCATGCTAACATTTCATCACGGTTTTGAATTTGCGCCAACATCTCATTAAAACCATCAACCAGCATTCCCAGCTCGTCACGGGCATGCAGGTTGGCGCGGATGCTGTAATCGCTTTTCTGAGTCACGGCATTTGCGGTTTTCACCAAATGTAAAATAGGCAGAGAAATCACTGTCTGAAGTTTGGTAGACAACAGCAAGGCGATCAACGCGGATATCAACAAAATTACCAGCGTAATGTCCGCATATTCTTTAATTAATTGATTGATTTCTTCTAAATCTGATTGAATATAGATTGTGCCAATTTTTTTATTGTTCTTGAGGATAATAATCTCTTCAAACAACTCCAAATGGGTTGAAGTAAAGTAATGAGCGGATTTTTTTTGCATCACCGGCGCAGAAAAATTCTCAACGTCTTTGCGCCTATATTGTGCAAACACCTCACCCGATTTGTTATAGATGACTGCAGTTGTGATATGCTTTTCTGCACTGAGTGCGGTTAAGGTTTTTTCGGCTGACTTTGATTGCATAAATGACAATGCGACTTCGGTATTGGCACTAATTACTTTAGCCAACACTGAAGTATTACGCACCATCGCAGCACGCAAGGATTTTTCTTCAATAAAGGTAAAAAATACTGAGGCTGCCAGCAATGCGACTATATTGGTTAACATTGTGATCAGAATCAGCTTGCGCTTGATAGACATATCTGCAAAAGCTTTCATATTAGTTATCAGTTATCAGTTATCAGTTATCAGTTATCAGTTATCAGTTTTTCAGTGAACCGTTTTTCAGTGAGCCGTTTTTCAGTGAGCCGTTTTTCAATGATCACAGATTCAGTGAGAAGTTATCGTTCTCAGGTTTAAGTTATCAGTTATACGGAACGTACATATGCAGGTGAAAATGAAATAATGGATTGAATTAGCAAGCCTTATTATTTTCAACTCAAATATTAAACTTAAAAAATCCGTTTATTCCCTTTCATCCGTTGTGTTTAACCATTATTTATGTATGGCTATTGGCGCTGGTTTGAGGGCCATAAAACCGTTTTTAATATTCAAATTACAACAAGGATTGAGATAAACCTGCGGATAAATCCTTGCTTATATGCAATCCTTGTAGCTATTGACGCTGGTTTGAGGGCCATAAACCCAAGTTTTCAAATCAAAGTACGGCCTAACAAACTACAAAAATTGAGTAATCCCAAGGACAAATCCCTGCTTATATCCAATCCTTGTAGTTATTTCGAATCAATTTTACCCTAATTTTTGTATGGCTATTGACGCTGGTTTGGGGGCCATAAACCCGTTTGAAAGTTTTCAAATCAAAGTACGGCCTAACAAACTACAAAGATTGAGTAATCCCAAGAATAAATCCCTGCTTATATTCAATCCTTGTTGTGTTAGTCAATTTGTTCCATTGTCAGGCTATAAAAGAGGTATTTGTGTGTTAGAAATTCTAGTTCTTTATTACAGCCGCCACAGTCATGTCGCGCTTATGGCACAAAAAATTGCTCGTGGTGTTGAGGAAGTGCCCGACTGTCAGGCACGGATACGCACCGTGCCAGCAGTGTCTCAGGTTTGTGAAGCGACGGCCCCTGAAATTCCCGAGGCTGGGCCGCCTTATGTGTCCTTGGAAGAGTTGCAAAGCTGTGCCGGCTTGGCATTGGGCAGTCCAACGCATTTTGGCAATATGGCCGCGCCCTTGAAGTATTTTCTTGACCAAACCAGCGGCTTGTGGCTCTCAGGTGCGCTTGTGGGCAAACCCGCGGCCGTCTTTACCTCTACGTCAAGTTTACATGGAGGACAAGAAAGCACGTTGTTATCTATGATGTTGCCCTTATTGCATCACGGTATGTTGATATTGGGCTTACCGTACACTGAGGCGGATTTGCTGACAACACGCACTGGGGGCACTCCTTATGGCGCAACTCACCTAGCGGGAACGGATAATCAAAATCCGTTGTCTAAGGAAGAGCAACGATTATGCCGGGCCTTGGGTAAACGTCTTGCACAGGTTGCGCGAGCGGTAAAACTTTAGTTTGGCAAGAGTCCAAACTTTAGTTTGGCAGTCGTCAAACTTTAGTTTGGCAGTCGTCCAAACTTTAGTTTGGCAGTCGTCCAATTTAATTTATAAGCTACTAATTTTACAAAAATTAATCATTTATTGGCCCATTTTCATTTTCACGGTTTTGAAGTACGTTCCGTATAATATTGCTCCTGAACGAATTAGGTTAAACTTGGCCGCCGTGCCAAACTAAAGTTTGGACTCCAGCCAAACTAAAGTTTGGACTCCTTTACACTTTTCACTGATCTGTGATAACTGATCACTGATTATTCATCAGTGATAATCTCCACCCGCCGATTCAGCGCGTAAATTTATTCTTGTGTGAAATCTTCCGGATTATCCAAATGCACCGGCTCATCTTCACCACGACCAGCCGTGGATATTTTGGCCGTAATCGCTTGACAACGGCTTTAGCCGTTGGCGTTGGGGTGGTCTGGATCCTTCCGCGATCTTGCACTAGCTGCCAAACTAAAGTTTGGACTCCTGCCAAACTCTCCTTTACACTTTTCACTGATCACTGATTACTGCTGAAAAGATGGATTATTCATCAGTGATAATCTCCACCCGCCGATTCAGCGCGTAAATTTCTTCTTGTGTGAAATCTTCCGGATTATCCAAATGCACCGGCTCATCTTCACCACGACCAGCCGTGGATATTTTGGCCGTAATCGCTTGAAGGATAAGATAATTTTTCAACACGTTAGCCCGTTTTTTGGATAAATCTTGATTGTACTCACGAGTCCCTTTTTCGTCGGTGTGCCCAATGAGCGTCACCTGACTGATATTACTAAAACCTCGCTCTTTGAGACAGACGGAGAGTTGCTGTGCGGCTTGTTTGCCTACGGCAGTAAATGTCGTTTGATCAAATTCAAATTGCACGGCTTTCAAGTGTTTTGTCATCCTGATGCCGCGTACTCGTGAGCGCATTGTCGAGCTACACTTTGCATTTTGCAGTGATAAACGCATAGGTGGCAAAGGTGCCAAAGTGTCCGCAATCAGTTGAGCTTTGGTGGCTTGTTCATACACCCTCTTAATCTCAGCCGGTGACGGTGCCTGCGGGGTAGCTGTCGGGTTATCGATTAAATCGAGCGCTTCGTTGTAATAGCGGGCTGCTTGTCGCCATTGCTTGCTTTTTTCAGCACGCTTGCCAAGCACCACTTTTGCCATCCACTCAGGCTCACGTTTTTGTGTATCACTCACCGGCGGCTCATCTTCTTCCACTTCAGTCGCCGACTCATCTGGTACGCTGGCAGGTGGTGGACCGGGAAGTGGAGAAGGTGTTGGTTTGACAACGCTTTGTTGGCAAGAACAAAGAAAAATAACCAGTAGTGAGAGACACAGTTTTGTCATCCCGTGTGTGGAAATAGCCCAGTCGGAAAATTGAATCTTTTGTCGTATAACGTGGTTCATTATTTGACCTTTTTTCAAATTTTGCGTGCCTTTTTCAAGTCCAAAGCTAAGGCTTTGGAAGGAAACTGACTTAAGTCCAAAGCAGCAAGCGTTGGAAGGAAACAGAAGATAATAGACTTGTCCGTAAATAAATAAGAAAGCCAGATAGTTACACTGGCTTTAATAACACTTACCGAAGGGGCTAATAAAAAAGCCCCAACGGGGCGACATTAATATAGCCAGTGTATCTACCTCAATGCCATTAAGTTAAGGGCTTTGCACGTGGGATTGCCCCTACAAATCGTCATGTCGTGTAGGGGCAATCCTTTATGGTTGCCCTCACCGAAAAGCGGTACGATATGGCATTGGTGTATCTACCTGGAGGAAGGTAACAAAACCCTTATTTTCGGACAACTCTAATAAGTAAAAATCACCGGATAATTTCATAGTCTTCCTTAGCGGGTAACCAACCGCCTTGTCCCAACATTTGGTTCAGTTGCTTACGCAACTGCTGCCAGGCCGTTTGTGCATTCGTCGCAACGGTACTTTCCAAATTTTCCGCTTGCACTTTCTGCACTTTTTCCTCTTCTACCAACAAGGCGACTACCATACTATTGCCGAGTGGCTCCCCAACCGTTAGCCCAAATCCAGCCCAAGAATTTTCTGGAATGGTCACCGTTTTTCCGGCTTTGATCTTGTTCGTTTCAACGAATTGGTTGGGAAAAAGGCGCGTGATTTCACCACGATTGCCAATGTCCCACACAAACAAATAACCGGCCTGACGGCTATGGACTTTCACTTGCATCGCATCACCTACACGAATACGCTGGCTTGGTAATACCTGTATAGACAATGGGACTTCTTCTGTCTCCTTCGGCTCAGGTATTTGAGTCCCACTATCCCGCGAACCCTCTATATCTACGCCGTTTGCCGGCTCATCAGGTACGTTGCCAAGAGGTTGGCTGGTATTAGAGGAATCTTGAACGGGTGTTCCTTGGCAAGAATAAAGAAAAATAACCAGTAGTGATAGACACCCTTTCGTCAAAAGGCCTTTCGTCAAAAGGTGTGTTAATGAAGCCAACGGTTTGAATTGACCAATATCTAGTCTAATAAAAGTCATAATTTAATCTCCTCTCACCCCGATAGAAGGGCTGTGTCTCACTTGTCCAAGTAGCAAGTTTTTAGGAAAAAGGGCCATCAATCAAATCAACAGAATAAATTCGCCAACCTGGCCCTCAAAAAATGAAGAATGAAGAATGAAGAATGAAGAATGAAGAATGAACATTTCATTTTTCATTTTTCATTTTTAAATCACTGGGTAATTTCATACTCCACCGGAGCAGTTAACCAACCGCCTTGTCCCAACATTTGGTTCAGTCGCTTACGCAACTGCTGCCAGCCCGTTTGAGCATTCGTTGCAACGATGCTTTCCAATTTTTCCGGTTGCACTTTCTGCACTTTTTCCTCTTCTACCAACAAGGCGACTACCAAACTCTTGCCGAGTGGCTCCCCAACCGTTAGCCCAAATCCAGCCAAAGAATTTTCTGGAATAGTCACCGTTTTTCCCGCTTTGAACTTGCGCCTTTTAACGTATTCATTAGGAAAAAGGCGCGTGATTTCGCCACCACTGCCAATATCCCATACAAACAAATAACCGGCCTGAGGGCTACGGACTTTAACTTGCATCGCATCACCGACACGAAGAGACTGGCTTGGCAACACTTGCACTTGCACAGACAATGGATCTTTGTAAGGTGGTGATACGGGTTGTGGTACCATAGTCCGCCCTACGCGATCAATATTGAGTTCATATTGAGGCTCTTGCACATACTGACGCACCTTGATAGGCTCATCGGCGCGTTGCATAATATTTTGCCACTTGGGATTGGAGGACGCGAGTTCTTTTTTCAAGCTACCCAAAAAGGCTCGCGTAAAAAGGCCTCCGTACTGGGAGGTTCCCCAAGAATATTGACCGGGTTTGGAACTAGATACGACAACGTTGCCGCGATAATTTAAAAAAAGCTGCCGATAGCTCTCTGGTTTCGGTGTGCCCAGAAAGAAGTCCCTAGAGGGAGAGTATTTGTCAAGAACATTGTTGCACGAATCGGCTATCGCCATAAAAAAGCGCGGATTTTTCCGTTTAAGCGCAGCAATGATCCAATCAAAATCTAGGAGACTTCTCTCTATAACCATAGAAGGCCATTTCGTCCTCTTGCTGGACATTCGGCCTCCGTGCCCTGAATAGTAAAAAATCACGACATCATTTGGTCTAACAGAGAGTTGGTTTAAGGCGGTAGCCACACTCTTGCGAGTGAGTCTATGCCCGTAAATAGATTGAGCCTTTAACGTCAGCCCAGTGTTTTTTGCAATGGACGGCAAAAACTTTTCTAGCTTTTTCCTGTCTATATCAACACTTTTGCCGATATTTTTGTCATTGGTGTCTGCAACAATAACAGCGTGAAGAGTAGCTTGTGGGGAACTGGAAGACAGCGGCGGCCTTTGGTTATCGGGCTTTTCCTCAGGTGTTATTTTCACTGCTTTTTCAGCACAAGCAGAGAGCAGTAACAACAACACGCTAAAAGCCAAAAAAAAGTATTTTCTTTGCATGTTTTTTCCTCGTGAAATGTTATTGCGCGGCTAAAAACGGAAACATTTTCCAAGGGCGTAGCCCTTGGCTTTAATAATACGCCCCTTTGGGGCTCATAGAAAGCCCCAACGGGGCGAGATTAATATAGCCTGGGGCACCGCCCCAGGATTAATGATTAATGATGAATGATTAATGATTAATGATAAATGATGAATGATTAATGATTAATGATAAATGATGAATGATTAATGATTAATGATAAATGATGAATGATTAATGATTAATGATAAATGATGAATGATTAATGATTAATGGTTAATGATTAGCCCCAACGGGGCGACATTAATATAGCCTGGGGCACCGCCCCAGGAAAGCCCCAATAGGGAGAAATTCTATGCAAAAGCCGCACCGGAAAAAACGTTATATAACCAGACAAATATTTTAATTACCGTTGTACTACACTATGTTTGACCATACCATACTAATTATCTCGGTTTTTATTAGAAATACTTCCCATGTCTGAATATCTACTCATTTTTATTAGTACAGTATTAGTTAATAATTTTGTCCTCGTCAAATTTTTGGGGCTATGCCCATTTATGAGCGTGTCTACCAAATTAGAAACCGCTATAGGGATGGGACTCGCTACGACTTTTGTGCTGACATTGTCCTCGGTGAGCAGTTATTTGGTTCATGAGTATTTGTTGGTGCCACTGGGCTTGGAATTTTTACGCACGATAGCATTTATCTTAGTGATTGCGGTAGTGGTGCAATTGACGGAAATGATCGTACATAAAACCAGTCCAATGTTGTATCAAGTCTTGGGCATTTTTTTGCCGTTGATTACCACAAATTGTGCCGTATTAGGTGTGGCCTTATTGAATATCCAAGAAAAACATGGCTTTATCGAATCGGCCATTTATGGCTTTGGGGCCGCTATCGGTTTTTCGCTAGTGTTAGTGCTGTTCGCAGCGATGCGTGAGCGCCTAGCAGTGGCGGATGTCCCTACTGTATTTAAGGGCGCACCGATTGCACTTATTACGGCTGGCATCATGTCAATGGCATTTATGGGCTTTGCGGGGTTAGTGAAACTATGACAGAAATAGCAGCGGTTGGTATGCTTGGTGGACTCGCCTTGATTTTTGGACTGCTACTCGGTTACGTCGCGGTGCGTTTTAAAGTCGAAGGTGATCCCGTCGTTGATAAAATTGATACCATTTTACCGCAACAACAGTGCGGTAAATGTGGCTACCCCGGCTGTCGCCGCTACGCAGAGGCGATAGCCGACGGGGAGGCCGATATTAACCAATGTCCGCCCGGGGGCGAGGTGGGAATGTTAGCCTTAGCGAGTTTATTAGATCGTGAGCCTAAACCTTTAAATACCGACTATGGCGTAGAAACACCGGAAATGTTAGCTGTGATTGATGAACCGACTTGTATTGGCTGTACTTTGTGCATACAAGCCTGTCCGGTTGATGCCATTTTGGGTGCCCCCAAACATATGCACACCGTCATTGCCCAAGAATGCACGGGTTGTGAACTTTGTATCGCGCCTTGCCCGGTTGATTGTATCAAAATGGTGTCGGTGGCAGAAACCGTGACGAGTTGGAAATGGCCTTATCCAGTGTGGCCCCTAACGGTCAAAAAAGCCACCCCTCAGCCTAACCCTCTCACCACGCAAGAGGAGAAAAACCTCGGAGGTTGAACTCGCCTAGCTTCGCTTTTGCTACCCAATTATACTGCAAACGGTTAGGATTTGGCCCCTAACTAATAATTAATGATTAATGATTAATGATTAATGATTAATGATTAATGATTTTAATGATAAGGGGGCCCCACAACCCTGAAAGGGTTGAATATGAATAGCCTGAAAAGGTGAAACCTCAATGCCATTAAGTTAAGCTTTTTCGTGAGGGCTTTGCACGTGGGATTGCCCCTACGAACCGTCATGTTATGTAGGGGCAATCCTTTATGGTTGCCCTTTCGAGGTTCAAGTTTTTCTAGAAAAACTTGAACCTCGAAAACTTAATGGCATTGAGGTGAAACCTGGGGTGGTGAAAATAATTAATAATTAATGATTAATGATTAATGATTAATGATTAATGATTAATGATTTTAATGATAAGGGGGCCCCACAACCCTTTCAGGGTTGAATATGAATAGCCCCAGGTGAAACCTCAATGCCATTAAGTTAAGCTTTTTCGTGAGGGCTTTGCACGTGGGATTGCCCCTACGAACCGTCATGTTATGTAGGGGCAATCCTTTATGGTTGCCCTTAACTTAATGGCATTGAGGTGAAACCTGGGGTGGTGAAAATAATTAACAATTAATGATTAATGATTAATGATTAATGATTAATGATTAATTATTAATTATTTTAATGATAAGGGGGCCACAACCCCGAAGGGGTTGAATATGAATAGTTGATAACTGATAACTTATAACAGATAACTTATAACAGATAACTGATAACTGATATGACGTACCAGTGGGAATTTCATGGCGGTGTCAAGCCTAACGGACACAAAAGTTTGTCAAATCAAACCCCGATAATCCAAGCCGACATCCCGCCATTTTTAGTCTTGCCCTTATTACAACACATCGGTGATCCCACCGAACCAGTCGTACAAGTTGGCGACAAAGTATTAAAAGGTCAAATCATCGCACACTGCAAGGAGAAAGATTGTAGTGTACGGATGAGCGTGCCCATTCACGCCTCTAGCTCTGGCACCGTTGTCGCCATTGAACCCCGTGCAGTGCCACATCCGTCCGGTTTAACCGCGCCGTGCATTGTGATTGAAACTGATGGACAAGATACTTGGACAGAGCGCACCCCCCTTGTTAATTATACCGCCTTAGAGTCGGCGAAGGTGCGTGAGCACATTGGGAAATCGGGAATAGTAGGATTAGGCGGCGCTGGTTTTCCCGCCCATATCAAATTAAAACCGGATGGCATAGACACCTTAGTTATCAATGGTTCCGAGTGCGAACCCTATATCACTTGTGATGATCGTCTGATGCAAGAACGTCCACACGAGATTATTATTGGGGCACAGATAATCAAACATGTGTTAGGTGGTGCGAAACATTGTATTATTGCTGTAGAAGATAATAAACCGGCCGCTTATCAAGCCTTATTGGAAACAGCACAAGGACGAGTGGAAGTCGTGAAAGTGCCCACAGTGTACCCAACTGGCGGAGAAAGACAATTAATACAAGTACTTACTGGAAAAGAAGTGGGACGCACCCAATTACCCGCCCACTTTGGCATTGTGGTGCATAATGTAGAAACGACGAGAGCAGTCTATCGGGCGGTACAACTGGGGCAACCTTTGCTGTCACGCTCCATGACAGTTACTGGCGGAGGCATAGAAAAACCGCAAAATCTTGAAGTGCTATTAGGCACACCCATGCGCTTTATTATTAATCAATGTGGGCGCAAGCCGGGGATAGAAAGACTGATTATGGGTGGCGCAATGATGGGATTTGCGTTGCCCGATGATGAGATGCCCATTGTTAAAACGACTAACTGTTTAATCGTTTCCCGTGCTGATGAAATTGAAAAAAAGCCAAAGCCTCAGCCCTGCATACGCTGCGGAGCTTGTGCCAATGTATGTCCCATCAACTTATTACCACAACAACTCTATTGGTACGCAAAAGCCAAGGATTTCAAAAAAGCACAAGAATATCACCTATTTGACTGCATTGACTGTGGTTGCTGCGCTTATGTATGCCCAAGCCATATTCCCTTAGTGAGCTATTATCGCTATGCAAAGGCCGAAATTCGTGCCGGTGGGCGCGATCGTAAAAAAGCCGAGATTGCCAAAAAGCGACATGAATTTAGGACTTTTCGTATTGAACGCGATAAAGCAGAAAAAAAGGCGCGTCTGAAAGAAATAAAAGCCAATTCTGAAGCAAGCCGAAAAGCCGCGATAAAGGCCGCAGTAGAAAAGACTAAAGCTGCCCGTTTGTAGTTTGTAGTTTGTAGTTTGTAGTTTGTAGTAGGCGATTTATCGCCTTTACCGTTTGTAGTTTGTAGTAGGCGATTTATCGCCTTAAAATTCAAATAACATGATACGTTGGATTGCTAACCGTTTGTAGTAGGCGATTTATCGCCTTAAAATTCAAATAACATGATACGTTGGGTTGCTAACCGTTTGTAGTAGGCGATTTATCGCCTTAAAATTCAAATAACATGATACGTTGGGTTGCTAACTCAAATAACGACAAAGGCTTGTCTATTAGAACCCTTTAGAAAACAACCGAGCAAGGTAGAGATTCGTCAATGTCTGCTCAAACTTTTCGCGCTACATGGCGAATTAATCCGTCAAGTAAAACAAGCGCAGCGCGTATTTGTAAAAAGCCGGCTCAAATCCCTATTTTGCAAAATAGACAAAGTTCTATCGCCGGTGGTTGAGCCATTAGTCCAATTACCACTGGAAGAATCAGCACGCATACTGCCACGCCTGTCTCGTGAGGAATTGTTAGCAAGGTTTGGTAAGAAATCCTAACACTCAACGTGAGTTCGATGATTAAAAAAACCTTTTTATTAGATGAAATACCCTTATCATTAATACGTGAATAACCCTTATTTGTGGGCCATCAACTGGAATGAACCAGTACAGCTTAGGTGTTTTTTTTTAACTGATTTAATAATGTCATTATCACTAACTAATTGATAAAACTCATCGTTTTATAACCCATTGATAATTAAAGTCGAACTCACGTTAATAATATGATGTTCAAGCTTGTTGAACATCAAAGAAATCGCATTTTTTCAAGAAATGAGATTTCTTACCAACCTCACCGCCAGACGATTATCGGTATGATGTGTTTATCAGTTATCGTTCCAAAGAGTCGGATAAACAGTTGCAAGTGTTTTCGGATAAACCTTATACTGATGCAAAATTTTGAGCGCCTAAAAACCTTGAGATAAATCTCAAGGCTAAAAGCTCAAGCAGGCTAAAGCCAGCTAAATTCAATATTTTTTTGAGATGCGCCTAAAAACCTTGAGATAAATCTCAAGGCTAAAAGCTCAAGCAGGCTAAAGCCAGCTAAATTCAGTGCCCTTTAGGGTACTTTAGTTTTTAGCCTTGAAATTGATTTCAAGGCTTTAAAAAGATGATGCGCCTAAAAACCTTGAGATAAATCTCAAGGCTAAAAGCTCAAGCAGAGTCCAAACTTTTGGCGATATAAACTAAAGGTTGAACTCCTGAAAAAAAGAGATGAAAATACAACCCACTTATATCAATTGGAACCAAGCATTAATTTCCTATTTTACCACGGGTATGCCGCAAGGAAGTCAAATCTATCTCAGTATTGATGATGATGTCTTGGAAAGCATTGGTAACAATTTATTATCTCCTGAAATAAGTGGCAATTCCTGTGCGGACTTTTGTGCTGCTGTAAAAAAAGAAGTTATTGTTGATGGACAAGTTAAGTTAAGCCATTTGCAAGGGCGGGATGAACAGGGCTTGCCAAAAAGTGTGGCTTTTTTAGGTGCGATGGTTTTAGCGGCTTATCGGATGGCAGAAGATGAAGAAGTCAACCAAAGCAATTTTTTTCGGCGATTTAAGGAAATACTTGATTTACCTATTTCAGAATCTAGTCGTCCTCTTGGTATGAAACCAGGTGAGGAAGAACCATTATGGCAAGACTGGGCACTTTGGTTAAGACAAAAGGGTTTTATACCATCAGCACAACGAGGCGATGGCCCAAAAACTTATATTAATTACCCCATTTCACAAACCCTATTACGTCAGAGTGATAAAGACCAATTAGCCAAATTTTTCAATGACAAACAGTGGAAAACGCAATGGGATGCACAAACGCTCATGGTGCGTGTCCGTCAATCGCTACCAAGATTCTCTCAACATTTGCAGGAATTGCTCACGAGTTATCAATTTAAGTCTCGTTATGAAGCCATTTCAGAAGCCATACATCAAGTTTATGAACAATGGCACAATGCGGGATGTCCGATAACTTTAAAAGCAGCATTGACTCCGAGTCGTCACCTTTTTGCTGGCTTATATCGTACTGAAGATGTATTTTCAAGGGCGATAGGCTACTCTGTTTATCCTAAGCAACCCAGAAGACAACAGTTAAAGCAAATAGAAATTCAACATAATTATCCCCTAATAGAAGAACGCCCCGGTTGGTATGAGCCAATGGAATGGGTAATCAGTGATAATGAATTAGAAAAAGGAGCAAAATACCTCGTCCAAGATTCAGAAGAACTTGATGATCTGATTTTACCCCAACGTGATTTTTGGATTCTGGTTTCTGATCCAACCAATCCAGAGTCTGTTGACTACGCTTCTTGGGGTACACCGCAATTAGCTAAAAAATTTATTTTATTATGCCAGCGAGAACTGCTTTCACAATTAGAATTGTTGCAAAGTGAACATTTATTAAACTGGAATCGTCAATTGCACCCCTTTGGTGAAAATAGTAACTGGATAGAACTGCATGAATGTCTGGTGACTTCGCCAGCTTGGGAAGGTGTTTTTATTGATAACCAAGCACTTAAGAATGCTTTACAACCGGGTATTCACTTGTCAGTGAGTTTTTCGGGTGGTTTACGTGTTCCTAACAATTTAGGAACATGGTTAATTGGTTATGCGCCGCAAGTGACTATTTTTGGTTTTTACCCGAAAGTCGAATTAAAAGTCACTCGACTACCAGATAATGTTCTCATTTTTGAAGACGTGCAGAAAACGAGTACTCCCATTTCACTCAATTTTCCAACGCCAGGTGAATATCTTGTCGAAGCTACTTATGCAGGTGAATCAAGCGAGCGATTAATTCAGATAGTTGATTGGGATAAATTATCAATGACAACACCGCAACATCGTGAAATGTTATCTATTGGTGATGAGCAAATTTGTGGTAGTCTGATTGGAAACAACACTGATCATGTTTCAGACAAATCCGTTATAAAAGTAAAACCGCTTGATAAATCCATTAAAGAAGAGAAAAATATAAAACATTCTTCTGATAAACCTGTTGGTAAAACCAAGCCGTTAAAAAAGTCGTCGTCTAAAAAGCAACAACTTTCACTATTCTGATCTTGTTAAGGAACGCGCATGAAATAATAGGGTAACCACAAGGGATTACCCCTACGATACCTCATATCATGTAGGGGCAATCCTTTATGGTTGCCCTAGTACCATAATCAAGAAAGGTAGGCAACATGCCAAAATTACAACGTTGGTACAAAGGGTTTTCTTACCGGGGAAGCCCTAAAAAACTCTTGGAACAAATTGCTAATCAAGTTCAAGAACATAACCTGAATCAAGTGATACCTCTTTTACGCATAGAAAAAGGTGTAAAACCTCGTAATCGTAAACCATTTTACTTTTTTATTGCTATTGAAAGTACACAACCGGATGAAATTCCCACCGAAGTTAGTAAGTCACATTTATTAGAACTGAATTATTTTAAAAAGCCAGTTAAGAATCCAACTAATTTTAATAAGACTAGTTTGAATTATGAAGAAATAAAATCTATGGTAGGTATTGCCCATGATGTTCATGATTACACTCATAATATTCCTTATCAACCTGAACCAGTTACTTATGACAATCCTTTTGATTTCATTGCTTCATCAAATAGCGAGCGATCATTGTCTGATGATGGTAAAGACTTTTCACACCAATATGAACGACTTTTATACTGGCTATCCGCCCTAGGTGCTGGTTCTTGGGAATCCTTCAAGATAGCTTGTCAATCCCTAGAATTGGCCGAACCAAGACGTATCTTACGGCGACTCAAATTATTAGCTCATCTTGAATCTTCAGCAGATGGCTCACGGTGGACTATGTCTCCGACGGCACTGGTAAAAACGAAGTCACAAGAATTTGTATTATGTGGGCAACGTAGTTTAAAATTAGTGCAAAGATTAGAACAATTGGCAAAAGTGACCTCAATTAACCAAAGGAGATGCCCTCCTTGCATTTATCTTAAATTGGCTTCAAAAAACGTTTCTTATCTGATTGAACACACTGAATTTTCTATTAGCGATGCTGGTAAAGCCTCAAGCAAGTTAGCGAATATTTTACCTGACATAGAAACTTGGCAACAGAATCTCAGAAACTTGCAAGGGATTGAGCCAAGTCTCTACGAATGGCAATACTTCGACGATCATCATTTTGTTGATTGTGTTTCTCCAAACAAGACCGGCTTATATCAATTTGATAGGCGTGAAGCAAATAACAACATGAGTCGAACCGTTTTTTATGACCAACCCAATAACCGGTGGCTACAAGGTGATTGGTATGGCTTGCGTTTTTTAGCCTTATACCATAATCAAGACATCTCTTGCATTGTCCATTACAACAAAACAACAGAAAATTTAGCAATCCCGTTAGATCAACGATGGCCTGAAATTTATGAAAGGGCCTTAGTTTTGGCATCCGGGCAACTGCCAACCTATCAGCGAACTGAACAAAGTTGGTGGCTAGTTTATGAACGCATCACTCCAAAATTAGCGACTCAACTGACTGATAAATTAGGAGTTAGACTACACAACAATGATTGAGGAACTTTATAACCATGCACGACTTAATCGGCGCGTATCAAAGACTTGATCGCATTTATCAACTCTATATAAAAAGTGCTTTTCCACTGCGCTATCGCGCCCTCGCGGAAGAGCGCAACCTTATGCTACAGCGCACGGGCATTATTAGCCAACCAGCGTTAGTTGAGCCAATGCCTATTTATCCTTCATCCGGAATGGATTTATCAACAGCCGCAGCCCAATTACCCCCTAAATACCGTGATATTGCACAATTGGGGCAAATGCTTTTTGAGCCGGGTATGGAACTCTATAAGCATCAATGGGAAAGTATGCTGCAAGTCTTAGAAAATAATAAAGACTTAGTTGTCACTACCGGTACTGGTTCCGGTAAAACAGAATGTTTTCTGTTGCCATTACTTGCCAAGTTAGCTCATGAGTCTCAAACTTGGCAAGCCAATGTGCAACCCCCAGAAAATCATCATTGGTGGCAAGAGCATTGCTGGGAAGCTAATAAAAAACAGCGTGTTTCTCAATGGGCGCATACGCCTCGCCCTAAAGCACTCCGTGCCTTAATTCTCTATCCGCTTAATGCTTTGGTTGAGGATCAACTGCGAAGATTAAGAAAAACCCTTGAACATCAAAAGGTACACGACTGGCTTGATCAAACACGGGGCGGCAACCGCATTACTTTTGGACGCTATACCTCGCAAACGTTTATCGCAGGAGATAGTGCAAAAAAACCAAAAGTTAATCAATTGAGGGAAGAACTCAATAAGCAAGAAGAGCAACAAAAACAAATACTTACCGATTTACAACACGATCCAGAACGGCGTGATCCTGATTTACCCTACTACTTTCCGCGTGTCGATGGCGGAGAAATGTGGTCACGTTGGGATATGCAGGAAAACCCACCCGATATTTTAATTACCAACTATTCAATGCTCAACATTATGATGATGCGGAGTATGGAGGATAATATTTTTAATGCCACCCGTGATTGGTTGGCTGAACCCAATCATCCAAAGCGTCAATTTACGCTGATTATTGACGAACTTCATACTTATCGCGGTACGCCGGGCACTGAAGTCGCCTATATTTTACGCTTACTACTATTGCGTCTTGGTTTAACCCCGGATTCACCGCAATTGCGAATCTTAACGACGACAGCAAGTCTTGATGATAGCGACAAAGGCCGAAAATTTTTGCGGGAATTTTTTGGGCGTGATAATTTTGCTTTTATTAAAGAGGAACAAACCCCACCCAAGCAAAACGCACGTTTATCGCTGGCAACACATCAACCGGCTTTTGCCCAATTCGCCCAATCCATTCAGCCTGATCCCTTTGAGCCAATGCTACCGCCTAATCCTGAAGGCGATCAAGAAAAAACGGCGATGTCTCAATTGGCAACACAGTTAGAGCAACCTATCTCATCTAAACTGACAACCACTCAACTATTAGGAGATGCCCTAAAAAAAATGCATGCTGATGAGGCATTGCGTGATGCTTGTCAGGCGGCGAATCAGGGCAAAATTCGGGCGACTCGTATCGAAACATTAGATAAGCAGTTGTTTCCAGAGGCGACAACGAACCATTTAGTCTCTGATGCGATGCGTGGATTGCTTCTTGCTTTAGGCATGTCTAAACTGACTACCACTACCACCGAGCGTTCACCGCAACCGGTGCGAGGGCATTTATTTTTTCATAATTTACAAACGCTCTGGGCTTGTTCTAATCCGGAATGTACTGATTCTTCTATTGATCAGCAGCGGCGACAAAATGAATCTAATCCGCCCACAGTTGGTGCTATTCATGCTCATCATAGCTTAACGTGTTCTTGTGGTTCTCGCGTTCTGGATTTAATCGTGTGCGAAGTGTGTGGAGAAGTTTTTCTGGGTGGCTATAAAAAAACCACCAAAATCAATGGACAGCCTATTACTATTCTGACAGCCGATCAACCCGATTTGGAAAACATACCTGATCGGGTTAATTTAAGCCAACGTTACGGTCAATATGCGGTATTTTGGCCGCTTTCTCGTAAAATACCGGATCGTAAAGTCTCCGCATGGCATACGACACCTCAAGATGTGGCATGGACACAGAATTACATTAAGCGTAAATGGGTAAAAGCCACATTTAATAGAAGTACTGGCGAGCTTAAGCAGACTAGCCAAAAACATCGCAAATCTTCTGAAGAAATAGTGGTTTGGTTATATCAAGTGACTGGTGATTATCCCAACGAACCAGCTTTACCCAGCAAATGCCCCCGTTGTGATGCCAATTATGGTCGGCGTACCAAATTTCCTAGTCCTTTACGTTTCCATCGCACCGCTTTTCAGAAATCTTGCCAAGTATTGGCACGGGGATTATTGCGAGAAATACCGGCACCTTCTCATCCCACATCACAGCGTTCTTCTCGTAAACTGGTCATTTTTTCAGATAGTCGTCAAGATGCTGCCAAATTAGCCGCGGGTATGGAACAAGATCATTATCGTGACATGGCTTACTTATTATTGAACCAGTCTTTTCAAGCCTATTGGGGTGATTTAGTTGCTTTTCTCCGTATCACCAGTGTAGCTAATCCAAAGAGTTTGACAAACTTGCAAAGTTTAAATGTCAAGCTTTATGCCGTTGTCACTGAACCTCAACAAGCCGATGATCTCACACGGCGCAACCGATTTGCTAATGCTAACACAACGTTAGCCAGTGAAGCACTATTATGGGTAATGGATTTGCCCCCGACTAATCAGCCAGCGCGTAACGAATGGCTTGCTTTATTGCAACGCTATCCAAATAGGGTGCCTTTACTAGAATTGCGTAATAAGGTACGAGACGCACTACTCATTTATGGTATTTGTCCTGGCGGTTCGACTTTTGAAACCATGAATTATTCGGTTGGACAGGGGGGCGGTAAACAATGGTTGCCTTGGTTTCAATGTTACAACTGGACTGAAGGAACTGCCACGCCACTGGTAACGCCCACAGAAGAGCAAAGTCGCCACATTGATTATTTAGGTACTAAACTGAGTGATGCATTGATGTTTTTGTTATTTATGCACATCGCACGAACTTTTGAGGGAATTGGACAAGGTTGGCTCAGTTATCAACATCAAGGCAAACCATCGAATAAAATTACCCAAGCAACGGAAGCAGTGATTCGACAATTAGGTATTCGACGCTTGCACATTTATTCTCCTTATTTTCGACTCGGCAATGACGAAACTTTGCCTGCTTTTGCACGACGGTATTTAGAAAATATTCCGCTTGAACAAAAAATTGTACAACAGCAGTTATTACTGTCAAAAGCCGGTATTCCTGGCAGTAACTCGGTACGTCTTGATCCCAATGAACTTTACCTTGTACCACCGCCCCTTAAAAATGAAGATGGTACTCGCTCTGGATATCGCTGTCCTCAATGTAGTGCTTTTTTTCTCCAGCCCGCTGGCGGGTATTGTCCTGAATGCGATGATCCACCCATCAAATTAGAGCCGGGTAAAAATCCCCAAGACTTTGATTATTATACCTATTTATCAGAAAAATCGGGTGAACCCTTCCGCATGAACGCCGCCGAACTCACTGGACAAACGGATCGCGAAGACAGAGACAAGCGGCAACGCTGGTTTCAAGACATTTTTATCAATCAAGAAATTCCGCGTGTACAAGGCATTGATTTATTGAGTGTGACAACAACAATGGAAGCGGGTGTCGATATTGGTGCATTATTAGCCGTGATGATGGCAAATATGCCGCCCCGTCGTTTTAACTACCAACAGCGGGTGGGACGTGCAGGGCGACGCTCTGCCGGCGTTGCGCTGGCAGTTACCTTCTGTCGAGGGCGCAGCCATGATGATTTCTATTTTCAACGCCCCGAAAGTATCACCGGTGATCCACCACCCCCGCCTTATGTTGATATGAGGAGCGAACCGATTTTTAAACGTGTCTTTCTCAAAGAAGTGTTGAGACGCGCCTTTATAGAAACAGGCATCAGCAACCAGTTAAGTGATGCACCTGATAGCGTACACGGAGAGTTTGGTAAGGCAACTGAAACTGAATGGGAGAATTTTGCGCCAAAGATCACCAGATGGTTAAATGATCTTGAAAATGAACCAGCGATTAAACACATATTGAAGACATTAAGGTTTCAGAGCAGCATAAAAACGACTGATGCCAAAATGCTCGGCTATTTACGCGATGAATTGGCACCCGAAATTCGGGATATTGTGAAAGATCCAAGCTACACCCAAAACGCGCTAAGTGAACGTTTAGCTAATGCGGGATTGTTACCAATGTTTGGTTTTCCAACGCGAGAGCGTTCACTTTATACCCGTTGGCCCTCATCAGGTTATCCTTGGCCTCCCAAACAAGGCGTGATAGGCAGAAACCTTGATATAGCACTCAGCCAATTCGCGCCCAGTTCGCAAACCGTTAAGGATAAAGCGGTACATACGGCTTGTGGAGTCGTTGATTTATATCCTCAGGGCAATCATGTTAAAACGGAATCAGGTTTTGTGCCAGCCCTGCCACAGGCTAATTCCCAATCTTTGGGTTTATGTCGTCACTGTCAAGCGGTTATCTATCCTCATACACCATTACCACAAACGTTATCCAACGAACAAGAATTACCCGTAGATCATTGTCCGGTTTGTGAACAAGAGGCCCTTCGTTGTTTAGATGCGAGAGAACCGAAAGGATTTTTCACAGATTTGCAACCACAGGATTTTGATGGACAGTTTGAATGGCAACCCTATTCAACACGCCCTTCTTTGAGTATCCCAAAGCGCGATGCTGAATATCCCACTTATGAAACGATTGGTAATGCTGCGATTGCCGCTTGGAATGATCAGATCATTTCAGTTAATGATAACGGGGGCGTGGGCGGCTTTGATTTTGGGGAAGCCAGAATTTATGGTCAAAATAAACCGGGGGCGTATGCCGTTGGACAACATGAATGGGTAACTACCTCCAATAGAACCCATCGAATCGCTTTACTCTCAAGACGAAAGACTGATATTTTATTGGTGAATGTCAAAAAATGGCCTCAAAGTGTATTTGCAGATCCCACTACTATTGAAGGGCGAGCAGCCTGGTATTCGTTTGCCTTTTGGTTACGGATAGCGGCAGGTGCTTTGCTTGATATTGATCCGTTGGAATTGCAAGCCGGTTTTCGCGCTTTGCCTGGACAATCACAGCCTTTTGGTGAGGCATTTCTCTGTGATCAACTCGAAAATGGGGCCGGCTATTGTCAATTTTTGGCACAGCCGAAAGAATTTACCAATTTAATGACATTAGCAAATCCGTCCAAGCAAAACAGTATTGCTCGAAAATGGATGGCTGAACATGGCAATGAGTGTGATACTTCCTGCAATTTATGTTTGCGGGATTACCAAAGTCTTGCTTATCATGGATTATTAGATTGGCGATTGGCTTTAGATATGGCGCGTTTGCTTATGTCAGATTCCGCCGTGATTGATCTCCATTCGCCTTGGAACACACTGGCAAATTCTTGGCAAAACCTCGTTCAAGGAAAAAATGCCCGTATTTCGGCAACATTACAACGTCTTGGTTACAAACCGCCCACCATATTTGACACACTCACGGGTTATGTTCACAAATCTCGTAAAGTTATCAGAATTGTGCGACATCCTTTATGGCAAGATGATCATCCCCAATGGCTTGCAGCCAAGATGGTAGCAGAAGCGCAGTATCCTGATTATGAGATTAAAGCAGCCAATCCATTTATCATCCTCAGACGACCAGGGGATTATGTGTGATATAACAATTATTATTGAAAAAACTGGGCGACAATGTGATGAATGTCAGGCCCCGTGTCTACGACGTGGAATACTGATCCCCGCGATGAAAACGATGCCATTGTCATTTATAACTACAAGGATTGTATAATCGATGCGGATTTATAAAAAAGGATTTATTAAGTTTATGAGTCATTCTAAAGCATTGTAGTAACAGACGATAAGGGGATTGTATTAAAGCCACGGATTTATAAAACAAGATTTATTAACGTGAGTTCGACTTTTCAATAACTTATATAAATCTTATGTTAATCAATTAGTTGATTACAATTAATTGATTAAAAAAACCTTTTTATTAGATGAAATACCCTTAGCATTAATACGTGATTAACCCTTATTTGTGGGCCATCAACTGGAATGAACCAGTACAACTTAGGTGTTTTTTTTTACTTATTTAATGATGTCATTATCACTAAATAATTGATAAAACTAATCGTTTTATAACCGGCCTTGATAATTAAAGTCGAACTCACGTTAATAATATGATGTTCAAGCTTGTTGAACATCAAAGAAATCGCATTTTTTCAAGAAATGAGATTTCTTACCAACCTCACCGCCAGACGATTATCGGTATGAT
>Ga0190344_1000203_pt1 | contig 35945 bp, 26 predicted proteins | sample 48721323_MG_FD_161662 | JGI IMG/M metagenome (GOLD analysis project Ga0190344, IMG submission 161662) | Hydrothermal vent microbial mat bacterial communities from Southern Trench, Guaymas Basin, Mexico - 4872-13-2-3_MG | ecosystem: Environmental > Aquatic > Marine > Hydrothermal vents >... | reverse complement strand
CGGGGTCAACCGGAAGGCCGGATTACGCAGAGCGTGATCCATTATAATGGGCAATACCATAAAAAAAGCCCGTTGTCGCTGCGCTCCAACTGGTCTTTTGCCTTTCAGTCCCTTATGGAAGCAAGCTTCCAGCGGTCCTGAAAGGCAAAAGCCCGATACTCCTTTCGGTGTATCGGGCTTTTTTTATGGTAGCGGGGGCTGGATTCGAACCAACGACCTTTGGGTTATGAGCCCAACGAGCTACCACTGCTCCACCCCGCAATGTTCAGGGTGCAAATTTAATATTGTTTTTGCTGGATGCAAAATATATTTTGCAAAAATTATCATTACTATATTCTTTTGGTTCATTGGAAAAACATATGCCGTGGAATCCGGAAGTTTTTGTCACGATTGCTTTAAGCAGCAAAAGAAAAATATATTGCCTGTCCCTGCAAAAAAATTCGTACAGCGTATTTTGGGTTTAAAGTTATTTAATATTGTGCTTTCAGACGGAAAGGAGCGATGCTTCTGTAATAATTAGTATAACAATAACATAGTAATTGTTGAGAGAGAGCTATTCTCAAAAAAAACATGAAACCCCTGAATAAAATGATGCTGTCTCAGCAACCCGATGAGGACGTGGAGACAGAGCCTCCAGGTAAAGCGGTTTTGACCCGCCCTCGTGTACGTAAAGCGGTCACCCTTCCCGGGGAAAAACAACCTATCTGTCATCAACAGAAGCCTTGCCTTCCTGGTCCGGCATTTTCCCTATGCCTCCGTTCAGGAATGGAACAACTGGCGCTGGCAACTGAAGCATTCCTTTACCACCTTCGACCAGATCTCCTCCGTGTTGAAACTGACGGAAGAGGTGCCCGCCAGAAACGCTAACTGCCCCTGCGTATTACGCCTTACTTTGCCGGGGTTCTTGAAAAGGGGAGGCCCACTTCCGCCCTCCGGCGTACCATGGTCCCCGATATGCGGGAACTGCATGTAGCGCCCGAAGAGCGATCCGACCCTCTGGGCGAGGTGAACCAGAGTTCCCTGCCCCGGCAGGTGCACCGCTGTCCCGACCGGGTTCTGTTCCTGACCACCGGCTTCTGCTCGGCCTGTTCCCGTTACTGTACCCGGAGCCACCTGGTGTCAGAGAAGGATATGGTGCATGCAGGCATTTCCCGGTGGGACGAAGCCATTGAGTACCTCCGTCGGCATCCGGAAGTGCGGGATGTGCTCCTTTCAGAGGGCGGTCCGCTGATCCTGCTCAATACCCGTCTGGCAGCCGGCTATCGGTGGGACATGGTATTCAATATTGCGGAATGATTGTACGGGAGCGGGTGGGAAGCCCTGGTTCCGGCCCTGCCCGGAAACGGAAAAAACTGTGAAGGAAGGGGCCCGGAAGGTATGGAAAGCCATCGGCGGGGAAGACGGGAGAAGGGTGGATATCCGTTTCAACCAACAGGAGATCCCTCATTTCCTGGAAGTGAGCCTGCTGGCGGGGATTCATCCCACCCATTCCGGCTTGCCCACTCTGGCCAGGTTGAACGGCATCGATTATTAGACCTTGATGGCCATGATCATGGAGTCGGCCCTGAAAAAGGTCAAAACACCTGGTTATGAAAAAAGTGCCGGTCCTGGTCAATAATCCCGGTAAGGAGGCTTCCCCCGATGTACAATACGGTTCGCCGTTTGACACGGCGGAAACCGACAGGGTGCTGGTCCGGGAAATGGAAAGGATCAGCCTGCAATGCTGGCATTTGTTTGAAGCCGGGGGATACATCCGGGTGGATTTCAGAACCGATGCGAAGGCCCCCCGGGTGATAGCGGTCAATGCCAATCCCTGTATATCCCCTGATGCGGGATTCCCGGCTGCCTGCAGGCCGGCACAGATTACAGGAAAATGATCCTGAGGATTCTAAACGACCTAACTGTATGAACACAATCGAGCTGGTATTCCGTACGGGACCTGTGGCCGGTGATCCGGAGCGGGTGGAAGAAATGGTGAAGGCTACCGGATTCTTCCGGGAAGATGAAACGGCGGTAGCCGTGGAACTGGTCAGGGAAAAGCTGGAAAAAGGCAGGGGAAGCGGGTATGAATTTATTTTTGCCGGGGAAGATGGTGAAACGGTGGCATACTGTTGCTACGGTCTCATTCCCTGTACGCTTCACAGCTACGATCTGTACCGGATCGTGACCCATCCGGCAAATATGAAACAGGGGATCGGGAGCATCCTGCCGGGGAAAACCGAAGACGCCGTGAGGCAGGTCGGAGGCAGGGGAATATATTTGGAAACCTCATCAAAAGAACAATACCACCCAACCCGGTTGTTCTATGAGAGAAACGGATACTGCATGAAAGCCCGTTTTGACGACTTTTATGCTCCGGGGGATGACAAGTTGGTTTACGTAAAGTGCCAGAAAAAAAGAGACTGTTTTGCGCAGCCTCCTTTTTCCTGTCCAGGTATATTTTATTTAATCGTTGCCGGAATCTTCCATTTCCTCCAGGGATTGTTTAATGTCCTTCTCGAGGGATTCGATATCGGTTCCCCAGCGGTCCATGTATCGGTCGGCAGCTCTTCTGGCTGTCAGGCCGATAATCAGCATAATGGCGGCAATTACCACCAGTACAATGCTTATAACCCTGGTGGTGCTTTCCTTGGCTTTCAGAGATTGAACCAGGGCATGGTACAGCATCCAGATACCGTACAGGTTGATGATCAATGTGATCACTGAACCCAGTCCCGAACTGATTCCCGAGGCAAATCCAAAGAAAGCACTGATAGGCATCAGTACCATCAGCGAAGCCGTTACCCGCATGCTGGGCTCAAAATCGGTTTTCCCCCCACAAATGGCTGAGAGGACCAGCACAATGATGGCGCCGATGAACAGGCCGATAATTGCGCCGATAATGGCCCAGATGAAGGCCATCACTCCTACGGCACCGCCGAACAGGCTTCCGGTAACAGTTCCTACTTTCAGGAGACCCCACAGCAGGGAAAAAATACCGGCAATAACCCCGTAAACCAGCGCTTTGAGTATAGGCTCTCCCAGGCCTCCTTCTGTCTTCATGGAGGCAAAATAGGCTTTGGGGTTAAATAATGAATCCTTCGATTCCTTGATTAAATTGTTGAAAGTGAAACTTCCGTTGCTCATGATGCATAAGTATTAAGGTTGGAATATGCAAGATAAAAAAATTTACAAGGATTTAAAATTTTCTTATGCTTTTCAGAAAGGGAATGTTATCAGTTCTTGCAAAGGGATCATCCCAGCGGCCGGGTTTCCTCCTGCGGATGACCATCCAATTTTTCCTGTTCATGCAACAGGTCTTCCAGCGAGGTGGCTGAAAAATGATCGATGATCAGGTGGTTGAGGTTTTCCCAGAAGACCTGTGCTGCGCAGTGCCCGTTTTTTCCACAGTGTACGTGTTCCGAAAGGCAATCGATTACATGGATACCCGGTTCAAAGGCCAGGTGAATATCTAGTATGCTGATCGCTGCAGGGGGACGGGTAAGGATATAACCGCTTTTCCTGCCCCTGACCGGGGTAATGAGTCCGGCCACCTTCAGGGCATGGATAATGTGATCGAGGTATTTGACGGAAAGATCCTGGTTTTCGGCAATATCTTTCTGGTATATGCCCTCATTGCCTGTGTGGCGGGCAATTTCCATCATGGTACGGATACCGTACCTGGTTTTGGTTGAGAATTTCAAAATAAGTGATTTGGTTTTATCTGTACGAAATTTACAAAGAATTCAGGAAACTTATCCTGTCGCAAGGCATATACATAAAGGAAATCACGGAAAAAAGCGGCCGGACACTACGTTTCGCTGGTCCGGCCGGCTTTTATTACGCATGAAATTGTTTTAGAAAGAAATGCCTGCCTCGAACATCAATCCCCGGAATCCGGCATCGGCCATGCGGTAGGTGCTGAAGTCGCGGTACTTCTGGTTTACATATTCCAGCCTGGTGATGATGTTTTCGGTCAGTTTCCATCCGGCAACAGCCTGAAACCGGGTCACTTTTTCGTTGTTCAGGTTGGCCACCGTATTGTATCGTACCCCGCCGTACAACTGTTTTTCTTTTCCGAAATAATACAGTCCTTCTGCTGCCCACTGTGTGAATCCGTAATTGGCTCCACCGAAAGCGGTGGTTCCCCGCGTGTTTTCCCATGTGGCAAATACTATAAGTCCGTCTGCTTTTACGAACAGATTGGCCATCAGTGAGTTGTTCTTATCGGTAAATCCCGGTCCCCAGTTACCTGTCATGTGGCTGCTGGCGGGGTCCACATCGGAAGCATTGCCGGTTTGCGGTTTCATCACCAGGTAATATCTGGATCCGGTACGGTCGCCGTTGTAAAGGGACCCGAAGTGGTGACTGGCATTATGAAATCCCGACAGGGTGGCACGGAGCCTCCATGTGTTCCCGAATTCACGGTCGTAGCCGGCTTTCCAGTGAAAGGCCAGTTCTTCGTGCAGGTTGTATGCGGTATAGGTGCCTGATGCGGCCTGGTAACCAGACAGGGCCGGTTTCAGTGAACCGCTGTTCACACCGGCCATCAGCAGGATCCCGCTGCGGCGGAACAGGAACTCTGCTGCCGGGGCCGTGGTGAACGATTCCATGATGTAGTTTCCGACAAAAGGATTGGATATGATCCGTCCGTTATCCGACCGGCGGAAATGGGCGTCGCCGAAGTTCAGCTCCATCACGCCCACTTTTACGGTGGCGGATTCCATGATCCGGTCAAGAAGATCCAAATGCAGGAAAGGCAGGGCATCGATCTGCAGGTAGCCTCCTTTTACCCAGGCCTCCACATGATGTCTGGAAGACAGGTAAGTGGTAAGGTTTACCCGGATTCCCGGAGCCAGGTCGGCTTTTACCACAAGGTTGGCTGTAGGCAGGTTGATCCCTTTTCCCAGGGGGATCAGATGCAGGGAATCGGAATAATGCTCCAGCGCCTGGTACTGAAGGGCGAAATCGGCCCCGATCTGTACGCGTATTTTTTCAAAATCATCCCCGGTGATTTTATCCGTTTCGAACGTCTGGGCCGGCAAACTCAGGGCCATGCCCGAGATCGCCAGAATGGTAAGCAGTTTTTTCATAGTATGTAAATAGTGGGTTTGTTTGAAATTTTAACAGGTTACTCTTTGGAAGCGGTGATCTTCTGATTTCTCCTTTCGAAAAAGAAAGTGAATTCCGACCGTATGGTATCGCCGGTTTTCAGGGTTCCCATCAGGGCGGTGGGAGGATCTATTCCAAAATCGGTCATATTCAGTGATACTTCCCCTTCCACTTTGATCTGTCCGTTCTCCAGGAAAATTCCCTGAAAGGGGACCGATATATTCCGGCTATTTCCGGCCAGGGTCAGCCGGCCGATAACGGTTCCTTTGAAACGGTTGCCATTGGGAAAAAATTCGGCCTGAGAGAGATAGCTGAACACGATCTCGGGATATTCGTCGGTGCGGAGGGCTTCATGGGCCTTTTTATCCATCAGCTTGCGGTCGCTGGACAGGCTGGCGGCATTTCCGGTAAAACGGATCGATTCGATGCCGGTGAACCGGTTGCCTTCCTCCTCGAAGGAGAGTGTACAGAGCATGGACTCCAGCCGCATTTCCCAGTCGTGCAATGAGGAGGTCCCGTGCAGGATGACCCGGCTGTTGCTTTTCACCATGTTATAGGTTTCTCCTGCCAGGCATGGACCCGCAGCCAGCAGAAGGGTCAGCAGGGTCATCCCGGCCGACCGGGACCATATTTTCATTTTTTGAGTGATCATGGGTGCTTTGTGTTTGGTTTATTTTTTTATTATATACTACTTATTCTATAAAAATAATAGGACAAAAATAATAAACAGATCCCTTTTGCGGAAAAATATTTTACATGTTGTGGAGCAGGGAGGTTAATGAGAGTGAATGCACAAAGACCTGTTCAGATGAAAAACTGAACAGAAATAAATCATAATAAAAATATATTACAATTTATAAAAATCAGGGGAATAATGGTATAATAACATAATACTACGTAGACAACTACGTAGTTATCTACGTAGCTTAAGTTCAAGAATTTAGTGCAACATTTAGTAAGTTGCACTATGAAAAAGTATTATCGACTTAGTCCCAGTGAGCGATAGAGATCTTCAAAGGGATACAAAAGGGAAAGAGCTACCGGTTGATTGACAGAGAGCTTTCACGAGAGGTAATAACATTTTGTCATTTTGGCAAATACAAAAAAATACTTTCACCCAACGGGTGAAGAATAACATGCATTTCCAATTTGAAATCCTGAGAATATTTATCTTGCCATCCAGTGTTTCGCTCAGGTGCTGAAGCAGGATGATCGCAGGCAGGATTCAGCAGATCGCAGACAGGATCCTGCGGCAGTCCTTCATGGGTTCAGGAATACAGGTATCGCTTGATCTTATGGGTGGCGGTTTTTTCAAAGGGTTGAGGATGGTACACCACCATTTGAAGGCGGGAAAACTTATTCACCCGGGCATTGACATACTTATGCAGCTCATTCAGATGGTAATCGATGTATTCTTCTACCGACCTGTACGCCTCTTTCCTGCTTTGTCTGGCATCGGCCAGCAGTTCCTGTACCCGTTTTTCTATCTCCTCCCGGTTTAGGTGCACCAGGGCTACCAGCTTGCCTTTCTGTTTGATAACCAGTGATTCCAGTACATTTTTGTACGAATTGATCACCGATTCAATGTCTTCAGGCATGATGTTCTTCCCGTTGGCGCCCAGGATCATGTTTTTGATCCGGCCGTTGATGTGGAGATTCCCTTTCCGGTCGAACAATCCAAGATCACCGGTGCGGAACCATCCGTCGGATGTCATGACCTGTTTGGTAAGGTCGGGTCGCCTGTAATAGCCTTTCATCACATTGTCGCCTCTGACCAGAATTTCTCCCTGTCCGCTTCCGGGTTGGGATTCCTCCAGTTTGACTTCCACGTCGCGTATGACAGGGCCGGTAGATTGCCAGGCGATTTTCCTTCCGATGCCTCCGGCCACCAGAGGGGAGGTTTCCGTAAGCCCGTACCCGATGGCATAAGGAAAGCGGGCCTCCCGCAGGAAACGTTCCACGGTTCCGTCCAGCTTCGAGCCACCGATGCCGAAAAATACCAGCTTCCCTCCGAAGGTTTTGTACAGCTTTTTGCCGGCCAGGTAATGGAGGATCTTCCTGAAAAAGGTGGTTTGATAAAGGGCTCGCATGAAAGCGTTTTTTGTGAGCGAGGGGACCACACTGTTCCGGTAGATCTTTTCAATGACCAGGGGCACGCTGAGCATGCAGGTGGGTTTTACGGCTTTCATGGCAGGAACCAGTACGCTGGCGGTGGGTGGCTTGTCCAGGTAATATATCCTGGCTCCTCCCAGGATGGGAAGGATCAGTCCCAGCGTGTTTTCATAGGTATGGGCCAGGGGGAGGATGGACAGGAAGGTGTCTTCCGTACCCACAGGCTGGATATCGTAGCCCCGGATGGCATCAAAAACAATGTTCCGGTGGGTCAGCATCACCCCCTTTGAATTGCCCGTGGTGCCCGAGGTATAGATGACGGCGGCCAGGTCGTCTTCTTCCACTTCGGCCGGCAGCAATGCCAGGTTTTCCGGTTTTTCTTTACCTTTTATGCCCGGGGCGGTATCCACTTCCTCCAGCAACAACCGGTGTTCCGGAAGGGAAAGTCCGTTTGCAACCAGGCGGTCCAGCTGCTTCCGGCTGGCAATCAGTACATTCGATTCCGAATGATCCAGTACCTGCCCTATTTCTCCCGGGGTAAACTCGGGCATAACGGGGACCACCACCGCTCCCATGGAAACAACAGCCAGGTAAGCCATGGCCCACTGCGGCATATTCGGTCCCAGCAGGGCCACCCGGTCACCTTTCTTTACCCCCATTCTGAGGAGATCCTCCTGCAAATGGCGGATCACCGGAATCATCCCCGAGTAGGAAATGGGTTTTTCTCTGATAAGGGAAACAAAGAGATGGGGACCGAATTGTGTGGCACTTTCCACCACCAGTTCCCGCAGGGTATATTTGTTGATTTTAAGCATAATAGTAGTTGTACTATAGAATACAAAGATACGGCTTTTCTTTTCAATAATAAAATAAGTTATTGTAAGATAAAATTTTGCCCTGCCCCGGAGCTCCCGTGAACAGACTTTTTTCATCGTGTGTGAAGCATTTGCTTATGTTGCTGAACAGATGTAATTTTGCCAGTGGAACCGGTATTGATCTTGTTCAGAATAGGCATATGAATTTTCTTAGTTTGTAACAATTGATACTTTCATCCCGTCTTACCGAATAAATGGTTTGAGTATATGATCCTAAAATTCTTCCGGCTCGGAATCCGGCACATGATCAGGCAGAAAGCCTATGTTTTCATTAATATTCTTGGACTGGCTGTTGGAATTACCAGTTTTATCCTGATCGGTCTTTTTGTATTGCATGAACTGAGCTATGACAGGTTTCACGAGAAATCCGACAGGATCTACAACCTGGTGCTGGATGGCAAGATAGGCGAGCAGGAAGTGATAGGTTCATTCACATCGTCTCCTATGGCTCCCACTTTTCGCGAGGAGATTCCCGAGATTGTGGATGCCGTTCGGATGGATCACTGGAGTGTGGTGCTCAGGATAGACGATCGCAGCTATGTGGAAGAAGATTTTCTTCTGGCCGACAGCACGTTCTTTCATATATTTTCCATCCCTTTGCTGCGGGGAAACATAGACGATGTGTTGGACGCCCCCCGCAAACTGGTGTTAACGCAAAGCGGAGCCCGCAAATATTTCGGGGAGGAGGATCCTGTGGGCCGACTGATCTATGTGGGCACGGATACCATACCCTATGAGGTTACGGGTATCTGCGAAGATGTTCCTGACAACAGCCACTTCACTTTCAATGCGCTGGCTTCCTTTGTTACTATCGGCCGGGCCAACAATACCGACTGGTTCAGCAACAGTTTTCCCGCTTATGTGCTGCTGGCAGAAGGTGCTTCTGCCGAAGTGGTGCAGGAAAAGATCAGTGAGGTGATGGTTCGCCATATGGGCCCGCAGATCGAACAGATCATGGGAATTACCCTTGATGATTTTCTGGCTTCAGGAGGCAGGTACGGCATCAGGCTGCAGCCTCTGAAGGATATCCACCTGAATCCGGATATCATTACAGGATTCAAACCCTCCAATGACCGGAAATATATTTACATATTCTCTCTGGTAGCTATTCTCATCATTGCCATTGCCATCATCAACTATATGAACCTGGCCACCGCCCGTTCGGCAGGAAGAGCCCATGAAGTGGGTATACGTAAGGTGCTGGGTTCCTCACGCCGCCTGCTGGTGTGGCAGTTCCTTACCGAATCGGTGCTGATGAGCCTGCTGGCCATGGGGGTGGCCCTGGTGCTGGTTGAATCGCTGATTCCTTACTTCAATCAGCTGATGCAGATTGATCTGAAAATGCCCTATTCGGGGAACGCGTATACCATTCCCGGCCTGTTGCTGCTGGCCTTGCTGGTGGGGTTGTTATCAGGGTATTATCCGGCATTTTATCTTTCTTCTTTCCGACCCTTGGCCGTTCTGGCCGGTAACCTGAAAAGGGGAGCAAAAAGCGGCAGATTGCGCAGTTTGCTGGTAGTATTACAGATGGTGATCTCCCTGGCCATTATTCTCTGTACCCTGGTCATTTCCCGTCAACTGCACTATATGCTGAACAAGGATCTGGGTTTTGACAGGGAACACCTGATCGTGGTGCAGAATATGAATGCCCTGGAACGAAGGATTCCTGTTTTTAGGGAACAGGTAAGCAAAATTCCCGGGGTAGTGGCCTGCAGCCATTCCACCGCAGTTCCCGGACATCCAAACAACAACAACGGGTACATGATTGTGGGGCGCCCCAATGAAGAAATGATTTTGATGACCACTGCCTGGGTGGACCCGTATCATTTAGAAACGTACGGATTTGAGCTGGCGGAGGGCAGGTTTTTCTCAGAAGAAATGCCATCCGACAGTTTTGCCTGTGTGATCAATGAAAGTGCCGTAAGGCAATTCGGGTTGGAGGATCCGTTGCAGACCCGTTTTGAGCAACCGGGCGACCGCGAGGGAAGAGAAATTAGTCAGGTGATCGGGGTGGTGAAGGATTTTCATTTCGCTTCCCTTCATGAACCCATCCAGCCTCATGTTTTTCGTTTTATCGGCCCAGATTCATACTGGGGATACCTGACCGTGCGGGTGAAAGCGGAAGATTACCAGCGGGTGGTTCGGGATCTGGAAAATATCTGGAAAGAATTTTCCCATAACATGCCCCTGCAGTATTTCTTCATGGATGATGATTTTAACCGGTTGTACCGGGAAGAACAGCGTACGCGGAATCTGGCCCTGGCTTTTGCCATCCTGGCCATATTCATTGCCAGCCTGGGATTGTTCGGGTTGTCGGCTTTTACCGCAGAGCAACGTACCCGTGAGATCGGGATCAGAAAATCGCTCGGTGCTTCGCCCACTACCATCCTGGTCATGCTCATCCGGGAAGTGGCCGTGCTGATCGGACTGGCTACTCTTATCGCCTGGCCGGTGGGTTATTACTTCCTCAGAAACTGGCTGAATAATTATTCTTACCGCATATCGCTCGGTGTGTTTGATTTTCTGATCTCTCTGCTGGTGGTGCTCATCGTAAGCTGGATCACCATCAGCTACCGTTCGTGGCAGGCTTGCCGTACCAATCCTGCTCTGGCGCTGAGGCACCAGTAACCGGAACGGCTGCTGAAAAGAATCCCTGTTCCTTTGGGTTTCCACCGAAAAATTCATTTATTTCAAATGGTGGAGAAAACCATGAAATGGAAAAAGAAAGCAGCCTGATTATCGGGGCCCTTCTTGAAGAACTGACGGAACTCAGGCATTTTTTGCATGCCCATCCTGAAGTTTCAGGCCATGAAAAACGTACGGCCGCGGCCCTGGTTGATTTTATCGGGTCGCTATCCGGTGCCGAAATCGTTTCGCGGGTGGGAGGTTACGGATTCCTGGTGGTTTTCGACAGCGGGATCCCGGGTCCGTTCCTGGCTTTTCGAGCCGACATGGATGCCCTGAATATTCAGGAAACCGTTGACAGGCCATACCGGTCGGTTTACAGGGGTGTTTCCCATACCTGCGGGCACGATGGGCATTCGGCCATTCTGGCGGGAGTGGCGCGCTGGATGGACGATCATCCCCTGAAAAAAGGCAAGGTGGCTCTGGTTTTTCAGCCTTCGGAAGAAAACGGGAAAGGGGCTCAGCTTATGCTGCAAGATAAAAAAATGAGGGAGTTTTCCCCCGATTTCTGTTATGCTCTGCATAACCTCCCCGGTTATCCTCTGCATCGGGTGGTGGTCAGAAAGGACGTTTTTACCGCTTATGTGAAGAGCTTGCTGGTTTTCCTGCAGGGAAAGACATCGCACGCTGCCGAGCCTGAGCATGGAGTGAATCCTGCCGCCACCATGGCCCTTCTGCTGTATGCCGCCGGTAAATTTACCAGAAACAGGCCGGCCGATCCCGATTTTACCGTGGTTACACCCGTGTACGCCAGGCTGGGTGAAAAGGCTTACGGAGTTTCGGCAGGATATGGTGAAGTGCATTATACCCTTCGTACATGGACCGAGGAGCGGATGGATGAAACGACCCGGATGTTTTTGCATCTGGTGCAAAAACAGGCGGAGGAGGAAGGATTGACCGCAGAAACAGAATGGAAATACACTTTTTTCCCTACCCTGAACCATCCCGACGCAGTGGAACACATTGCCCGGGCTGCCCGTTCGGCAGGGCTGACGGTTACCGAACCGGCCGAACCCTTCAAATGGGGGGAGGATTTCGGCATGTTTACCCGCCGGTTCAAAGGGGCCATGTTCGGGTTGGGATCAGGGGTGAATACGCCTGCCCTGCATAATCCCGATTTTGATTTTCCTGATGCCCTGCTGACCACAGGGATAAGGATTTTTACGGAACTTTTAAAAAACCATGGATTGATCTGATGTTTAATACTTCTGCTATCGAACTGAATCAGACTGCTTTACGAAATAATATGGAATTCATCAGAAGTTGCCTCCGGGAAGGCTGTTGTTTTTCTTTGGTGATAAAAGGGAATGCTTACGGACATGGTATTCCGGTATAGATGCCGTTGGAAGAGGAGTGCGGGGTGGAACAATTTTCCGTGTTCAGTGTATGGGAAGCCTGGCAGGCACAGAAAGTGGCGAAAAAGGATCCTTCTTTCCTGATTATGGAAGGACCCGGCAAGCAAGAGATGGAGTGGGCGGTGGAGCAGGGAATCGACTTCTTCCTGTCCGATCCCGGTGTCCTGCAGTACGGCTTTTCCCCCACGAGGGAGATCCTGATCGATTACATGGTGAAGAAAACAAATAATGAGAATCCGGTGCACCGGATCATGACCCGGGGAAGCCGGGTAACGGGGCTAAAAAGGATCAGCAAAGGTTCTTTTATAGGTTACGGTACCTCCTTTCCGGCTACCAATGACATGATGGTGACGACCATTCCTGTGGGATATGCCCGGGGCTTCTTTCAGGGAGATCAGCGAACAGGTGAACTACAAATTGCTTACCCGTTTGCCAGAATGCATCCCACGGATCGTGACCGACTGATCCGCATGAAAACGGTTCCGGAGGCAGGAATCACGGCCCGGTCAGGGAAGGGTGCCTGCAGTCCATTTTTCCGCCCAGGAGGCTTTTTCCCCTTTCAGCAGGGCGACAAAGGTTTCCAGTGATTTGCGGGCTTCCCCGATGGGGTAGTAAAAGGCATCCCAGTGTTCACTGTCTTCTCCGTCGTGGTTGGGGATCACGTAATCGAAATGATGGGCTTCCCTTACTTCGCGGTAGGTGCTCTCCGCCCGTTTTTCAATATTTTCCAGGTCGCGCAGTGAAAGTTCGCCCTTCTGTTTCCGGGTGCGCCGCAGCAGTTTACGCCGCATGATGTCGGTGAGCAATACCGGCAGGAAAACATTGGTTTCAGGATCGGAAAAATACCGGATCTCTTCGGCCGAGAGGGGCGACATGAATACGCTGAGCTTATTCACATCCTGCAGTTTGTGGTGGGTCAGGAGAATCTTCCCCGTAAAGGGGTTCCCTTCGAAAAATACATCCCCTTTTTTCAGGAATTTTTCCAGCTCTTCCAGATCAAGGGCCTGGAGATCCCCTCTCACATCCATTACCACATAACGGTCATCTCCTGCCATGTTTTGGATGGACTCGCGTGAAGCGAAATAATAATCCACACCGTCCTGTTCGCCCGGCCGGGGTTCGCGACTGTTATAAAGGATCAGTGGCTGAAGCTTTTCCCTGATACCGGGATATATTCTTTTCAGGGCTTTGTCAAGGGGACTCTTTCCGACACAGGATGGCCCCGACAGAATGATCAGTCTGTGTGATAAATTTCCCATGGGTTATATTATCTTTACGGAGATATTCCGTTCGAAAACATCATCATTCAGGCAACCTTTATTTTCTTAACATATTTCCTTTTTTCGTCAAGCTCTCGTCTCAGAGCCCTGGATGCGATGGATATTCTCAGCCTCACCGGAAGGCTTTTCATCATCCATTTGCACAGCTTGTTGAAAAACCCGGGTGTAATGACCGTATGCCCTTTGAACGAGCGTTTCAGGGCAATCCGGGCCACCTGTTCGGCCGGCAGTATGGTGAGCCTGGCCAGCATCCCCTGACGGCGAATTCTTTCGGTAACCTCGGGATTGGTCATAATCGGTCCGGGGTGGATCACCGCCACTTTCACCGGCGTTTCCCGAAGCTCTTCGCGGAGGCCTCTTGAGAAGGAATAAATGAACGATTTGGAAGCCGGGTATACGGTTTTGAAAGGGACCGGACTGAATGCGGCAATGCTGGATATGTTCAGAATATAGCTGCGGGAATGATTTTTAAGTTCCCCGATCAGTAATTTGGTGAGCAGCGCCACAGTCCGGATGTTGAGCATGATGATGGTGTCAATGTAATCGATACTGCATTCGTCGTATTTTCTGCTTCCGCCTATGCCGGCATTATTAATCAGCATATTTACCCGGTACCTGGAGACGGCCCAGTGGTACACCCGGGACGGCCCGTCGGGTTTGGCAAGGTCGATTTCCAGGCATTGTACATCCACCCCGAATTCCTGGTTTATATCGCGGCACAGTTCCGGTAGGTCTTCTCCGGGCAGCGATACTAGCAGCAGGTTCATTTTCCGCTTGGCACATTCCCTCGCGAAGGCTTTTCCCAGACCCTGGCTGGCCCCTGTAATGAGGGTATACACCGGTTCAGGGGATGAAGTATCCTTGTAATACATGACTGCCGAATTGATGATTATGAATTATTCCGGGTAGAAAGATACAAAAGGTTTGCGTAGAAAAAAATGTGTTTGATTTCAGAAAGGAAAACAGTACATTCACCTGTTAAATCCATAAACAGATGAAAATAAGGATCAAAAGCCGGCTTTTCTGGATGCTTGTTATCATCCTGGCCGTCGGAATATGGTACGCCTGGCCTCGCCTTCCCATTATTACGGGATATGCTGCCAAGAATATGTGCTCGGGAATATTTCTTTCCGAAAGAACCCAGGAGCAGATTGAGCAACAGGAACTGAATTTTTTTCCCATTAACCTGGCCCGGAATGTGGTGGATATGGAAAACCGGTCGGTAACCAGTTCGCTGCTTGGGCTGGTGAAAAGAACGGCCGTGTATCGGGAGGGTCTGGGAAGTGTCCTGGTGATAGGGTACGAGGAGGAAATCCTGAAAAACCAGACACTGACATACGATGCTATTCTTCCGGAGTATCCGGATACCGTTCCCTGGCCGCTTGGTGACCGGATAGTGGATACGGTGCCGGCCGGACTGGACCGGGAAAAATTGGCGGAGGTGGTTAACAGTATTTTTGACCGGCCGGGAGAGGATCTGAAAAAAACTTACTCGGCCATAGTAGTATACAAAGGACAGCTTGTTGCGGAACAATATGCTGAGGGAGTTACCGAAGCCACCCGGCTGGTGAGCTGGTCCATGGCCAAAAGTGTGACAAATGCCCTGGTGGGGATACGGGTGAAGGAAGGCGGGCTGGTTCCGGATGCCCCTCCCGGTATTCCGGAATGGGAAAACGACGAAAGATCGTCCATTACCCTCGATCACCTGATGCGTATGAACTCGGGGCTGGAGTGGGACGAGGATTATTTTGACCTTTCGCACGTGACCAAGTTGCTGTACATGGAGCCCGATATGTATGCTTTTGCCGTTGAAAGCCTGCTGGCGTATGAACCCGGTACCCACTGGTATTACTCTTCGGGATCCACCAATATTATTTGCGGCCTGCTCAGAAATAGTTTCGGCAACGACGAGGCGTACCACCATTTTCCCCGCCGGGCCCTGTTCAATCCGACCGGTATGCGCAGTGCCGTATTTGAGACCGATCCTTCGGGTAACTTTGTGGGCTCTTCCTATATTTATGCCACCACCCGCGACTGGGCCCGGCTTGGCCTGCTGTACCTGAACAACGGTGTTTTTGCGGGCGATACCCTGCTGCCCGAAGGCTGGGTGGAGTATACCTGCCGGCCGACAGAAAATTCGGGGGGTCAGTACGGGGCACTGTTCTGGCTGAACCGTTCGGGAGAATATCCCGATGTGCCTGAAGACATGTTCTTTGCTGACGGCTTCAAGGGACAGCGGATATTTATCCTTCCCTCGCACGACCTGGTGGTGGTACGTATGGGATATTCATCCGAGACGGTCGATTTCAACCGGTTTCTTGCCGACATACTTGCTTTGTTGCCTGATAATTCCTTCTGCCCATAAAAAAACAGCTTGCCGGCTCCTGTTTATCCTTTTAGCTGTTTCATGCTTCCGAATTTTGACGTGGAGGATCCTTTGGGAGAAGGTATGGTTTTATTCGGAGAAAGGTCTTATTATCAGAACAACCATATTGTGTTCTCAGCCCGGATACAATATGGTATTACCGGGAAGCCGGCCGATATCGAATACGAGGTGAAGGACGGTTCCCGGGTGATTGCTTGCGGGAAGGTCAGGGCCGACAATGACCAGACCGGACTGAAGATCATTTTTGAATCGGATCGGGAAGATGTATATGTGCCGCAGGATACTAACGGAGGGGGAAAAATAGCGGTGTTACCCGATCCAGATATGAAGCTGGTTGCCGGGGAATACCCGGAGGAATAGGAGGTGTATCACACCGATACCCTGCTGATCCCGTATGTGTGGCAGACATCGTGCCTGTGACATGTTTGCCGGATGAAGATAATCCCCGGGCAGGAACAAATGGGATTTATTTATTATTTTTGAAAAAACGGCCGGAATGAAATTCATTCGGGGAATTACACTGTTTGTGTTTCTTGCCTTTCTGCCCTTTTTCCTGTTTCAGGGACAGGATAAGCAGATTTTCCGGCAAATGTTCAGGGAAGCCGAATCGGTTCTTTTATACCTGAATGAGGAACATGAGGCCCTGAAATTATTTCTGGAACTCGACCGGATGGACCCGGGGAATGCCCATATTCAATATAAAACGGGTTTATGTTATCTGCATCTGCCGGGCGAAAAGGAAAAGGCCATTCCCTGGCTGGAAAAGGCCGTTCGGCATATTTCCAGCGAATATAAACCGGTATACGATGAAAGGAATGCTCCGCCCGATGCCTGGTTTTACCTGGCCCTTGCCTATCATGTGAACAACCGGTTCGATGAAGCCATTGAGGCCTATAACACATTTATCGAAACGGCCGATATTTCGGGTTATTACGATGTGGAGTATGTACGTGAACAGATCACTGGTTGCCTCAACGCCAGGGAGATGGTAAACAATCCCGTACCCTGCCGGGAAACAAAGCTCGACAGAAGAATCAACGCCCATCAGGTTATACTGAATCCCGCCGTATCGGGTGACGGCCGGTCAATGGCATTTACTGTACGTGAAGGGGATGATTTCAGAATCTACTATACGGTGAGAAAGAATGAGCGGTGGAGTGCTCCGGAAGATATTACGGACCAGCTGAGAACTCGGGGGGATGGTATTACCAGTTCCCTGTCGGCCGACGGGAAGATCCTGATCGTATACCGGGATGCGGGAGGTGCCGGGGATTTATATATGAGTTACCTGCAAAACGGAAACTGGTCTGCACTGGAGAAACTCAACCGGAATATCAACACAAAATACTGGGAAGCCAACGGTTGCCTTTCTCCTGATGGGAACTCGCTGTATTTTTCAAGCAACCGGAAGGGAGGATACGGTAAGCTGGATCTGTACCGGTCAGAGAAAATGCCTGACGGGGACTGGGGGCCGGCCAGAAACCTGGGTCCGGTAATCAATTCCCCCCTGATGGAGGATGCTCCCTATATGTCCGCTACCGGCGACATATTGTTTTTCTCTTCCCAGGGTCACGGCAGTATGGGTGGATATGATCATTTTTACAGCGGGAAAACAGCCGCTGGTACGTGGAGCCTTCCGGTGAACCTGGGGTATCCCGTTAGCACGGCCGACGATGATCCCTACCTGGCCCCGGCAGGAAGAGGTGACACGGCCTACTATGCTCGTCTGGATGAAGAAACCGGGGGGCACGTCATTTCGAGAGTCATCCTGGGCGGTGAGGAACCGGTTGGGGCAGAAACGGCAAAAGACATACCAGATAAAGAACTGGGAGAAGAGGGGAAGATTCTTTCCGAAATCACATTGAAGGGAAGAGTCAGGTTGCAGGATAATAAACTGATCCCTGACACTGCGATACGGGTGAGTGTGGTGGATACGGTTAGCGGTAAGATATTACAGACCGTACGGCCTGATCCGGAAACCGGAGAATATTCGGTCAGTCTGCCTTCGGGTGCTTACCGGCTGATATATGAAGCCGAAGGCTATGAAAAACAGGAACACCATCTGGCCGTGGCAGAGCATGTCGGAAACAGGGAGGTGAGGGTGTCGACCCGGCTGGCTCCGTTGGAGGTGTCGGGCGGGGAATACCTTATTATCGAGAACATTTATTTCGGGTTCGATTCGTGGGAGCTGGACCGGGAAGCCAGGATGAGTCTGGAAAAGCTGGCCGGTATCATGCATGAGTACCCCGACCTGGAGTTCGAGTTGATTGGTCATACCGACACGGTGGGCAGCCAGGCCTACAACCTGGTGCTTTCGAAGCGAAGGGCCACTGCGGTGGCAATGTATCTTTTCGACAAAGGAATTGACAGGAGCCGGTTGCTAACCGAAGGGATCGGTGAGATTATAGCGGTAAGGAAAGACGAGAAATCGGTCGCGGTGGGCGACGAATCCCGTTATTTCAGGCGTGTGGAGGTGAAGCTGAAGGGGGATGCCCGTGCAGAAATCAGACAGGAAATGGAACTGCCTGAATATCTCCGTCCGGCACTTGACCTGAACTATACTGTCATTGTCCTGAAAGTGAAGAAAAGAATACCCGATGATTATTTTGACGGCTATGAAATGGAGGAACTGAAATACATCCGTGAGCAACAGGTTTCCGACGGCTATATTTACACTCTGGGCAGTTTTCCGCAGAAGCAAAAAGCTGTTCAGTTGCTCGGAAAATTGCGGCGGGAAGGATTTGATGAAGCCACCGTGGTGGATCAGCATGAACTGTCGGAACTGGTGGTGGGTGAAGATCCGGATATAGGCTTTCTTGGAAAACCTGAAAAAATCGACGAGATACCCTGGTATACCATTCAGATCTTTGCTCTGAAGGAACCTCCTCATCCCGCTGCTTTCCGGGGCAGGAAGGATATAATGAGTTTTCCCTGCCGGGATGGTTTTGTGAGGTATACCATAGGGGAATACCGTGGTTTTTCCAGTGCGTTGAAGGCTCTGCCGGAGATCAGGAAGGAATGGTATCCGGATGCCTTTATCCAGGAACTGGAAAAACTGGAAAAAGAGATGGCCGAATAACATGTTGCCCGGACCCGTTGATTTTCTCCGGACATGGCCAGCTGTTTCCGGAACAGTCAGATACCGGCATATCGATTTTTTCCACCATCAAATGACAGCAGTATAATATAATCACTGTTATCCGACTAAAAACTCAAGTCGATCATTTTTCTTCTGTATAGCCTAAACAGAGCATTGGTTTTCTGTTTTTCAAAACGACCTACCCCCATATTGGTGGAAAACAAGGCTAGTTGCAGGGTACTGCCTCCGGATTTATCATGACCAGCATGTCGAAAAATGCTTTTGATAAAAATCCGGAAAGAAAGGCAAGGGTTCTGGCGCGAACACCCCCCCGGCAGGTTGGGAACTACCAGGGAAGTGGCCGAGGCCGCCTATTTTCTGGTATCCGAAGCGTCTTCCTTTATTTCCGGGGTTGTGTTGCCGGTTGACGGGGGGGGAACTTCATCAGATTTTGAATATACTTCCCGTTCTTTCTGAAGAAATGCGGGTAAGCCGCATGATCAGCACACTTCATTTCAATGTTGACTGCCTATGAAAATAACGGATGCAAAAATCATTGTCACCTGCCCCGGACGAAATTTCTTACCCTGAAAGTATACACCGATGAGGGTATATATGATCCGGGTAATGCCACTCTGAACGGCAGGTAAAAGTCGGTGGTTTCCTATCTGGAAGATTCTTATATTCCCGCTCTGATAGGGGAGGAACCCGATAATATGGAAGACATCCGGCATAACTTTTACAAAGGAGCCTACTGGGAACGGGGGCCGGTTACCATGACGGCGATGTCGGCCATCGATATGGCTCTGTGGGATATCAAGGCGAAAAAGCTGAATGCCCCTCCTTATAGCCTTTCCGGAGGGAAGAGTCGTGACCGGGTGCTGGTGTATGACCATGCCTCTGGAAAAGAAATGAACGAGAGCATTGAAAGAACGGGAAAGCTGATTGATGAGGGGTGCCTGGTTGTCAGGGTGCAATCGGGAATTCCTGGAGTGCCTCATGCCTACGGCGTAACAAAGGAAGAGAAACGGTATGAGCCGGCCGGGAAGGGTATCCCGTTTGAGGAGCAAAGGAGCACCTGAAAGTACCTGGATTATATCCCCAGACTTTTTGAGAAACTAAGGGAAACCTTCGGGAATGAGATACACTTGTTGCACGATGTGCATCACCGGTGCAGCCCCATGGAAGTTGCCCGGCCGGGAAAAGAAGGGGAACCCAGTCACCTGTTCTGGCTGGAAGACCATGTCAGCGGCCGGATTGCAGGAAAGCCTCCGCCTGATCAGAATGCATTCCACAACCCCCCTTGCGATCGGAGAGGTATGCAGTACTGTATACGATTTTACCATTCTGGTTACGGAACAGCTCATCGATTACATCCGCATGCAGCTGGTACATGGGGCAGGGATTACGCATCTGCTGAAAGCGGCCACCTTTGTTTCCTTTTACCACATCCGGACGGGTATCCATGGAGCTACCGACCTGTCTCCGGTGAATATGGCGGCTGCCCTGCATTTTAGCCTGGCTATCAATAATTATGGTATACAGGAATACATGGTACACGAGGACCTGGTGAACGAGGTATTCCGGATCAATTACCATTTTGAGAAGGGCTATCTGTACATTGATGACACGCGGGGAATCGGTGTTGATATTGAGGAGGAAAAGGCAGGGGAATATCCTTATTCCATGACTTCGCTTCCTGTAAGCAGGAAGGAAGACGGTACGATGTTTTACTGGTAATGAAAACCGGTTGATTACCGGCAGGCCATACCCGTTCTGACGGCAAGTTCGGCACCCTCTTGCAGTGAAAAAATGACAGGGACATTGGTTCCCGGGCTTTTTCTCCACTTGCTCAGAATATTCCTCTACTTCTTCAGCACGGTTTTCAGTACTTTGTCCTTGTCCAGAGGCTTGGTGCAGAAGAACCAGTCGTAGCACTTCATCTCGTCCTTGCTTTCCATTCTTTCCTTTGCGGTACCACAGGATCCGGCGGTGGGAACGATCACATCGTCGCCCGGACGCCAGTCGGCCGGAAGGGCCACCCCGAACTTGTCGGCCGTTTGCAGACCGATCAGCACCCGGTACAGTTCGTCGAAATTACGTCCCAGGCTCAGGGGGTAATAAATAATGGTGCGGATGATCCCCTGGGGATCAATGAAAAACACGGCCCTTACCGCTTTGGTGTTGGCTTCGCCGGGCATGATCATCCCGTATTTTTTTGCCACTTCCATGGTGATGTCCTCGATCAGGGGGAATTTCACCTCCACATCCTTCATGCCTTTGTATTCGATCTTTTCCCTGATAGTACGAAGCCAGGCAATATGGCTGTAAAGTCCGTCGACGGAAAGCCCCACCAGCTTGCAATTGGCTTCTTCGAACTGTTTTTCCATGGTGGCAAAGGTCATGAATTCCGAGGTACACACCGGGGTGAAATCGGCCGGGTGACTGAACAGGATAACCCAGCTCCCTTTGTAATCTTCCGGGAAATTGATCTCTCCCTGGGTGGTTACGGCTTTGAAAGCCGGCGCCGGGTCCCCGATACGGGGCATAACATTTGTTTGTGCTTCCTGTGTTGTTGTTTCCATGTTGTTTTGATTTTATTGGTTTATATAATTATGGTTTGTGTCTGCTATTCATGGTGGTGGGAATTATTCCCTTCCTTATTATCCGTTCCGGTGTCCGTAAAATTCCCTACCAGTTGAAGCCTGATCTCTTCCAGACGGAACCCCGGAATTTGTTTCTTTTTAAAATAATCCTCCAGCATACGGGTCAGTTCGTCATCAAAATAATCGGCTATCTGTTCCGATTGAGCGCAATACAAATGATGATGCGGTTCTGTCCGGGCATCAAAACGCATGATGTCACGGTCGGAGGTGACCCTTTTCACGATTCCTTTTTCAACAAAAGTGTTCAGTATTTTATACACTGTTCCGGTGGCAATGTGCGGATAGTTTTTTCTGATAAAACCGGCAATATGCTCAGTGGCGGGATGGGAGTCCATATTCCTGAGGGTTTCAAGAACCGCCAGCCGCTGCGGGGTAACCTTCAGGCCGTGCCTGATAAGTGTATTTCTGGCTTCCTTTTCACACATAATAATAATTATTAAATGATAATTATTCCTAAATAGGAATGTGTAAATATAAGAAAATTATTTATCCCTGTCAATACCCTGAGCAAAAAAATGAAAGAGGAATACCTGTTTACAGGTTATTCCCCATTTCGATTTTGCATGGAGTCCCGGAACAGGTTCAGATTCCGGTCAGATTATTTGGCCGCCAGGTGTCGATGGTATCCAGGGGGTATATGGGCTGCGGGATGTGTTTGTATTTCAGCCCGAACGGATCGATATTGCTCAGTCCGGGGGTTTTGATGTTGAAGGTCTTGCGGTTATATAGAAGGTAGCGGTAGCGGAAGGGGAACAGGTTCTTTACCACGACGATGTCGGCTTTCCAGAGGGACAGTCCCAGGTCCCTGAATTCGGACGGATAACGCGAAGCCATGGGCAGTTCGGAAAGCACCAGATGAATGCCGTCGTGTTTGATGATCAGGGTTTTTCCGAAAGAAGTTTCTTCCTTCCTGATGATTATGCCTGAATAGGGTAAGGTTTCATTGTATACCGTATCGATCTTGCCTCCCACCCTCAGGCTTACCTTATCACCCACTTCGTATTTCCAGGCCTCGTTGGCCGCTTCTTCATCGCGCAGGGTGAGGTATGAGGTAAGGTCGCTGCCGTGTTCCAGCAGGGCTTTGAGTATCCAGGTGCTTTCCCCGGGGGTGCCGGTGCCCACGGCATCGGAAACATCGCAGAACACGGTGGTGCCCAGTTTGCGTGCCAGCTTTTTCCTGCGAGCCAGCACGATGGCTTCTTCCGGGTTGTTGCCTTCGGGCTGGGGTACATCGCGCACAGCCCAGGCCATGCTGGCAATGCTGTCGGCCATTTCCCGGGCCAGCTCCGGTTTCCCGTTGGTTAAGGCGATAGTGGAATAACCCAGCTCGGGATCATCGATCCAGAGGTGGACCGGGAAAAAGGAAACCGACAGCACCTCGTTTTTCCTTTCCATTTTTTTCATGGTTCGGAATATTTTCCGGAAGGGAGGCAGGAAATCGATGTTCATACCTCCTCCTTTGAGCAGGCGCATTTTGTTTACCGTCATTACCGGATCGATCTCATCCAGTACGGTGCGGATCAGCAGGCTGCCGGTACGGTATCCGGTATCGAAATGATCGCGGTGGGGGTTGGTATGGTAACCTATCAGAATATCGGCCGCCTGTTCCCGGCGGCGGGTGATGTTGGCGTGCAGGTCGAAGCTGGCGGCTATGGGGACATCATCTCCCACCAGGGTACGTAGTTCCTGCAGCAGGTCCCCTTCCGGGTCGAACATGCCTTCCACGCCCATAGCCCCGTGCAGAGAAAGGTAGATTCCATCCACCTTTTCCTGTTCCCTGATCCCGGAAAGAATCGTTTCCTTTATCATAAAGTAAAAAGAACTGTCGATGGGCCCGCCCGACATGGATTTGGCCTGGACCAGGGGAACGGTATGTATCATTCCTCTTCCGTGCTTATCCACGGCTTTCAGAAAACCGGCCAGTTGCTTTTTTTCGTCGGTGGCCGAAGCCACCACATCTTCACCAAAAAACAGGTGGTCGGCTTTAAAATCGCGTTCGGTAGTCAGCACGGGAGAAAAGGAGTTCACCTCGTGCATGAATTCGGCATACAGAATGGTTCTGGCATCCTCTGTATTACCCGGTTCCTGTTTTTGCGAACAGGAAGGAAGAAACAGTATGACGGAAAACAACAGGCCTGCCATACAGGTTGATCTCATAACAGCGTGGTTTTGATGGTTTGTTCCCGCAAGTTAATAAATCCGGGCTATATTACAGGCAGGAACCATTGGCTGAGACGGACGGTTTCAGCACCGGGTATATCCCGGTCCACAGCCGTGTTCCATTTGGAGGTATGCTCAGGCAGGTCCCTGTTTCCGGATATTTCCACACCCGATACACATCCTCTATTTCGCAAGTCTTTACCGGAAATTGACTATCGGGAATAATCCATCCCGCCATCCACTTTTTTACTCCAGAACCCGTGACGGAAGTTGTCTAAAAAGTCAGGAATAATTTAACCACAAAGGACCCAAAGGGAATCACAAAGAGTGCAAAGGAGTGGTAAACAGAGGTATATACTATTGTTCTCAGTGCATTCCTGCCGCCTGCCTGATATATTCCAGGCAGGGCAGACAGGGCCCGCAAAGAATGTGCAGATCTATCCGACGAAGCAAATCGAAGGTAGAGGGCACAGAGACTTTCCGGTAATGATTAATTCATAACCACTATCTTTCTTTCACAGATGGCAGTTTTTCCACCTGTAGTTACCGTACACCGGATGGTAAAATCATGTTCCGGTGCGGTCATCAGGAGGATATCCGAAGGTTCACTGAGGTTATGGATTTCTCTTATAGGGCTGAAAATTGTTTCGCCGGAAAGTTTCTTTTCCCACAGAAAGGAATACGGAGTGGTCCCATGATCCACTGTTGCGGTGATCGTTAGCGAAGTGCCTTCTGTTATTACTGCCGGTTCTATCAGTAAGCTCAGTTCGGGTGGCGGGGGTGTTCCTTCCTGGCTTACCGGGATCATCAGCGTTGTACCTCCGCCTGTGACCACGATATTCTCCATACGGATCCGGTCGGACAGGTTTTCATCCACAGCAATGATCAGGTGATCATTTGTACATTCCAGTATGTTGATCCAGTCTGCGGCAACATGTGCGCCCAGGGGTTCGCATCCGGAATAGATCAGAGAAATGTGGATGTCGTTGGCCGGAGAACCGGTATAAGGTACTTCCACCTGATACGGGTAGGGTTGAATGAAATTTTCCTGAACCGATACACTGACTTCCTTACAGGGGGTAAGATTGACCGGGCTTTCGCCCCTTACATAATATGCAGAAGAGACCGGGGGGGTGACCGTAATGCTTTCGCCCGTACCTGCCGGGGTATGTCCGCAGCCTCCTTCATACCAGGCCCATAAATTTCCCGATGGCAGTGGAGGACCGGAAACAAACAGCTGAACAGGACAGGTATAATTCACGGTGTATGAGGAGGCCCAGGCCGTATCGGGTTCCGGTGCATAGGGAACAGAAAGCTCAGGTCCGTTACCTGTGAGGGTGTCTCCCAGATATCCTTTATAATGATACTGATAACGTTGCAGTACGTTTCCTTCAAAATCGAGAATATGGTCCAGCCGGCCAAGTCCGTCATAACGGTAGCTGGTGGTTATCCCGTTCGGATCTGTTACAGAGGAAATCCCTGTGAGTAACTCATAGGTATACCGGGTAATCATTGCGTCATCCGGATAAAGAGCGATATCGGAATGGTAACCGGCATTGTCGGCTTCCCACAGTGGATAAATTCCCCGGGGATCCCATTCGATGCTCTGTGTGGCGCCTCCGGCCGGCGTATACTCCCGGATATTCCCGTAATCATCGTACCGGCTGATCGTGATCTGTTCTTCGTAGCGGTCACCCTTCCATTTTTCCAGTTTGACAGGTAAAACCTGTTCACCTTGCCGGAAGAGGCCATAATGAATTCTCTCACCGTCGACATGAATATCATTCACCCGGACCTCCCTTTCCACGAGTGAGTTGACCATGTGTTTTTCCTTCAGTTTCTGTATGGTTTCCGGAGGATTTTCCAGATCATCCGGGTAGGTATATCTGATCTGTGTGACTGTGCTGTCACTGTTGCTGGTGGTTACCTGTTTCAGCTGCAGATGACCGGGATCATATGCATACTGCTCCCTCACAGTATAAGAGTTCTCCTGGCCCGGCTTCCAGTAGTATGATACTTTTTCAACCGGGTGGTTCCAGCCCGTTCCTACTATGTAGGTGCGGTACACCGGATAATACTGACCGGGTTTCCGGTAAACGGCCCGGCGGGCATATTGAAACCTTCTGTTCGGGTCGTTATCCAGGCCATTGTAGGTTATGATTTCCGATAATCGCCTGTTTCCGTTCCTGTCAAATACTGTTTTTTCCGTTAACAGACCCCTTTTCCAGTCGAATGAAGTAACAGGAGGGAAAGGGAACCCGCCGGTGGAAATATCGGGGTATTCCACTGCAGTGGTATACTGATATACCGTTCGCCCGCTGTCGGGCAGGATTTCTTCCACCCTCCGGTAGCCGATATGGCCTCCCTGGGTAGTGGACAGGGTATTGCAGGGATCTGAAAAAAGGGTCAGGGGGAAGCGATCTATGCCGAACTGGACGTTACTCACATCATACAGCTGGTATTCATCCAGATCAACGAATCCGGGCATTCCCATCAACACTCCGCTTGAGAATGTCGATCCGCCTTTAGCCGAAGAATATCTGTATTCTCTGTATCCCAGGGTGTCGCCGGCATTATCCAGATCGGTAATGGATTTAACCCGTAGTCCTCCTGCGGGCAGGGCATAATGGTTTTTGACGAATTTCCCGTATGTGACACTCAGCATTCCGCATTCCTCGGGTATTCTGGGCATGTATTCCAGCTGATACGTGCCGGGCGGGAGGAGCATTTCTGCCGAGCCCTGTTTGAACCAGTAATGCGGATCCCGGTATAATACCGGTTCATCGGGAAAAATGTCGATGAAATATTTTTCAAAGAATACCTGTCCTGTGTAATAATTACTCAGCCTGCAGTAGCTTATTTTCGGGTCCAGTGCGGTCTGGCTCACATTATTCGGATTCCAGACATTGGAATACATGTAATAATTGACCTGTACCCTTTGCCGGTCTTTCTCTGTCAGGGTGAACAGGGTGGAGACATATTCCGACCTGTCGTCGGGCCAGACCCTCTCGCCTGCTTTGACAGTGGTATCTTTCACCTCCCGTTTGAATACGGTATAGGTATCATAGAAAGGATCACCTTCGTGGTAACGAATAACAGCGAATACGTGGTCATACAGATATGCCCTGCAATGGATCTTGTATTTCCCGGGTTCAAGGAACAATTCCGTTCCTCCGTTTCCCTGGTCGGGCAACTGACTGGCTGCCTGGTAATCCATGTGATAGATGATGTCGGGGGGTGCATCCGGTTGCAGGTTGTATTTTTCGATGGTGATACCGGAATCAGAGTCCGGTTCCAGGTTGGCAGAGTCTTTCGGTGTATTGGCCTCTATTCCGATAAAAGGTTGTATTGTGATAATTTGCGGAAATTCGATTATCATATTCCGGGATTCAGTAACGTATGGCAGATAATTTTCTGTTGCTATGGCGCGCGTAACCAGCATTTTTCTTTTTGAGATTCCCGAAAGATACCCGTAATCATGCAGTTCAAATTCAAATTCCGTACTGGCTCCCGTGGGATAGACTATTTTCCTGATCATACCCGCTTTGGCGTATTTCAAGTCCGGTTCCCGGTTTGCACCGGGAACGGTCCATTCGGTTTCAGGCACAAACAGAAGGTTCAAATTGACACGTTTCAGATGGCTGATCTCTATTCTTCCGTTTTCTGGTATGGGATCAGGAACTCCTTCAGGATTCTGGAAGTTTCTTACCACGGTCTGGGGTACGGGATGGGCATTCGCTTTTCCGTTGTAATAGCCCCACAGGTCCTGTGCATAGGATCCTCTGGGGGGAAGAGGGGTATCTTCATAGAAGAACCACCAGGGGGGCCTGTGTTCTGTCATATCCGCCGAAAATTCGGTTACCTTGTCCAGGCGGGGCCTTTTGCACGGCGGCAGATAATCACCGGCCGATTCACAGCCAAAAGCCGGGAAAAAGCTGTAGTTGAAACGGAATCTTTTTTTGCATATCCCGTTCATGTCTGACAGGCTGATTTCTTTCAGCACGGTGGTATACCCTCCCGGATATCCGTACAGGGTATCCAGTGTGAATTCCAGCCTTCCTTCACGGAACAGGATCCCGGACAGGTGTTTTTCCCTGTGGCCTATCTTTTTTACACGCCTGAGATCTTCCAGCGGCGGCAGGAATCCTTCCATTTTTACCGGTACCGGATAGCTGTGAACGGAGTAATGATCGCTGTAGCTGAAGCGGTATTCGTCCTCCTGATTGGGGGATTCCATTTTGCTGAGGTGCCAGGCAGAAACATGTTTCGATACGATATTTCCATGGTCGCTCAAAACAAAATTGTATTCCCTGTAGTCATCATTATCCCCGAATCTGAACAGGTTGCCGTTTTCATCAATGATTTCCCATGAGTCGATGTTCCCAGCCGTATTTCTGGTGATGGTTACTTTCAGATTCTGATGTGGTACTACCCTGACCTTGAAATTTTTGTCAATGAAAAACCTGCCGCTGTAACCGCCAAAGTGAAAGGAGTATATATCGGGATCTCCGTCGATGTGACCGTTTGCCAGCTGGTACAGATAATTGTATTTATCGAATTCATCATCAAATTGAAGGGGTTGAAGCCCGGCATACGGTTCTGATTGTGCTTCCGGGAATTGGTGGGTTGTTACATAGAGGTATCCGCCGGGCTCATCGTCCGGAAGGCCCACCACTGTTCTGATAATGCTTCCTCCCGCATGGAACGACCAGCCGAGGCCGACCCAGCTGGCAATGTCGTCTACTTTGATTCCTGATGCATGATAGGACAGGGTAATGGGAAGCGACAATTTTTTACCGGGAACGGTGTACAGAGGAATCTGGATCTGTGGGATTCCCGTATAGGTTCCTGCCGGTATTTTACCGAATTTTCCCAGTCCCGAAGCCGTTGGCGAGGGAGGAATGATTTTGTCGATTTGAGGGAATACCTGCTGGGCCGGTATTTCCCGGAAGCTAACGGCTACGATTAGAGGAAAAAAAGTAAGAAAAATTTTCAACCGTTTTTTCATGGGGTTCCGGTGATCATGATTTTACGGGAAAGGATTCTGTTGCCTGCCTTCAGCCGTATGAAATATACGCCGGGAGGAAGATTTTCCCTGTCAGTTTCCAGGGTATAGGTTCCCGGCAATCTTTTTCCATGGTATAGAATTTTTCGGAGCGTGCCGTGAGCATCATACAGGACCAGCTCAACCGTTTCTTCCGATGGAATGCTGTAAGAAACTGTGGTGAGATCGAAAAACGGGTTCGGGTCTGCATGAAGCCGCATTCCATCGGCTGTGGACGATCCCACTTCTATGGTAAGGGAGGTTTCGCATTCTGCACTGTCGGTCACGGTTACCTGGTAAATCCCTGCTTCCAATTGATACACACACGGTGTGGTGTCGCCGGTTGACCACATATAGCTCCATGGTGGAAAATTACCTTCGGGAGTGATGCAAACGGAACCGTTCTGACCGGGCGGAATGGTTTCATCGGTAATGGTTGGGGTTGCATCCACCCAGCCTTCTTTTACAATAATTGTGTCGTGGAAAACACAGCCGTAAGGGCATACGGTTCTGAGAAAATATTTTCCGGGTTCTTCAATGGTCCATTCATTCCGGTCATACGCGCCGTTATTCCAGTCGTATATGGCAAAGCCTTCTTCTGCTGCCAGGGTGAGGGTATTCCCCCTGCAGAGAATACGGTCAGGTCCAAGCTCCAGTTCTCTTCTCTGGCACGGATCGAAAAAACGGGTAAGAAACAGGGATGGTTCTTCTTCTGCAACCACTGACTTATCTTCAATCTGCATGTTTCCGGAAAAAGTGCCGCAAAGGAATACTTCCCCCTTTGGCCCTGCATTCAGGCTGTATAGGGTCTCATCCTCCCTGCCCCCCACTTCCTTCATCCAGCAAAGGGAGTCTGTTCCTGCGAATTTGGCAAAAAGAATATTCCTGTTCTTACCGCCCGGTGTGAACAATCGGCCCAGCAGGGTGCAGTTCCCCTCGGCATACAGGGTAAGATATACTGTTTGGGGTGGTTCCAGGGCCAGGGCGACACCTGCCTCATCGAAAGGACCTGCTGCCGTAATGGCATTTATCAACTCACCGGTTCTGTTCCGGATGGCCAGAAAAAAATTCTTTCCTCCACCGCCGGCCTGATCGTTGAATTCGCGTTCAAAATATCCCGTATACCAACAGTTACCGAGAGAATCGACCAGCATATCCGTCACCCGGTCAGTACCTCTGCCTCCTTCGTGCAGGCTGTTGATTATTTTGCCGTTTTCATCCATCCGGGCAATAAAAAAATCGCTTCTGCCCGATGCCTGGAACTGCTGGTCCCCCAGCGTGATGTCCTGGCTGAAATTACCTGCCAGATAAAAACCGGAATCCACGGTCGCCAGTCCGGCCGGAGTATCATTTCCCCTGCCCCCTATTTGTCTGATCCATAGAACAGACCCGTCAGGGGATAAACGCATCAGCATGATATCCTTTCTGCCGCGGCTTTTCAGTATGATCTCTCCGGTTTTCAGGGTGTTCTCGAATTCCCCGCAGGCGATCAACGAACCATCGGGTAACAACAGAGTATTCCTGAAATGCCCGTTCAGTTCGTTGATGAGTGTGAAGCACCGGATCAGGTTCCCGGCGGTATCGGTTTCCACAATAAAACCGGCCATGCCTTTTTCAGGCAGGAGCATTCCGTCCGGATAGAACAGTGTGTCGGAAAAAGTTCCGATTCCCAGCAGGTTTTCCTCCTTCGTAACGGTTATCCTGTGAATGGTGGTAAATTTCCGGCTATGGAACGGAAGAAACCACCTGGCCGAACCGTCTTTTTCCAGGGTTGCCATGAATCCGCTATACGGACGGTGGCTTTCCATATAAGTTCCGTTCCACCGGAATGTGCGGCTGTACTGGCCGGCCAGGGAAACCCTGCCGTTCGTTCCGGGAACCAGGGAGCGGATGGCTGCCGTTCCCGGACCGCCTCCTGAAACTGCATATTCAAGTACATGTTCCTGAGCCGGCAGAAGTAGAGCACATAAGAATTCTGCTGCCGCCAGAAAGCCGGACCGTATGAACCGGGGCCTCATCGCGAGCGTGTGTATGCCTTAAAGGGCCGATGGAATAATTACTATACCCAATTTCTGAATAACAGAAAAAAAAATCCAGTTTTTCTCAAAAAAAATCAGGGCAACAGAGTAATTTATAACCGTTATAAATAATTATGGTGTTACCTGTGGTATAAAAAGGCACAGGTGATTATTACCGGGAAGCACTTTTGCTGCACCATAGCTGGCTGACGATCAATATCAGGATCGTAGCCGGGATCACATAACGGATGGTGATGTGCAGACGGCGGAGCAGGGTTTCCCCGTCAGGGACCGAAATGAACATCAGTACAGGGATCAAAGCTGCCAGAACGGCCGTGGCAATGACCCATTCGGTAATGAAACACTTTTTCATGGTTGCCAGGAAATTATGGCCCCTGTCCGGATGCCTCCGTAAGGGCTACCGGCATGGGGCATCAAAAATCAGCGTTTTTTGTATTCTTTTTCGGAGATAAAAGGCTTGTGAATGTGAGGCCAGCGGGGATGATACCTGAAAGGTTTACCCTTTTCCCGTTACCGACCGGAACGGCAGCAGATCGGCCACAATGCCCAGCACCACCAGGATCAGTCCCGACAGGGCCGTCCAGGTAACCACGGGAACGGGATCGGGGGCGCCGGAACGTTTCAGCCATATCCCGAACAGGGCCCAGGCAACCACCAGGGCAAAGAAGGTATCGTGCCTTGTGAACAACATCAGATAGGCCAGCACTACCGCGGCCGCCAGCACAACCACTGTCCAGGTGGCCTGGCTGATGCCCCACCCGTTCCAGCCGGTGTGTACCAGCCAGGCGGTGATATTGGCAATGGTGGCTATGCTGATCCAACCCAGGTAAATGCTGAAGGGCACATGCACCAGGTAACGCGTGGCCCCCGGAACAGTCCCTTTTCCGATGCCCAGCCGCAGGTAAATGATCAGCAGGCAGGCCAGCAGGCCCAGCATGATAAGCAGCGACAGCCCTACCTTCTGGTGATGCCAGGCAAGGATCCAGCCACCGTTAAACAGGCAGGAAAGGAAAAACCAGATATGGATGTTTTCCAGGAAGCCTGCTCCTCCTGTACTCATTTTAATGACCACCACCCCCTGGTAGATCACGAAAAGGGTCAGAAGGATGTAGATCACTCCCCAAATGGAAAAGGTAAGTCCCGCCGGTACGAACAGGTTGGGGTACACATCCGAGAGTTCCCCGGTGGTTTTCCCGTTGATGGGTAGCGCATTGGCCATGACATTCATTACGATCATGAAAGCAAACCCGAGGAGGTTGACCAAGGCCAGCAAATAAAGGGCGGTTTTCGACATGGGGAATATTTTTTCTTAAATATCAGAAATTTTTCAGAGAAAAGAAAATCAGGATATTGAAGATCTCCAGCCGGCCGATCAGCATATCCAGGGAAAGAAGGATTTTGGCCCCGGCAGGGAGCCCACTGTAGTTTGACAATGAACTGACTTCTCCGAAACCGGGCCCCACATTCCCTATGGTGGCCGTCACCCCGGAAAAGGAGGTCATCAGGTCCACATCCATCACCGTCAGGGCCAGGGTGGATATCAGAATGATAAGGAGGTACAGCACGGTGAATACCAGGGTCTGGTTTTCCAGTTGTTCCGAAACGGGCCGGTTTTCCAGCTTGCAAACGACTGCTGCCTTCGGATGCCTGATCAGGCGAAGCTGTTTATTCAGCGATTTGAAGAAGATAATGATGCGGTCGAACTTTAATCCTCCCGAAGTAGAACCGATGCAGGCACACTGCAATGTGAAATAGATCAGGATAAGCTGCGTAAAAACCGGCCAGTTACCCGTATCGGTGGTGGCAAAGCCGGTGGTGGTACCCAGGGAAAGCACCTGAAAAGAGGCGTAGCGAAGCGAATGCCACAGGCTGCCATAGCCCGAGGCGTATAGGCTGGCAGTAACCAGCATAATCCCGGTGAACAAAACCAGGATAAACCACCGGACAATGGAGGAGGTGAAAATATTGCGGTTCTGCAGGGTGACCGTACCGAAAAGCAAACCGAAATTGATGCCCGAAAGCACCATAAAAAGCATGATCACAGTCTCGATGCGTATGCTGTTGAAATGGCTGATGCTGAGGTTCCGGGTGGAGAAACCCCCGGTGGCAATGGTGGCAAAAGCATGGTTCACCGCATCGAACAGGCTCATTCCACAGACCTTCAGCAGGATCGTTTCAGCCAGCGTCAGGCACAGGTATACGAAAAACAGGATATGCAGGGTGCGTTTGCTCGATTCCCGAAAGTTTTGCCGGGCAATTTCCGACAGTTCGGTGCTGACCAGAACGAACTTGCTGGAATCTTTACCCGGCAGGATGATCAGGGTGAAGAGGATCACACCCAGGCCCCCGATCCAGTGGGTGGAAGAACGCCAGAACAGGAGACTCCGGGGAAGCCCTTCCACATCGTTCAGTATCGATGAGCCCGTAGTGGTGTAACCCGAAACACTTTCAAACCAGGCATTCACCAGGCTGAATTCACCGCCCCACAAAAGGTAGGGAAGAGATCCGAAAAGGCAAACCACGAACCAGCCCGCCACCACAATGGCTATGCCTTCCCGGATGTTGATGGCCAGGGTGGATGTGGGAACGAATATCATGGGGAAAAGACCGAAGATCAGGCAGAGAATGGTGCAATACAGGAAGATAAGACTGGTACCGTCCCGGTCGATCAGCGAAAAGATCAGTGCAATAAACAGGAAAAGGCTGGTGAATAGCAATATACCTCCTATATGCCTGATAATCAGCGGAATTCTCATAAATGCCTGCTATATTTTGGATGTCAGGTCCCGGATGCTGTTTTCCAGTTCTTTCAATTCATCGTTGGTTTCTATATCAGCCCCGAATACGGTCCCCCGTTTGTAGTTTCTGATGGAGCGCACCAGCCTTTTGATGGGAGAAACCAGGTAATAGTTGATAAAGATATTGAATATCAGGGTGAAAACAATTCCGGCCCCGATGGCCACAATGCCGGGCATGATGGCCCGTTTTGACTTCTCCTTCAGCATCATGGCTTCGCGGTACATGCTGGTCTGGTTCAGATCCATCAGGGTGTGGATGGCTTTTTTCAAATCCTGGAACAGGGGGTATACTTCGGTTTCGTACCATTCGATATTTCCCTGGCGCGAAGTGTTGACAATAGGATATTCAATGATGCTTCTGTACCGGGTGTAATACGATTCGATATTCGTTACATATTGCTGTTCATTTTCTTCCGTCAGGTTATTCCGGGCAATATCCAGGGATCGCCTGAATATGCTGTCTGATAACGAGATGGTGTGTCTTCCTTCCCTGAAATTCCCCATCAGCAACAGAAGTATTCCGCTGTCTTCCCTTTCGATGGCTTCCAGCATATCCTTGGTGGCCTGAATGGACTGGTAATTGTCCTCCAGAATGGCATTAACCGAAGTGCTGATGCGGGTGAATTCAATGATGGAATATGCCCCGGCAAGGGCCAGCATCAGAACCAGGGTAAAAAACCCCAGGAATAATTTCAGTTTGATTTTCATAGCCGGTCGTTTTTCAGATGTAAAAATATGGAATGTGCGATAAACATCGGATGTTTTCGCTGTATTTGTCTTTGCTCATTTTATTTCCTGAATCCTGTTTAACGGATTCCCACCCGGATGAATAAAGTTTGGCAAAGTATTTGCCTTCTTAAGGATGAAAGATGTTACGTGAACCAATAAAAACGGATAGCCATGAAAAAATATATCTTCATCAGCCTGTTAATGAGTCTTTTACTGGTAGCTCCGGTCGAAGGACAGAGACGGACCGCCGAACGTTCCTCTTCCCGGAAGGTGGAAAGTACGGCCCGGAACAATACCCGGCAACAGAAATCGGTTGCCGCAAAGAAATCGAGCAACGAACGTTCGAAAGCCGTAAGGCAAACCTCACGGAGCAGTTCGAACCAGCGTGCAGCAGCAGCCCGGCAGGCAAGTCGTTCCTCCTCTTCTGCCAACCGGTCGTCGGTGCAAAGCAGAAAATCCAGGAGTGTGGGTACTTTCTCGAGCCGCAGTAGCCAGGCGACCGTTTCCCGGAACCAGGGGCAGGAAACCCGGCGTACCTCAACGGCTGCGTCAGCAGCCGCCCGTAGCAGGACCAATGCGGCCACCAGCAGGAACCGTGAAACGGTACAGCGAAAAACCGCCGCTGCCGGCAGCACCCGTCGTAATACCTCGCCTGCCCGGGTCGAGAACAGGAACTCCGGCTCACGTGTTATTTACCGTTCCACCCGCAGGTATGTGAACCGGCACCCGGCGCGCCATGTGTATGTAACTCCGCCCAGAAGCCGTGAATACCGGGCCGTGCACTTTCCCTTCCGCCGTCCCGCCCGGGTGCATATCCGCTGGTCGGTCAATGTGTTCCGGTTTTATGTGAATCTGTACCCGGTGATGCGCACATGGACCTATTATTCCGATTACCGTTTCGAGATGATCTCGGCGTACAATGCCCTGTTCCACATCGGGGAACTGAGAACGGTATACGGGAAAGTGACCGATACCTATTATGCACGGGAAACCGATGAATATTTCCTGTATTTCGGGGCGTATTACCCCTACCACGATTTTACCGTGGTGCTACCCGGGAACATTGCCCGGAGGTTTTCACGGAATCCCGAGCGGTATTTCCGGAATGATCATATCATGGTAACGGGGCTGATCACCGAATTTGAAGGGAAGCCTGAAATTGTGGTGAAACACCCTGACCAGATCAGGAAATATTAGAAAAAGGCTGCGTGTGCAGCCTTTTTCTGAGGGGTTGAGGAGTGACTTGCCCTGAAACGGGTTTTCACAAAACTCTTTACCATCCCTGACATACTATTCCCGCAGCCTTTATGGTGCTTTGAAAATTCTCATTCCCTTTTACTGCCGGGGCTGTCTTAAAAGTCCGGAATAATTTAACCACGAAGGGTACGAAAGGAAACACAAAGAGCCATAGATCAGGAATATAGATATTTGTCATTTGTCCGACCCTTCAGACATGGAAAGGAAAGAAGCGCGGAGGATGTCAAGAACGCAGGAAAAGCAAATACCATCCTGTTTCCGGAACCACAGACTTGCCTTCAAACCCGGACCGGATAAAATATTTTGGCATATAGACATCAACATGGCTGAATTTTGTTTTTCCGCCGGGACGTCTCTGCGTACTTCTCCTTCGCTGTGCTACGTCGAAC
>Ga0190344_1000202_pt1 | contig 35957 bp, 28 predicted proteins | sample 48721323_MG_FD_161662 | JGI IMG/M metagenome (GOLD analysis project Ga0190344, IMG submission 161662) | Hydrothermal vent microbial mat bacterial communities from Southern Trench, Guaymas Basin, Mexico - 4872-13-2-3_MG | ecosystem: Environmental > Aquatic > Marine > Hydrothermal vents >... | reverse complement strand
AGGCTGGTTCTGAAGTCATCCGGAGGAGAGCGAGCCGAGGAATAAGCTGATTTTGATGGATTTGTGAAACAAATCAATCGGGAGTTCCAAGGGGGGTAAGTCCCCCTTGGTCGCAGGGCAGAGCCCGAGAAGGGGAGGCAGCGAGTCCAAAGGACGAGCGTTGGAAGGGGAAAGTTGTGTTTTCCCCTCCAAAAGAACGGTGTGGAAAAATCAGCGGGCTGAAGAACCAGCTTGCCTGATGAAAGTTAAAAGCACAAACCATACCTGAGTTTCAGATACACTCGGCCACAAGCTGGGCGATGTCTTTGGCCGAGATATCCTGAATCTCCTTATCATCCAGGGCATCCTGGATCATAGTGAGACAGAACGGACATGATGTGACAGCTGTGGACGCATGGGAGTCAATGACTTCCTGAGCCCTCAAATGATTGATTCTCTTGCCGAGAGATTCTTCGGTCCACATAAGTCCGCCGCCAGCACCGCAGCAGAAGCTGTGTTCTTTGTTGTTCTTGAGCTCCACAATCTTTTTTTCACTGATAGAGTTCAGTATTTCCCTTGGTTCCTTGATAATTTTGTTATGCCGCCCCAGATAACAGGAGTCATGATAGGTCAGGAGCTGTTCGGTTTTTTTCTTAAGAGGCAAGCGGTTTTCCTTTATAAGGCTGTGTATGAGCTGTACGTGATGGAAGATTTGGATGTCTTTGAAGTGTTGGGCAGCCTCTTTTTTTATCTCAGGGACCAAATCAAGAAGTTTGGGATAATCGTTTTTAAAGGTATTGAATCCATGCGGGCAAAGAGTGATTATTCTTTTAATCCCATATTTTTGGAAAAGATTTATCATTTCCGAAGCCTGCATCTGGAAAAGGTATTCGTTTCCCAGTCTTTTTGAGGAGTCACCGCAGCATTTTTCTTCAGTGCCTAAAATGCCAAAATCAATACCTGCTTTGTTTAAGATTTTGACCAGGGCTTTTGCTGTCTTTTTCCCTCTTTCATCAAAAGAGCCGGCACAGCCCACCCACAGCAGGTACTCGGCATCCGGATGGTCTTTGATGAGCTTTACATCCAGATCATCTGCCCAGTCAGCTCTTTCGGAAAAACCGATGCCCCACGGATTGCTGTTCGTTTCCATGTTTTTGAAAAATTGATTCAGCTCGGCTGGAAATTTGCTTTCCATCAGTACCTGTCCCTGACGAAGGCCCACTATTTTTGGTATGTGTTCTATTTCCACCGGACACACATACATGCAGGCGCCGCATGTTGTGCAGGTCCAGATTTCCCCCTCAGTAACCGTCTCTTTCATCAATGCGTCTATTTCGTCCTGTTTGCCAGCAATGTATTTTTTCCCATTATCCAGCAGATGCCTTTTTAAATTAAAGATTATCATTTTGGGGGATAGAGGTTTCTCAGAAGCAAAAGCAGGACACACATCCTGGCATCTTCCGCATTCCATACAGGCAAAGGTATCCAAAAGGTCTTTCCATGTGTAATCAGAAGCTTTTTCCACTCCGAACACCTCGGAATGTTCGATATCAATGGGTTCCAGAGTTCCCAGAGGACCCTCATTTCTGACCAAGACATTGAATGAACCGGCGAACATGTGAAAATATTTGGAGTAAGGGACATAAGCAATAAATCCGAAGACGATCAGTATATGCAGCCACCAGGAAAAATGGAAATGAAAGGAAAGGGCTGATGCAGAAAGGCCTGTTTGGTTCACCATCTGTGCCAAGGGGGCACCGATAAAGGAAAGCCGTTCTGTCCCCGGATGCTGGGCTATGGAAAAGATCTCAAAATAAAGATAGCTGAGAGTAACAGTGGTCAAAAGAATATAGATGACAGCAGAATCCAGGGGGGTTGTTTTGTAGGCTTCCGGTCTGATGATAAATCTTTTGATGGACATATAAATAACAGCCACAATGACCAGAACAGCAAACATATCGACGATAAATGAAAAGAAAAGTCCGAAGTATCCGTCTCCGAAAAGATAGAAGCGGGGAATGTATCCCTCCAGAATATGATTTACGGACATGGTGTCAAAAGTCAGGGCTCCGTAAAAAATGAACAGATGGATGAATCCTGTCCATACCCGATCCCTTCGGAGTGTGCACCTCTGAAACAGTATCTTTGTGATGGCATCCAAGATTCTTTTTATGATGTGATGGAACCGCGCATCTTTTTTGCCTTTGAGAATGATCCGTATCCGGTATGTGACAGGGATCATAAACGCTAGAAAAGTGGCGATAATGACCAGGCTGAAAATAATTTGACTCAGGGTAGAAAGCATTTTTCTTTTCCCTCCTATATTATCATGCAGTACTCATTTTTTATTTTATCTTATGGTATTTTTTTTAATTCTCCAAATATTTTTTTAAATCCTGGTTATTCAAGAGAGGAGAGCGAGCCGAAGAATAAGCTGAGATTCCTCTCCGGGAAAAATCAGCGGGCTGAAGAACCAGCTTGCCTGATGAAAGGCAAAAGCATAGGATGAATAATCGGGATTAGAATTCGTAGGAGATCCCGAGCCTCAGTACCCTGGGGGACTGGATTTCAGTGGCATAACGAAGGGGGAATTCAGGGCCTGTCCATTCGTTCTCTTGTGTGGCCAGTGACATGTTCAGCACATTAAATCCGTCCAGAATGAATCTCAGCACAGAGCTTCCTATAGAAAATCTTTTCTCCAGCCTCAAATCCACAGTGCTGTTGAATTCGTATCTGGCCACGCCGCTGGGGTGTGCCTGGATATAAAAAGGCCCCTGATTAAGCCCCTCTATAATGATTTTTCTTGAGAAGGGCTGTCCGTCATAGTATTTAATGATCCCGGAAAACAAAAAGCCGAGAGGAGCTGAATACTTAAATCCCAGCCGTGCGGTATAGCCTCTGTCAAAACAGGGCCTTCCTTCCGTATTGGTCATGGTATTGGGATTATTGAATAAGGTGCCTATCACATTGATATCGTTTTCAAGAGAAGTGTTCCCCGGGTTTGTGGTGCCCACAGCGTTTATGGCCGTGAAGGAAAAGAAAAGTGAGAAGATATCGCCAAACCATTTTATAAGATTTACATCCAGACCATAGTAGTAAGTGGCTCTGGTATCCTCTTCGATATTGGAGAGAAGATAAAAATCTTCTCCCAGGCTGTCTTGGTTTTGATTGAATACCGTAAAAAGAAGGTCATCGTAGTTGTAGGGGATCCGGTCATCACCCGGGTCAGTATAATAAAGGGCTTCGTATTCGGAAAAGGGGACACCGATGTTTTTTGTGTTCACAGCGCTTTGGTACACTCTGTAAAATCCGGAAAGAGAAAAATGCCAGGAGGGTTTGAAATTTATATTGTAAGAAATGACCGCTTCATCCGCATACGGCCTCTGGATATCCGGATCAATGGTTGAGTAATAAGGACCTTCCCGCCTTAACAATTCGCCCTGCTCATTTTGCTGAAACATCTGGTCATGGTTCAAGTCATCCCAGGAGTAAACCAAGGATCCCAGAGCGTTTTGATTTCCATAGGATACGTATTCCAGCGGAAGCGTGTTGAAATATCTGGCATAGGAAAGTTTGAGCACGGATGTTTTGGCTTTGGATAAAGGGATGATAAGCCCTAACCTCGGCGAGATGTTCAGCCAGTTTATTTTATTTTCCTCTTGTGATCCCGGAACCCATGCCTTAGATGAGGAGAGATGAGCCCCTATATAAAGGGAGAACAGGTTGGAAAAGGTCAGAGTATCCTGGAAAAAGAGGCTGAGGTCCGTTCCTTTTTCTTCAAGGGAGACAGGCGTGTTGTATTCGGCTGTCTGAATGGATTCTCCTTTAAAGAAAAGAAGATGGATATTGTCCAAAACATCAATATCCTGAGAGGCGGAAGAAAGCTGTGTATTCATTCCGTAGCGAAGGGTATGGTTTACTCCTAGAAAATCGTGAAAGGTCGAGGTTCCCTTAAAGAGAAATACCAGCTTCCTGCTTAAATTTTGTTCTTCAAACGGAGCCGCGCCTCCGAGGAAATTATGGGTAACGAGTTCCTGGAAATGGGGATATGCGGCCTCTTCCTGAAAGTCATAATCATAATTCGCCTGAACATAACCCAGGCCCGCCCTGAAATGATGCTTGTTGCTTATACGGCCTTCCCAGAAGGCCTGAAACACATTGAAATGCTCTGATCCCTTGTTAGTGGATAAAAAGGGCACATCCCTTGCCGCTCCTAAAGAGGAATGATTCAGGGATTGGCCGGCCCACACAAAACGGAGCGTGCTTTTGGGCGACAGGCTGTATTTAAGGCTCAGAAGTCCTGAAAGAAGGGAGCTTTTGTTTTCCCCCTCAAAGTCAGCCACGGCGCGGGAGAGATCAAATCCGCTCACTGAGGTAAAAAAGGACAGCTTATCTGAAACCAGAGGTCCTGAAAAGCGAAAATTTCCCTGTGTCAGATAATCAAAGGTATGGGCTTCATCTATTCCTTCGCTTTGAAGAGATTCCGTGATATTTGAGCTCTGTAGGGAATGATGTGTGTAAAAACCTGAAAGAGAGCCGTGATAGTCATTGGTTTCCTCTCCGGTGACGAGATCCAGATATCCTCCAGGATGAACGTATTCCGGGGGATGCCCAGCATTGGTCAGATGGGTATGATCCAGAGAGAAGATGTCCGGATACAGGAGAGGCGCACCACCCTGGTAAGCGTCCGTGATATCCATGCCGTTGAGCAGAAATCTGTTTTGTGTCCAGGAGCTGGCGCCTCTGGCGCTGAAAAGCGCCGGTATGCCGCTCCACAATCCGCCCACATCGATCCGGTCAGTGACAGCGGAGAGGTCCTGATTTTCAATCAAAGACCATATGTTCAAACCGGACGGCATCTCTTTGATCTGCAGTCTGTTGATCAAAGTAGACTGGGCAGTGCTGGAATAATCCATGCGCACCACGCGGCATCGTGAGCTTCCTTCCTGGCCTTTGGCCTTTAATGTGATCTTTAAGAGAAGGCATTCCTCAGGCTCCAGTGCTGTTTTTTTTTCAAACCCTTTGTATCCGGGATTGAGAAGCATAACCGTGTATTCACCGGGAGAAAAACCCAGGGCTGTGAAAAATCCGTTTTTATCCGTGATGCATTCACTGGTTCGGGTGCTTTCATTATTTAAAATAGTTATTTTTAATCCTTTTAAAGGATTTTGCTCTGAGTCAAGAACCTGGCCCCAGAACATGCCTTTTCCTGATGCGGAAATCGGATGGAAGCCCAAAAGAGATATCAGGAATATAAGTATGGGTAGCTCAAGAAGGCCTTTTCGCACGGGTGTGTATAAACTCATTTCAATCCGCTATGTAGCCGGCCCGGTGGGTGACCCGGTATCCGCTTCCTTTTACTCGAACCTCTATTTTATGGAACTTGTTGTCCGCTTTATAGTCACTGGGAGTATAGTAGACAAGGTAATAATTCTCAGAAGCTTCAACCGCTGTTTGAAACGAATCGAGTGCATTGGAAGAACTGACGGAGATGCCTCCTGTGGCATGGGCCAGGTCGCTGAAGGCTTTGTATATATCCGAGGATTTTTCAGAGACCATTGCTTTTCCCAAGGAGCTTCTCATCTGGGTTACATCTGACTCATAGGAAGAAGGATCAGTAAGATAAATAAAATGGCTGGCTATGGTCGAGTCTGAAAAGGCTTTTTGTATCTTCTCTTCGTCAAAAGTGACATCTTTTCTAAAAAAACTAAAAAGGTCCTGAACAAGAGAGATAATATTTGGCTTGTCTTGATTCAAGGAGGTTAAGACAGCCATTTCCTTAGGGTTCATCTGGGGTAAAACGTCCATCTGGTAAAAGATAAAAACATGTTTCTGCCCTTGCTTTTGCTTTAAATATTCAGCGAAATTCAGAAGGTTCTGCTGGTCCATATATCTTAAATCCTTCCATCTTTTGTACATGTCATGGACCCTTTCAAGCTGCTGCTCAGTATCGAAACCCATGCGCGAGAGTCCGGATAAAATGGTGAGGACCTCTCTGTTCAGGCGGTGATATTCAGCGCTCCCTAAAGCCGTATCTTTTTTGAGCTTGGATTTAAGCTGGGAAGCGCATTCTTCTCTGGGAAGCCGGGAGAGGGCTTCTTTGGATAGATTATATGTTTTCATAGGCGTCATCACGATGAGCGAATCTCCCTGTTTTATGACCTTTTCAAAGAAATAATCAATGGTTCCGGCGATTTTCTGCGTGTATTTGTTGACCTCAAAAACAAGGACGAAATTCCGGGAAACATCGGGCTGAATATGGGTCTTTGGGCCTTGTTCTTTTTGGGGAAGCTCTTTCTTTTTTACAGAGCTTTCCATAATCAAATAGACCGCATCTATTTCTTGTTTGACTCCGTCTTCATACAGTTCAAATTCCTCAAAGGAGAGATCGGAAACAAAGCTTCCTCCTTTGAGAACACGGACCGGTACTTCGATACTGACCACTCTCTCTACATGCTCTTCCTGCGGGAAAGAGGGATTCAAGAAGAGCAAACATGATAAAAATAAAAATCCGGTTATCATAAATTTTTTCATTTGCTTGTTTCTCATTTAATCTGGTTTATTCAGATTTGATGATACACACAGAAAACAGCTCTAGTCAATAAATAACATTGTTTTTTGATTGAAAAGTCGTGCCAAAAAAAATAGTATATAGAGAATGGTTTTAGATTCCTTTGGAGAAAAGTGATTATGAACAATGACTATGATGTGGCTGTCGTCGGAGCCGGTCCCGGAGGGTATGTGGCTGCCATAAGGGGAGCTCAGTTAGGAAAAAAGGTCCTGCTGATAGAGAAGGAAAAAATCGGCGGAGTGTGCACGAACTGGGGATGCATACCTACCAAGTGGCTAATCCATCAGTCCATGTTATTCAGTGAGCTAAGAGCAGATAAGAATCTGGAAGGCCCTGTGGATGAGATCAAAATGAATCTCAAGAAATGTCAGGAAAACAAACAAAGATGTGTTGACAGTCTGGTCAAAGGCGTTGAATTCCTTTTAAAAAAAAACAGGATCACTGTAAAGAAGGGAGAAGCCAGTTTTCAAGGGCCGAAAGAGATTGTCATAGACGGGAAGGATGGAAAGGAAAGCGCTGCCGCCAAAAAGATCATTCTGGCCACAGGAAGCCGTCCGGGAAACCTTCCTTTTATCAAAGTAAACGGAAAGGAAGTCCTGAATTCCAAACAGGCTCTGGATTTAACAGAGGTCCCCTCGCATTTGATTGTGATCGGAGCCGGAGCTGTGGGGCTTGAGATCGCCTGCCTCTTTCACAGGCTGGGCTCCAGGGTCACTGTCCTGGAAATCATGCCCCAGATCCTTCCGGGAATTGATGAGGAAGCCGCCAAATGCCTGCACCGGGAACTCAAAAAACAGGGACTTGAGATTCTGACCGGGATGAAGATCCAGGAAAGCCGGATAAAAGATGGGCTGGTCACTCTTCGAGGTGTTTCTTTACAAAGGAAATCTTCTTTTGAATACAGCGGAGAAAAAGTGCTCACAGCTGCAGGCCGCAGGCCCAATTCAGAGAAAATAAAAGAAGGACTGCCCGAGCTGGATTTGGACGAAGCCGGTTTTGTTAAAGTCAATGAATACATGGAAACGAGCCAGGAGAATATCTATGCCATAGGAGATTTAGCAGGGGGAAAACTGCTCGCGCACAAAGCCTCCCATGAGGGAATCGTTGCTGTGGAAAATGCCTGTGGGAACAGAATGAGTATGGATTACAGGGCCGTGCCTTTATCTGTTTTTACAGAGCCTGAGTATGCCTGCGTGGGGCTTACTGAAGAAGAGGCCAGGGAGCAGTACAAGGATGACGTCCGTATCGGGAAATTTCCGCTCAGAGCCTGCGGAAGGGCCCTGACTATGGGGAAAACAGAAGGATTTGTGAAAATCATTGCCCGTGAAGAGGGAGAGATCCTGGGTGCTCATATTCTTTCACATTGTGCGAGCGAAATGCTGCCGGAAGTGACACTGGCCTTAAAGCACGGCATGAAAGCAAGTGAGCTGTCCTCGGTCATCCATGCGCATCCCACCTTGTCCGAATCCATAAGGGAAGCGGCACTGAGTGTTCAGAACAGAGCTATCCACATACTAAACCTGACTCATTCATAAAAAAATGGCGATGTTCATTTTCTGTTTTGTTCTCTAGGATATACATGTTTTTTACAAAAAATTAAGAAATTTCATTAAATGGTTGCATCTTTGATTTTGTTTGTATAAAATACATCATCAAAATCCATGAGTGAACTGTTTATAGTTTTTCTGGTAACCGGAGTACTGGGATTCTTTCTGGTTATCGTCAATAAAATCATCGGACCGAAAAGAACCAATCCAATAAAACAAACGCCTTTTGAATGCGGCAGCCCTTATCTCCAGGACAGGATCTATCCGGTGCCCATCAAGTTCTATCTGGTCGCGTTTCTTTTTCTTCTTTTTGATGTGGAAGTGGTGTTTTTCTTTCCCTGGGCTTTGATTTTCAAGGAGATAGGAAGCCTGGCTTTGATCTCTATGTCTGTTTATATATTGATACTGATAGCCGGTTTTATCTATGCGTGGAAAAAGGGAGCTTTTGTATGGGAAAAATAAGGCCGATAAAAAAGTACAGCTATTATCAGAAAACATCCCACGGAGGCTTTATTGCCACCAAGCTGAACTATGTTATTGGATGGGGGCGTAAATATTCCATTTTCCATTATCCTTTTATTACAGCTTGCTGCGGTATGGAATACATGTCTGCAGCCTGCGCTCACTGGGACTTTGACCGGTTCGGAGTCGGGATGACCACTTTTTCTCCCAGACAGTCTGACCTTTTATTTGTGGTCGGAACCATCACTCATAAAGAAGCGCCTGTTTTAAAGACCGTTTTTGACCAGATGGTAGAGCCCAAGTGGGTCATTGCCTGCGGAGCCTGTGCAGTAAGCGGGGGTATCTATGACAACTATGCGGTTGTCCAGGGGATCGACAGGATCATTCCTGTGGATGTCTATATTCCGGGATGTCCGCCCCGTCCTGAGACCATATTGAATGCACTCCTTAAGCTGCAGGATAAGATCCAGCATCAGAAACAGGATTTAAGATGGAACATAATCAAAAAATAGACGACATCATTAAGCAAAGGTTCAAAGAAAAAGTTCTGAGTGTAAAAACAGACCTTGGGGATGTGGTTATTCAAGTTGAAAAAGATGCGGTTAAGGAAGTCCTTGAATTTCTCAAGAAAGAGCCTCAGGATTATTCCATGCTGCTTGATCTGACCTGTGTGGATTATATGGGGAAGAAGCCCCGGTTTGAAATGGTCTATCACGTATTTTCCCTTTCCAAAAACTACAGGCTGAGGATCAAGTGCCAGGTGCCCGAAGAGGACCCGGAGATCGATTCGGTTTCAGGTCTGTGGAAGAATGCAAACTGGCTGGAAAGGGAGGTCTATGATATGTTCGGCATCCAGTTCCAAGGCCATCCTGATTTAAGACGTTTGTTTATGTATGATGGTTTTGAAGGGTACCCCCTGAGAAAGGATTATCCTTTGAGAAAAAGACAGCCAAAAATAAAATTAAGAAAATAAAATGACGACACGGATACAAAAAGAGGCCAGGAAAGAAAGCCTTTTGATAAACATGGGGCCTTCTCATCCTGCTATGCACGGTACCATTCGGATCATGCTGGAACTGGACGGTGAGAAAGTGCGCAATTCAGAAGTGGAGGTGGGATATCTGCACAGGGGATTTGAAAAGACCTGTGAGAACAAGACCTATTTCAATCTGCTTCCTTATACGGACCGGTTGAATTATGTATCACCCCTTATAAACAATGTGGGATATGTGATGACCATTGAGAAATTGATGGATATCAAAGTTCCTGAGAGAGCTCAGTATATCCGGGTCATCATGAGTGAACTCTCCCGCATCTCAGATCATCTCACAGCCCTTGCAGCCATGACCATGGAATGCGGAGCCTTCACTGTTTTCCTCTATTATATCAAGGCCCGTGAGGAGATCTGGAATGTGATAGAGAAAACCACCGGGGCCAGAATGACCACTTCTTATATTCGAATAGGAGGAGTGAGGACCGACCTCCATCCTGATTTCAAAACAGATGTGGCAAAGGCCATGAAGGTGACAAGGGATGTATTGAGAGATGTGAAGGGCCTTCTGGATAAAAACAAGATCTGGATCGACAGGACCCGCGGTGTGGCTGTGGTTTCCCCTGATATGGCCATAAACTATGGTTTCACAGGCCCCTGTTTAAGAGCTTCTGGTGTCAAATATGATGTAAGAAAAGCGCATCCCTATCTGGTTTACGACCGGTTGGATTTTATAGTCCCCCTGGGTGAAAAAGGGGATAATTATGACAGATACATGGTGCGCATGAAAGAGATGGAACAGAGCCTGAGAATCGTTGAGCAGTGTGTGGAAAAAATACCTGAAAGTGTCCCTGAAGTGAAAGGGAAAATAGAACCTGCAGAAGCCATAAAAGCCTCCCGGGCCAGGAAACCGGATGCTAAGATCAAGCTTTCACCCAATCTGAAAGGGTCTGAAAAAGAAAAATATCCCAGCATATTGACTGATTCTAAAGGAGTTAAGGTCCCTCCCAAGGAGGATACGTATACAGGCATAGAAGGTCTGATCAATCATTTCAAATTTTTCATGAGAGGACATGGTATCCGCCCGCCCAAGGGAGAAGTGTATTTTTCCGTGGAAGGAGGGAGCGGAGAGCTGGGATATTATATTGTCTCAGACGGGACAGATCAGCCTTACAGACTTCATTTAAGAGGTCCCTGTTTCCATATTGTTTCAGCGCTGGAGGAAATGATCAAAGGCCATTACATTGCTGATGTCATCCCCACATTCGGCTCAACCAATATGATCGGAGGAGAACTGGACAGATGAGCCCGGAAATCAAAGCAAGCACTGAGAAAAAAATAAAAGAGCTTATGTCCAGATATCCGAAAAAACAGGCTGCCATTCTTCCTGTTCTTCACCTGGTTCAGAGGGAATTAGGATATATTTCCGAAGATGGAGAAAAATGGGTTGCAGACTTATTGGGAATAAATCCGGTGAAAGTCAGGGAAGTTGTGACCTTTTATTCCATGTTAAGCCGGAAACCTCTGGGAAAATATCATATACAGATCTGCTCCAATCTGACCTGCTCTTTAATGGGAGCCGAGAGTCTTATTGACTATGTAAGCGAAAAATTAGGTATTAAGCCCGGAGAAACAAGTGAGGATGGAAAGTTTACCCTTACAACCGTTGAGTGTCTTGGGGCCTGTGACCAGGCGCCCAGCATGATGATCAACACGGATTATTATGGGAATATGGATAAGAAAAAGATAGACAAGATTCTTAAAGAACTGGATAAATAAAGTGCCGGAAAAAATACTCACCAAAGATTTTGATGTCAAACATCTTTTCAAAATAGATGAGTATATGAAAAAAGGCGGCTACAAAACTCTGACCCGTGTTCTTAAAGAGCTCAAACCCGAGGATGTGATGAGTGAGGTCAAGGCTGCCCATCTCAGGGGGAGGGGTGGAGCCGGTTTCCCCGCCGGAGTGAAATGGGGTTTTGTCCCCAAAGATGTGGATAAGCCCAAATATCTGTGTGTGAATGCGGATGAAGGCGAACCCGGAACTTTTAAAGATAGATACATCATGACGCATAATCCCCACCTGCTTCTGGAAGGGATCGTTATGACCTGTTTTGCTGTGGGGATCCACACTGCTTATATCTACATCCGGGGAGAATATGAAAATATGGCTGTGCGTCTGGAGAACGCTATTTCTGAAGCTGAGGCCAAAGGATTCATCGGGAAAAACATTTTAAAGACCGGATTTGACCTCAATGTTACTGTTCACAGGGGAGCCGGGGCCTATATCTGCGGGGAGGAAACCGCGCTTTTAGAGTCTCTGGAGGGAAAACGGGGAAACCCCCGCTTGAAACCTCCTTTTCCCGCTGCTGTGGGCCTTTTTCAGAATCCGACCGTGATCAATAATGTGGAGACCCTGTCCAATGTTCCCTGTATCATGGAAAAAGGGGCTGACTGGTTTGTCAAACAGGGGCTTTCTGAGGACGGAGGGACCAGGCTTTTCGGAGTCAGCGGGAAAGTCAAAAAACCAGGTGTTTATGAGCTTCCTGTAGGGACTTCTTTGAAAGAACTGGTCTACACGTATGCCGGAGGAATCAAGTCAGGCAAAAAGCTTAAAGCAGTGATTCCGGGCGGCATGTCTTCTCCCATACTGAAGCCGGATGAAATCGATATTTCCATGGATTGTGCATCGCTTATGAAAGCAGATTCCATGCTGGGCTCAGGAGCTGTGATCGTGTTAGACGAAGATGTCCCTATCATTGATGTGCTGAGAAAAGTCACTCAGTTCTACTCTCATGAGTCCTGCGGCCAGTGCACGCCGTGCCGGATAGGCAATTCGTGGATCAATAAAATAGTTAAAAGGATCTATAGAGGGGAAGGGAAAAAAGAGGATTTGGATAAAATAGAAAAGCTGGCATCCAACATACTGGGAAGAACCCTCTGCCCGCTGGGAGATGCGGCAGCTATGCCTATTCTCTCTATTGTAAAAAAGTTCAGAAAGGAGCTCGAATCCTTTATTAAAGGATAAAATGGGAGGCCCATGAGGAAGAAATGGTAGAGATATTCATTAATGACAGTGCGATCAAAGTCAAGGAAGGGACCACTGTACTTAAAGCGGCTGAAAAAGCCGGGATTCACATTCCCCACATCTGCTTTCATGATGCTTTTCCTCCGGAAGGAAGCTGCCGTATGTGTCTTGTGGAGATTGAAGGGCATCCCTGTCTTGAATTGGCTTGTTCGACTCAGGTCAGAGAGGGAATGAAGGTCTACACAGAAACAGAAAATGTCAGAGATGCGAGGAAAGGTGTTCTTGAATTTATTTTAGCTGAACATCCCATGGACTGCCCTATATGTGATAAAGCAGGGGAATGCACGCTCCAGGATTATTATGAACAATACGGATTATTTGAAAGCGATTTTTTGGAGGAAAAGGAGAGAAAGGATAAGAAGGTTGATATAGGGAAAGGATTGATCCTGGACAGAGAGAGGTGTGTTCTCTGCACCCGGTGTGTGCGTTTCTTGAGAGACATCACAAAAACAGGGGAACTGGGTGTCTTTGAACGGGGAGTCCGCTCTGAAATCGGCATATTCGGCGATCAATATATTGATAACAATTATGCCGGAAATCTTGTGGAACTGTGCCCGGTAGGGGCTATCACGGATAAGGATTTCAGATTCAAAACCAGAAACTGGTTTTTAAAAAAAGGAGCTTCTGTTTGTCCTCTCTGTTCCAGAGGATGCCAGATCTTTATTGAGTATCATCCAGGATTTGCCCGTTTTAAAGTCCCCAAAAGAGTCTACAGGATATCGTCCAGAGTCACATCAAGGGATCAAAGCCAAAAGGAAAAAGGATACTGGATTTGTGATATCGGGCGCTATGGATATTCGTATATGGATAAGGATAGAGCTGAGAATATCATCCTTAAACAGAAAAATCGGCCAGCGGAGAGAGGGGAAGCGGAGGCTTTTCTGGGAGAAAAAATAAAAAAATTGATATACAGAAACAAATTACAGAGAATGGGTGTCGTCCTCAATACATGGCTCACGAACGAAGAGCTTTTCCTTGCTCGAAAAATTTTCACCCTTGATTTGGAATTAGAAAAAGTCTTTTTCACAGAACTAGACACAGGAGAAAAAGACGATCTTCTCTTAACAGCAGACCGCACTCCCAATAAAAAAGGAGCTGAAGAAATCGGATTCGAGATCAATCAAATAGAGAAACAAAAATTGTTTGACGAAACAGAACTTTTGATCGTTTTTTGGTCTTCTCCGTTTGGACTTGGGTCCATCACCGAGCTTTTGCCCGAATTGAGTAAAGTCAGAACAAAGATACTCTTTACTCCTTTTAAGAGGAAGTGGAATGATGCCTTTGACTTGGTCATCCCCACTCTTGTGCCGGCTGAGAAAGGAGGTTCCTTCACAAATATCGATGGAAAGGTCCAGCATTTTGATCCGGTTCTCTCTCCCCCTGGAGAAGCCCGGGCAGAATGGGAATGGCTTGTTTCCCTGGGAAAAGAGATCGAGGTTGATTTTAACTCATATGTGGGAATGAAATTCCCTTATGATGTGTACAAAAAAATGAAGGATAAAATAGAATTTTTCAGGTAATAAAGTGATAGAAGCATTGATAAAATTTCTATGTGCCATTGTGTGGTTTCTTCTGCTTTCCCTTTATCTGACTTGGGCGGAGAGAAAAGAAAGCGCTGTGATGCAGGATAGGGTGGGAGCCAACAGGGCCAATTTTTTTGGATTCCGCATTCTCGGTCTTTTCCAGCCCCTTGCTGATGCCATAAAGATGATGACAAAGGAAGATTTCACCCCGGCTTTTTCAAAAAGATTTCTTCACAATCTGGCTCCTTTTCTGTCTTTCTTTTTTGTGGCTGTGACCATTTCGACCATTCCTTTCGGAAGCCACTTAATGATCGGTGGAAAGGAGTTCAGACTGCAGGTGATTGACCTGAACGTGGGTATTCTTTTTGTTCTGGCTCTCCTCGCTTTGAGCATATACGGAGTGATCCTCAGCGGCTGGGTTTCCAACAACAGATGGACTCTGCTGGGAGGGCTGAGAGGATCAGCCCAGCTTATTTCCTATGAAGTAGCTCTGGGATTATCCCTTATTGGGATCATAATGGTCTTTCCCTCGCTTAAATTTTCCGAGATAGTGGGATTTCAGAGCGAGCTTTTGTTTGGATGGCTTCCAAAGTGGGGCGTTTTTCTCCAGCCTCTCGGGCTCATTATCTTTTTAATGGCAGCCATGGCAGAGTCAGAAAGAGTGCCTTTTGACCTTCCGGAAGGAGAGTCGGAAATAGTGGGATTTTTTACCGAATACGGCGGGTTGAAATACGGACTTTACATGTTCACTGATTTTATGAAGGTGCTTATCATTGCCTGCCTCCTGACCACCCTGTTTTTCGGCGGATACCATGTTCCCTGGTTGTATGCGGATGGGTTCCATTTTCCCTGGGGAGGGGATTGGCTGCTTCCTCACGGGATAGTTGTGTTGTTTCAGGTTATCATGTTCAACCTGAAAGTGTTCTTTTTCTGCTGGCTTCAGATACTGATCCGGTGGACTTACCCCCGCTTCAGATATGATCAGCTCATGGATTTCGGATGGAAATTTTTGATACCTTTAAGTCTTTTTAATATTGCAGCTACAGCTGTATTGATGAGTTTATAAAAATGTTTAGATTATTTGGATATTTCTTTGAGATCATAAGAGGGAGTGTTATCACAGCGCGTCACTTTATCGTCAATTTGTTTTTCCATACACTGAATCTGTTTGGAATCAAGACAAAGAGGAAGGGCGCTTTTACTATTCAGTATCCTGAGCAAAAAAGCGAGATCGCTGAAAGGCACCGCAGCCTTCACCGTCTCATGAAAAGGGAGAATGGAAAACCGAGATGTGTCGCCTGTATGCTCTGCCAGACAGTGTGCCCGTCCGAGTGTATCTATATTGAAGCAGCTGAAGACCCTGATCCTGAGATACAGAAATATCCCTCCACTTTTTTGATTGATATTTCCCGCTGCTGTTTTTGCGGTTTTTGCGTGGAAGCCTGTCCTGAGGATGCCATCCGTATGGATACAGGAGAAGTTGAATTGGCTCAATACAACAAAGACGACTTAATGCTTGATCTGGATTTTCTTTTGTCCTGAATAGGCCGGGTCTAAATGACTTTAAATAAACTTACATTAGGGGATTTTACTGTTTACGGCCTTAGAGATGGATTCTTTTATTTAGACGGGGGAGCCATGTTCGGAGTAGTCCCAAAAGTTTTATGGGAAAAAATGTACATGCCTGATTCCTTAAACAGAATCAAAATGAGCCTTAATTCCCTGTTGATCGATACTCAAGAAAAACTCGTTCTCGTGGAAACCGGGATTGGTGAGAATCTCAAGGAAAAATTTGCCCGGCATTATTCTATAGAAAGAAAACCAGGGCTTTTAGGAGAGCTTCAGCAAAAAGGATATTCTGCAGGCGATATCAATTATGTGATAAACACACATCTCCACTTTGACCACTGCGGAGGCAATACATACAAGAACGAGCAGGGAAGATTTGTTCCGACATTTCCTAATGCCGAATATATTATACAAAAGGGCGAGTGGGAGGACGCACTGGATCCGGGTTCCAGGGACCGGCCCAGTTATGATATAAATAATTTTCTTCCTCTTAAGGAACACGGCCAATTGAAACTGGTTGACGGAGACAGCGAAGTCACAGAAGGGGTCAAAGTGGTGCTTGCCGAAGGGCACACTTCATCCCATCAGTGTGTGAAAGTGGAATCACAGGGAAAAGTTCTTTTTTTTATGGGAGATTTGATCCCTGCTTCTTCTCACATTCATCTGCCGTATGTGATGAGTTATGACCTCTATCCGGTGAAAACGCTGGAAAACAAAGAAAAATTTTTGCAGAAGGCTGTAAGGAATCGCTGGATCATAGCTTTTAATCATGACCCGGAACATTTTTTTGGAACCATATCCAAGACTGAAGGAAAGTTTCTTTTCAGCCCTCTTAATAATCCAGCTTAAGGCGGTTTCCCAATGAAAAAAACGTATATTTTGAGAATAGTTTTTTTGGTTTTTCTTTTGGTTCTTATATCACAGAGCTGCAGAGAAAAGCCGGCTCCGTTCAATGAAGACGCATTGGATGTTCCCTATGTTCCAACGCCTGTTCGGGTTGTGAAGGAGATGTTCAGACTGGCTGAGATTAAAGAGGGGGATGTCCTCTTAGACCTGGGATGCGGGGACGGCCGGATTCCCATAAACGCTGCGGTTCAATATGGAATCAAGGCATATGGAGTAGATTTGAATCCAGAGCGCATTCGCGAAAGCGTCCGGAACGCCCATATAGCCGGGGTGGATCATCTCGTAGAGTTTTGTGAACAGGACATATTTGAAACTGATTTGACTGATGCCACGGTTATCACTATGTATCTTCTTCCTTCTGTAAATCTCAGGCTCCGCCCGAAGATATTGACTTCTGTGAAACCGGGAACCAGAATCGTCTCTCATGACTTCAATATGAACGAATGGGTTCCGGATAAAGACGCCATGGTATTTATTGAAGATGAAGCCCATACGGTTTATTACTGGATGGTACCGGCAAATGTTACCGGCGAATGGGCATTTAAGATCGATGAACCTCCTCTGGAAGTTACAATAAAATTTGATCAGGTCTTCCAGTTTGTTCAAGGTAGTGTCATGACTGAAGAAGAGGGCTGGAAAGTCTTAGAGGAGCAGCTTAAGGGAGATAAGTTCATTTTTAAGTTAGAGTCTCCCAGACTCGTCTGGTTTTTCAATGGAAAAGTCAAAGAGGATGCCATGAGGGGTGAAGCGGAAATGGGCGGATCAGGTAAAAAAGCAGCCTGGGAAGCTGTGCGGAATCCGGATACAAAAGAACCCCTGGATATACTCTCTCAATAGAAAGAAAAAATCGTATAAAAAGCCAACTTTTCTCACTTTTCGAGTGTCTTAATTTATGATGATAAAGAATTACATAAAGACCGCATTCTGTCTTTTGATACTTATTCATGTGTGCCTTGAATAATATGAATAACGTTTCTTTGATTCAAAAATATATTTTCGCTATAATTACATCAATCGGAAGTGATTGTGAATAATCCAGGTTGATTTAAAAAAGGGAAAAACGCGGCTATGAATAGTTCAGGATAATAGAGGGGATGCCATGAATAAAAAATTTTTCGCTTACTTCCTGATAATAATTCTTTTAGGAAGCAGTCCTGGGTTGTTTTCCCAATTCACACCTGAAGAGATCGCCCATCGTGCGGAATGGGAAGAGTTTCTTAAAACAGCAGAGATCGTTAAGTATGAAGACATTGGAGAAGGAGTGACAAAGCCCTACAGGCTGTATTTAAAAGAAGACGGAGTGGAAAACTCCGGATGCTGGAAGAATCCTTCTGGCGTGCAAAAGGGATTTCTTGAAGGCTGGCAGTATGAGATCGCCGCTTATGAGATTGATAAATTATTGGGATTGAATATGATACCTCCGACTGTGGGAAGAGAGTTTAATGGGAAAAAAGGTTCGCTTCAGCTGTGGATCACAAGCGAGATGAGTGATTTGGAGAGAATGGAAAAGGGGATAGACATTCCTGCAAATCATATCTTATCCTGGAACAGAAGCAAATACCTTGCCAGGGCTTTTGACTGCCTTATAGCTAATGAAGACCGTACGCAGCAAAACATAAGGTATACCAAGGACTGGAGGACCCTCCTTATAGATCATTCCCGCAGCTTCAGGTCCAAACGAAAATACATACGAAATCTGTTATACGGAAAAGAGGGAATAAAGGAAAAAAAACTGATCCGCCAACTCCCAAGGGAATTCATAGAAAGAATAAAGTCTCTCAACTTTAAAGTCATAAAAGAGGCGGTGGGCCCTTATCTCACTGATGGAGAGATCGAGGCAGTTCTAAAGAGAAGAGATTTGCTTCTTAAAGAAATCGATGAAATGATTAAGGAAATGGGTGAGGATAAGTTCCTTTATTGAAAAACATTAGGGTTTTTTAAGTCCGGTGCAAAGGCGAAATTTTATTAAAACGTGTTTCTTAGCAAGTGCGGCTTTGGGGATGTCCTCCAATTCCTTTTTCTGCAGAGGAACGAAAGAGAGGCCTCATTTCTTGTTTATTCTTGTCGATGATTTGGGATGGAAGGATTTGGGATGCTACGGAAGCTCGTTTTATGAAACACCTCATGTTGACCAACTGGCAGCCCAGGGAATGCGGTTCACGGATGCTTATGCGGCCTGTCCGGTCTGCAGCCCTACCAGAGTGAGTATTATGACCGGCAAATATCCGGCCAGGCTTCAGACAACCGATTATTTTGGCGCGCCGCAGCCTGAAACCGTGTCAGGACACTGGACCAAATATAAACCGCTCCTTCCAGCTCCATACAGGGATCATCTGCCGCTTGAAGAAATCACAATAGCCGAGGCATTGAAAAAAGCAGGGTATGCCACTTTTTTTGCCGGAAAATGGCATATGGGTGGCAAAGGTTATTATCCTGAAGACCAGGGGTTTGATGTCAATAAAGGCGGATGGGAGAGGGGAGGGCCTTATGGAGGAAACAAATATTTTTCTCCTTATGGAAATCCCAAGCTGGATGACGGACCTGAAGGAGAACACCTGCCGGACCGGTTGGCTTCAGAGACCTGTCAGTTTATTGACAAAAATAGAGATAAAAATTTTATGGCTTTTCTCTCCTTTTATTCGGTTCATACTCCATTGATGGCCAGAGAGGATCTGGAGCAAAAATACAGAGAGAAAGCAGGAACAATTGATAAAAAAAATCAGATATGGGGCAAAGAAGGAGAAAGAAAAGTCAGACTGATTCAGAACCATGCGGTATATGGAGGAATGGTGGAAGCCATGGACCTGGCTGTGGGGAAAATTACTGATCATTTGAAAGCTCTCGACCTTTATGGAAATACCGTGATTATCTTCATGTCTGATAACGGAGGCCTTTCCACATCTGAGGGGCATCCCACCTCCAATCTTCCTCTACGGGCCGGAAAAGGGTGGCTTTATGAAGGGGGGATCAGAGAACCCATGATTATCCATTGGCCAGGTGTGACACAGCCTGGAAGCCAGTGTTCTGAGCCCGTCATCAGCACTGATTTTTATCCCACTATGCTGGAAATAGCGGGACTTCCCCTGCTTTCACGTCAGCATTTGGACGGAAAGAGTCTGGTTCCTCTCCTTAAGGGGGAAGGGCAGAGACAAAGCAGATGCCTTTTCTGGCACTATCCTCATTACGGAAACCAGGGTGGAAGTCCCGGCTCCGCTGTACGGTGCGGAAGTTATAAATTGATCGATTTTTTTGAGGACAACCATAGTGAACTTTATGATTTAAGCAAGGACATAAGCGAACAAAAGGATCTCTCAAAAGAACTTCCGGAGAAAGCATCTGAACTGAGAGAAAAGCTTCGTTCATGGCGGAATCAGGTGGGTGCCTTAATGCCCACACCCAATCCCAGCGCTAAATAAAATTTGTTATCATCTTAAGCCTGACCAAGGTCCCCCTTGTCTAGGAAGAGATTTCTATCCAGTTAAACCAGATAGGGTGGTGTTTTTTATACCATTCGAGAACTTCGCGGAGGACCTTCTGGCCTTTGAGAGAAATAACTTCAGGTGGAATGCGGTCAAAATGAACAAGGATTTTCCCGCTGCCCGGATATTCCAGGGCTTCGGAACAAAGAGTCTGGAGTTCGTTTCGAATACGTCCGGAGTCTGATATTTTTACCGGGCGTGTTCGGAAATCCTCTCCATAAATAAACCGAATAAGAAGCGGATTGAAGATCAGCCGCTGTTCTTTGGGGTTTTCCATCAACCGGAGGGTGAACGTGATCCGTTTTCCAGCGCGGGGCGTTGATATGCGTGTGGTCACTCTGTATATTTGGTCGTCAATACATTCAACACCTTTTGCTCCTGTATAAGGGTCATCGCACATATATCCTAAGAAAGCAGCGACATCCCAGTTTTTTTCAGGAAAAAAATCATGGGCTCGGATGACACGGTGATGAAGAGGCATTTCAGCTTCTCTGGCTTCCATAATCATTCGTGTGTATTTATCTACAGTGTCTTGGTCAACAGTCTTCTGGAACAACTTTTCCAGTTTATGCTTAAAGTCCGGTTGATTCGGATCCAATCTCATAACGAACTGTTCTTTTTCAATGGGAAGTTCGAATTTAGAGGTAAAGGTCACCAGAGTGCCGTCCAGGTCAAGGGCAGGCGTCAGGCTTGCAGCCTGCATAGCTTCTGCTGAGGCGGCATAGCCGTCCAAAAGAAAGAGATGTATCTGCTTTTCCCTGTCTTCCCAGGTCCCTATTAGATAAGTTGGGGCATAGGTGCCTGAATCTGTGAACGCTTTTCCCCCTGAAGGCAGGGCCCAGCCATCTTCAACCAGATGGGCTCCGAGGTCCTTCCACTGCTTCCAGATCCAGCCCAGCCTTTTCTCGCGGCTTTTTCCCCCAAGCGTCCAGACATGTATGTTCTTCCTTTTAATACCGGGATAGGTCTCTTCAATGGCTTCCATGACTTTTTTTCGCGGGGTCATAAAGTCCAGAAGCACTGATTTTTCTTCGGCCTTTTGGACTACTTTTAAGGGAAGAAAAAGGTTTCCCATGTAAGCTTCATAGGGTTTTGTAATGTGAAGCGGTTGGTTGAAGAGATGCATCACAGTTAGAGGACCGGTAGGCTTTCCCTTGGCGAAACGGGATGTGTTCTCAAGGGTATCAATGGCAGAACCCCAGATAGTGATTCCTGCGTTTTTAATATCCTCTCTGAATTCTGACCAACCATAGTTTTCCTGGTTTAACAGTCGTGTGACTTTCCCATCCAGCCACTTGGCGACTTGGGGACGGGCATAAACCCGCCCGAAACCCAGTTGGGGGTTGGATCCCATTTCCTTGGTCTCACCGACTTTTGGCATCAATCCTTCACCCATACAGACCAGAACAGCGTGATTTTCAGGAAGTTGCCGGGTGGCATACCAGAGGCTTTCGCTCATGGCATAGGCAGAGATGGCGTCCGCGTCCTTTTTGACTCGGTTGAGCTCTTCCTTGGATTTGTCTTTTCCTTCACCGAACCTTCCGAAAAGCCGGGTTCCCAGGGCGGTCACAGCAGCTGTCATGGTCATCAAACGCTCCATGCGGCCGTCCATGAATGAGATGTTTTTTGTAAATTCAGGAGCTCGTTTCCCCCGCAGCCACTCCACCTCGACATCCTCCAGCCAGAGATGCATGCGCCCGAGAATGGGACGGGTGTCAAAAGCCCACTGGGAGACCAGGTCGCGTCTTTCACGATCAGATAAATTCATAATTTTTTGTCCTTTTACATCAGTCTCTCTTTAACCTAAACTATTCACAAAAAACTTATGAATAATCCAGGTTAATAGTTTTTTTATTATATTCTTATCTTTTTGGGTCTATTAACAGGATATTTTTTTAAAAAACTGATGTCAAGAGCCCCGTAAGTACAGGTATCGATGCATTTGAGGCAGCGTATGCAGTCAGGAGAATTCGGAGTTTCATGAGGCTCAAGCCCGACCGGACAGGCTTGTGTGCACAGGCCGCATTGAGTGCATTTATCACCATCTACATGTATTTGAAAAAGGCTCACTTTATTAAAAAATCCAAGAATTGTGCCAAGAGGGCAGGTGGTACGGCAGAAAGGTCTTAAGCTCAGGACCATCCAGATAAAAAAGGCTGCAAGAACAATAAATTTCCAGGCAAAAAGCAGCCCGACCTGAGAACGCAGGGCAGGATTTGCAGCTAAGAGAGGGATTCCTGCTTCCAGCGTACCGGCAGGACAAATCAATTTGCAGAACCAGGTCTGTCCGAGACCCGCAGAGTCAACTAAGATAAGAGGCATGAGGATGACAAAAACAACAAGAACACCATATCTGAAGTACCTAAAATACCCGGGTATCTTTAACTTCGGGGAAGGGATTTTATAGAGAAGCTCCTGAATAAGACCGAACGGACACAGCCAGCCGCAGGGGAGGCGTCCGATGAGGCTTCCCACAACAGACAGAGAACCGATAATGTAAAGTCCGAATTGATTAAGGCCCAGAGAAAGATTGAACCTGAGGTTTGCCAGAGAATTCTGCAGGGCGCCTATGGGGCAGGCACCTAAGGCTGCAGGGCATGAATAACAGTTAAGGATGGGCACACATATGCCTTTTGTCTGACCTTTATATACAGCGCCTTTAAAAAAAAGAGGGATATTGGGATTAAAAAGCAGCGCGCTGAAAGATTGGAACCATTTGCGTTTTTTTAAAATTTTCATTTGGCTCAGCCGATTCCTATGCAGCTCAAGCAGACAGTAACTGCTTTTTCTAAAACAGCAATGAATTCACCTGTGTTAAGCCCGATGATGATCAAGATAACTGAGAGGAAAAACAATAGTAAAGACAGTTTACGTTTCATCCAGCAAACCTTTCTTCTCTATAGAATAGTATGTTTTAAAAAAAAAATTAAGATATATTTTTACTTTATGAGCTCGTTCATCATCCAGGTTTATAAGATTATGGCTTTAAAAGAGAAAAGTTCTTGAAGTATTGAGAAATATTTACTATCTTATAGAACCTGAGTAAAGAGAATGATAAAACAAAAATCAGGCTGGAAAGTCATTATTTTGTTGATAGCGGGATTATTTTTATTTAAGAGTCTCATTCTGGCTGAAGAGAAAGAAGAGGAAGACAAGGAGAAACCCCTCGATTATTCGTCTGAAACAAGCCTTGCGCTTGCACTCGTAAGAGGGAATAATCAGAATTTCTCCTTGAGTTTTGATACAGAACAGGAACTGAAGATAAAAAAATTAAATAAAATCGAATATAAAGGAAAATTCATAAAAGCCAACTCTAACGGTGAGAAAAAAGCAGAAATCTATTACAGCCATCTTAAATACGATAGAAAGATCCTGCCCCGGTATTACCTTTTAGGCTTTTTTCGATATGAACGAAATAAACTTTCCGGTTACAACTACCGGCTTGCTCTTTCTTTCGGCGGGGGAGGGACTTTAATTAAAACCAATAATGTGGATTTCACGACTGAACTGGCTTTTGGCTTTAACAATGAAAACAATACTACACGTGTTGAGGTCAATCTGAATAATTCCTCGTCCATATGGAAAGAAACCATCAATGCTTCTTTTATCTCATCTCTTTTTACGGGAAAACTATCATATAAGATTTCAGATACGTCGAAGATCGTTCACCAGGAAACGGTTTTTCTAAATACCGAAGATCTTGAGGATTTCCGTATCAATTCAGTCTCTTCACTTTATTCCTCCATAAATTCGATGTTAGCTCTTAAAGCCAGTATTCAGATCGTTTATCAAAATCTTCCTGTTGAAGGCTACAAAAACACGGATATGTTTTTTCTCAGCTCTTTGGTCATTAAAATATAGGGACCAGGACTATTCATATAAAAGAGGGGCATCCATTGGATACCGATAAGAACAGATATTCATTCCACTTGTTTGAAGAGGAAAAACCTGTTAAGGATTTGATTTCCTTTTGGAAAGAAAATAATTTTTCAGGTAGGTTCCGCCAAAAAGACTGGTCTTTATGGGGTGATGCATTCCAGCCTGAGATCACTGACCGTCTGGGCTGGCTTGAACTTCCTGTGAGAATGAGAGAAAGGATTGATGGAATAGAAGCCTTTTCAGAGGAAATAAAAAAAGAGGGATTTTCCAAGCTGGTGCTCATAGGCATGGGGGGCTCAAGCCTGGCACCGGAAGTCTTTCAAAAGATTTTCAAGCAGGCCTCCGGCTTTCCTGAACTGGTTCTCTGTGACAGCACGCATCCTGAGGCTGTAGAAAGACTCAGAAAAGCAGTGGATTTAGGCTCTGCGCTTTTCATCGTATCAAGCAAGTCAGGGACCACTCTGGAAACTCTGTCCCTGTATCATTATTTCTGGTCTGAAGCAGAAAAGGAGCAGAGGGAGCCGGGACGTCACTTCATTGCCATTACAGACTCAGACACTCCCCTTATGCGAGAGGCCGAGGAAAAAGGGTTTAGAAAAATATTCAATCCCTTTCCGGATGTGGGGGGAAGGTTCTCTGCTTTTACTGAATTCGGGCTGGTCCCAGCCTGTTTAATAGGCGTGGATATTCGAAGACTGCTGGACTGTGAAAAGAATATCCCTGAACTTTCCCTTGGAGCGGCATTAGGGGCTGTTGGAGGGAAAAGGGATAAACTCACTTTTATAACTTCAAGGTCTTTAAAAGCGTTTCCATACTGGCTTGAACAGTTGGTAGCAGAAAGCCTAGGCAAAGACGGCAAAGGCATCATCCCTGTTATGGAAGAGCCGCTGTTAGACAGGGGGGTTGATCGTAAAGACCGGTTTTTTGTTTTTTTCTCTTTGAATGAGGAAGAGAAAGAAATCAAAAAACAAATAAAAAGAACAAAAGAGATGGAAATCCCGTTTATAGAGATAAGACTTCAGCATAAGTATGATTTAGGAAAAGAAATTTTTAACTGGGAATGGGCTGTAGCTGCAGCCGGCTCGTATCTAAAAATCCATCCTTTCAACCAACCCGATGTTCAGGAAGCAAAGGATTTTGCAAAAAAAGCTATGAAAAAGCTGTCTGAAAGCAAAGAGGGTTTGAAGGATGATGTAGAGACTTTTCCTATAGAAGATGATGTGATTTTAAAAAAAGCAGTGGATAGATGGCTCTCTAAAGCTCGAAACGGGGATTATGCGGCGGTTCAGGCTTTTATAGCTCCCTCCGAGAAAGTGAACCGCAAAATTCAGGAAACAAGAGAAGCCCTCCGAAAAAAACTAGGGATAGCCACTACTATGGGGTATGGTCCCCGGTTTTTACACTCAACAGGGCAGCTCCATAAGGGGGGGCCTGATAAAGGCCTTTTTCTACAGATCGTGGATACTCCCAAAAAAGATATTAAAGTCCCTGGAAAAGAATATACTTTCAAATCCATCATCAGAGCCCAGGCTCTGGGGGATTTTCAAGTCCTTAAACAAAGGAACAGGAGGATTATAAGAGTTGACTTGAAAGGTCAGCCTTTCAAGGGGTTAAGCAAGCTCAAAAAAGTTATTGACTCTTGAAAACTTTTTAGTGGGCATCGCCATTTTTTTATGAATAGGTCAGGCTAATGAATTCCATTGACCTCTATCTTGTTTCAATATAATATTATTATTAAAAAAAAGAACAAGATTCAAAAAGATGTGAGGTGTATTCTAACCTGGAGGATATAACAGAAATGACTAATATCATACGTAATGGAAGTAGGAATTTATTTCAGAGATATAGTGGAAATCCTATTTTTACAGCAGATAATTGGCCGTACCCAGTAAACACGGTTTTTAATCCTGGTGCCACAACCATTAATGGAGAGACTTTACTTCTTGTTAGAGTAGAGGATTACCGTGGATTTTCCCATCTGACGGCAGCACGAAGCAAAGATGGAATAACTGACTGGAAGGTCGATGCCTCTCCTACACTATCCAGCTCATCCAATAATCAGGAAGAAAAATGGGGATTGGAAGATCCACGAATTATCTGGCTTGCTGATGAAAAAAAATATGCGATAACTTACACTTCCTTTTCAGGAGGAGGACCTCAGATATCCTTAGCTATGACAGAAGATTTTAAGAATTTTGAGCGAAAGGGAACATTAGTTCCCCCCGAAGATAAGGATTCGGCTCTTTTCCCCAAAAGGTTTATGGGTCGATACATCTTGATGCACAGACCCATTGTTAAAGGAGAAGCTCATATTTGGATGTCATTTTCTCCTGACTTGATTCATTGGGGGGAACATCGCATATTGATTCCAACCAGAGGAGGTTTATGGGATTGTCACAGGGTTGGCTTAGGAACCCAACCTATCGAGACTTCTGAAGGTTGGCTGATTATTTATCATGGAATTCGAGGAACAGCCGCAGGAAAATTGTATAGAATGGGATTGGCATTGCTTGATTTGGAAAAGCCCTGGGAACTCATAAAGAGAAGTGAAGAGTGGGTGATGGGACCCAAAGCAGAATATGAATTTGTGGGTGATGTTCCAGGAGTTGTGTTTCCCACCGGAGCGGTCCTGGATAAGGAGAAAAATGAACTCAGAATATATTATGGAGCAGCTGACACATCCGTATGCCTTGCTACAGCTAATTTAAACGAGGTAATAGATTATATAATGAATTGTTGATAAGTGATATAAATTATCAACTAACCTGGATTATTCACAAGTCGAGGTTAAGGATAGTTCAGGCTGGATTGAATGGGAAAAAGAAGGGAGGTGTTTTAAATGCGTGAATCTAGTCAGATATACAAAAAAATACCAGTATCATTTTTAGCGACTTATCCTCCGCGGCGCTGCGGTATAGGAACATACACCAGGGACCTTGCCCTGGCGTCAGCTAAACTGCAGGGTGAAAAATTAGGTGAGAACAGCCTCTTTCAAGTGGTGGCTTTAAATGACAGGCTTGAAGGCTATCCTTATGGGGATGAAGTCATATTTGAAATAAACGTCCAAAACAGGAGTGATTACCAAAAAGCTGCTGATTTTTTGAATCTGTCATTTTCACAGGCAGTATGTATCCAGCATGAATTTGGTATCTTTGGAGGCCAGGATGGAGAACACATTATCTCCCTCCTTGAACGGTTAAAGAAACCAGTGGTAACTAATCTGCATACAGTGCTGGAGAATCCATCTCCTCATCAGAAAGAAATTCTAAAAGAAATATGTTCTTACTCCACCATGGTGGTGGTTTTGGCAGATAAGGCTATTAATATGCTTACTCACATTTACGGAGTGGATAAGGATAAAATAAGAAAGGTTCATCATGGAGCACCTAATGTTCCGTTTTTAGATACAAGCTACTATAAGGATCAAATTGATGCTGAGGGAAGACTGGTCCTGCTGACCTTTGGACTGATAAGTCCAAATAAAGGGATTGAATTCGTTATAGAAGCCTTATCTGAAGTTGTAAAAAAATATCCCAATATTCTTTATATTATTTTGGGAGCCACTCATCCAAACGTTAAGAGATCTCATGGAGAAGAGTACAGGATTTTTTTAGAACAGTTAGTCAAGAAAAAGGGGTTGGAGAAAAACGTATTGTTTCACGACCGTTATATATCCTTGGATGAACTTATAAAATATCTGGTGACGGCTGATATCTATATCACACCTTATTTAGCAAGAGAACAGATATCTTCTGGAACATTATCTTATGCCGTCGCGTGCGGGAAGGCGATCATTTCGACTCCATACTGGCATGCACAGGAACTTTTGGCAGAAGACAGGGGGATTATTGTTCCTTTTAGAGATTCAAGAGCTCTAACAGGTGCGATTACAAAACTGGCCGGAGATGAAGTCACCAGACAGAGGATGCGAAAGAAAGTGTATGATTTCGGGCGTTCGATGATTTGGCAGCAGGTGGCCTCTTCTTATATCCAGATATTTGAAACAGCTCGCGACAGGTATAAAGAGAGGAAAGTTAGTGTTGGTATTTCAAAAGAGGGCTGGGAGGAAATTAAGAAACTTCAAATTGGACTTCCCGAGGTTGATTTAAAGCATCTCCGAAACCTCACTGATGATACTGGTATTTTTGAGCATGCAACCTATACAATTCCGAATCGGAGTCATGGCTACACAACAGATGACAATGCAAGAGCTCTGATTGTTTCCATAAAAAACTGGAGACTTTTTAAGAACGACTCTATCCTCCCCTTACTTAATGTTTATTCTGCTTATTTATTGTATGCCTTAGATAGGGTCAATGGAAAAGTCAGAAACAGACTCTCCTATGACAAACAATGGATTAAGGAAAGCGAATCAGAAGATAGCTGTGGAAGGATGATTTGGGCTGCAGGACTGTTAGTATCAGAAGCACCTAATGATTCTCTTGCCAACTTAGGAACAGAGATATTTCATCATGCGTTTAGCCTGCTTCATAATTTCACTTCTCCCAGAGCTTGGGCATTCTCGATTCTGGGAGGAGTTTCTTATTTAAAACAATTTGTGGGAGATAGAAATGCTCGGTTGACTTGTAACAAATTAGGGAAGAAACTGTTAGAGCTTTTTAAGAGCAATATGTCAGAAGACTGGGTATGGGGTGAAGATATAATAAGTTATGAGAACGCAAGGCTTCCCCAGGCTTTATTAGCTTTTGGCCGATTTTATGAAAATGAAGAAGCCAAATCTATAGGATTGAAATCTTTAAAATGGCTTTTACAAATTCAAACAGCTCCTAAAGACAGCCACCTTACTATAATAGGAAACGATGGATGGTATAAGCGGAATGGGAAAAGGTCAAAGTTTGATCAACAGCCTGTAGAGGCTGCAGCCCTGATTGATGCCTTATATGAAGCTTTTCTTGTAACCGGAGACAGTTATTTTATCAAAAAAATTGATTGGATATACAGCTGGTTTTTAGGAAATAATGACTTAGGGGCCACTCTTTATGACTTTAAAACCGGAGGATGCATGGATGGTCTGCAGTCGTTTGGCCTTAATAAAAACGAAGGTGCTGAATCTTTACTGTCATGGCTGATGGCTTTGCATAAGATGTATGAGATTTCAAGGAAAAGCGCATATAAATCTAAGAAAGAGATTAAGCCTGATAACTCTAAATAAGTTCTTGTCTATTGACCTTATTTGAAATCCAAGTTAACCGGTTGATGTGTTCTGTGGAAAATTTTGACAGTGAGCTTTGGCTGTGTTATAAGGTTCCTTAATTCAGTGGTTGTTCTATCAAAAAAGATATGATATCTGAAAGAGAAAGAGGATTTTATAAAAGACATATCAATCTTTTTAATATCCTGTTTTTGCTTCTCTTCATATATTTATTCTTATTCAGCCTTGAACTTATGGGATCATCCCTGAAGCTGTTCGGGAAGGGATTGGCAGAAAATTTAATCGAGACCACAACCAATCCTCTGGTGGGTTTGTTCATAGGCATATTAGCTACTTCTATCATCCAGTCTTCCTCATCGACCACTTCTATTGTGGTGGGCATGGTGGCCGGAGGAGCGCTGAACATAGCCAATGCCATCCCTATCATAATGGGAGCTAATATCGGGACTTCAGTTACGAATCTGGTGGTATCTCTGACACAGGCAAAACGCAATATAGAATTCGAGAGAGCCCTTTCTGCGGCTATTGTCCATGATTTTTTTAATGTTTTGGCTGTCATTGTGATATTTCCTTTCCAGTATTTCACAAATTTTCTTGGACATATAGCCGCTTTTATGGGAGAGAACTTTCAAAACATCGGGGGACTTAAATTCTTAAGCCCGGTAAAAGCTTTGACCCGGCCCTTGGTGGGCATACTCATAAAGTCTCTGGGAGAATACCCATGGATTTTATTCCTAATATCTCTGGGATTTCTTTTACTGGCCCTTGCCAGAATGGTCAAGTGTTTGAAAATACTGGTTGTCCAAAAAGCAGAAATGTGGTTTGACAGATATATCTTCAAGACAGCTTTGCGTGCCTTTTTGTTGGGTTTGGTGCTCACTGCGTTTGTGCAGAGCAGTTCCATTGTCACTTCCCTGGCTGTCCCCATGGCCGGAGCCGGCCTATTGACCATAGTTCAGATTTTCCCCTATACTTTAGGCTCCAATATAGGAACCACAGTAACAGCTATTTTAGCGGCCCTGGTGACTGGAAACCTTTCTGCAATCATAGTCGCGTTTTCTCACCTTCTGTTCAATATAACAGGGATCGCCGTATGGTGGCCTCTTAAATTCATCCCCGTCAATATGGCTAAAAAATTCGCAAGATTTTCTGTCAAAAGAAAGTATGTACCTATCCTTTATATCATAATTGTATTTTTTATCATCCCAATACTGTTTATATATATATTCAGGTAATGTATGATAACCTGACCTATTCATAAAAAAATGGAGATGAGCATTTTTTTTGTTTTGATTTCAAGGATATACATGCTCTTAAAAAAGATGACAATTGAAATGTTTTTGTTTGTTTTTACTTTCATTTTAATCGTCCTTTTTTTACCATATAGGCAAGCCGATCTCACTGCATCTGCTTCGTTACAGGGTAATCGCGGTGAAGGACCGCAGCTTCGCACCCTGTGCCTCGCATCTGCAGCAACCTCGACTTGTGAATAATCCAGGATAGTTATCATGGATTATTCATAGTGACATTGCTATTTTTTATGAATATTTCATGTTGAAGGAGAGAGAGAAATGTTTAAAAAGTGGCTTTCGCTCTTTAGAAAAGATAATCTCATGGATAGAGCTTACAGAAGGTCTTTCGTTATGCTGGATTTAACAAGGGAGATGTTTATGAAATCCAGAGAGTCGTTGAGAAACAGAGAAGATACGGAAATCGACATAAATATCCGTGATAGGGACTTAGAAGTCAATAGGTATGAAAGGGAGGTCCGCCGGGATGTTTTCAATCATCTGGTGGTCAGCGGATCTGAAATGCTGCCATCAGGACTTGGTCTTATCAGCATTATCATCGACATTGAACGCATTGGGGATTATGCTAAGAACATGGTTGAACTGGCGCAGGAACATCCCGGAAAGCTCTACGGAGGAATATTTGAAGAAAAGATAACGCGCATTGAGGAGGCCGTAGCAGATAATTTCATACAAACCAGAAAATGCTTTGAAGCCGGAGAAAAAGAAGCCGCTTTAAAACTTCTGGATAAATACAGTTGGGTCAATCAAACATGTGATGACTGCTTGTATGCGCTAGTCCGCGAAAAAGACAAGAATATTAGACCTGGCGATGCGGTTGCCCTTGCTCTTTATTCCAGGCAGCTGAAACGCATCAATTCTCATTTAAGGAATATCACCACAAGCGTGGTGAATCCTTTTGACAGGATAGGATTCAATCCAAAGGATTATGGTTAAAAGCAGGCCAAAGATTGATCAACGCTCAAAGGGATTTTCCGCAGTAGGGACAGTAGACAAAATCAGTACCCACTGATCTCCCGCAGTGAGGGCACTTCTGAGCACGGTATCCGGAAAAGCCATCCATTGAGGTGCCGTCTTGAGTGAACACCGAGCCGCAGTTTTCACAGACCATAAAGGGGATTCCTTTTTTTACGGGGAAAAGGGGTATAAAAAAAAGACTGAGATAACTGTCCGTCCTTTTGATGTAGAGCTCCGAGTGACCGCATTCCGGGCAGGTGCGCGGATTTTCGTCCAGCTTTACTGTTTTTGGCTGCACTCCTCCGATAAAGAAAAACATGTTCCAGGATTAGAATTGAAAGCCCAGTAGGTTCCAGTAATTTAAAAACCATAAAAATACGATAAAAGCTATGAAAACGAAAAAATAGTACACACGGCCGCATCTGTTCCAGTATTTTTTTATCCATGATATGGCCGAGAAGAAAAGCACTCCCACTGCGAGCACTATAGCAACAAAAGGAAAAGTGAGTAAGATTTTTAATGTAAGAGGGACGCCGTAGATCAGTTGTTCCGGATTTCCCAATAGGGTTAACAAAAAGATTGAAAAGAGGACACACAGGCTGCTCATGATCCCTGCGGTAAGACGGAATAATCTAGGAGCATCAGGTTTTTCTGAATGCGGGCTGCAGACACGGCGCCTCAATGCTCCGAGAGGCCAGGAAAGAGTGGTAAGAAAGACAAAGAGAGTAAGACCGAGGATGAAAAAGTGGAATACCGGGGTTTCCCACCATTTGAGTTTAACAAAGGCTGCAGTAGGGGAGTCTCCAAAAAAAAGATGCGTGATATGACCTTTGTTATCCTCCCTGAAAAGCAGTTTATCCTGAGATCTGGCTTTTTGAAAAGCAAGGGGTTCTTTTTGGATCCATTGGCTTTTATTTGGACCTGAAGAAACAAGGAGTTTTTGGCCTTTGATAGCGTTTATTTTAATGGTTGAGACGAGCTGGCCCAGTTTTTCAATACTGGAATGATTGACCCTTGTGCTTCTGTACGTTCCGGAAAATCTATAGAGGTTTTGTTTCTTTTCTTTTTCAATTGTTTCGTCCTCTTTTTCTGGGGAGAAGGGGAAATAACGGTCAAGGATGGATTCGATCAGCTGTACTCTGGAAGCACCGCTGCCGCCAACACTGTTGTAGGAAACAAAAAAACCAAGGTCTTGTTCTGGAATAAGAATGAGGTAGGAATGGAAAAGGAGAGTATCGCCTCCGTGGCCTATGGTGTTGAGTCCGTTGTAGGTCCATTCCCAGAATCCGTAGGCGTTTCCGCTCAGTCTCCTGTCATGAGTAAAAAGGGTTGTGTGCATGAGCCGGGCTGTTTCTTCCTTGAGGATCTCCACATCGTTGTAGTGTCCGTTTTGGAGATGGGCTATCATAAATTTAGCAATATCCTCTCCAGTCGTGCTCAGCCCTCCTGCAGGGGCCATGCCGTTAAGAAGCTCGAATTCATCCGGTTCGAGCACTCCGTTCTTGTATTGATAACCTACGGACATATTTTCTAACAGTCTGTCAGGTAAAGGTTGACGGAATGAGCTGTTTTCCATTCCCAGGGGTTCAAATATGTTCTTTTCTATGTATTCTTCAAAAGGAATTCCTGAGACGCATTCAACGATATATCCCGCAAGAGATGTTCCGTAATTCGAATAAGATGTGATCTGGCCGGGAGGCCGGACTCTTTGAGGCATGTGTTTTTTGAGAAAATCTTTGAGAGGCATCAGGTCCTTTGGCTTTCGTGCGGCCATGCCGATTGATTTTTCTTCAAAACCGGGTGTGTGAGATAAGAGGTGAGCCATTGTGATGGGTTCAGCGAAGGTTTCAGGGATGCTGAATCCTTTTATATACTGGTTTATGTCTTTATGAAGTTCGATTTTTCCCTGCTCATAGAGCTGCATCACAGCGGTCCATGTGAACAGCTTTGAAATAGAGCCGGGCCGGAAAAGGGTTTTATCTGATGTGACAGGTTTGTTTTTGGCAATGTCTGTTAGCCCATATCCTTTTTTCATAAGGATTTTTCCGTCCTTGACCGCAGCAAAGGTAGCGCCGGCTATATGTTTATCCGCAATGTGTACGGCCATGATTCCATCCACAAAGTTTTCCAGGTCAATAGGATCGATATTCACAGGTGTTTTAAGATCTTCTGGTGGCAAAGGATACAGGTTTATCTCGGGCTCCTGTGCCTGAAGAAAGCTGTGATGGAAGGCTAGTAAAAGCGCGATTAAAAGGCATAAGTTTATTTTTTTCATGGAGTCATTCCTCTGTAAGGATTTTTTTTAAAATATATCACCAGTAAGACTAGACCGCAAGATTATTTTTAAGGGGAATTCAGGGTGTTGACTTTGTTTTGTGATTAATCCGGGTTTATTTATTGTAATCGAATTTTTACTCAATTATAATATCCTTGATATCAAAACAAAAAAATGGCAATGGCTACAGCGTAATGTTATCACGAGGAGCAAAGCGGCGTGGTGATCTCATAATGCTTCGTTTCACAATGAGATTGCTTCTTCACTTTGTTTTTCGTAATGACCTGCCTCGGCTTGTGAATGATCCAGGCTGAATAATTCTATTTTAAAAGGATGAAATGATGAAGAGAAGAATCATATGTGTTTTAACCTTAACTGCATTCTTTTTTGCCGGAGGCTTTACATTAAGTAAAGCTGAAGACAAACCCCTGACCGTACCGGAGAAAACAGAGTTCAAGGAAACCTCTCGGTACGAAGATGTCATGGATTTTATTGGAGAGCTGCAGGAAAAAAGCTCTCTGGTAAGAGTGGAGATTTTAGGGACCAGTACTGAAGGAAGGGATATTCCGCTTCTCATAATAGGCGACCCTGTCCCTGCTTCTCCTCTTGATTTAAATTATGACGAACGATTAGTGGTCTATTTCCAGGCCAACATACATGCCGGAGAAGTGGAGGGAAAGGAAGCAGCCCAGATGTTAGCCAGAGATATCGTCCTGGGTCCTGACCATTCTTATCTGGACAAAATAGTGCTGTTGCTGGCACCCATCTTCAATCCGGACGGGAATGAAAAGATAGATGTGAACAACCGCACAAATCAGGTCGGGCCGGAAAAGGGTGTGGGAGTCCGTCCTAACGGACAGAACCTTGACCTCAATAGGGATGGACTGAAACTTGAAAGCCCGGAAGTCAGAGGGCTTGTTCAAAATGTGATGATGCGGTGGGACCCCGCGGTCCTTCTCGACAGTCACACGCACAACGGATCTTATCATGAAGAAGTCGTTACCTATATCTGGTCGGTGAATCCCAACGGAGATAATTCGCTGATAGACTTTATGAGCGGAACATTTATGCCTGAAGTCAACAAGATACTCAAAGAAAAATACGATACTCTGTGCATCCCTCACGGTGATTTTATGAGTATAGAAGAACCTGAAAAAGGGTGGAGGTCCATCGGGCCTGAGCCCAGATATATCAGCAATTACATAGGACTCAGGAACCGCCTGGGGATACTGAATGAAAATTATCCTTATGCGGATTTCAAAACAAGGATTTTTTCATGCCATAAGCTTTTTCATTCCATACTGGAGTTCTGTTGCGATCACAAGGAGGAGATCGCGCATCTCATAAAAGAGGTCGATCAAAAAACAGTACAAAGAGGTTTAAACCCTGGAGAGGAAGATGTGTTTATCACTAAGTATGAATCAAAGCCAACAGGTCAGGAAATAACCATACACGGATATGAAATGGAAGTCCTCAAGTCAGACAGGGGTTGGCCCAGAGTCAGAAAGACAGACGTTACAAAGACATATACCATGCCTCTCTATGCGGATTACGGCGCTCTGAGCAGCGTGAGGCTTCCTTATGGTTATCTTATTCCCCTTCCCATGCCGGAAGTTGAAAAGAACCTGCTGCTTCACGGAATTACTGTGGAAAAATTGACGAGGCCGGTCGAGCTCGAAGTCGAAACCTTTGTGATTGAAGAGCTGAAGTCAATGGAGAGAGCCTATCAGGGGCATCATTTGAACTCAGTAAAAGGAAAATATGCAACAGAGACGGTGGAATTTCCTGTCGATAGTCTGTTCATACCTCTTGCTCAACCGCTGGCCAATGTCGCCTCTTATTTGTTAGAGCCTGAGAGCAATGACGGTCTTCTGGTATGGAATTTCTTTGACCGATATATTGTTCCCCAATGGGGCAGAGGAATCCTGGAATATCCCGTGTACAAGATTATGAAACCTGTGAATCTGGCAAAAGAGACTGTGAAGCTCAATAAATGATTACCGTCCTTTTGTTATGAATAAGTCAGGTTGACTGCGATGCCATCAGTACTAACGCCCGGAGAGTTATATAAAAAGGCTATAGAATCTCTTCAAAGCAGCGCTGACCCTGAGAGAGCCTTGGAAGGGAAAAGATATTTCAAGCCCGAGGAAGAAGTCTTTATGCTGGGGCTCAAGGCCGCCCGGATAAGAGAAAAAGCCAGGGAATTCTATGATCTTATCAAGTCTCATTGGGACCAGGACCAGGCCGT
>Ga0190344_1000201_pt1 | contig 36114 bp, 29 predicted proteins | sample 48721323_MG_FD_161662 | JGI IMG/M metagenome (GOLD analysis project Ga0190344, IMG submission 161662) | Hydrothermal vent microbial mat bacterial communities from Southern Trench, Guaymas Basin, Mexico - 4872-13-2-3_MG | ecosystem: Environmental > Aquatic > Marine > Hydrothermal vents >... | reverse complement strand
CAAGTACATAACCCCCAGAAATACCCCTTGCCTGATCGAGGGAAGCTGGGTGGTGACAGAGTAAAATGAGGTTGCAGGTAGTCAATGTCTAAAAAGCATAAAACCGATCCTATTTTTCTTCGACTCACCGACTCACCGACTCACCACCTCGCCATTTTCAATAAGACTTTCCATCCGCAAACATTGCGAAACAAAAAGATTAGGGCTCTATTTTATGGGAGATCACGAAAGACATGGAAATTTCAATTGGTCAATTTCTTCCATTTCCGGCAGATTTATTTTTTGTACACATTGAACTGATTTTTGTTCATTTTACTGAATAAACACAAACAATCATGAGGGAATTCTTCAGCCTGCTGGAGAAAAAAAAAGATCCGGCTTCCGCAGGATGTACATGATCTGCTTAGCCGGTCACGGAGCTTCCGGATTTTCAGTTCTGTGGAAGATTTGGCGGTAGCAGCGGCATGGGGGCCGGCAGGAATACCTTTAATGTAAAATACAATAATCCATCATCAGGTAGTTCCCCTGCCCGGTAATGGGTCAGGCGGTAAACAACATGCCCAGGGGATCTACGACCCCCTTGATGGTCACTCCAAAATTCTTTTTCGATGCCAAAGACGTCAGGCTCATAACGGGAACATCCGATTCATTTATAATATGGTGCGCAAAAGCACCGATGTAATTGTCGTAAGTATATCCCTCCTCGTGCGTCATCACCAGGATCATTCCCGCCCCGATCTCTTTTGCATATTCCAGTACCCTGACATAAGGATGTGTTTCCGAACGTTCAAAGAGCTTGATATGACATTTCACCCCGTTTTCTTCCAGGCTTTTCTTCGCATCTTTCAGCCTCCGGTAAATCCTGCTCTCCTTGATACTTATCCCTCCGATGACCACCGACACCAGGTAGATCTCCGCTCCGTAATTCAGTCCATACACCAGGGCGCTGAAGAGTTGACGCATGAAACTCCGGGTCAGATCCAGGGGAACGACAATCTTGTCGCCAAGCTTTGTTACATTTCCTTTCACCGTAAGGACCGGCACAGAAGATTTCAGGGTTACATGGTACACGGTAGTACCCAGTTCCTGCTCCGCTCCCGACCCCTGATGATTTTCTCCCAGAAAGATCATGCGTGCCCGTATATCTTCCGCCACCTCCAGAATTTCTTCATAGGGTTTTCCCCTTTCTACCCGGGTGCTGATCTTCAACCCGGGATATTCATCCTTAACGGAAGAAGCGAACTCCAGCATCCTGTCTTTGGCCTGATCGGTGATCCTGACCAGCTGGTCGCCTGATGAGAAAAATTCCGCCAGAAGGCCGGGCGTTTCCAGCACATTCAACAGCACTATGCTGAACTTCTGGTCAGAGGCAAAGCGGCAGGCTACCCGGAAAGCTTTGATGGAAGGGTCTTGGAAATCGAACGGTACGAGCAGGTTTTTCATAGCTCACTGTGTTTTTATTGTTAAGCAGAACTGTTTCCTATTCGGCAAGGTTTTTTGTGCATAAACTCAATGCAAAATAAGCAGGTTTTGTTCAATTATTGCATATTCGTCCCATGTTTATCGGGTATTGTCCATGCATTCTGCGGTGCGGAGATCAGGTTTGTCTGGTTCGTTTCCTTTGCCGCGAGATGAAACCCATGATCAACGGGAAAACCAGCAGGATCAGTACCGAGGTGACCATCAGGCCATATCCCACCCCCAGCCATTCCGCACAAAAACCGAGTACCAGGGCCAGCAAAGCCGCAAACAGGGTTTCCGCCTGCGATTCGGCCGACAGGGCCGAAGCCAGGATATCCTGATCCAGTTTTTCCGATACATAGGCAATGCCCGCCGGTTTACGCAGGTTCTCGAGTATAAACACCAGAAAATAAAAGAAAATGGCCAGAAGCACCATGCCCAGTTCATAAAATAATCCGCTCAGCATACCTGCCGCCACCCCTGCGATCAGGGTTAGGTTGACCACCAGACCGATCCTCCCCACACGTTCTGTAACTTTTCCGGAAGACCTGGAAGCAAAAGAGGTAAGAAAATACAGGATAAAATAAAAAACACCGACCAGCATCGCAGCACGTTGCTTATCTTCCAATCCCACCATCAGAGGCAGTCCAAGGGCAAAGGTCCGGATAAACGGCTGCAGATAATCTTTCACTGCTTTGTAATATCCGCTGAAAGAGGAGACATTCAGGATAGCTCCCAGTACCGCCGGATTCCTGAATGAGTGAACAAACTGTCCCACCACTTTTTTATAGTTCTTCCCGATATCCTTCAGCCCCGCGCCCCTTTCTTTTCCGTCAAGGACAGAGGGGTAGCTGATCATCAGTAACATATCCAGCACGTAGGGAATGGTGGAATACAGAAAAACCGACTGATATGATCCCTCGTGGAAAACGATGAGGGCGGCCAGCAGGGAAGACAGGGCCGAACCCATCTGCGACCATCCCCGGGTATGACCATAGTAATGGGTTTTCTGATCTTCCCAGCCGTTGATCCTGAGGTACTCGAAGATCATGGCCTTATGGGTACCGGTGCGTAAGGCATCTCCCAGGGAAAAAAGCAACATGGCTCCGATAAAAGCCGCAAATCCCGATGTGAGACCGAAAACGACGAAGGATGCGATGTAAAACATGAAGCAAGCGATCATAGCTTTTCGCCGCCCCATGGCATCGGCCAGGATCCCCGAGGGAACCTCGAAAATATTCCTTGTTACCTCACGGATGGCATACAGGGTGCCGATCTGCGGATAACCCAGCCCTTTCTCCAGAAAGAACAGGAGCAGAAAGGGATCGAAGAATTTCAGGTTCTTCAAAAACCCGTACAGGCTGAACTTGTAATACTGTAAATCTTTCCGGAAACGGGCAGGCATAGTAGGGGAAAATATCTACCCAAATATAGGAAAACAGAACAAATCCCGCAGAAAGATGTTAATTTCATGATTGGAAAAAACCAACGATGATCGCACTTCTTTCTCCCGCCAAGACCATGAATATGGATGTCCGCCTGCGGGAGGTTCCCCTGACCACCCCCGTTTTCCTTCGCGAATCAGATAAACTGATGAAACAGCTCCGGAAACTCAGTCCGGAAGAACTGGAACGGCTCATGGACACAGCCCGGGACTGGCCCGGCTTACGTTTGAACGGAACACCCGGTGGACCCTTCCCTTCACTCCGGAAAACGCCCGGCCTGCCATGCTGGTATACAGCGGCCAAGCATACCGGGGACTGATGGCCGGCACTTTCGACAGGGAAGAGCTTTTATTTGCCCAGCAGCATATCCGGATCCTCTCGGGACTGTATGGCCTTCTCAGGCCTCTGGATATAATACAGCCCTACCGGCTGGAAATGGGAACTCCCCTGAAAAACGAAAGGGGAAAAGATCTGTATGCCTTCTGGGGCAGGTTGCTGGGTGAAAAACTGGCTGAAGATCAGGAATCAGAAGCCAACCGGGTACCGATCAATCTGGCCTCACAGGAATACTTTAAAGCGGTGAAAAGCAGGATTTTACCCTGCCGTATTATTACTCCCGTATTCCGCGAGACGCGTGGTAACGAATATCGCATGATCACGGTGTATACCAAAAAAGCCCGGGGCATGATGGCCCGCTTCATGGTGAAGAACCGGATTACCGGTCCGGAAGAACTGAAGCTCTTCGAAGAAGAAGGATACCGTTATCATGAATCCCTGTCGAATGAGGAAACATGGGTATTTGTGCGGTAAGCCGGTGAACAAAACGGATTAGCTGTTAAATCGGATTATTTTGAGTGATAAAAATATAATATCTGAATACATATCTTATGTATCTCATTGATTTTTCATTTATTCTAATGATATTAAATCTCGGAAAAATACCAACGAAGTAAAGGCGGCAGGTTCCTACGTAGTTATCTACGTTCCTAACTACGTAGTTGGATTCCCTTCAAATTCGCAACGAATTCTTACTCGTAACCAATTAATTCGCCACGAAGGCTCTAAAACGCAAAAAATCATGTAGCAGGAAATACTGCCATTAGTGCATCTGCCGGAAAAACAGCAAGGCCTTTTGTTGAAGGTAAGATTATTAAATATCCAGCAATAAGAGAAAGCCTGCAGAAAGTCCCGAATATCCTACTTTCCAAACCGCCAGATATAGCTTGCCCCGAAATAGATCTGTTCATAGGCACTGGCATAGTCCCCGTCGAAATCCGGAAAATATTCACGGGCATCAAGGGATGAATCGGAATAATACATTCTCATTTCCAGTTTGGAATTTGTGCTGGAGATGATCCTCATCCGGATAATGTACTCCAGGGCACGGGTATTGTAATACCTGGCACCCGGATCAAATTCCAGCTCAGGATCTATCGGCTTGTTGCCAATGACATGATAGGCTGAATACGATACGGCAGGGCCCAGACTCAGCGCTTTACCGAGCATGATGTCATATCCCAGCTCCAGTCCCGCATACCATTTGTTTTTCATCCACACCCCACTGTTGTAATTTACGCTGGTCCGGTTGGAAATGGTAATATATTTCCAGGTTTCATCGTAATCGAGCACTTCCCATGCCAGCCAGGCCTGCAGATTCAGATGCCGCCAGCCGGCCCCCATTCCGAAGGTAAACCGGCCCGATGCGAAGATTCCGGCGGCGTATTCAATCCGGTCGGTACCTTCCGTTACGGGACGATAGGATACGGACGCATCGCCCCTGCCGAAACTGAATCCGCCGAACATATAAGTAGTGAGCGACCGGGAAGCCTTTTCCCACACCTCATAATTCACCTGCTTTGATCCTTCCGCACCGGAAGGTTCATAAAACGGGTTGGCAAACCGGTACTCATTTTTGTCCCTGAAATCCATTTCGATCACCCGTTCTTTTTCCCAGGGTTCGAAATCCACCACGGTTTCGCCCGGAGAAAATTTCCTGTCATTATTGTTATCGAAATAATAGTGAACATCCGGTTCAGGAGTTACGGCAAAAATAATGAGATTGGTTTTACCTGTTCTGGAGTAGGTTCTGTCACGCAGAAACCAGACCACATAGATGGTATCGATGTACCGGCTCAGGTCAGGGTGTTCGATAGAAAAAACCTCTTCTTCGATCCGGAGGTCCGGGAAGGAGGCGGCAAATTCTTCCGTATGGAAAACGCCGTTCTCAGGTTCAATAACGGCCATGGGGATTTCGGCTTTCAGTTGCTCCTCGTACGATCCCCTTTCAATATAATTGTTCACCAGTTCCCTGAAGCCGGTTTGCGCATTTAATGAAAAGGCAGAAAAAAACAGGATGATGGCAAAAAATCCAGGAATTCGTTGGTTGTTCATATGGTGAGGCTCGATTGTGTTCCAAAAATAATTATTTTCATTTGAAACAGGCCAAACATCCTCCGTCTTTATCTCACCTTACTGCCACTAAACACTAAACACAAACACGAAACATAAAAAAAATGTGCCTGAAGCACTCAGGCACATTTTTTTTATTTTGCCACACCGGCACTAGTTCACGCCCGTACGGGTATCCCACCACATCTGGTCGCCCCAGAAGCGGTCCACAATCTCACCGTCCCACTGCTCCGGAACGCCGGGGTTCAGGTTATACTCGTATGTCGGATAGGGCCAGCGGAAAGGCGGGCGGTTATGGCCGGAATACGGAGAACCCGGGGCTGCATTCAGCTGAGGGATATCGGTACGCCGGGTCTCAGCCCAGGCTTCGTGTCCCTGCTTGAACAGGCTGATCCACTTCTGGAAATAGATTTTTTCCAGGTTGGTATAGCCATAATCGCCGGTATTATCGTCCCAGGCCACGTTGGGATCGGACAGATAGGCAATGATCTGCCCGGGAGCAACGTCATGCTCCTCGCAGGAAGCCGTCACACCGGCCTCATAAGCTGCCTGGGCATCACCCGTGGCCAGATTTCTTTCATAGGCTTCGGCCTTGATAAACTCGATCTCGGCATACCGCATCCAGTAGGTCAGGTTGTCGGGATTATCGCGGTAACGCGTACCGATGCGGCTGATCTGGTTAATCTGGAAGCTGCCTTCATCTTCCTCGGCTATACCAGCCACCAGACCGCGGTACACTTCGTCGACCGGGGCAGGATGGGCAAACTCGCTGATCCTGGGGTCGTTGGTATGCAACAGGGCATCAATAAAGGTTTCGCACATACCATGGTCGTCGCGGGTAAGCTGATCCTCAAAGAAAGGTTCCCTGTAAGGGGAGGATTCCGTCCATTGCAGGGCGATCATGTCGTCATTCGACTCCAGGATCGGGTATGCAGACGAATTCCCCAGAATGGTCGAGATCACATTCCCCGCGGTGGTGGGATCCACATTCGACATGCGGATTGCTACCCTCAGGCGGAGCGAGTTGGCGAATTTCCTCCATAACATGGCCTCACCCCTGTTCAGGATATCGCCTTCAATATTACCCTCTTGCTGAAGCAGGGTGTTGGCTTCGTCCAGCATAGTCAGCAGGCCACTGTAAACCGTTGGCTGGTCGTCGTAGGCCGGTGCCATTACACCGTCTTCACCCTGTGCCCCCTGGGTAAAGGGGATGGCTTTCCAGGTATCGGTCATGATATGATACAGGAAGGCGCTCAGCACTTTGGCTACCCCTTCCATCTGCGGATTGGGATCTTCTTCATCCTGCGCCTTTTTGATGATCTTCTTCAGGTCGGTCTGGTAGGTCATCAGGGTTCCCCAGCGTTGGATGATTGTTTCCCGCTCCACGTATCTGGATTCGTCGATGTACTGGATCTTGGAAATATGGTTGGCATAACTGGAGGTATTATTTCCAGTCCACCATACATCCCAGAGGGTTTCCGAAGCTGCACGTTCCACGTAGGTAAGAATAGTACCTGCCGGAACATCGGTGGCATTGTTCGGATCCTCGTTCAAATCCACCCATCCTTCAGTGCATCCGAAGCTGAGGATCCCGATAAGAAATAATATGTATGTTAACTTTTTCATTTCTGGTCGGTTTTAGCGTTAAAATTCAGCTCTTATCTTGAATCCCAGACTGCGAACCGGCGGGATCTGGTATTGCTCGATACCCACGGCGGTAGTCCCCGTACCGTAACCGGTTTCAGGATCGATCCGGATATCGTTGCTTTCATCAAGATACAAGACACCCAGGTTCCTTCCCACCAGGGATACATTCAGGTTTCTCAGGAAACCCAGATTCTGAACGGGGATATCATAGCCGATGCTCAGTTCACGGAATTTCACGTATGTACCGTCAATAACGGCAGGTTCGGTGGCTCCCCAGTAATCGGAAAAGAAGCTCTGCGGGGCAACTGCCACTTCATTGGGGTTACCCGTATTCACATCAATACCTTCGGCTACGATCCCGTTTTCACGGATACCGCCTTCAACGGTAGTCTGGGTAATCCCGGCATAATCGCCGAACCATTTGGTAACGGAGTAGATGTCGCCGCCCCACTTGGCATCGATAAGGAAGCTGAGGTTCAGCCCCTTGTAGCGGAAATCATTCCGGATGCTACCGACCCAGTCGGGCATGATATTTCCGCAAACCACCGGAGCGCCGCTGGTTTTCACGTAGAAACCGTCTTCAACCAGCTTGTTGCCGTTTTCATCCCGTTCATAGCCCACACCATAGATCTGGCCGAACGGTTCGCCCGGACGGGCTTCGACGGTGGTGGGCGACCAGGTACTATTCAGGGTATAACTTTCTACCCCTTCGGCCAGCTCGTTCACCATGGTCTTTGACTTGGACCAGTTAATGGTCGTGGTCCAGTTCAGGCCCTGCCGTGATTTCAGAATATCGGCATAGAAGAGAAGTTCCACACCGCTGGTTTCAATCTCGCCGGCATTGATCAGCATGTTGTTGAAGCCTGTCGACCTGGACACCTCCACCGACATGATCTGGTTATTGGTCACCGTGTTGTAGTAGGCGATATCCAGACCCAGCCTGTTCATGAAGAATTTAAATTCACCTCCCAACTCCATGGAAGTTGACATTTCAGGCTTCAGGTTAGCCGGAGGAATGGTTCCCGGAAACGAGAACTGCGTCAGGCCGGCGAATGCCGTATAGGAATCATAGGTGGCTGTCAGCCGGTACGGATCGGTATCGGAACCCACCTTGGCATAGCTGGCACGCAGTTTACCGTATGAGAAGAAGCTCTGATCGATCCCGAAGGTTTCGGTGAAAATCCACCCCAGGCTGGCCGAAGGATAGGGATAGCTCCAGTTGTCTTTCGGCAGGGTGGAGCTCCAGTCGTTACGGAAGGTCAGATCGAGGAACAGGTAATCCCTGAATCCCACGTTAAGGGCTCCGAACACACTGTTGGTCTCAAAATGCGACTCATACATATCGGTAGACGGAGTACCCTTGACGTTGGCAACATCAAAGAAATTGGGCACCGTCAGCTCGGCTGCGGCCAGGTACATATACAGATAATCGTACCGGCGGTAATGTGCACCGACGTTCCCGCTCACCTCAAAATCGGTACCGATTGACCTGTCGAAATTCAGGAAGACATCGGTATTGATCTCTCTCCGGTTGCGTTCGTTCTGGCTGAACGATCCTCCCGTACCCACGGCCTTGTCATTCGATCCTTCATAGGTCACCGATTTGCGGAACTCATTGTAATAATCCAGCCCATAACGGCCCATCAGGTCGAGCCAGTCATTCAGACGGTAGGTCAAGACGGCATTGCCGAATACCCTGTTCCTCTCACGGGAAGCGGTATTCTTGTAAACCGTCCAGTACGGGTTGTTGTGGTAGTTGCTGTTCCAGTTGTAGGGATACCTGTCTCCATTGGGTTTCGTTACCCACTCTTCCCAGTGTTCTTCCAGCAGCTTGATATCGACCTGGCGGCCGAACCACCCGCCGATGGACTGCATCACGTTCTGCACGTCGTAACCCTGTCCGGGGAGATTGTCGTTGGAAGTGTTCACATAGTTGAAGTTCACTTCAGCTGTAATCCGGTCACCCACATTAACAGTAGTGGTAGCGTTGATCGTATTCCTTTTCTGATCGGTGTTGGGAATGGTACCGGTCTGGTACAGGTTGGTATACGATAGTCTTCCCTTCACCTTATCGGAACCTGCCGTAATGGACAGGTTGTTGGATGAATTCACCCCGGTGACAAAGAAATCCTTCACGTTGTCGGGATGGGACACCCAGGGCTGATTCTCTCCGTGGAACTGATCGATCAGAAGGCCAACATCCAATCTCGGCCCCCACGATTCATCCACACCGTCAAACACACCGCCTCCAAGACCATCAACATATTTAAAACCGTAATTTGCAGCATACTCCTGGTATGTCATGTCGGCGGGAATGGATCCAGCCTCTTTACGCAGGTTGAAAATGTATTCAGACCCGTTCACCCCCTGCCCGTAATCGTTCTGGTAGGCGGGCAGAAACATCACATTGTCGAAGGTGGTATGCGATGAGAACACCACTCCCAGGCCTTCCCTGGCCCGTCCTTTCTTGGTAGTGATCATCACCACCCCGTTGCGGGCGCGGCTTCCGTACAGAGCGGCAGCGTTGGCCCCTTTCAGCACGGAGATGGACTCGATGTTCTCGGGGTCGATATCCATGGCGTCGTTCCCATAGTCCACCCCCGACCACTGTCCGGCACCTGAGGCTCTGTTTGAAATGGGTGTTCCGTCGATAACCCACAGGGGCTGGTTGTCGCCGAAGGAGTTGATGCCCCTGATGAGCAACCGGGACGATGCCCCCACGGCACCGGAAGCGTTAGTGATCTGAACGCCGGCTACTTTCCCCTGCAGGGTGTTGACAATGTTCGCATCTTTCACCCTGGCCAGTTCTTCGCCTGACACGTCCGTTACAGAATAACCCAGGGCTTTTTTCTCCCTGGTAATACCAAGTGCGGTCACCACCACCTCGTCGATACCCAGAACGTCGGGTTCCATCACCACGTTGATGGTGGTTCGTCCCTCAATTTTTTCTTCCACCGTCTTCATACCGACGAAATGGAAAACGAGGGTTTCTGTTCCTTCTGGTACGGATAAAGAGTAATTCCCGTCTATATCAGTTGTGGTACCGATGGTGGTACCTTTGACTACAACTTGTACGCCGGGAATTGGACCCTCCCCTTCTACCGAAGAGGTCACCGTACCACTAATGACCACTGCCTGAGCAAACAGGACTGAAAGTCCGCTAAGCACAAACAATGAGAAAACCAGTGTAAGTTTTTTCATAATACAGGTTAGATTTAGTGGTTAATAGGTGGACATAAATATAAAGCATAATATTTTAAATACAAAAGCTGTATAACATCTTCTGTCCAATTCTTTTACTATCCTGCCGCCTTTCCCCTGCATGACAGAAGCCTTTTCCGGGTCAGGAAGAGTGTATGTAATTTGCTTTTCCATTGATCATTTACTACAGGTAACCGGGTGTAATCCATGATTGATATTGTCTGTTTTCCGGACATTTTCGGAAAGTAAAAATAATTATGGGGAAATACCCATTATAATTCTATGTATAATCGGGTAATTACAGGTATGCGGCAACAGATACAGCTTTAATACAATATTTACCAACACTTTACTAAGCTGGTAATTTCACTAGCAAGATGAAATACTCTGTATATCCATCCTGCCGGCCATAAAGAATGCTATGAATCACAAATGGAAATATCCTTCCTTCTCTGCGTCAGTGGAGAAAACAACAATGTTGGAGGTTCATATTGATTGATATGAAACGGAAAGAATCCACAGAGTGGACACAGACTTTCCGGTTTTCAAAAAAGAAGGTTGATGATTTTTATTCCACCCGGAGGATCAGGCCCTTCAGGTATTCTCCCTCTGGATGGTACAGGCTGACCGGATGGTCGGGTGGCTGGGCCGTTTGATACAGTATCCGTACATGCCGGCCGGCAGTGGCAGCCGCCACAAATACGCTTCTCCGGAACTGTTCGCGGCTCACTACCTGGGAACAGCTGAAAGTAAACAACATACCCCCGCTTTCCATTTTTTCCAGAGCAGCCTGGTTCAGCCGGCGGTAGCCTTGCAGCGCATTCTGCCGTGCTTCCCCGTGTTTTGCATAAGCCGGGGGGTCAAGAACGATCACATCGTACCGGTCCCATATGTTTTTCAGATATTCCATGGCATCGGCCACAAACGCCGTATGCCGGCCAGGAAACCCGGAATTAACCCGGAGGTTTTCCTCCGCCTGGTCGATAGCCGTCCGGGAACTGTCCACCGTATGGACAACCCGGGCGCCTCCCTGCAGGGCATAGACTGAGAAGCCGCCCGAGTGCCCGAACATATTCAACACCTTTTTCCCGGCAACAAATTTTCCCAGAAGTTTCCGGTTCTCCCGCTGATCGATATAGAAACCTGTTTTTTGCCCCTGTTCCCAGTCGGCAAAAAATGACAGCCCGGATTCCAGAAACGGCCCTTCTTCCTTTTCCCCGTACAGATAGCCGTCACGATGATCCTCCCGCATCCTGCCGGGAAGTGTCTGACGGCTTTTATTGTAAACCGCTTTCAGGTTCTCTCCCATGATCTCCCTCAGTGCGCGCACTATTTCACCAGCCGAGCGCATCATTCCCGCTGTATGAGCCTGCATAACAGCCGTTCTGCCATATATGTCCACAATAAGACCGGGCAAACCATCCCCTTCTCCGTGAACCAGCCTGTACATGCTGGTATGGTTGCTTCCTGCCAGGCCGAGTTCTCGGCGGAGGGCAAGAGCATTCTCCAGCTTTTTTCTCCAGAAATTCCCGCCGATAGGTTCTCTCCCGAAGGATAACACTCTGACGGCAATGCTCCCGGGCTGGTAATGTCCCGTCGCCAGGAAACGGTTCTTATGGTCAATCACTTCCACCACGTCGCCTTCGGCAACATCTCCTTCGATGGTCTGTATGGCACCGGAAAAAACCCAGGGATGCCGGCGCATCAGGGAGGCTTCTTTCCCTTTTTTCAGAATTACCCCTGGTCGTTTCATTCTTCTTCCGATTGACCGGTTAAACGGCGGTACATAGCCAGGCACACCCAGGCATCGGTGGCGGCATACCGTAGCTGGGCCGGGGTCAGTTCATCGCCTTCCCAGTTTGAAAGCTGCTGTGCCTTGGACACTCTGATACCCAGAATGATAGCGGCCAGTTTTCTCAAACCGCGGTCTTCAATCCCATATTGTCCCGCCATGTGCTGCAGATCGTGAAAAGCTCCGGGCTCAAAAGCCTGCAAACCGTTCAACTTGCCCAGATCATCATGAATAGCCACTCCTACTTTCAGAATCGAGGAACGGGCCAGGATCTTTTTCAGGGAAGGAGGCAAACCGAGCCTGTTCAGCCGAAACAGGAATGCATCATGGTCGGTAGCCAGCTGGAGCAGGCTTACGGCATAATGTTGCCCTTTCCGGAAACTGGGCCTGGATTCGGTATCGAAACCCAGTATCTTCTGGCGTGACAGGAATTCTACAGCTTCTTTCAGGGAAGAGTGACGGTCGATCAAATGTATGTTGCCCTGAAAAAAGCCCTGAGGCAATGCTTCTATTTCCTGCCTGCTGATCTTATTTTTAAAGGTCATAACTTCCGCTGGGGTGTATTCCTTCCGCCGGAAGGATTTCAAAATAATTCATCATTCTGCTCCTTTCCGTATTCGCGCATTCTGCGGGAAATGATCCAGTTGTCCGTATCCGGCAGATCATTCCCCGGTGCATCCTCCCCGCCGGCATATTCATCCAGGTTTTCACTTCCAAATTCCAGGTTGTGCAGGGCCCTGAGAACATTCACCGCTTTCTGTCCCCAGTAATCGATGAAATGCTCCTGGCATTCGGCCAGGGCATCGTTCATAATATCGGGGGTTCCTATATGATACAGGGAAACAAAATCTTTGATATCCTGGTAAATATCGGCCATATCTTCAGCTATACTGCACACCACCGGGGTTTCGCTCTCCCTCATTCGCTCATCGAAAACTTCCAGGTATTCATTGAAGCGCCCCAGCAGGTGCATGACCGAATCACGGATGGAATTCCACTCCACCTCCGTAACAAACTTTTCCAGTGGCTCGTCAAGTACCGCTTCAAAAGGCGGGATCAGGGAGAAATCGTGATAGAGCCTGAGGAGGGAAAGCCGGACAGACCGCACCCACTCCCCTCTTGAAGAAGAACTGCCGGTATTCTCGAGCAGGGAGCAAAAATCGCCTGCACTCCTGACAAAAGCAATCACTCCCCCAGAAAAAACAGGATGTGTTTCAGGATGAACCATACATCAACATTTGATTGCAAAGATAGGGGCTTTTCGGCAAAACGGAAATTCAGCCCCGCCAGATGAGTCGTTGATGCCCGTCATATGCCAGGAGTTCCTGGTCGAGAAGCCAACGGACCACACGGAGGATCTTCTCTTCGTCCTCTTTTATTTTTTCTACCAGTTCCCCGGGACTCAGCGGATCCTCCGAAAGGGCTTCCCGGATGGTTTCACGAAGGGCTTCCCGTTCTTCTCTGTTAGGCGCAGGATCGTCCTTTTCCATGCATATATCACAATGACCGCAGGGCCTGGTTAATTTTTCCCCGAAGTATTCCAGCAGGAAGCGGCTGCGGCAGGTACCGGTCTGTTCCACGTAGGCAATCATGTGCTGCAGCCGTTCAATGTATCTTTCTTTTCTGAAATTCAGCTTTTCGGGTGAAATATACAGCGACCTGGTCTCGAGCCTTTCTTCCGTAAAGATCAGCAGGGGAGAACGGCGTTTGGGAATATACTGAATGATCCCCAGTTCCCTGAGGCGTATGAGATAACGGGTAACGGTATCGGCAGGAAGATTGCTTTTGCGTGCCAGGAAATCTTCGTGAATGGCAACATATTCCGAAAAAACACCCGCGTAACTGCGCAGCAGGAGCTTGATAAACCCGTCGAAGCGGGCGTTGGCCACCTGGAACCGGTACAGGTCGTCGCGGCTCACAAGAAAATGGATGCGGGAAGGATTGCTGATCTCTTCGGTGAGCTCAATATAGCCTTCCCTCTCGAGCACTTTCAGAGCGTTGAATGTGAGGTTAAGGTTCAGTTTGAAACGTTCACAAAATTCGGAGATAAAAAAGTCAAACGACATGCCTTTGGCCCCTCCTATGGGAATTTGCAGATAATTGCCCAGCAGCTCGTATATTCGTTTGATCTCGGCAATGGGCGGGAAATTCAGTTCCACCCGTTTTTCCAGTCCTTTGATATCCTGCGGATGATACAGCAGAACGGCATAGGCCCGCCGGCCGTCCCTGCCTGCCCTGCCTGCTTCCTGAAAATAGGATTCGATGGATTCCGGCACATCGTAATGTACCACCACCCTCACATCCTCCTTATCAATACCCATACCGAAAGCATTGGTGGCCACCATAAAGTCGGTTTTCCCTTCCATCCACTCCTTCTGCCGCACATGCCGTGTTTCGGGTCGGAGCCCGGCATGATAATAATCTGCACTCACTTTCTGCTGTTTCAGCCAGTCGGCCACATCCCTGGCTTTCCGGCGGCTTCTGACATATACAATTCCCGAGCCACTGGTTTTTCTGATGATCTTCAGCAGATAGCTGAGTTTGTCACCCGACTGTCTCACCAGATAAATCAGGTTTTCCCTTTCAAAGCTAACGCGCAGCACATTTTTTTCCCGGAAAAGCAGCTTCTCCTGAATATCTTCCGCCACCTCCTGCGTGGCGGTAGCGGTAAGAGCCAGAACAGGCACCCCCGGCAGGTATTTCCTCAATTCGGCCACCTTCAGGTAGGAAGGACGAAAATCATAGCCCCACTGGGAAATACAGTGAGCTTCGTCTACTGCCAGAAGGTTCACCTTCAGTTTTTCGACCCTGGAAAGGAATATATCCGTCCCCAGCCGTTCGGGCGAGACATACAATAATTTATAATCCCCGTATATGCAGTTATCCAGTCCCTTGATAATTTCTTCGCGGGTAAGGCCGGAATGAATAGCCATCGCTTTGATACCCAGATTCTTCAGCCTGGCAACCTGATCGATCATCAGAGCGATCAGGGGGGTCACCACCAGACACAGGCCATCACGTGCCAGAGCCGGCACCTGGTAGGTGAGCGATTTGCCGCCCCCTGTAGGCATCAGCCCCAGGGTATCGTGACCGTTCACCACCGATTTGATGATTTCATCCTGCAGTGGCCGGAAGGATAAATAACCCCAGTATTTGGTCAGTATTTGCTGATACAGATTCAATCCGGATGATTTTTTGTATAATACACTGCCTTTATGTTCAATGGCCCCGCAGCTCCCGCTAAAAAATTCCGCTGCCTTCGCCCCGGTCCGTTTATTTTTTGTAATTTGGCGCCAGCATTTTCGAGGAAATAAATTTACAAAAATATAGATAATGTCGTCAACCAACGGTCAAATCGTTTCTGAAGGACTCACATTCGACGATGTTCTTCTTGTACCGGCCTATTCCGCCGTACTTCCCAGGGAAGTCAGCCTGGCCACCCGGTTTTCCAGGAATATACCGCTGAATGCCCCGGTAGTATCGGCAGCTATGGACACGGTAACCGAGGCCGAAATGGCCATTGCCATTGCCCGCGAAGGGGGTATCGGTGTGATCCATAAGAATATGAGCATTGAAGAGCAGGCACGCCAGGTCAAAAAAGTAAAACGGGCAGAGAATGTGATGATCACCGATCCCATCACCATCAACCGGGATGCGACGGTAGGCGATGCAATGACCCTGATGAACGAATTCGGGATAGGAGGCATTCCCGTGGTGGAAAAAGGAGGGCATCTGGTGGGGATTGTCACCAACCGCGACCTGCGGTTTGAGAAAAACCTCGCCCGCCCGGTAAGCGAGGTCATGACCCACGAAAAACTGATCACCACCACCCACCCCACCGATCTGAGCAAGGCAGCCGATATTCTTCAGAAATACAAAATCGAAAAGCTGCCCATTGTGGACGAGCAGTACCACCTGATCGGGCTGGTCACTTACAAAGACATTACCAAGACAAAGGACCGGCCCAATGCAGCCAAGGATGAAAAGGGGCGCCTTCGTGTGGCGGCTGCTGTGGGGGTGGCACGCGACACCATGCTGCGGGTGGAAGCCCTGGCGGATGCCCAGGTAGATGCCATTGCCGTGGATACGGCTCATGCGCATACTAAAACGGTCATCGGACTGATCAAAAAGATCAAAAAGGCCTTCCCTCACACCGACCTGGTGGCCGGGAACATCGGCACGGCAGAGGCAGCACTGACGCTGGCAGATGCGGGAGCCGATGCGGTAAAAGTGGGAATCGGGCCGGGATCGATATGTACCACCCGGGTGGTAGCCGGAGTGGGAGTTCCCCAGCTTACGGCCATATTTAATGCTGCCGGTGTTCTGAAAAAAAGAAACATCCCGCTGATAGCCGACGGCGGGATCAGATATTCGGGCGATATCGTGAAAGCCCTGGCGGCAGGCGCCCAGACGGTCATGATCGGTTCCCTTTTTGCCGGTGTGGAAGAAAGTCCGGGTGAAACTATTATCTATGAAGGAAGAAAATTCAAGTCATACCGCGGTATGGGATCCATTGAGGCCATGCAAAGGGGATCGAAAGACCGGTATTACCAGGACATGGAAGACGATATAGCCAAATTTGTGCCGGAAGGCATAGTGGCCCGTGTTCCCTACAAGGGGACTCTTTCCGAGGTGATCTACCAAATGATGGGCGGATTGCGGGCCGGCATGGGATATTGCGGCACGAAAAACCTGGAAGAGCTGACCGGGGCACGTTTTGTCAGGATTACCAATGCAGGTGTCATTGAAAGTCATCCCCATGACGTGACCATTACCCGTGAAGCACCCAATTACAGCCGCTGAACAGGTTAAAATATCCCGGAAGTTTTTCCGTTCAACCATAACCCGGAACAGTTTCTTTTGCTGAACCAAACCGGATTCGTCATGAACAAAAAAACATATATTTTCTGCCTGTTGATCCTGGCATACCTGATCCCGGCAGCCCATTCCCCCGCCCAGGATACAGACGAAATACTGCTCACCGTAAATAACCGCCCGGTCACCCTGGAGGAATTCGAACGCATTTACCGTAAAAACAATCCGGAGGCGCCTGCCGACCGCGAAAGCATAGAAAATTACCTGGAACTGTTTATCCGTTTCAAGCTGAAGGTAACGGAAGCCATGGAGCAGGGTTTGGATACCACCCGGTCGTTCAGGAGGGAACTGAATACCTACCGGAGCCAGCTGGCAAAACCCTATCTCACGGATACGGAATACAACCGGCATTTGATGAAGGAAGCCCGGGAAAGGATGCAAACCGATATCCGGGCAAGCCATATCCTGATCAGCCTGGATGAGTGGGCCGCTCCGGAAGATACCCTGGCTGCATGGAAAAAAGCCATCAATATCAGAAAGAGGATCCTGGCCGGCGAACCCTTTGAACAGGTAGCCCGGGGAACCTCCGACGACCCTTCGGTAAGGTATAACGGAGGCGATCTGGGGTATTTTACGGTTTTTTCGATGATTTACCCCTTTGAAACGGCAGCCTATCAAATGGAGGTGGGGGAAGTGAGCATGCCCGTACGCACAAGGTACGGATACCATATTATTAAGGTAACTGACAAACGTCCGGCTGCCGGACAGATCAAGGTTGCCCACATTATGGTAGCCGCTCCGGAAAAAGCTGCGGAAGAAATACAGCAGCAGGCAAAGGAAAAGGTGTATTTGATCATGGAAAAACTCCGGCAGGGAGAATCGTTCGACAACCTGGCCGTGGAATATTCCGACGATCAGTCTTCGGCCGCACGGGGAGGAGAACTCCCCTGGTTTGGAGTAGGCCGTATGACCCGCCCTTTTGAAGAAGCCGCCTTTGCCCTGGAGAAAAACGGGGATATTTCAGAGCCGGTACGCACCGAATACGGATGGCACATCATTAAAAGGCTCGACCACCGGCCGGTGGGAAATTACGAATCGATGCAGAAGGAACTGGAAGAAAGGGTAGCCCGGGGAGACCGCCTGAAGAAAAGCCAGGCCGTTTTTGTGGAAATGCTGAAGGAAGAATACGGTTTTACCGAATTCATTGAGCATCTGGAACCTCTGATGAAAATAGCCGGTGACGGTTTTTTTAGTAACAGCGGCAACCAGGCAGAAGCCCCTGGAATGCAGGCCATTCTGTTCCGTTTTAACGGGAAATCATACACCGTGGCAGATTTTGCCGGACACCTGCAAGACCTTGCTTTCCATCCTGAGCAAATGGATGCCAGGTCATTCATCAGAAAATCGTACCATCAGTATGTATCCGAAAAGATTCTGGAGTATGAAAACAGCCGGCTGGAAGAAAAGTATCCGGAATTCAGGTACCTGATGCAGGAATACCACGACGGGATCCTGCTTTTTGAAATAACCGACCGGGAAGTATGGTCCAGAGCGGTACGCGACTCCGCCGGGCTGGCCGAATACTTCCGGCAGCACCGCAGCGATTACATGTGGCCTGAGAGACTGGATGCCAGTGTATTCAGGGCAGACCCCCCGGTAAACCGGTCCAGGATTGAAAAATTCCTTACCCGCCGGGGAGTCACCCTTGACTATCTTAACCGAAAACTCAGGCTTAATCCCGCCGACAGCCTTCTTATGGTGGAGCATGTGGTCTGCCTGCCGGAAAACACTCCCTGGCAGGGACCGGTGCAAACCGAACCAGGCGTGTACCAGGCCCGAATGAACGGGGAACAGGTCTGGGTAAGGATCAACCGCATCCTTCCCCCTGAGCCCAAAAAACTGGATGATGTAAAAGGCCCGGTAACGGCCGATTACCAGGAATACCTGGAAGAACAATGGATAAAAGAACTGAAGAAAAAATACGAGGTTACCGTCAACCGGGATCTTCTGGAAAAAAGGTTCAAATAATTATGAAAAAAGCCATCATCGCCTTTTTGTCTGTCATTCTGCCTGCCGTATCGTGCGTCAATTACGAGCATACCAACGGGGAACAACCCGTGGCAAGGGTCCATAACACATACCTTTACCCTTCCGATCTTACCGGTATCCTGCCTCAGAAATATACCCGGACCGACAGCATACGCATCGTGGAAGGCTACATACGGAAATGGGTCAAAACCCAGCTCATGCTCAACAAGGCGGAAATAAACCTCACCCAGACCGACCTGGAGGAGATCCGGCGGCAGCTGGAACATACCCGGGCTTCCCTTACCATATACAAATACGAGCAGGAAATGATGCGGCAGAAAATGGACACCACCGTTACTGCCGAAGAAATCCGGCAATATTATGATGACCATTCGGAAAATTTTATCCTCGACCAGAATATTGTGAAAGTCACCTATATCAAAATTCCCGACGGGGCACCCAACCTGGAAAGGGTAAGAACCTGGTACCGATCGGAGGACAAGGAAGACCAGAATGCCCTTGAAAGCTATTGTTATCAGTATGCCAGCAAGTTTGATCATTTCGATGACGACTGGATTGCTTTCAGGGGAATACTGAATCAGCTTCCGGGAGAGATCAGCAACGAAGAATTATTCCTTCGATATAACACATCCATTGAAATGCGTGATTCATCATATCATTATTTTGTTGCCATCAGGGATTACCAGCTGGCAGGTTCGGAAGCCCCTGTGGAATTTGTTGACAAACGCATCAGGAACATCATTCTGAACAAAAGAAAAGTAACATTCATCAGGGAACTGGAAAACTCAGTGTATAACGAAGGACTGACAAGAAACGAATTTGAGATTTTTACACCATGAACATGAAAACCGTTTTGCGCGCATTATTTCTAAAATCGTTAATGTTGTTGATCTTTCCTGCCGGAATATTCGCCCAGGAAATCATGGTCGATCAAATCGTGGGAATAGTAGGCGACAATATTATCCTGCAATCGGATATCGAGAACCAGTATTATCAAATGCAGGCCCAGGGATATACCGGAAATGCCCGGCAAATGAAATGTGAGATTTTCGAAGACCTTCTGGTGCAGAGGCTTTTCCTGAACCAGGCCATGGTTGACAGTATCGAGGTCACCCCGGCCGAGGTGGAAAATGAACTGAACCGGCGTCTTCAGATATTTATCAACCAGATCGGCTCCCAGGAACGACTGGAGGAATATTACAATAAATCCCTTCTGGAGATCAAGGAAACCTTCAGGGAAGTGATCCGCGATCAGCTGCTGACACAGAGAATGCAGGCGGAACTTTCAAACGATATCAGCGTGGTCCCTTCGGAAGTGAGGGATTACTATAAACGGTTGCCGGCCGACAGCATACCGGAAATTCCTGAACAATATGAAATAAGACAGATTGTAAAGAACCCCAGGATCAGTGAGGAAGCCATTTTTGAAGTAAAAGAAAGGCTGCTGGAACTGAGGGAACGGATCGTCCAGGGCGAAAACTTTTCCACCCTGGCCATCCTGTATTCGGAAGATCCGGGTACCGCCATGAAAGGCGGGGAACTGGGATTCACCAGCCGGGGATCACTGGTCAAGGAATTTGCCGATGTGGCTTTCAGTTTGAAACAAAACCAGGTATCACAAATTGTGGAAACCGAGTTCGGGTACCATATCATCCAGCTCATCGAACGGAGGGGAGAACAAGTAAATGTAAGACATATATTAATGAAACCCAGAGCCTCTGAAGAAGCAAGCCAGAAAGCCATTGCCGTTCTCGACAGCCTGGCATCGAGGATCCGGATGGATTCCATCCCGTTTGAAACAGCAGCCCGCTTTCTCTCCGATGATGAAGACACCCGCCTGAGCGGAGGCATTATGGTAAACCAGTCAACCGGAACCACCCGTTTTACCCTGGAAGAATTCGATCGTCCCACCCGGCAGATCATACAAAACCTGAAGCCGGGAGAAGTATCCGATCCATTTGAAGCCACCGATGAAACCGGAAGGAAAATATACAAGATCATCCAGATAACCCGAATTATCCCTGCCCACCGGGCCAACCTGGACCTGGATTATTCCCTCATCCAGAATATGGCGCTGTCAGAAAAGAAAAGCCGTCTTCTGAACCAGTGGGTCAGGGATAGGATTGCCGAAACCTATATCAGGATTGATCCGTCTTTCCGCGACTGTGATTTCACCATCAAAGGATGGATCAGCGAAAGCCAGTGATTATACCTGACCCCGAACCGGACCGGCTTCTCTGCAGAGCCGGACTATTCAGCCGCTGCCTGAAGCTTTTCATCAGGACACTCCCGGCATGGCTGTTGCTGACCGTTGGCACCCTGCAGGCTCAGGAAAAAACACGCATCGATATCCTGTACTCGGAAACCCTTCAGTTCGACCGGCGTATGGGAGAAAATTTCAAGCGGCTGGTGGGCAATGTGAGGCTCCGGCACGAAGAGGTGATCATGTTCTGCGATTCGGCCCACCTGTATGACCGGGACAACGAGGTACGTGCCTTCGGAAATATTCGTGTCAACCAGGGCGATACCCTGCAACTGTACGGCGACCAGTTGACCTACAGAGGAGATACCAGGGTGGCGAAGGTAAGGAATAATGTGGTGCTGCGCGACAGGGAGTCGGAACTGAAAACCGACCATCTGGATTTCAACATGAACACCAATATAGGATACTATTTTAACGGGGGTCGCATGGAGAACAAGGAAAACGTGCTTACCAGCAAACGGGGTTATTATTATGCCAACGATGAGATATTCTATTACAGTGACAGTGTGGTTATGGTCAATCCCGATTACACCATCCACTGCGACACCCTGAAGTACGATAGCCGTTATGCCACGGCATATTTTATGAGTCCCACCATCATTCGCGGGGAAGATCTTGATATTTACTGTGAAAACGGTTGGTACAACCTGGACCTGGAGCTCTCGCAATTCAATCAGAATGCCTTTATCAGTACCAGCGAGCAAATCATCCGGGGAGACAGTCTGTTCTACGACCGCGGAAACGGATTCGGGAAAGCCATAGGAAATATTGAGATCAACGACACGACAGAAAATATCATCCTCAGGGGACACTATGCGGAATACTTCGAAGAACCGGAAAGCTCCCTGGTCACTGATTCCGCCCTGTTTATCCAGTTCTCGGAAACCGATACCCTGTACCTGCATGCCGATACCCTGACCTCGGCAACCGATAGTCTGCAAAACCGCCTGCTCAGGGCTTTTCATAATGTACGAATGTACAGATCTGATTTTCAGGCTGTTTGCGATTCCCTGGCCTACTCCTTTTCCGACTCGGTGATCAGGATGTATCGCAAACCCATCATCTGGTCGGACGAAAATCAACTTACTGCTGAATACATCCAGATCATGACCCGTGACCGGAAACTCGACCGCATGGAACTGAACCGGTCTTCCTTCATCATTTCGCAGGAAGATTCCGTCCGGTTCAACCAGATCAAGGGTAAAGATATGACTGGGTTTTTCAGGGAAGGGCAGCTGTATCTGATCAGAGTAACCGGTAACGGCGAATCAATATATTATGCCAGGGATGAAGCCGGCATTATCGGTGTGAATAAGGCGGTTTGCAGTAATATAGAAATCCGGGTGGAAAAAGGGAAAGTGCGGAAAATACGCTTTCTTAACTCACCCGAGGGTACATTTACCCCACCCTTCCAGGTCAGGCCGGAAGAAATGATATTAAAAGGATTCCAGTGGGCCGAAAAACTCCGGCCTGTTGATAAAAACGACCTTTTCAGGAGAAACAGGTAAAAAAACGGGGGCTACATGCCCCCGTTCACCTAACGGAATTAATATTCGTCTTCGTTAAAAAAGAAATCATCCTTGCTGGGATAATCGGGCCAGATATCCTCAATACTTTCGTAGATATCTCCCTCATCCTCTATTTCCTGAAGATTCTCAATCACCTCCAGGGGAGCTCCCGACCGGATGGCATAATCAATCAACTCGTCTTTCGTGGCCGGCCAGGGAGCATCTTCCAGCTTTGATGCCAGTTCTAAGGTCCAATACATATAGCAGGATCAATTTGTTTTACATAGTTCTTAACCGGTCGCGTTAAAAGCCTGCAAATATATAAATAAAAAATTCTTAATTACAAGCCCGGAGACCATGGAATTTCATCCGCGCCCATTTCGGAAGATAATTTCCTGGATAACACGAATAAATAATCGGATAACCGGTTCAGATAGGACATCACCCGGTCAAGGTCTTTGATACCGGCGCCCAGCCGGCCGGCATTTCTTTCGGCCCTCCGGCACACATTCCTGGTAATGTGGGTATACGACACCACCGGATGCCCGCCGGGAAGAATGAAAGAAGAAAGGGAAGGAAGGGTTTCTTCCATGGCATCGATCCGTTCTTCCAGAAAAGCAATATCACCCGCTTCAATCCGTGGGAGTGGCCGCCCGCAATCATCACAGTCAGCAGCCAGGAAGGAAGCACAGGTCATGAGCCGGTCCTGTATGCGCAGAAGATCCTTCCTGTGGTCTTCACGGATATCCTGATCCCTGATCAGTCCCAGCCACGATATCAGTTCATCGATGGTTCCGTATGCTTCAATCCGTTCATGATGTTTGGGCACACGTTTTCCGCCGATGAGAGAAGTCATCCCCTTATCGCCGGTTCTGGTATAAATTTTCATTTCCTGAGATTTTATGCCTTCCCCTTTTTCATACGCGCATTGGGCTGGTCCGATTCGATGTAACCGTCCATCAGCCGGATGATGCGGTCGGCGTGCCGGGCGATATCTTCTTCGTGGGTTACCACGATCACCGTGTTCCCCAGGGCATGGATTTCGTCAAAGAGATTCATGATGTCTACCGAGGTCTTTGAATCCAGGTTTCCGGTGGGCTCATCGGCCAGAATAATAGACGGATGATTCACCAGGGCCCTGGCCACGGCAACCCGCTGGCGCTGACCCCCCGATAATTCGGTGGGCCGGTGGCTGACCCGGTCGCTAAGACCCACACTCTCCATCACCTCAAGAGCTCTCTTCTCCCGCTCGGAACGCGATATCCCGGCATAAATCAGCGGAAGCGTGACATTTTCCAATGCAGTATAACGCGGAAGGAGATTAAATGTTTGAAATACGAAACCTATTTCCCGGTTTCTGATCTCGGCCAGCCGGTTATCGTCCATCTGGCTCACGTCTTTCCCGTTCAGAAAATAGGAACCCGAGGTAGGGGTATCGAGGCATCCCAGAATATTCATCAGGGTAGATTTTCCGCTTCCGGAAGGGCCCATGATGGCCACATATTCGTTCTTTTTGATTTCCAGAGTGATCGATTGCAGCGCCTTCACCACGATGGTCCCGATATGATAGTCTTTTACCAGATCAATCAGATGGATCAGTTTTTCCATTTTTCTGTGTATTTTGAGTTTACGAAAATAATCGAAACATATGTAATAAAAAAACAGAAAGCACAGGATCAGAACCTGATCCTGACATGCTCTCCCGGCAATCCCTTCCGCAGGAACACCACCCCTGCCCTGAACAGGTCAAGGCTCAGGGTAACTCTCGGATCGGCAATGATTTTTTTCCACGCCCGGGTCATAGCCCTGCTCCAGTAAATATCATCAAAAACAAGAACGCTTTCCTCTCCGCTCCGGCCTGTTATGGCATCAAAATATTTCAGAGTGGCTTCCTCCCGGTGGTTTCCGTCGATAAAAGCGAAATCTACCGTACCCATTTTTTCGAGCAATCCCGGCAGCTTTTCGTCAAAATCCCCCGTCATCACCTGTACAAATCCGTAACCCGCCCGCTCCAGGTTCCTTTTCGCCAGTTCTGCCAGCTCCTCACGCCCTTCCACGGTATAAAAAGGGATCTCTCCCGAAGCCGCCGCCAGGTAAAGGGTGCTGATCCCCCCCCCGGTCCCCAGTTCAAGCAGGGAACGCGGACCGAAATACTTCACCAGCCTGAACAACAATCTCCCCGTTTTCCGGTCCACCCCCATCCTCCTGAGCATTTTCCCGGTTCTGATCGTCAGGTGTTTCCCATAAGAAGAACCCGCTCCGCGATCATCCGTAATCATAAGACCCGTTTCCCCCCCGGTTTTATTCCACAACGACTCAATTTTTTTGTATTCGGGGTACTTTTTTTTGTCGTTCAGCACCCGGGTGATCAGATCAAACAGAAAAGGGGAATGAATACCATGGCCGTACCGGTGCCTGCTGAAAAGCAAGTACTTCAGATAATTCCATCCATGCCAGACAGTTCGTTCAAACATACCGGTGCTTCCTGTTTTCCCTATTGGGGAAAGGGGTAAACCGCCAGCAAAATTACTTTTTTCCGTAAAGATATTTTTCGATATTTATTGCCGCAAACCCAATCGCATGCAAAACCTCTACCAGAGGGATATCAAATACCTTCCGGGAGTGGGCCCGAAACGGGCCGAATGGCTGGAAAAGGAGCTGAATATACGCACCTTTGCCGACCTCCTGTATTATTACCCCTACAAATATGCCGACAGGACCCGTTTCTACAAAATTTCGGAAATTCATCCCGACCTGCCCCATGTACAGATCAGAGGCCGGTTCACCCGGTTCGGGTTTGCCGGTGACCCCCGGCGCAAAAGATTCGTAGCCCGGTTTGCCGATGAAACAGGTAGCCTGGAGGTGGTATGGTTCCGGGGGCTCCGCTGGATACAGAATGCCTACCAAACCGACAGGGAATATGTACTGTTCGGCAAACCCACCGTGTTCAACCGCCAGATCAACCTGGTACATCCCGAGGTGGAAGAAGCCTCGGCATACGATAAAAGCCTGACCCGGGCCCTGCAGCCTTTTTACAGCACGACCGAAAAACTGAAAAACAACTTCATCAGTTCCAAAACCATACAGAAACTGATGAACAATCTGTTTGAACAGATAGGGCAGGATATACAGGAAACCCTTCCGTCCTACCTGCTGGAAGAAATGGGCCTGATTCCCCTGCGCGAAGCTCTGTTGAATATCCATTTCCCGGAGTCTCCCCGCCTGCTCAGCCGGGCCCGTTACCGGCTGAAATTCGAAGAACTTTTTCTCATCCAGCTCAGTCTGCTGCAGTCGCGGAAAATCAGGACACAGAACACCGAAGGGTTCGTGTTCTCCCGGGTGGGGGACTCCCTCAATGAATTCTACAAAAAACACCTTCCTTTTGAACTGACAAAAGCACAGAAGAGGGTGATCAGAGAGATCAGGAAGGATCTGGGTTCGGGCAGGCAGATGAACCGGTTGCTGCAGGGAGATGTGGGCAGCGGCAAAACCCTGGTGGCCCTGATGAACATGCTGATCGCCCGGGACAACGGTTTCCAGTCGTGCCTGATGGCCCCCACCGAGATCCTGGCCACTCAGCATTACCGTACCCTGAAGAGTTTCCTTGAAAACATGAATGTGCAGGTCGACCTGCTGACGGGATCGACCCGGAAAAAAGACCGGAAAACCATTCAGGAGGACCTGATTTCTGGAAAAACCGATATCCTGGTGGGCACCCATGCCCTGATCGAAGAAACCGTCCGGTTCAGCCGCCTGGGACTGGCCGTGATCGATGAACAGCACCGGTTCGGGGTTGCCCAACGCGCCAGCCTGTGGAAAAAGAACGAACGCCCGCCCCATGTGCTGGTCATGACAGCCACCCCCATCCCCCGCACCCTGGCCATGACCCTGTACGGCGACCTCGACATTTCGGTGATCGACGAGCTTCCGCCCGGAAGAAAACCGGTTAAAACGGTGCATTATTATGATTCCCAGCGGCTCAGAATGTTCGGATTCCTGAAAAAGCAAATTGCCGAAGGCCGCCAGGTATATGTGGTATATCCCCTGATCAAGGAATCGGAAAAAATGGACTACAAGGACCTGGAAGACGGTTACGAAAGCATATGCAGGGCCTTCCCCCCACCCGATTATGCGGTGAGCGTGGTGCACGGCAGAATGAAGCCGGCGGAAAAGGACAAAGCCATGAACCATTTTATTGCGGGAAGAACCCACATCATGGTTGCTACCACTGTGATCGAAGTGGGGGTGGATGTGCCCAATGCCAGTGTCATGGTGATTGAAAGCGCCGAACGGTTCGGGCTTTCCCAGCTCCACCAGCTCCGGGGCCGGGTGGGCCGGGGTGCCGACCAGTCATACTGCATTCTGATGACTTCATATGAATTGAGCCGGGAGGCACGGATGCGGATCGAGACCATGGTAAGAACCAACGACGGATTTGTCATTGCCGAAGCCGATCTGAAGCTCAGAGGCCCGGGAGACCTCGAAGGAACCCAGCAGAGCGGCATCCCCTTTACTCTGCGGATCGCCGACCTGGGCAAAGACGGGCAGCTTCTGCAGTACGCTCGCGATACGGCGGAGAAAATACTGGCCAAAGACCCGGAACTTAGCTCTCCGGAAAACAGGGTGCTGCTTGAAACCCTTCGCAGGAACCAGAAGGAATATATGAACTGGAGCATGATCAGCTGAAACACGACACATAAACGGAAGGGTGGCGGAACACCTTTTCAGCCAGAATATACCGGTTGTTTTCAGCTTATTTAAAATCATAATAAATTGGATTCCCTTATCCAAAACCTGACAAAAAGCAGGCAGAAAAATCTGCGCCTGCTATAAATTTGTGCTTTTTATGCAGGGATCAGAAGCATTTTTGAGATGGCCGAAATGATTGAACATTCTGGCATTGTCAGGGAAATAGGCCCGGAAGGCATGAAGATCAGAATCCTGTCCGAACCGGCCTGTTCCGCATGCCATGCCCGGGAGATTTGCGGAGCCGGAAGTTCCCGCGAAAAAGAGATCACCATCAGGCAATGGCAGGGAAATTTTCATCCGGGGGAACAGGTACGTGTGATGATCACCGAATCGCTCGGGCTGAAAGCCCTTTTTTACAGCTATATTTTACCCTTCCTGCTGGTGCTGCTCTGCCTGGTGGTCCTTACCGCCGGCAGCGCCCGTGAATGGCTGGCCGGCCTGTTGGCCCTGTCGGTGCTGGTGCCGTATTACCTGATCCTGTATCTGCTGAGAAAACGGATAGACAGGGTGTTCAACTTCTCAGTGTCCAGGTTTACCTAAACGAAATGACCACATGAACTCGATCATTTTCATTACCGTCATTACCCTGAGTGCCATCGGCACTGCAGCGGCCCTGATACTCTATTTCGTGGCCCGGAAGTTCAGGGTACACGAAGACCCCCGGATAGATGCAGTGGAAGAAGTCCTGCCGGCCGCCAACTGCGGAGGATGCGGATACCCGGGATGCCGGAATTTCGCCGAAGCCCTTGTTAAATCCGATTCATTCGAAGGGCTCTTCTGCCCGGTAGGGGGAAACGAAGTCATGGCAAAAGTGGCCGAAATACTGGGGCGTGAAGCCGTTACCAAGGCTCCCCTGGTAGCCGTGGTCCGCTGCAACGGGTCACCCGAGCACCGGCCGAAAACCAGTGTGTACGACGGTCCGATAACATGCGCCATTTCCCATGCCCTGTACATGGGCGAATCGGATTGTCCGTACGGATGCCTGGGATACGGCGATTGCGTGGAAGCCTGCACCTTCGATGCCATATACATGGACCCGAAAACCAACCTGCCGCTGGTTATCGACGATAAATGTACCGCCTGCGGAGCCTGTGTGGAAGCCTGTCCGCGCGATATCATCGAACTCAGGAAAAAGAACCCGAAAGACCGGAAAATATTCGTATGCTGCATCAATGAAGAGAAGGGAGCCGTTGCCCGGAAAAACTGCAAGGTGGCCTGCATCGGTTGCGGTGCCTGCGTAAAGGTTTGCCCCTTCGATGCCATCACCCTGGAAAATAACCTGGCCTACATTGATGCTGAAAAATGCCGGCTCTGCCGCAAGTGTGTCCCTGTTTGCCCCACCAATTCCATTCTGGAAATCAATTTCCCGGAAAAGAAAATGGTGGTGAAAGGACAGGAAAAACAGGAAAAAAAGGGGAAACAGGATGCAAAAGGAGGCATCGGGAAAGAAGAAAAAGTGGCGGCATCCGGGAGTGAGCAAAAGGAAAGCATAGAAGAAAGCAATAAGGATAAAGAATCGAATTCGTCAAATAAATAAAACAGACGCACCGTGTTAAAAACCTTTGTAAAAGGAGGGGTTCATCCGCCGGAAAACAAGCTGTCGGCTTCCCGGCCCATCGAAAGCCTGCCCCTGCCTCAAACGGTTTCCATTCCACTGTCACAGCATATCGGCGCCCCGCCCGTTCCGCTCGTTCAGAAGAACGACCGGGTAAAAACCGGCCAGTTGATCGCCCGGAGCGAAGGATTTGTTTCGGCCAATATTCATTCTTCCGTTACCGGAAAAGTAGTCAAGCTGGAAGATGTGATGGATGCCGGAGGATACCGCCGGCCCGCCGTCACCATTCAGGTGGAGGAAGACGAATGGATGCCGGAAATCATAACAACTCCCGGTCTGATAAAGGAATTTGACCTCAGCGTGGAGGAGATCATTGAAAAAGTGAAAGAAGCCGGGATCGTGGGGATGGGGGGAGCCACTTTCCCCTCTCATGTGAAGATGAGCGTTCCCCGGGGCAAGAAAGTGGAACTCCTGATCATTAACGGGGTGGAATGTGAACCCTGGCTAACCTCCGACCACCGGCTGATGCTGGAAAAAGGAGAAGAGCTGCTGGTGGGGATCCGCCTCATCATGAAAGCCCTGCAGGTGGAAAAAGCCCTGATCGGAATAGAAAACAATAAGCCCGATGCCATTGAACACCTTTCAGGACTGTGCCTGGGAGAAAAAGGCATATCCGTGGTCCCTCTGAAGGTAAAATATCCCCAGGGCGGTGAAAAACAGCTCATCAAGGCCCTCACCGGAAGGGAAGTGCCCTCGGGGGGGCTGCCCATCGATGTGGGAACCGTGGTACATAACGTGGGTACTGCCTTTGCCGTGTACGAAGCGCTGCAGAAAAACAAGCCCCTGATCGAAAGAGTAGTAACCGTCACGGGTCCTTCCGTAAAAAACCCGTCCAATTTCCTTGTCAGAACCGGTACCCCGGTAAACCACCTGATAGAAGCCGCCGGAGGACTGCCCGAGGATACGGGAAAGATCATCAGCGGCGGTCCCATGATGGGCAAAGCTCTTAACTCGCTCCGTGTGCCGGTCACCAAAGGAACCTCGGGCATTCTGATCCTTCCGGAAAGCATGTCGGTAAGGAAACCGGTGCTGCCCTGCATCCGTTGCAGCAGGTGTATCTTCGTGTGCCCCATGGGACTGGAGCCCTACCTCCTCATGACCCTTTCGGAAAAGGAAATGACCGAAAGAATGGAAAAAGAACATGTCATGGATTGCATAGAATGCGGTTCGTGCAGTTATATCTGCCCTTCGAACCGCCCCCTGCTTGATTATATCAGGCTGGGCAAAGCTCAGGTTAATCAATTGATAAGATCGAGAAAGAAATAATGGACAAACTGCTCAGAGTATCCTACTCCCCGCACATTCACGGGGAGAATTCCGTGCCCAGGCTCATGTGGGGAGTGATCATCTCCCTGGTGCCGGCTTTTGTGCTTTCAATCCTTTACTTCGGACTCGGGGCCATTCTGGTAACCGCCACCTCCGTTTTGTCATGTGTGCTCTTTGAATACCTTATTCAGCGGTTCATTATGAAGGTGCCTCCCACCGTGAACGACGGCTCGGCCGTGGTAACCGGTGTGCTGTTGGCTTTCTGCCTTCCCGCCACCATCCCCCTGTGGCTGGTGGCGCTGGGAGCTCTGATAGCTATCGGGGTGGGGAAAATGAGTTTCGGAGGACTGGGGAACAATCCCTTCAATCCCGCCCTGGTGGGCCGGGTTTTCCTGTTCATTTCCTTTCCCGTGCAGCTCACCAGTTGGCCGCTGCCCATGGGATTCAAAACGAAACTTGTTGATGCAGCCACAGGAGCTACCCCGCTGGGAATGATCAAGGAGGGTCTGCTGAACAACCAGCAGGTGCCCCCGCTGATGGAGGAGATCCCCTCGCATATGCAATTGTTCTACGGAAATATGAACGGATCAATGGGTGAAGTGGCCGCCATCGCCCTGTTACTGGGATTTATCTATATGGTGGTCAAAAAAATCATTCCCCCAGTTATTCCCCTTACCATCCTGGGAACGGTTTTCGTATTCACCGGTATCCTGTGGCTGGCCAACCCCGAATCGAATGCCGATCCGTTGTTCCACCTGCTGACCGGGGGGGTAATGCTGGGTGCCATTTACATGGCTACCGATTATGTGACCTCACCCATGACCAAAAAGGGAATGGTGGTGTTCGGGATAGGCATCGGGGTAATCACGGTGCTGATCCGCAGGTTCGGGTCGTACCCCGAAGGAGTGCAGTTCGCCATTCTGATTATGAACGCATTCGTTCCCCTGATCAATTCCTGGTTCAAACCCAAACGATTCGGAGAGGAGGTGCAACATGGCTAAGAAGGAATCCACCCTGCTGAATATGGTGCTCACCCTGCTGGTGGTGACGGCTGTGGCATCCACCGCCCTGGGATTCGTTTACGAGTTCACCAAAGGGCCCATTGCCGCCGCCCGGGAAGCCAAAAGAATTTCAGCCATTGAACAGGCATTACCAGAATTCGACAATAATCCCGGATCGGAAGTTAAGGCCATGGCTATGGACGGCGACAGTGTGTACCTGTATCCCGGACGGAAAGACGGCGAATGGGTGGGAACGGCCGTTCAGACATTCAGCAAACAGGGCTTCAGCGGATATATCTGGCTGATGGTAGGGTTTTTACCCGACGGCACCATCAATAACATTGTAGTACTGGAGCATAAAGAAACTCCCGGACTGGGAGATAAAATGGAACAGGAAAAATCGTTCGACAAGAAAACCGGAAAATCGTGGAGCTCACAGTTTTTCGGGAAACACCCCGATAATTTTCAGTTAAAGGTCACCAAAGACGGCGGGGATGTGGATGCCATCACGGCCTCCACCATATCATCCCGCGCTTTCTGTGACGCCGTTAACCGCGCCTACCAGGCCTTTAAGGAAGGAGGTAACCAATGAACCAGTGGAAAAATTTCAGTAAAGGGTTTATAAAAGAAAACGCCGTTTTCGTGCTTTTCCTCGGGCTGTGCCCCACCCTGGGGGTGACCAGCACCGCCATCAACGGGCTGGGAATGGGTCTGGCCACCACCTTTGTCCTGTTTATGTCGAATATTGTGGTATCGCTCATCAAATCGCTGATACCCGACAAGGTCAGGATCCCCACCTACATTGTGGTGATTGCCTCATTCGTAACAATCGTGGAGCTCACTATGCAGGCATACCTGCCCACCCTGTTCGAGCAGCTGGGCCTGTTCATTCCCCTTATCGTGGTCAACTGCGTCATTCTGGGCCGTGCCGAAGCTTTCGCCTCAAAGAACAACCTGCTTACCTCCGCATTGGACGGACTGGGCATGGGGCTGGGTTTCGCCTTTGCTCTGACCCTGCTGGGAGCGGTGCGCGAGATACTGGGTAGCGGGTCGCTGTTCGGGCTCAAATTCATTGCCGGCGACGGCATCCTGCTGTTCATCCTGCCTCCGGGCGCATTCATCGCCCTGGGATACCTTATCGTGATCATGAACAAGATCAAAGAAAAAACCACCTAATCCGATCCTGCCATGGAATATGTGATCATCATCATATCGGCCGTATTTGTCAACAACATCGTTCTGACCCGGTTCCTGGGTATCTGCCCCTTCATCGGGGTGTCGGGCAGGGTCAGCACCGCCCTGGGAATGAGCGGGGCCGTAGCTTTTGTCATGACCATTGCCACCCTGGTGACCTACCTGCTCCAGGTCTACATCCTGAACCCTTTCGGGATAGCCTTCATGCAAACCATTACCTTTATTCTGGTCATCGCCTCCCTGGTGCAGCTCGTGGAAATCATCCTGAAAAAAGTGAGTCCGCCCCTGTACCAGGCCCTGGGGATATTTCTTCCCCTGATCACCACCAACTGCGCCATTCTGGGGGTAGCTATTCTGGCCCAGCAAAATGAATATAACCTGCTGGAAAGCGTGGTGTTCGGCATAGCCAATGCCATCGGGTTCGGACTGGCCCTGATCCTGTTCTCAGGCATCAGGGAACATCTGAGCATGGTGAATGTACCGAAGGCGCTCCAGGGAGTACCAATCGCCTTTATTGTGGCCGGCCTTCTGGCCATGGCGTTCATGGGCTTTGCCGGAATCGTATGAACCAACAAAAGCAGGCCGGATTCCCCGGCCTGCTTCATGATCAATCTCCCAAACAGAATACCGCTTTATTCCACGCCCAGTTCGGCCAGGATTCTGTCAGCTCCGTACAGGTGGCGCAGAGCCGCCACAATACCCCCGGCATGCACCCCTACGGCACGGTTTACTTCTTCGTCATAAATAAAATTCCCCGGCAGCGACTCGATATTCCCGTCGAATACCAGCCCTACCAGTTCTTTGTTCCGGTTGATCATGGCACTGCCCGAGTTGCCCCCGATAATATCGACGGTAGATACGAAATTCAGGGGTTCCTTCAGCAATTGCACGGGGGGATCCTGCCACCTTTCGGGAAGAATCCAGGGATATTCCCCGTTGAAAGAATAAAACCGGTCGTACATTCCGAAAAAATGGGTTTTGTACGGAGCTTCCGTTCCATTGTAAGTATATCCGCTGACCCGGCCGTCGCTGATGCGCAGCGTCCCCGTGGCATCGGGAGGCAGCTTCAGCCCAAACACCCCGAACATCTCCCGGGCAATCTTATTTTCCAGGGCCCGGCGAATGTCCACATTGCCGTTCATGATGGCGCTTGACCGGACGTATTCGGGAACCAGGGTCATGGCCATAAGTATGACCGGATCATCTTTTTTCCTGATCTTTTCCGCATCCCATTTCAGGAACCGTTCCATTTTTTTCTCACGGGTGAAAAGAGTTTCTTTCAGGATCCTTTCGGCCGCCTGTTCCGGAGTGTCCCCATCGAGAATGGCTGCCACATAGTCATCGTCGTCATCGGCATACCGCTCCATGAAAACCAGCAGGTTGGTAAGGTTTGTTTTTTCTTCCCCGGAAGAAAGCGATTCCGCTATCCTCGGCAGCATTTCCCTGAAGTGCCTGAGTTCCGAAGTATCGGCCTCTTCATCCTCCAGCGCCTCGAGATAGGCATCCAGGGCATAGGCCATTAAAACCGTGCCGCTGTTCCCCGACTGCGGGCCGAGCAGCAGCACTTCCATCATTTCGGGGGAGATCTTCCGGTATTCCCGGGCCAGTTGCTCCCAGTAATCTTCACCTCCGGCATCTGTTACCTTCCGGCGGATGTAGTTTTCCATCTGCCGTTTCCTGTCCATCAGCTCTTCATTGTACAATCCGTCGATAATCCCCTGGATGGCCTTGATGGAGTTTGATATCATGAACATTTGCTCCTGCAGGGCGCGGTCGCCCGATTCTTCAAATTGCTTCTCCAGTTCCCTGTAATTGGTTTTCATCCACTCGAGCTGGATCCGATACCGGTAATCGCGGTCATATTCATACTGGGCTATGGTACGGTATCTTTCGGTGCTCCCCGGGTTCCCCACCACAAAAATGGGCTCGCCGTCCTGAACGCCGTCGGGGTTAAAGGCATAATAAAAACCCGACGAGTTCACCGGTTTACCGTCTTCATATGCCCTCCACAAAGTGAAATCCAGGTTGTAGCGCGGATAGGTAAAATTGTCGGGGTCGCCGCCGAAATAGGCCGCCTGCAGCTCCGGGATCATGACCAGCCGGATGTCGTCGTACCTTTTGTACCCATAAAGCGATATTTTCACTCCGCTGTAGTACAGAACGGGTTCAATTTCCAGGTTTTCCCAGTCTTCCTGTTCCGACACTTCTTCCATAACGGCATAGATGGCCGAATCACGCAGGGAAATCATTTCCTCGTCGGTTTCCGCACCACTGGTAGCCTGCATCACCCGGTCACTCACATCCATGATCTTTACCAGCTGCCTTACCCATAATCCCGGCGTACGGCGCTCGGCGGCCGTATCGGCGGCATAGAAGCCGTGGGCATCGAAATCTTCTCCTTCTTTCATAATCCGCTCCAGCACCATACGGGAACAGTGGTGGTTGGTCAGGATCAGCCCGTCGGGCGAAACAAAGGAAGCCGAACACCAGTTTGCAAATTGCAGGGCCGCCATACGTACATCATCCAGCCATTCCCCGCCGGCCTGGAACTGATAGGTTTCACTGAATTGTTCTGCCGGAACATATTCAAAAGGCCACATCTTGCCAAAATCCGATAACTGTGGATTGTATTGAGCCTGCATTGACGGTCTCATCCCAGTGAACACCAGGGTGATCAGTAAATAAGTCAAACGATTTTTCATGAGATTTGAATTGGAATACAACAGTTTAAAAAAAATAATGAGCGGCAAGGTAATGAATTTTTCATTTCCCGGAGGCAGGCTGCAATATGTTTAAAGCCATCACAGGCTTCAGCCTTTGATCACCGCCAGCGGCTGGAGCTCTGTTCTGATCTTCACCAGGTCTGACTGTTCTTCCATCACCTGCCGGATATCCTTGTATGCATGGGGAGCTTCATCCAGGTCCCTGCGCGACCGGATGGAATGAATAATATTCCGGCTGTCCATTTCTTTTTTTACCGTATCGAGGTCAAGCTTCCGCATGGCTTCTCTACGGCCCATTACCCGGCCGGCCCCGTGCGAACAGCTTTCGAAGCTGGAAGGATTCCCCAGCCCTTCCACAATATAGCTTACGCTTCCCTGCGAGCCGGGAACAATGCCGGTTTGTCCCCGGCGGGCCTGTGTGGCGCCTTTCCGGTGAACCCACACCCGTTCGCCGAAATGTTCCTCCAGAGAGGCAAAATTGTGAGCGATGTTGATGAGGGGATCATGCGAAAAGTCCCGGCCAAAGATATCCTTCATGATCCCCAGGATGGTTTCCACCATCAGGCGCCGGCTGGCAAAGGCAAAGGCAATGCAGTAGTTCATTTCCCTGATGTACTTCTGCCCTTCTTTATGGTCTTCCGGAAGGCAGGCAAGCTGCCAGCTTTTCGGAACGGGTGATTTCCATTTCTCATTCAGTGTAATGGCCAGCCGGTTGTAGTGGTCGGCCACCTGCTTGCCGATGTTCCGGCTGCCCGAATGGACCATAACCCAGATCCTGCCGTCACTTCCCTTCTGAAATTCAATGAAATGATTCCCTCCTCCCAGGGTACCCAGCTGGTACAGAGCGTTGCGATACTCCCTGGCCACCACCGGCATGTCTTTTTTCCAGTCTCCTTTCCCGCCCGGATCGGGCATCAGCTCCTTCGGCCGGGGTTTCTCATGGTGCTTGAAACCCAGGGGAATATGCCGGCGGACG
>Ga0190344_1000199_pt1 | contig 36597 bp, 34 predicted proteins | sample 48721323_MG_FD_161662 | JGI IMG/M metagenome (GOLD analysis project Ga0190344, IMG submission 161662) | Hydrothermal vent microbial mat bacterial communities from Southern Trench, Guaymas Basin, Mexico - 4872-13-2-3_MG | ecosystem: Environmental > Aquatic > Marine > Hydrothermal vents >... | reverse complement strand
TCAATCAAAAGGCCAAAGCTTATTTACAGCGTACCTCCTGAATATCCTGAAATAGCCAGACAGGCCAGAGTTGAGGGAGTTGTGATCGTTGAAGCCACTACTGATATCTACGGCCGTGTTCAGAGTGTCAGAGTGCTTAAATCACAGCCGCTTCTGGATGAAGCGGCCAAAGATGCGGTGCGCCAGTGGGTCTATGAACCCATGGTCATTAACGGCCGTCCGAGGCCTGTTATTTTTACAGTCACGGTCACATTCGAATTAAAATAAAATCCAGGTTAAGGATTTAGCCTTCGGAAATTAAGGGGTGGCTGAAGCGACATTAAAGATTTAGCCTTCGGAGTACTGTGTTTGAGGGAACTCGGCTGAGCCGAGCTGTGAGCATGTCTGACCCACGGACGGGGGGAGTTGCGCAGCAGCCGAGAACACAGTACGAAGAATGGCGTAAAAAATCTTTAGCGAGCACAAGCCATACCCGAATTTCGCGCCAGCTTGCCTGATGAAAGTCAAAAGCACAGGCCATATTTGATTTCCAGATCAGCTTTCAGGATTATGAGATGATATACCTAATAATAAAAAGCACTGAGAAAAGATAAATCAGCCAGTGAACCTGCTTCCCTTTTCCTGATACCAACTTCAAGACAGAATAGGCAATAAATCCGAAAGCAATCCCCTCCGTAATGCTCAAAGTCAGAGGCATTATGATGATAGTTAAGAATGCGGGAATGCCTTCTGTTATATCTCCCCATTTGATCTGTTTGACGCATTTCATCATCAAATACCCTACAATAATCAAAGGAGGGGCTATCACCGGCCTCATTAAAACTCCGCCAGAGATGTACTCCCCCCCGATCATCCTTGCCAGAGGGGAGAAAAAGAGAGCGACGATAAAGAGAAGCGAGGTGAAGACATTAGATAATCCGGTCCTGCTCCCTTGAGATATTCCGGAAGCACTTTCAATATAGCTTGTAACCGTTGAAGTTCCCAAAAGCGCACCGCTCACTGTTCCTACGGCATCAGAAAACATGGCTTTATTGGCCCTGGGAAGTTTTCCGTTCTTTAAAAATCCTGCTTGCCCGCTTATTCCTATAAGAGTACCGATGGTATCAAAAAGGTCTAAAAAGAAAAAAACAAAAACCACGGTTATAAGGCCTGTATTGAAAGCCCCTAGTATATCCAGTTTGAACAAAGTCGGATTTATACTGGGGGGAGAAGAGACGATTCCTTGATATTTGACCACACCTAAAGGAATGCCTGCGAATGCGGTCATCAGAATCCCGATAAGCATGGCTCCACTCACTTTTAATGCCATGAGTACAGCAATGGAAAGAACTCCGAATAAGGAAAGAAGAACAGCCTTGTCTGTCAGGTCCCCCAATCCTACTAATACGTCTGGTGTATCCACCACTAATCCTCCGTATTCCAACCCAACCAAAGAAATCAGAAGACCTATTCCTACAGCAATACCGTATTTAAGGGAATCCGGGACAGCTTCCACCAATTTACTCCATACGCCTGCTATGGATAGGCTCAAGAAGATACTTCCTGATATAAAAACAGCCCCCAGGGCAACCTGCCATGAATAACCCATGGTTCCGCATACAATAACAGCAAAAAATATATTGTGCCCCACTGCAGGAGCCAGGGCAATAGGATAATTGGCTATAATCCCCATCAAAAGGGTTGCCAGCGCTGCCGAAAGACAGGTTGCGGCCATAACAGCCCCGTTATCCATTCCTGCAGCGGAAAGAACTGCGGGTTGAAGAAAAATTATGTAAGACATGGTCATAAATGTGGTCACTCCGCCCGCAGCTTCGATTCTTAAGGAGGTGTTGTTTTCCTTAAGTTTAAAGAACCGGTCAAGATGCTTTTTCACCTGTCCTCCCTTTGTTTAAAACTCAACAAGAGACATGACTTCAACATCAGGATGTTCTCTTTCTATGGCCTTTCTCCCTTTGAGAAAAGTGAGCTCTACAAGTGCTGCAAATCCCACAACGGTTCCTCCTGTTTTCTTAATGAGATTAATAGCACTTATTGATGAGGAACCGGTTGCAATAAGGTCATCAATGATCAGAATCTTTTCTCCTGGCTTGACACTGTCCTTATGTATTTCAAAATACTCGACCGCATACTCATTAGGAGCTCTAACGCAGACACACTCCCTTGGGAGTTTCCCTTTCTTCCTTATAATGGACATGCCGAGTGATAATTTATATGCAACAGGGCTGCCGAAAAGAAAACCTCTTGACTCGATGCTCACTATTCTGTCAGCACTCTTCTTTTTAACCAGTTCAGATATTTTATCCACAATGAATGTGAAACATTCCGGATCTTCAATCAAAGGAGTAATATCCTTAAAACCCACTCCTGGTTTTGGAAAATCTTTAACCTCAATTATTTTTCTTTTTATTTTTTCAAGCATAGATTCCTCCCGGATATCTCTTCTTCCCTAATCCATCTTTTTTGTGTACACAGTGTGTGTGGGAAAGGGAATATTGATCCCTTCCTTGTTAAGCGCCTTATAAATCTCATCTGTCATTTGAAGTTTCATGGAATAAGCATCCTGATAATCTCTCACCCACGCCCTTGCAATAAAATCCAGGGAAAAATCAGACATATTGATAAACTGAACCACAGGCTCCGGGTTCTCCAGAACATTATCCATGTCTTTTAAAGTCTTCAGTACTATGCTTCTTACTTTATCTGTGTCAGAACCATAAGCCACACCAAATTCCACATTCACCCTCAATTTAAGGTCAGGAACTGTATAATTTCTTATTTTTGCATTGGCCAGATAGCCGTTCGGGATATAAATGACTTCATTATCATATGTTTTCAATTTGGTGCTTCGAAGTCCTATATCAAGAACAACGCCTAACTCTCCTGATTCAATCTTTACTTTATCTCCTACCTTGAATGTCTTATCCAGAACAAGCTGAAGCCCGCCCAGTATGTTCGCCAGGGAATCTTTAACAGCAAAACTCACGGCAATGCCGGCAATGCCGGCTGTTGCCAGCAAAGGGCTGATATCTATATTCCAGGAATCAAAAATAAATATCACAGCCAGAGCTATAACAACAACCTTTATGATTTTTTCTAATAAAGGGATCAATCTGTCATCTGCTGTTGAGGCTGTTTTTGCAGCCCAATCCTTCTTCCAGTGATGGGCTAAGTCATTGACTACCTTCAGGATAAGTATGGTTACAGTGATAATCAGAAATGTTTCTACAATACAGCTGTAATAAAAAGATTTTAAAGAAACATAGGACAGACTGACCTTCAAGCCAATGGCAAGGATGATATAGAATATCATTGAAGATAAATTTCTGATAATAAGATCATCTATTTTTGTACTGGTTTTTTGGGCCAATGGTTTCAGAAATTGTTTCAGGATGATTTTTGCGATCCATGCGGCCATAACAGTCAGAACAAGGATAAAAAGAAACCTCAGATAAAGATTACCCCATAAAATATCAAATATATCTCTTATGACTTCCATTGATGATTTCTCCTTTTTCTTTTCCTTTTATTTCACTTTATACCTAATCCGCAAACTTATTTCAACAATCACTGCTCCTTGTTAATCATGTTTTCTGCTGCTATAATTCTTTCGAAATGAAACATGTCGACTGGAGCCTCTGTCTGATCGCTGACACCGAATATCCAACCAGAACCAATTTTATATCAACCATAGAAAAAGCAGTCAAAGAAGGAGTTTCCATAGTACAATTAAGATCAAAAAGCACTGATACACGCACTTTTCTAGACACAGCTTTTCAGTTAACCGAGATGCTGGTCCCCTATGACATTCCCTTGATCATCAATGACCGTATTGATATCGCCTTAGCCTGCAAAGCAGATGGCGTACACCTGGGTCAAAAAGACCTGCCCCTTCCTTTTGCCAGAGAAATAATGGGAAAAAACAAAACAATCGGAATAACAGCCATGAATATCAAACAGGCTGAAACAGCTGAATCACAAGGGGCTGATTATATCGGGGTAGGCCCTGTCTTTTATACTGGATCAAAAAAAAAAGCGTCAAAACCCATAGGGCTCGGAAAGCTTGAATATATAAGAAAAAATATTAAAATACCCATTCTTGCTATAGGAGGGATCAACCCTCAAAATGCAGCCCGTGTTATGTTAACCGGCGTCAACGGGATTGCTGTGATATCCGCCATACTGGGAGCTGTTGACACCACTGTTTCGACAAAAAAACTTCTGAAAGAAATAAGAAAAAGAAAAAATTAGGACTCTATTTCAAAAATCCTTTCCTCCTTCTCTCCTATTTCAATTTTGATCCTTATGGCTCTGCCTTTATAATTTATTTTTTCCGCCCACTCCATGAGGATCACTCCGCTTCCTATATGATCTTCCCAACCCAGATCCTCAGTTTCTGCTCTGTTTAGCCTGTAAAAGTCAAAATGATAGATATCATACTTTGCCTTATACACATTCAATATTGTGTAAGAAGGTGAACAGACCTGGTTAATGTTCTCTAAGCCCAATCCCAGTGCGATCCCCTTTGCAAAAACAGTTTTTCCAGCACCAAGGCCGCCTGTAAGGAGGACGATCTCCTCTCCCCGGAATTCCAGGGCCATCTTTTCTGCAAAAAAAATGGTCTCTTTTTCAGACCGGGTGATAAAATGTCTCTTCAGCATATCTTACTGATCTTTCTTATCCTGTTCCATGCTCAGAACCGCTTGAGGCAAAAAGTCTATAATGTCACCTGCCATAAGAGACTTTTCCCCTGTTTTTTTCACTGGCATATCTCCGCTTAATCCGTGGACATAAACAGATGCCAGAACTGCATCCAAAATAACGGGGACTTCAATTAAAGGCAGCAGGGACCTTATGAGTTTACTTGTCTGCTTGTGCGTTGAAATACCGGGACCAATGAGGACAGCATTTTTTCCTTTCAAAAGTTCCTTTATTTTATCCAGAGCTTTTTCAGAAAGTGTCCATTCAGTAGTTTCCTCCAAAGGTTCTGTCATCAGTTCCATCATAGACCTCGCCACTATTGGGAGGCAGCTTTTTGGTGTTCCTACAGTCACCAGCCCAGCCCTCATTTCCAGAGCTGCTTTCCCCGCCATTACAGCGGCGCCTGTCTTTCCTAGAGAGCCGGCCAATATAAAAAGGTGCCCGTATGTGCCTTTATGGGTGTTTTTGCCGCGTTTTTTAAAATAAGAAACAAGACGGTCTTTCTCTATCATTTCCATGTTCAGTGCCTTATCCTCAAATAAAAAAGGCGGTGCACTGATATCAGCTATGACCACTTCCCTGACCTTTTCCCATTCGTTCTGACTGATGACTTCAGTGATAGGAATCCCCATTTTATCAGCAATACGGCAGTTCAGTTCAGCGTCCCCCTTTAATTCTTTTTTTTCCGCCAGAAGAATAACATGCGGAGAACAGCCTTTATTGAACAGATGGCGGGCAACCACAAAACCATCTCCTCCATTGTTTCCTTTGCCGCACACAATGGTGACTGATATTTTTTCTAAGACGGGGATCAGTTTGATCATTTCCCTGGATATCTCAGCACCGGCATTTTCCATTAAAAGAGGCCCTATGATGCCCAAATCTTTCATCGCTTTTTTGTCATTTTTTTCATCTGGGAAGAATTCAATACTTTCATGATTGCTCCTTGTAATTCAAAATAAAAATAACTATTATAATAAGTGCATATCTTAAAATTTTACCATAAAAGAGTGCTTTTTAATAATGATGTGACGAATGGGAACTTATATGAGTGAAACCATACAAATCAAACAAGGAGATTATAAATGACTCTAAAGATAGGGATCAATGGATTTGGAAGAATAGGAAGGAATTTTTTTCGGGCTTCTTATAAGGATCCGGAAATTGACATAGTGGCCGTCAATGATATTACGGATGCCGCAACTCTGGGTCATTTGCTTAAATATGATTCCGTGTTAGGTATTCTTGACACAAAAATCCAAGCCACTGATGACTCTCTTATCGTAGACGGAAAGGAAATCAAAGTATTAAGCAAAAAAAACCCTTCCGATATAAACTGGAAAGAACTTGGTATATCTTATGTTATTGAATCAACCGGATTGTTTAGAAAAAGACCGGATGCAGAAAAGCATATTAAAGACGGAGGGGCGGAAAAGGTCATCATCTCAGCGCCCGCGAAAGATCCAGATGTGACTTTGGTCTTAGGAGTCAATGAGGATATATATGATGCCAATAAACACCACATTATTTCCAATGCCTCCTGCACAACCAATTGTTTGGCTCCTCCTGCAAAAGTCATTCATGATGCGTTCGGTATTGAAAAGGCTTTTATGACCACGATACACTCCTATACAGGAGACCAAAAAATCCTGGACGCCCCCCATAAAGACCTGCGCAGGGCAAGGTCTGCTGCGGTAAGCCAGATTCCCACCACGACCGGAGCAGCCAAAGCCACCGGTCTGGTTATTCCGGACCTGAATGGAAAAATAGATGGAATCGCCATAAGAGTGCCAACCCCGAATGTATCCGTTGTTGACCTCGTCGCTGCACTGAAGAAGAACACGACCGAAGAAGAAGCGAATCAGGTACTAAAAGAAGCCGCTCAAGAAAAACTGAAAGGAATTCTTGATTATACGGAAGAGCCGCTGGTTTCAGTCGATTATATGGCCAATCCGCACTCCTCTATTGTTGACGGAGAATTCACAAAGGTTATCCAGGGCAATCTCCTGAAAATTCTTGCCTGGTATGATAATGAGTGGGGATATTCCTGCAGATTAAGGGATCTTTGCAAACACATTGCGAGATAGATAAGATGCTCTTTTTCAAAGACCTGAATTTTAAAAAAAAAAGAGTATTCCTTCGGGTAGACTTTAATGTCCCTCTTGATGACAAAAAAAACATCACGGATGACACCCGCATCAAAGCTGTACTTCCCACCCTAAACTATCTTTTAGAACAAAAAGCACGGGTCATCATCGGTTCTCATTTGGGAAGGCCTAAAGGAAAAAGAGATCCTCAATTCAGCCTTTATCCTGTTTACAAAAAGCTGTCTCAACTTATTGCTCGTAAGATTACCCTGGCTCCTGACTGTACGGGAGAAGAGGTTACCCGATTAAAACAAAGCCAGGGTAAAGAGGAGATCATTCTTCTTGAGAATCTGAGATTCCATCCAGAAGAAAAACAAAATGATGATTCTTTTGCTCAAGAGCTGGCTCAGGGAGTGGATTATTATGTCAATGATGCCTTTGCCGCATGCCACAGGGCACATGCTTCTATTGTTGCGATCACTCAATTCGTCAACAAGGCTGCGGCTGGATTCCTGGTCCGGCAGGAAATGGACTATTTCTCGAGAATCATAGAATCTCCTCAAAGACCTTATATTGCTATTCTGGGGGGAGCTAAAGTTTCTGACAAGATTCCCGTACTTGCAAATCTTATAAAAAAAGCCAATGCTGTTCTCATCGGCGGGGCCATGCCTTACACTTTTTTCAAAGCCATGGGATTTGAAGTGGGAAAATCTCTTGTGGAAGAAGGCAAAAAAGAGCTGGCTCTGGAACTTCTTAAAAAAGCAGAAGAAAAAGGGGGCCGAATTTTCCTTCCATCGGATCATATCATTGCCAGAGAGGCAACATCAGGTACTGACTTTAAGACTTTGACCCGGTTTCCTATCCCGGAGGATTACATGGCGCTGGATATAGGCCCTGAAACAGTCAAAAAATACTCCGGATTCATTAAGAACGCAAAGACAATTTTCTGGAACGGCCCGATGGGAGTATTTGAAATCGATGAGTTTTGCCTTGGGACGAACGCAATAGCAAGGGCTGTCGCTGCGTCGAATTCTCTGTCCATAGTAGGAGGGGGGGATTCAGTTTCAGCCATAAAAAAAACAGGATTGGAAAAAAATATATCCCATATATCTACGGGCGGAGGTGCGTCTTTAGAGCTTATCGCTAACGAAACTCTTCCCGGAATCGAAGCTTTATCGGAGAGATAATGAATTTATCCAATAAAAAACCGTTTATAGCAGGAAACTGGAAACTGAATAAAAAAATTCCTGACGCTGTTTTCCTGGCAACACAAATCAAAAAGGCTGTCAGAAAAGAAAGAGATGCGGAAATCGTCATTATGCCGCCTTTCACAGCGTTAAGTGACGTAAAAAAAGTTCTCTCCCACACCAGCATTCTTCTGGGAGCCCAAGATACATTTTGGGAGGAAAGCGGCGCCTATACCGGAGAGATCTCCCCTTCCATGATCAAAGACACCGGTTGTGACTTTGTTATTGTGGGACACTCTGAGAGAAGGCGGTATTTTGGAGACACTGACGAAAAGGTGAATAAAAAAATCAAAGCAGCCCTTTCTGCCGGATTGTTTCCTATCATGTGCATTGGAGAGACCCTTGAAGAAAGAGAGAACAATGAGACGATGAGCAAAGTAAAAAAGCAGCTCAGAGAAGGATTAAAAGGAATTGATAAAGATCTGTTCTCTAAAGTGATCCTGGCTTATGAACCCATATGGGCCATAGGCACAGGACGCACTGCCTCTCCTGAACAGGCAGAAGATGTCCATGGATTCATAAGAGAACAATTAACAAAAATGGTTGGAAAAGACACTTCGTCCTGTGTTATAATGCTTTACGGAGGTTCCGTAAAACCAAAAAACACGTTTTCCTTAATCAAGGAAAAAAATATAAACGGAGCTCTCGTCGGAGGTGCTTCACTTGAAGCAAGCTCCTTTGTTGAAATCATAAACGAGGCAAAAAAAGCTTATAAAGAAAAACAAAAATGAGTGTATTAATCACAATCATCCATGTTGTTGTAAGCCTAGTGCTTATCATAGCCGTACTTCTTCAGTCCGGGAAAGCAGCTGACCTAGCAGGAGCATTCGGAGGTGGGGGCAGTCAATCCGCTTTTGGTCCCAGAGGAGGTCAAAACCTCCTCTCTAGAGTCACCACAGCTTGTGCTGTCATTTTCATGTTGACTTCCCTAGGCCTTTGGATTATGTCGTCCGGATCAGGCAAGTCTGCTCTTTCCGGTGAAAAAGCAGCTGTTACGGAAACAACCGAGAAGCAGGAAAAGAAACCAGCTCAAACCGACCAGACAACAAAAAAAGAACAAACCAAAGAAGAAGGGAAAGATACTTCAAATCCAGAAAAGAGATAGTTCCGGTTTCTCTCTATACCTCAAGCCGAAGTGGTGGAATTTGGTAGACACGCATGGTTGAGGGCCATGTGAGCATTAGCTCGTAGGGGTTCGAGTCCCCTCTTCGGCATTATTTTTTTCGTCACGAGTTGTTCATCCAATCATAAAGCGCCTATCAAATCCGTGAGGCCCTTTTTTAGCTGATCTAATTTATTGCCGGGAATGGCTGATACCAATTTTCGTTCGCACTTGTTTTTTTCTTTTTCGATTCGGTTTCTGGCTTCTTTTCCGGATTCAGTCAACCGGATCATCTTGCATCTTCTGTCTGAATCAGAATCAGCCCTTAGAATGTAATTTCTTTTGTAGAGTTTATCAATAATACGGCTTCCCCTGGATAAGGAAAGACCCATTTTCTCTGAAAATTCCTTACATGTGATCTCCCGGTGTTTATCCATACAGGTAAGGCCTTTGTATTCAGCTTTTAAAAGCCTCAATTCCCTTAAATGCTTTTCACGATGCTCGGAACATTTATCTGATAGGACGTAAATGATGTCTATTAATTTTAGATGTTCCATATGTTTTCTCTTGACAATTGTTGCTAATAGCAATTATAATAGGACAGATGTTTTAAGTCAATACATTTTATTTATATTAACCTGGATTATTCACAAGCCGAGGTTGCTGCAGATGCGAGGCACAGGGTGCGAAGCTGTGGTCCTTCACCGCGAGTACCCTGTAACAAAGCAGATGCAGTGAGATCGGCTTGCCTTAATGGTAAAAAAATGCTCATCTCATTTTTTTATGAATAAGTCAGGTTAATTTTGAGATGAAATTGACTCATGACATTAATTTGAATATTATAAACAGACAGAGAGGCAGGAAAATGGATCATCTGACAAAAGAAGATTTCAAAGAAAAAATATTTGATTTTGAAAAAGACAAAGAATGGAGCTATAAGGGAAATAAACCCTGTATCATTGATTTCTACGCAGATTGGTGCGCACCATGTAAAATGGTCAGCCCCATACTTGAAGACCTTAAAGAGGAATTCAAAGATGAAATCAATATCTACAAGGTCGATACCGAAAGCCAACATGAGCTTGCCCAAGTATTTGGAATAATGAGCATTCCTTCCATATTGTTCATTCCAAAAAACGGAAAACCCCAAATGGCCCAGGGAGCTATCCCTAAAAACTCCTTTTATAAAGCCATTAAAGACGTCTTTAGTATTGAAAAAAAATCTTAATTTTTAACAATTTATCTATAAATATATAGAAAAGAGGTCTTCCCTCTTTCGAAGACCTCTTTTTTGTCTCCTTGTCTTATCCCCCATTATTTCTTGACATGGATACTGTCCTCTGTTATATCTCAAAAAAATCAGATGGATTTAAATCTTCATGTTCAAGACCAGTCTCCTCCTGAAGCTCTGTTAAAGATGAGAAATATAGAAAAATCTTTTTCAGGGGTAAGAGTGCTGGATGATGTCTCGTTCGACCTTAAAAAAGGGGAAGTACATGTTCTGGCCGGAGAAAACGGAGCAGGCAAAACCACTCTTATCAAAATCATTTCCGGTGTTCATACTGATTTCAAAGGGGAGATCTTGCTCAAAGGACATCCTGTCCGATTTCATTCCCCTTCCCATGCATCCAGACACGGAATCTCAGCTATTCATCAAGAAATGTCTTTGGTTGACTCAATGTCTGTGAGAGATAATATTTTTCTTGGAAAAGAAAAAACAGGATTTCTCGGAAAAATGGATTTTTCCGAAGAAAACGAAATATGCCGTTCCATTCTTAATCGGTTAGGGATGGACATCGACATATTAAAACCGCTCGGCTTCTTCCCGCTTTCCAAAAAACAAATGATTGAAATAGCCAAGGCTTTGGTCTCTAAATCCGATATTATCATAATGGATGAGCCCACAAGTGCTCTCAATGCAGTGGAAGCTTCCAAGCTTTTCCAGATAATAAGAAATCTCAAGGAAAGCGGCCATGGCATTGTTTTTATATCCCACAGGCTTGAAGAAATTTATAAGATCGCAGACCGGATCAGTATTCTCCGTGACGGGAAATACATCGGAACATCTTCAACAGATGAACTGCCCCCTAATAAACTGGTCAAATGGATGGTGGGTCGAGAGCTTACCGAACAATTCCCTCAAAGAAAGAGAGAGAAAGAACAAAAAGAAGGGACACCTCTCTTTTCTGTTGAAAAAGTCAGTTTGGTCGACCCGGATAAAAAACAAAATTTTCCGGAGCAAAGCATTTCTTTTAGCGTTCGTGCGGGTGAAATACTGGGTATCGCCGGGCTGCAAGGTTCAGGAAAAAGCCTTCTTCTCAATACTCTTTTCGGAACAAACAGTAAAATAGAAAAAGGTCAAATCCGTCTTAAAGGAAAAGAACATGCAGTGATATCTCCAAGGAAATCCATCCGCCGGGGAATAGCTCTTTTAACAAATGACCGTAAACACACGGGCCTTATTTCTGATATGTCAGTCAGGGAAAATATGACTCTTGCATCTTTATCAAAATTTTCAAAATGGGGCTGGATTCAAAAGAAAAAAGAAAAGGCTGCTGTGAATAAGAGCTTCAAGGCATTCAAAATCAAGGCCAACTCAATCAATCAGGCTGTTTCCACTTTGTCAGGAGGGAACCAGCAAAAAGTCGTGCTGGCAAAATGGCTGGAAACAAAACCAATAGTTTTGCTTTTAGATGAGCCCACTATAGGGGTAGATGTGGCAGCAAAGCATGAGATCTACAAATTGATGAACAAATGGAGCTGGGAAGGACTGGCTCAAATACTTATCACTTCTGAACTTCCTGAACTGCTGGCCCTATCTGACCGGGTCATTGTTCTGCATAGAGGAACTATCACAGCCGAGTTTGACAGAAATGAGGCGACTCAGGAAAAAATACTCCAGTCTGCAATGGGAGAACAAGTGTGAGTAAAAGCCGATCATCGGAAAACATACTTACCGGATTAAGAAAATTATCAAGGCTCCCGGCCGTGCGTGCCTTTGCAGCGCTTTGTTTTGTTGTTATTTTGGGAATCATCTTCAATGCGGATGGTGCCTTTTTTAAATGGGACACCCATAGAGATATGTTCAGACATATTTCAGTGTTTGGAATTCTGGCCTGCGGTATGACCCTGGTTATCATCACAGCCGGAATCGACCTTTCAGTAGGCAGCATCCTTGGCCTCACTGCTGTTCTGTTTTCCCTGTTCAGTATTCACCTTGGATGGCCTCCCCTTTTCACCATCATGGTCTGCCTTTTAGCAGGCCTCAGCTGCGGTCTCACATCCGGTTTTATTATTGATCGGTTTAAGATACAGCCCTTTATCGCCACTCTTGCCATGATGGTCTTTGCCAGAGGCATGGCTAAATGGGTCTCAGGAGGACAAAAAATATCCACTGCGGTTATTCAGGCAGATGGCACCTACAAATACGTGGAAGCTCCCGCCATATTTAACATAATCAATTCAAAGATATTTCATGAAAATATTGCTGTCGTGACATTGATATTTCTCGGCTGTATACTCATATGCTGGCTGATACTCTCAAAACTGCGCTGGGGACGTCATATCTATGCTGTCGGAGGAAATGAAGAGGCCTCCCGGCTTTCCGGTATCCCTGTGACAGCCACAAAACTTCTGGTTTACGGGGCGAGCGGTTTTCTCTGTGCCATAGCCGGCATATGTCAAGCCGCGCAGGAATTCCAGGGGGACCCGGAAGCCGGCATGACTTATGAACTTACGGCGATTGCGATCGTTGTTATAGGCGGAACGAATCTAATGGGGGGAACAGGAGGAATAGGGCTCACTTTAATAGGAGCTATGACCATAGGATATCTGGAAAAAATATTGAGCATCAATGCTGTGGGAGAAGCCAGCCGCTTGATGTTAACCGGGGCTATCATAGTCGGAGCTGTATTGTTCCAAAAATACCGCAAATAGACGAGGAGATACTATTATGAAAAAATATTTAATACTTTTAGCCGCTGTTACCATGTTGCTTGCAAGCTGTTCCGGAAAAAAGGAAATCTCAAAACCTGAGGAGGAATCAAGAGAAGAAGTCAAGCCGAAATGGACTCTGGGAATGAGCCAGTGCAATCTTGGTGAACCCTGGCGCGTTCAGATGAATCAAGACATTAGGAATGCTGCGAAAAATCACCCGGAAATCAAAGTCATCTTCAAAGATGCACAGAATGATTCTTTAACACAAAGATCACAGATAGAGGAATTCATCAATGCGGATGTGGACCTTCTGATCGTCTCCCCAAAGGAAGCAGCTCCCATGACTCCTCCCATATCCGCGGCTTATGACAAAGGAATCCCGGTCATCATCCTGGACAGGCGCATACTCGGTGAAAAATATACCTGTTTCATAGGAGCTGACAATAAAATGATCGGAAAAGCCGCCGGACAATGGGTCGTTGAAAAACTGGGTGGAAAAGGGAAAATAATAGAGCTCAAAGGACTGATGACATCCACTCCGGGGCAGGACAGACATTCAGGATTTCGAGAAGGAATTAAAGGAAGTGATATAGATATCATCTTTGAAGCGGATATGAAATGGCTGGAACCTGAAGCAAGAAAAGAGATGGAATCCGCCCTGGCCAGGTTTGATAAAATCGATCTGGTTTACGCTCACAATGACCCCGGAGCTCACGGGGCTTACCTTGCGGCTGAAGCCGCCGGGCGAGAGAAAGACATTGTATTCATAGGGATAGATGCCCTTCCCCATGAAGGCCAAATCTATGTGAAGCAGGGTATTTTAGCCGCATCCTTTGAATATCCGACAGGGGGGAAAGAAGCCATAGAAACGGCCCTGGCCATACTTCAAGGCAGGCCGGCTAAAAAAGAAATAACCCTATCTTCCAGAATATTCACAACAGAAAATATTGATTCAGGAGGAGAATTTATTGAACGCTTCTCCAAATAAAAAATAAAACATTTAACTTCATGAAAAGGAGTCTTTTATGCTGAGGCATGTTGACATATACCTCCCTCTTGACAGCAGAGATGAGCCGAATGCAGAAGTCTGGCCCATAGCTAAAAAACAACTGACCGAGCTCATTAAGGTCATAGAGAAATGTGGCTGGAAGACAAACGTGCTCAATTCTGAGAAACCAATTTCCAGTGTGGCTGAAGGGATGAAAGCCATCAAAAAAGCAAGGGGAAGCCGGTTTATTGATTTCATGGCCGGTTGGGCCTATCCGGATTTCACTGTTAGTCCGCTATGGCAGCTTCCTAAAGAAATTCCTAAATTGATGCTGGGAAGCGCTATCCCTGATTATCCGGGAGCTGTAGGCCTTTTAGCTGCTGCAGCAGGAACATCCCAAATGGGAATCCGGACAGACAGGCTGTTTGTAGAGGATTTTAACGATCATGAAAAATATAGAGAGCCTATAAGGGCGTTTCTGGAACATGGGGAATACACTCCGGATAAAGAGGAATATATTGACATTAAGGTCACTAACGCGGACCGGGAAAAAGCAAAAAATGTATTGACAGAGCTCTCAGGCTCTCTCTACGGAGCTGTGGGTCCCAGGTCAATGCAGATGTGGAATAAGATCTCAGATGCGGATTTTCTTCGCTATTTTGGAATCGCCAGAGAAGGATTTGACGGTCTGAGGCTTTTGAAGATGACGGAAAAAATCCCTGATAAGAAAGCTGAAAAAGCCTTTGAATTTCTCGTTGAAAAAGGCATGGATATCAGGCTGGGAAACAACCCAAAAAAACACCTCACCAAAGAAATGGTTCTTTTCCAAATGAAAGTCTATTATGCCCTCCTCGAATTAAGGAAACAATTTGGACTTGATTTCATGGGAGTTCAGGACCAGCTCGACTGGATCGAACACTACCCTGCCACTGACCTCACTCTTGGGATTTTGAATAATAGATTAAGACCGGATTCAGACGGAAATACCTTTGTTGTCGCAACAGAGGCTGATGACGGAGCTTCCCTTACCATGCAGGTATTGAAGCTTTTAAGTGGCAACTCGCCGGTAGGTTTTAACGACCTCCGTTACTGGGATTCTCAGAAATCTCTTTACTGGTTTGTGAACTCCGGATCTCTTGCCCCCTATTTTGCCTTTGGGAGTCATGAGTCCCTTAAAGGATCCTGGTCTGAGCGCCAGACCTATATGTACTTTAAAAAAGGAGGAGGGACCTGTTCACTGGTAGCCAGAATCCCCGGAACCGTCACATGGGCCCGTTTTTCTTACAAAAACCACAAACTTTATTTATGTGCGGGAAGAGGAGTCACTGATATACCCACCGATGAGATATGGAGAGAGCGGTCGAAAAACTGCAGCCCGGACTGGCCTCACTGGTATCTGAAATTATGCGGCAAAATAGAAAACCATATCAACTCTAATCATCCCATGACGGTCATGGGAGACCATCTGGCTGAATTGAAAGCGCTGGCTGACGCAATGGACATAGAGTTTGAATGCTATGACACTAAAAAGCCTGAACAACTTTTATGACCCAAGCTGATACTCAAGCACACTTTGACTTGAATCTCATAAGCTTTTTCTTTATATTCTCTTCTCTTTTTTGGAGATCTTTATAATAACTGTCTCTATAAAACACCCGGCTGTGCACTATGATCAACTTAAAAGGTTCTAAATCCACCTGATATTTTTTATATAATTCTCCTTTTCTGTCACTGATGACAGGGCAATCAATGGAATACATCTCTGCAAACTTCACCAGGTCTTCTTTTAAATCTCTGGATACTCCGATGAGATTGATATCGATGCTCTGTTTGTGCAGAAAGTACTTCATTTTTATAAGGTCTTCCCAGCACACCTGACACGAAGTCGAAAAGAAAACCAAAAGATAAGGCCCGCTCTTGTTTTGAACTGCCTCATCAAATGAGGAACAAATGCAAATGTTTCGAGCATCACAAAAAAATCCAGGGGAAAAAGCAAAGCAAAATAAAAACAGAACCAATGCCTTCTTCATTTTTCATTAACCTTTAAAATCCTCAACTCGTTGTCACAGTTGATGCCGTATATTTGATTCTCATCAATGCTTATTAATTTAAATCTATCCGGAAGTTCAATCACTCCCATGCTGTTTCCTTTTATATCAAAAAGATATATTCTGTTCCCAGGGACAAGGTCCTTGTTTTTCCCTTCTGAAACGTATTGTGATGCCAATAAATAAAGCTTATTATCGGATATAACAAACTCACTGTATAAATTGACAATTTTTTTTCTTTTTTTTAAGGGAAGAACAACTTCTTTGAAGGTATATTCTTCGGGGAGGCTTATTGTGTTTATCAAAACTCCTTCACAGGAGTATCTGTATATATTCCTGTCATTGTTTTTTCTGGCAATAATCAGCTCTTTTTGTTTTGTTACTCCTAAGCTTATCCTGTTTCGGAAGACATCATACACTCTATTTCCTGAGTAATAAGAGTTAAACTCTTCCCATAACAGCTTCCCCTGTCGGCTGAAGCAGAAGGTCATCATCACTTCTGATTTTTCAAGAAGGGGAAGCTTTGAAACGACTATTCTGTCCTTCCCTAATACCACAATACGATCGGGGAAGAATTCAATGTTAAATCCGCCTAAATAGTCCCCGTCTTTATCCAAGATCTGAATTCTCCGGTTCATTTTATCTGCAATATAGATTCTGTCTTTAAACAGATCCATTCCTGAAGGCATATCAAGTTCACCGGGTCCCTTTCCTTTACGGCTTATGGTCCGTATGTATTTTCCAGATTTTGAAAATATTTTAATATCACTATCGGATGCGTCAAGTATATATATATCTTCTAAGTCATACTCAATCTCCACAGGAAGTGGGAAATAGTTTATATATTCCTTCCCTTCTTCCATTTTTATCTCTTCAGTATTATAGACCTTCTCTTGGCTGGAACTGAAAGAGTCTCCGCATAAAGCAGATGAGATGATCATTGTCAAAACAATAATTAAAACATTTTTTTTCATGAATACCTCCAAAGGGCCCTCAGAATAATTCTTGAGGGCCCCTGATTCAAATGAAGTCAAATCGATATGGCAACCACACAACTAAAAAGGGCTACATCACAAGCAGTCAGCATTAAAGTCGTCTTAATGAATCCATAATCGCCCATCAATGCCCTCTCAGTACATCTTTGATGATTATCATAGCATCCGTCCACATCTGCAGGAGAGGCAAAAACCATTGTTGCTGAAGAAAGCATCAGAGTCAATGATAAGAGTCCTATAAGGACTATGGATATGGTTTTCATCGTTTTTTCCTCCTTTCATTGATTTTTTTATTTTATCAGCTGAATACCGGGTTTATCTAAATCATCTTCACCACCTCCCCTTCTCCTCTTGAATTATATTCTCAAAAATCGTTCAATTGGATAAAAAAATAATGCTTTTTTTAATCTCACAGCATTAAATATAATTCAAGATACGGGCCAAAAATAAAAAACCATGTAAGTTACAGAATTTAATTAGTTTAAGATTATTCCGTATTTCTTCAATGAATGAACATGTCAATATATGGTTACATATAAGACGGAAAAATATACAGGATAGTGTCACACGATTTGCTTACCGCCATTGACCTATGGAATAAAATATTTAAAAATACTCAGTAACGTGCTTTTATTTCCACGACAATAAGGAGGCCTAGAATGAAATTAGACAAATTTTATAAAAAAGCTGTTTCTGTAGGAATTGAAAACGATTTGAGAGATAAAAAGGAAATCGATAAATTGATGGAAATGGAAAAGAAAAAATTCGAAAAATTATGTGATGAAGACAAAGAATTTTATGATAAAGACAGGCTTTTCAATCCATTTTCAGACACACGGATCTTATATGGAGACCAAGACACTGAAATTAAAAAGGTTATAGTCGGGATAGATATGGAAATCGGAGAAATCTTATTAACACATAAATTAAACGAAGAGAGAAATGAAAATATTGACTGTATCATATCCCATCATCCTGAAGGGTTTGCCCTTGCCCAGCTTTACGATGTGATGAGACTTCAGGCTGACCTTCTTTCTCTTTACGGAATCACCATTAGCGTTGCGGAACAGCTTATGGAAAAAAGAATCAGCGAGGTCGAAAGAGGAATTCTTCCTGTCAACCATAACAGGGCTGTTGACGCCGCAAGAATCTTAAACATCCCTATGATATGCATACACACACCTGCTGATAATTGTGTTACAAACTATTTGAAAAAATTATTCGAAAAAGAAAAGCCATACGACCTTAAAGAATTATTAAAAATACTGATAAAAATGCCGGAATATAAAAAATCTTCACTGCTTCAGGCTCCCCCAAAAATCATAAACGGCTCTGAAAACAACAAATGCGGCAAAATATATGTAGATATGACTGGTGGGACCGGAGGCTCAGAAGATATATTCGATAAAATCGCGAACAGCGGCATCAGTACTATCGTCGGGATGCATATCGGTGAAAAGCATCTTAAGAAAGCCAAACAGGCAAATCTGAATATCGTCATCGCAGGACACATTTCCAGCGATACTCTTGGATTAAACCTTCTTTTTGACGAAATAGAAAAAACGGAAAGACTTGAGTTTATTGGAATATCTGGATTTGAACGCTTCCGCAGAATCTAATTTTCATTCAATAGAACACACTTTATTACCCTGGATGATGAGGGTGGGGTGCTGGCTGTTGGTTTTGGGGAAATTAAGCAAAAAGGGGATAATGAAGGAGGGTACTTCAAAATCTTACCCAGCCAGCGCAATAAGATTTTTTTTTATTATAACAAATTATTTATTTATTTCAAGTCTTTTAACACTATTTTTTTTGAGTCTGAATTATTCACGGGCAACCTAAAATAATATTGAAAACATCGCCGTTTTTTTATAAATAGATCAGGTTTGTCAATGTTTGTGCAAATCTCTATGCATTATCTTCCTTAGGCCCTCTTCTGTTGTGTATTGAGATAAATCCATGTCCTCCTTTTCCAGTAGATCGGCAATATAATCGATGACATAAGATGGAAAAATCCCCTCTCTCTCATATAAACTTCTTTTTTCCTTAAGTATTTTACTTGATTCCTTACAATCCTCAGGAAGAGATTTGTATGATTTCATGATACTTTGGTCTTTACTTAACTGTCCTCTGACATAGAGTTTTTTCGCTTTATCCAGAGAATCTTTCTGTTTCAGTCCCCATTCTGCTGCCATCACTATGCCTGCGATAAGGAGATGAACAAAAGCACTGCCGTCAGGAGTTCTTAGTTCCACTGTTTTGCTCTCAAAGTTTCCATTAAGCATGGAAGATTCCTGAGGATTTATTTTTTTTGCAAGGTCTTTATATTTTGACCAGGCCAGAGGTACCCTTATGAGTGCCTGGCGGTTTAAACCGCTCCAGAATATTTTTGTGGGAGCTTCCTGGCCGGGAACAAGCCTCAAATAGGACGACGCTGTGGTGTTTCCAAACGCAGTGAGTGAGTCAGCATAGTCACAAAGGCCTCCTACCAGTCGTTCAGCTTTCTCCGAAAGCCTTCCGTCGGCTCCTTTCATTATGTTCTTTCCTTTTTTCATTAACTGAATGTGAATATGAAAACCGTTTCCTGCAATCCCATGCGCAATCTTAGGAGCAAAGGTAGCTATGCAGCCGTGTCTGTACGCAATGTTTCTGATAAGCCAGCGCCCCAAAACCAGATCATCTGCCATTTCATCGACAGGCCTCGGTGAAAATTCCACTTCCATTTGCTCTGCCTGTTTTCCATTTATCTCCTCTCTTTCTGATTCGATTCTGTCAATGTATCCTGCCTCAGAATGGGCGTACTTTACGGCATCGGTGAGCTGTGTGATGTATCGAAGTATTTCGGTTAATACGGCACCGCTTTTTACAAAGGGAGATGATTCATGATAATTATTTCGACTTTTCTGTCTGTACAGTTCCTTTTCTGTCTCAGATATGAGAAAAAACTCCAGTTCACCCAAGCAGTGAATATCCAAATCCGTGCTGTTTTTAAAAAGAGAGTACGCTTTATTTAAAATAGAATCAGAAGCAAAAGGAGCCAGCTCCCCTTCTTTTGTGAAAAAACGGCACATGAAATCAAGGCTTCCTTTGTCAAATGGATTAAGAAAGGCTGTTTTGTATTGAGGGATTATGTAGAGATCAGATACCGATGCATCCACAAGACCCTTGAACAATGATGATCCATCCACACGTTCCCCGTTAGCAAGAATCCTCTCTGCGCTTTCTTTGTTTGATACCGGAAGCTTCAGTTCTTTAAGTCTTCCGTCAATAGCGGTATAATGAAAAGTGATGCGTTCGATTTGCTTTTTCTCTATTATCTTAAGCAGGTCAGACCTTTGAAATTCATAGGCCGGCTTATTCAATAACAGAGAAAGAGGATTGGTTAAAGCATAAGAAAAATTGTTATCAGTCATAATGGCAAACTCCGTTAGTAATAAATATTATGAACCAATATTTTACCTGTCAGATATAACTTTGTCGAGTTTTCTTCATAAGGCTGTAAAAAAATTGATTTTCACTTGCAATTTAAGAAAAAAAACAAATAATGTAAGTGCTAACGTAAATAAATAAGAAGGCATGCATATATGACTTTTTACAGAAAAGCCGGCGAACTTATCGTAGGCACCCGCTTGAAACGCATAAGTGACCGATTCCTGACAGATGTATCAAATATTTATAAAAAATTGGGGATTTCTTTTGAAGTGAGCTGGTTTCCTCTTTTTTACCTGCTTCACAATAAAGAACGTTTATCTGTAACTGAAATCGCAAAAGAACTCCAGGTTACCCATTCTGCAGTCAGTCAGCTCGTCACAAACCTGCAAAAAAAGGACCTTGTGGAATTCACAAACGATAAAAATGACAAGCGGAAGAGGATTACAGGCTTTACGGAAAGCGGTCAGAAAATGATGGATGAGATCAAACCCGTATGGAAATCGATGAAAGAGTCCATGCGATTTCTCCTCAACAAAAAAGAAAACAGCGCCTGTCTTTTGAAAGCCCTGGATGAAATAGAAGATACCCTTGATAAAGAAAGCTTTTGTGAGAGGGTCTTAAAAAATATGAACAAACAATAGGGAGGATGATATGAAATATTCAGAATTTATTAAAAAATATGCGGACCATCCTAATTATAAAGCTCCTGAAGGCAAGGAGATATCAGCCAAGACATGGGAGACTGAGGCTCCTCTGAGAATGCTTCTCAATAACTTGAATCCTGATGTTGCTGAAGACTCTGAAAATCTGGTTGTTTACGGAGGGACAGGACAGGCTGCCAGAGATAAGGAATCCGTAAGAAAAATCGTAAAAGCACTTCTGGAACTTGAATCAGATCAAAGTCTTCTTGTCCAATCGGGAAAACCAGTGGGAATTATCCGATCTCACTCTGAAGCTCCGCGTGTATTGTTAGCCAACAGTAATCTTGTCCCCCACTGGGCGACCTGGGATCATTTCAACAAGCTCAAAGAAAAAGGGCTGATCATGTACGGGCAGATGACAGCCGGAAGCTGGATATATATAGGAACTCAGGGGATATTACAAGGTACTTATGAAACATTTGCCGCTTGTGGAGACAAATACTTTAACGGGGACTTAAAAGGAAAACTATTGGTGACCGGCGGTCTTGGAGCCATGGGTGGAGCTCAGCCTCTAGCAGCTACAATGGCAGGAGCCACCTTTCTTGGAGTGGATGTAAATCCTGAAAGCATAAAGAAAAGAATAAAGACAAAATACATCGACCAGATAACTCATTCATATGAAGAAGCCAAAAAAATGGTTCTTGATGCAAAAAACCAAAAAAAAGCAATCTCTGTCGGGCTTGTAGGAAATATTGGAGACATACTTGAGAAACTGCTTAAAGATAACATCATCCCTGATGTCCTGACGGATCAGACCTCAGCTCATGATCCTGTCAACGGATATGTTCCGGCAGGACTAAGCCTTGAAGAATCCTTAGAGCTCAGAAAATCCGATCCGGATAAGCACAAAAAACTGGCTCTTAAAAGCATGGCCAGGCATGTCTCATTTATGCTGGAAATGAAGAAAAGAGGAAGCCGGGTCTTTGATTACGGAAACAATTTAAGAGAATTTGCCAAACAGGGCGGAGAGAAAAACGCATTTGATTATCCGGGTTTTGTGCCGGAATACATCCGTCCTCAATTTTGTGAAGGAAAAGGCCCTTTTCGATGGGCTGCTCTATCCGGAGATCCTCAAGATATATATGAAACAGATAAGGCCTTGATCAAAGCCTTTCCGGAAAATAAAAAAATGGTCAACTGGATCCAGAAGGCACAAAAAAAGGTGGCTTTTCAAGGTCTTCCCTGCAGAATCTGCTGGCTCGGATTAGGTGAAAGGGAAAAAGCAGGGCTCATTTTTAACGAATTGGTCAAATCAGGAAAGCTGAAAGCACCGGTTGTTATAGGCCGGGACCACCTTGACGGAGGGTCTGTGGCCTCTCCTTTTAGAGAGACAGAAGGAATGAAAGATGGTTCTGACGCCATATCTGACTGGCCCCTTCTCAATCTCATGGCTAATACAAGCGGCGGGGCCACATGGGTCTCCTTTCATCACGGCGGCGGAGTGGGAATCGGATATTCCCAACACGCGGGCATGGTGCTTCTTGTAGATGGGACAGAAAAATCAGAAAGACGTATAAGAAGGGTCCTTTTTAACGACCCGGCAACCGCTGTTTTTCGTCATGCTGACGCCGGTTATGAAAAAGCTATTGAGTTTGCAAAAAAATTTAATCTAAACCTATTTAACCTGGATTAAGAACGTCGCCATTTTTTTGTTAAATAGTTCAGGTTAAATAAAGAATATAATAGAAGGAGAACAGAAAATGACTATTGTCTTAAATGGAGCCGGATTGACTATTGAAAAGCTTGTCAAAGTCGCGAGACACAATGAAAAAGTATCTCTCCATCCGGACGCAGAAAAACGGATAAAAAAATGCCGGGCTATGTTAGAGAAAAAAATCAAAGCCAAAGAAATCATGTACGGAGTCAATACCGGAATAGGCGAATTCTCTGAAGTCGTGCTAAACGACGAACAAATCGAAGAATTCCAAAAATACTTGGTTTACAATCATGCAGCGGGAATCGGAGATCCGGCCCCTCTTGAATATGTCAGAGGAGCTATGTTGAGCCGCATCAATGTCCATGCTCATGGCAATTCCGGATGCCGTCCTGAGATCACCAAAACACTCGTTCACATGCTTAACAAAGGAATCACTCCCTTTGTCTGCCAAAAAGGTTCTGTAGGAGCGTGCGGAGACCTGGCACCCATGGCACAAATAGCTCTTATTCTTATGGGAGAGGGAATGGCGTATTATAAAGGAGAACTTCTTCCTGGTAAAGAAGCCATTGAAAAAGCAGGAATACCCATCCCTGGATTGAAAGCAAGGGATGGGCTTTCCATGATAAATGGAGCCAATCTTCTCACAGCCATGAGCGCCATTTTTCTTTATGATGCGGACAGATGGCTCAAACAGGCAGAAATTGCGGCTGCTATGTCGCTGGAAGCATTAAAGGCAAACATGAAGCCGTACACCCCTAAACTGCATGAAGCACGCGGTTTCCCGGGGGCTATAAGGTCTGCCAAGTCTATATCTAAACTGATTAAAGGAGGAGACCTTGCGGAAGGAAAAATCCAGTGCAAAGTCCAGGATGCTTACTCAATGAGATCTACTCCTCAGGTCATAGGCACAGCGCATGACGCCCTTGCCTTTGCCCGCTCCCAGGTAGAAATAGAATTAAACGGAGTGGGCGATAATCCCGTGTTTTTCCCCGAGGATGACCTTCAGCTGTCAGGCGCCAATTTCCAGGGGACTCCAGTGTCCCTTCCTATGGATATGGCTGGGGCCGCTATCACTATGGTCTCTGTCATGTCGGAAAGACGTTTGAACAGGCTGAACAATCCGGCCTTAAGTGTGGGGCTTCCTCCTTTTTTGATCAAAGGCGCCGGCATGTTTTCCGGTCTCATGTTAAGCCAGTACACAGCTGATATGCAGATTGTTGAACAGAGGATACTGTCCATGCCTGCTTCCATTCAATCCATCCCCGCTGCCGCAGACCAGGAAGATTTTGTTTCAATGGGAATGAATACGGCTATAAAAAACTTTCAGATCCTGGATAATGCTTATGGTATACTCGGCATTGAATTAATGGCTGCAGCCCAGGCATTGGATTTCAGAAAATACAAACTTGGGAAAGGCGTGGCCGAGGCAAAAAAAGTAATCCGAAAACATGTCCGCTTTCTGGAGAAAGACCGCCCTCTGTATAAAGACCACACAGCTATGAAGGAACTTGTGAAATCAGGAGAAATATTGGAAGCAACAGAAAAAGTCGTAGGACCTTTAAATTAGGGAGCTGTATAGGTCATTGAAAACAAAAAAAATTTACGAGAACATCATAGACACTATAGGCAATACCCCTATAGTTAAACTTAACAAAATCGCAGAAGGAGTGAAATCAGATATTTTTGCAAAGATCGAGTTTTACAATCCTGCAGGCAGTATCAAAGACAGGATTGCCAAATACATGATCGAAGATGCTGAAAAAAGCGGAAAAATCAAACCGGGTGATACGATTGTTGAAAATTCAAGCGGAAACACAGCCCTGGCTTTAGCCGTAGTCTGTTCTCTAAAAGGATACAACCTTAAAATAGTGATCCGTGATTCTACCAGTCCTGATAAATTAAAAATACTCCGCGCATTAAACGTTGATCTGGTTCTGGTCGATTCAACACTCCCCCCCGAGTCCCCTGACAGTTATAATAATCTTGCTCCTAAAATCGCAGAGGAGATTCCCAACAGCTATTATTTAGATCAGCACAATGACAAAAAGAACAATGAGGCCCATTACATGACAACAGGACCTGAAATCTGGGAACAGATGGAGGGCCAAATAGACTACTTTGTAGCCGGAATCGGAACCGGAGGAACTATATGCGGAGCTGCAAAGTTTTTAAAAGAGAAAGACCCGAACATCAAGGTCATTGGTGTCGATCCGGTAGGGTCAATATTTTATGAATACTTCCATACAGGCAAAAAAACAAAGCCATCTTCCTATCTAATAGAAGGGCTCGGAGATGAATTTCTTATCAAATGTGTTGACTTCTCAGTTATAGACGATGTTTATCAGATCACAGATAAGACTGCTTTTGAAATGACAAGGAAAATTGCGGAAAAAGAAGCTATTCTCGCAGGGGGTTCCAGCGGGGCGGCTGTATGGGCTTGTCTTAAACTTGCCCGGAAAATCGACAGACCTGCACGAATAGTCACCATCTTCGCTGATTCAGCCAACAGATACCTCAGCAGTATCTTCAATGATTCTTGGCTTAAAGAAAAGGGACTTTTATAAAACTGAATAAAATGAAAACGAACAGGTGTATATTCTCATTACTCATTATTTCCTTTGTTGCTCTGTTTGCTGTTCCTTCTCTCCAGTCATTTGATACACAGTGTATCTGGACAGGAGTCGATAAAATCGTTGCTGTCGGAGATATTCACGGCGATTATGATAATTTCACAACCATTCTCAAAAACACAGGGATCATATCCAGTAACGGACACTGGAAAGCAGGCTGTACCCATTTCGTTCAAACCGGGGATGTTCTGGATAGAGGCCCGGATGCCAGAAAAGTACTGGACCTCATCATGAAACTTGAGAAGGAAGCCGAAAAAGCAGGAGGCATGGTCCACTTTCTCATAGGAAACCATGAAGAAATGAATATTACTGGAATCGCTTTAGACCAACCCGGATATGTGACTCCTGAGCAGTTTGTCTCTTTTCTCCCTGAAAAATACAGAAGAAGAAAAGAGCAGGAATTTATAAAAGAAAGCGAAGCATCTCCTTCAGATAAAGAAAAATCGCTGACAGCTTATTGGAGCCGCATCATAAGAGAGGATGAGCAGGCCAGGCAAATATACACAGAAAATTTCAACAAAAAATATGGCTGGTGGATTCTACAGCATAATGTTGTTATTATGATAAATGATATTGTCTTTGTGCATGGCGGGATAAGCATCAAGTTTTCCAAGTGGAAATTAAGCGGCATTAATAATCGTGCTCGCTATGAACTGTCAGAGATTCAGAACGCACGTTTAAGCAACACTTCTCTTGCCATTGATTTTGAGATCGTTTTTCAAAGCGATGGTCCGCTATGGTATAGGGAACTGGCAAGACAAGATGAGAAATATTTTAAAACAGAAGTGGATACCATACTAGAAAACCTGAAAGCCAGGGCAATGGTCATAGCGCATACTCCAAAAACAGGAATAGCGGCTTCAGTTGAAAGCTTGAGCCGTTTTGATAAAAGATTATGGGTTATTGATACTGGGATATCAAAGGCTTACGGAGGGATTCTCAGCGCATTGATCATTAAAAACGGGGAATTCTTTGTATGGAGTGAGAACAATGAATAACATAAAAAATAGGTTCTTTTGTTTTCTGGGAATAGTCATGTTTGTCTCTGCATCATATCCATTTACATATAAGCAGGAAAAATCACTTTTTCCTGAGGAAACCGAAAAATTTCTGTTAACAGCTGAAGTCGTTTCCATTGAAAAACATCTGGAAATTGGGAGAACAAATTTCTGGAAGGTGCTTCTTAATGACGGCAAAAAAGAACTCAAAGCTATTTTTAAATACGTCAACCGATCCAGACCCTCTCTTTTTTCTGATAGCTACAAATATGAAATCGCAGCATATAAGGTCAATAAAATTCTGGGCATCAATCTCGTTCCCCCGGTTGTGGAACGAAAAATAAACGGACAGACCGGCTCTCTTCAGATTATGATAGAAAATGTCCTCACAGAAAGGAATAGAAAAATTCAAAATATCGAACCTGAAAAACCAGATGTATTCAAAAACGATATTGATACGATAAAGATCTTTGAAATTCTTGTGAATGACCAGTGTAATGACAGTGAAGACATCTTGATCCAAAAGGATGACTGGAAAGTCTGGAGAGTGGACTTTTCCGAAGCATTTTCCCCTTCATCTGATATTTTACTCAAATGCAAAATAGAGCGCTGTCCCAAAATCCTCTATACTCGTCTTCTTGAATTAGATGAAAATGAGTTAATAATGCTGTTGGATTCATATTTGAATGAAAAAGAAATACATGCCTTACTGGAGAGAAAACAGTTAATTGTCAAAACTATTGACGAACTTATAAAACAAAATGGTGAAAACCAGGTGCTTTTCTAAATACCCTTTTGTTTGAATGCCCATTTTTTGTGCAGTTTATACTAATTCCAATCAAATCAGTTTTTTAAAAGAAATAACCGCATTTTTTCAACAGGTATTTGCACAGGAATGGTGGATAAATTCTTTGGTGCGTTTGACTTTTGTCTTCTTTATGTAGAAAATTTATATAACAGAGATAAAGATAAGAGGAGGGTAATAATGAACAAATTCCTGAAATTTATCTTTATAGTGATTTTTGTTTTTTCATCAGGCTTCCAAACCTTTGCCCAATTCACCAACGAAGAAATAGCAAAAATGGAGGAATGGGAAGAATATTTAAAAACCGCTGAAATCACAGGCCATGAGCAAATGCAAAGCCGTGAAGCTGTAACCAATCCCTATATCCTTCAGCTGGAAAAAAACGGAGTCGCACGGCAGGCCATATGGAAAAACCCGGAAGGACGTATGAGAGGGTATATGGAAGGCTGGAAATGGGAGATCGCCGCCTATAGATTGAACAGGTATTTAGGACTAAACATGGTCCCTCCGACTGTTGAAAAAAGATTTCAGGGAAACAGAGGTTCCTGCCAGCTCTGGATCGATGCCTGGATGAGCCTTAAAGACAAATATGAAAAAAAGATCCGTGTTCCTCCTATAAAGGTCCTTCACTGGAACAGAGCCCTTTATCTTCAAAGGGCCTTTGATAATCTTATAGCCAATGTGGATAGGCATCAAAATCAATATCTTATTACCGAAGACTGGCGCATGATACTCATCGATCATTCCAGAAGCTTCAGAACATCGAAACAATACACAACAAAGCTGATCTATGATGAAAAAAACAAACAAGGCTCGAGAACTATGAAAGAACTTCCCATAGAATTTGTTGAAAAACTTAAATCACTCGACTCCGAGGTTATAAAAAATGTGGTCGGTGAATATCTTACTGACAAGGAAATCGAAGCGGTCCTTCTCCGAAGAGATTTGATCACGGACTGGATCAATAAAAAGATAGAAGAATTGGGAGAGGACAAAGTTTTATACTAAGCCGGGCTTTTTGACTGAAATGATTTCCAATCAGGGGATGCCGAATCCTTGGTTAATATCTTATCGAGTGTAAATACGAACAAATCAGCATCATCTTGAGTGAACACCAGAGGAGGTTCTATTTTTTAGCTGCGCAGAAAATACAAATCAATCCTCATCCTTTTCCTTCAGTATGTCTTCAGGTTTTTTCATAAGGCTCTCTGCTGTCCATTTAGTAATCAAAAAAGGATAATTGTTTTCAGACGAAAGGGCAGGATATTTCTCTTCATCCTCCGCTTTTTCATAGATCCTCAGTTCATAGTCTTTGGCTCCTTTTGCCGTAATGGTATAGACGGGAGTCTTCAGATTTTCTTTTTCCTTTTCATCAAGAAATGAATCACAGTTTAGCCCTGATAATTTTGACAAAAGGGTATCTATCTTGCTCTTTTCCGCTTTTTTCCCGTCCTGTGACAGCCACGCCTCTTCTTCCCCAGGACTTGTTTCCTGCTCTTCCTGTTCTTTTTCAGGCGAAACAGGTATGATTTCTCTCTTGAGCTCAAGAGTCCCGAATTCACCTTTTAACGCCAATCCTGTTATTTCCTCTGCACTGAATTTCATAACAGACTTATCTCTGAGTCCTGATTTATTTTGTTCAAAAGTGCTTCTAAACGATTCATTGGCATGATAGACTTTCGCATCATCTGCTATCATTACATAGGTATGACTGTATGTAGACGACACCTTGCCTATATAAAACTCCCTAAGTGCGTTTTCTTTGTCAGAAGCTTTTATATGAATTCTGTTTTCTTTGTCTAATTCATATCTTTCATAATTTTTCTTATCCGAAACCAATTCGGTCAGCGTGAGATTTCTAATTACATCCAGCATATCATTCACTTTATCGTGATCAGCGATGTACTCCTCGGGCATTATCAACCAGTCTCCCTTGCTCCTTTCAAGCAAAATGGACTCATCTCCTCTGTTGATTTCAATTCTACTCAAATCATCTGCATCAATCTTATCAAGCTTAGGGAGTTTATAAGACATTTTATTCCTACCGGTGCTGATAATAAGGACCACAACCAAAATTATGATGACGGCCATCAATACCATGTATTCTTTCTGTCTTTTCATTGATCTCCTCCAGCTGCTATTTTTGTTTTGTAAAAACAGCTTTTATCATTTTTCTTCTGGCTTTCCGTCTGGCCCAAACCATAATCCCTATCATTATGAATAACGCAGGGAGACCCCCGATATTAAAGACCTTAATAAAATTCCGTGTGATCGGCTTTGTATCTTTCAAGGGATTGAACTTCTGGTTTTTACTTCTCATAACAGCGATACCTTCCCTATTGTTTAAATAATCAATGATGTTCAAAATGTACTGTGCATTGGGAGATTCTCCGTTTTCGTCAAGCAGATTGTCCTTTAATATCTCAGATGACCCCATTATAAATATCTTTCCAGGCCTTCCTCGTTCAATGACTTCTTTTTCTGTTTTGAACCGTGTCTCCTTTGTTTCATCTTTTTCCGGTTCGTCCTTGTCTCCATCGCTTTCTTCCTTTGGTTTCTCAGGGACCTCTTTGCCAGAAAAATAGCTTAAAAAGCTGCCTTCGGCAAGATAAGCCAAAGGATAACTTTTCATGGATTCACTGTCTGCAGGCGGCCTTATAAGCATGGGATTCAGATTGATTTGCCCGGACATTGTCCAGGACCTTCCGGAACTCGAAATCACTGGATTTAACTTAATATCTCTTTCCTTGATTTTTTTCTCATCGGATGACAGCGGAGATACCTGTATCATAATGAGCTCTTTGATGTTTTTTAAAAAACTGAGCCTGTGATTGATGTTTTCATTTTTTATGACAGGGGCAAAATAAATAGGTGTCTCTCCCATTCTCTGATCTCTGCTTACATAGCAGCTCTCGTCAAGCACATATGACTTTTCCACTTTTAGGCCGTAATGATCCAATAATTTCCCTATACCTGTGTTAACCGGCATATAGAGCGGCTGTGACATCCCGTACATCTGGTTTTGTCCCTGCTGGGCCTGTTCAAAAGAATCGAGAAAAAGGGCTAAAGATTTGCCTTTCATGAGAAACTGATCGATCTGGAAAAGCTCCCAGTCCGAAAATGTCTCCTTTGGCCCTGCAATGATAAGAGTGTCAATGCTTTCCGGAATCTCTTCGCTCTTTAAGTCAATCCTGTTAACGGAATAGTTTTCATTGATCAGCGAATTGAAATTATTCAAGGAACCTGTCTGCTGCTGCATTCCCTGAAGCTGGGGGGGGAGAGAATAAGATAAACCAAGGGTTAAATGAGATGTCAAATATCCGATTTCTTCATGAATATTAATAACATTATCCACATTTTCCTCTATAAAAGCCTTTATGGTATCCTTTTCTATCAATGAAAACTGTTCTTCCAACCCCCTGCTGGTAAGGTTAAGGTTTCTGTCCAGCAAAGACCTTTCTACGGACCGGTCTTTGTATTCAATCCCTATGGCTGCCATTCCCTTGCCTGCTTCTATTATCTGCCCATCTGAACCCTCTATTTCCGGCCACTGCAGCATAAACCGTTCATATCTTTTTAATTCCTCTTCGGAAATCTCATCCGTACTCGGGTCAATGTATACAAATTCCAACTGGTTATAGAGTTTTGTATTGAGTTCAGATACAATATCATTCATTTCATCTGTTATGGTATCAAGCCCTTCCAGATTCACCTCCCTTGCAATATCATTCAGGGAAGATGATTTTATGAGATTGACTTTTATCTTTTCTTCGAGGTTAAGAAGAGAAGATATCTTATCATTCATCTTCTGTATAGTGGTAGTAATCCTGTATTCCAGCTTCTCTGTAGATGTTACTGCCGGTATCTTTTCCGTAAGGTCCCCGTGGATAAAGACCATCCCCATATAAGCCCTCTGCAGTTTAGCCTCATCCTGCTCTATTTTCTGGACATTAACCGGGTATATGCCGTAATCCTGGGCTTTTCTGCGGTTTTCTTCCGCTTGTTCGCTCAAATCTCCCTCTTTTGCCGTTACATCAAAAAAACGATAGCTGAGATAATCATTGGCATAAAGAGAATAGGCATCCAAAAGGTCATGAAGATAAGACTCGATTGTATTATAGGGTGCGGGAAGATTCTTTGAAAAAAACACATTTATCGTTAGAGGCTCTCTTAGAGTGGATACAGCTTGCTTGCTGGCTTTGGATAAAGAATAAAGATTGTTTTCAGTCAGGTCTATTCTGAAAAAAAACCTTAAGGCGACCAGGTTGATGAGTAAAGTAATTATAAAATACAGTCCAAATTTGTAATAATGAGATTTGTTTCTTATTTTTTCCATTCCAAACTCCTCATTTCTTTTCCTCAATAACCAAATTTGTTGCATACAGAGCAATGAATGAGAGTGAGAGAAAATAGATAATATCTCTCAAATCCAGGACTCCTTTGGCTATGTTCTGAAAGTGATGGCTGGCACTGAGATATTGAAAAAAGCCTATGAAAACATTAGGGATAAAAAACAAAACAAAATCAATCAATAAAGTGAGGCTGAAACAGATGGCCATCCCTATGATAAAGGCTACCACCTGATTCCTTGTTAATGAAGACGCAAGCAGCCCGACAGCACTGAAACTGGCTCCTAAAAGTATGGCTCCGAAATACCCGCCTATAACCGGGCCCCAATCCAGGTCTCCGATCAAAGAAGTCGATACAGCGTACATCAATGTGGGGCTCAACATTATGGCTACAAATGCCACTGCTGCAAAAAATTTTCCTAGGATAATCTCTCTAAAAGACAGAGGAAGAGTAATAAGAAGTTCATAGGAACCTATGTTGATTTCCTCTGAAAACAGGCGCATGGTCACTGCCGGGATTATGAACGCGAAAGTAATGGGAAGAAGGGAAAAGAATTTTGTCAGATTTGCCTGCTTTTCAAGAAAAAAAGTGGAAAAAAACAACCATCCTATGATGATAAGAAAAACTGAGATAACGATATAAGCAATAGGAGAAATAAAATAAGTCTTAAACTCTTTCCGGAAAATATGTTTTATGTTTTTCATTTTAATTCCCTTTGGTTAATTTCATGAAAATATTTTCAAAGGATTCTTCCTTCATAGACTTCCTCAGTCCATCCAGAGTATCATCAGCCACTATCTTCCCTTTGTTGATAATAACAATCCTGTCACAAGTCGCTTCTGCTTCGCTCAGAATATGAGTGGAGTAAATAATGGTCTTCTCCCTTCCGATCCTTTTGATGATTTCTCTTGTTTCCACGATTTGATTGGGATCCAATCCCGCTGTCGGTTCATCCAGAACCAGTATTTCAGGATCTCCCATCAACGCATGAGCGATCCCCACTCTCTGCCTGTATCCTTTTGAGAGTTCATCAACGGTCATGTGCATGACATTGTTTAATCCACAGAGATCCCCGAGATTTTTTATATGATCTTGTTTTTTATCTTTTTCAATGCCTCTTATATCAGCAACAAAATCCAGATAATCATAGACCAGCAGGTCCTTATAAATAGGAGCTGCTTCGGGGAGATAGCCTATTTTGCTCTTTATTTCCATCATATGATCATATATATTGTAATTCATGACTTCTATATTCCCGTGAGTCGGCTTTAAATACCCTGTGATAATCCTGTATATGGTCGTTTTTCCAGCTCCATTAGGTCCTAAAAGCGCCAGTATTTCACCCTTTTTGATATCAAAACTCACGTTGTCCACAGCACATAAATCACCGTAATATTTAGTCAAATTTTTTATTTTTATCATGCGTCTCTCCATTGTTATTTTACCTGGTCACTTCAATTTAACCAGCAATATCCCGGTTAAATCTTTGCTTATCAAGTTAATTTTTATACAAAATCATCCGCTCTATGTCAATGGATGGTGAGATTTCGGATGGCACGAACGCAATTAACCTGACCTATTCATAAAAAAATGGCGATGTATAGGCAAGCCGATCTCACTGCATCTGCTTCGTTAGCTTAGCTCGCATCTGCTGCAACCTCGACTTGTTCATCATCCAGGTTAATAAAGGACTGCTTCCTCTCCTCTTTCTTTTATCATATCGTTCACTTCTTTTATAAGCAGCTTTTTTCTTGCCAGTACAGCCTCGATCTCATAGTAACCCAAATAATCTCCTACCGCTTCCTTAATACTGTCATAACTTAAAGACTTCACAGCCTCAACGAATTTTCTGGGAAGGGTTGGAAACAACATATTGCTTCTCATCCCATGCTTTCCATATATAAGCTGGTCTGTATAGATCCTTTTTGTCCGAAAAGACCGTGAATGGTCTATCAATATAAGGCGCCAGTCTTTGGTATACCTTATGTTCTGCTGCGTTCTGTCAATATTGCCTATCAAGCTGTCGAAAGCTCTTGCAAGATAAATGGATTTTTGCCATTTTTCTTTCTTTTCATCCGGGACTTTGATTTCATTCTTCACTCTCTCCAGTTCATTCATCTCCAGCTCTATCCATAACTGAAGAGACCCTTTCCTCCCCCTGAATCTTCTTTCCACAGTAGGCGGGACCATTCCTAATCCCAATAATTTGTCCATTTCATAGGCAGCAATCTCATATCTCCATTCATCCTTAAATCCTTTTTGGATTCCTTCCGGATTTTTCCATACTCCCATTTCCTCCCTGGGCCCGAGTCTCAAAAATAGCTTTTTCGGTTTAGTGATCCCTTCCCCGATGTCCTCATGGCTGATAATATCTGCGGATTTGAGAAAAATTTCCCACTTTTTTCTCTCTTTCACTTTGTCAATGTCCAGCTGAGGTCCTGCATGCAAAAAAAGACCTGTCAAAACGAATACAGAAAGTAGGGATATGCCTTTAATCCTCATTTTCCTCCCTCATGTATTGTATCATTCTGTAACACAGACTCATTACAAAAAAGGATTTTTTTATAAATTGGTTTGATTATACCATAAAAAAAGACTATGCGTAAGAAGGCTGTGGAAGGTTAGTGTTTGGTCTGCATTCCCTCCCGCCAAACAGTAAATCCGTAATCTATGAGCTCTCTTTTCGTATCCTTGTCCAGTCCACTTAAATGAATACCTAATTCCATGCTCTCCTCATCTGAACTCACCCATCGGACCTGCCCTGAGACAAAAGGAGGAATCTTTTCCCCGGGCAAATCAAGCCTGATCTCTACTTGATCTCCGACCAATAACGTCCTTTGACCCGCTATGATTTTTAGTCCTTCTGAGGATATGTTCTTCACGGAAATTTTTTCAATTGAGCTGTTCTCAAACCTTGCTTCACCATAACAACTGCATCCGAAACGAAAATATTTTCTTCGTTCTCTTATCATAATTCACGCTCTACATCTATGAATTATCTACTATATGTTGGACCTTTATTTCTAAAAGATACTTATTGTGGTGGCTAATGTCAAGTCTTTGGCCTTCATTTTTCTCATTGTATCATTCCAAAGATTTCTCACTTATTTAACCTGGATGATGAACGAGCCGAGGTTAAGAATAGCTTACTGAAATTCAGGTGAGGACGTGGCGACATTGAAGATTTAGTCTTCATAGTGCTGTGTTTGAGGGAACTCGGCAAAGCCGCCTGGGATTCATTTTCCAGGCGGCTTTAATCTTCTATGCTATCTCTATTTTTCTTCAGGAACTATGACCCCCGATAATCCCTTCTCTTCTAAGAATAAATTAAATAAAAGCAGATCATCAGTAAGTATCTTTTTGAAAAGTTGTTTTTGCGCTTCCAGTCTTTTTTTCAGCACAGCATGAACTTCTTTCTGCTGCTTATTCGGAGCAAAATCAACACTGCCGGCCAGATCTCCAGCTAAAACAGACAGCTTACAGTATAATTTATTGGGATACCTGAAGGATTTTGAATCCCCCTCAGCCAATATAGGCTGGAAGAGTTCACCTTCAACCAAGCGCAATTTTTTGTCAAATTTTTCAATTTCTATGGCAATGTCCTTTTGTTTGCCTTTATTCAACATAGCCTTCAGATCATAAAGCTGCTTGCGCATCCATTCGATCTTATTTATCATTTCTGTGACAGAATCAAGGTCCTTTCGTACTTCCTTCTGCATATTCACTTGTTCTTTGATGTCCTCAATTGATCCTTCTGAATTCGGATCTTTAAGGATATTTAATTCTCGAGCAAACTCCTTTTCTCCTATAACAAGTTTAACAGAGTATTTTCCGGGAGCCGCAAGAAAACCTCTGAATCCTCCACCAGTGCCCCAGCTCAATATGGGATACCATCCCTCTTTTTCCCACAATTCAAGAAATCTTTTTTCTTCCACTACATGAGGATTTCCAGGGGGTTTTGTGCGGAGCTTTGCACTCTCGGCCGGATAGTGCCTCATATCCCACATCACTCGGTTTATCCCTGAATGATTGGTTCCGCTTATTTTATTGACTAAATCCCCTTCCCCGTCATAGATCTCTATTGTAACGCTTTGATTTTGCTTCTTCTTAAGGTAATAATCTATATAGGCACGCGGAAAGACCCGAGGGCCCCCAGCCTTACTATGGAGTCTGTAAGCTTTTCTTGGATTGAAAAAATGAATATCGGATTCCAGCACTTCTTTATTCAACTGCTGTAAAGGAGATATATCGTCCATGATCCAGAATCCTCTCCCATATGTTGCGACCACAAGGTCATTAAAATCTTTCTGGACGACCATATGATGGACAGGGGCATAAGGCAGATTATTCTGCAGGGACAGCCAGTTTTGACCGTTGTTAAAGGATACATAAATGGAATTTTCTGTACCCAAATAAAGCAGTCCTTTTTTCACAGGGTCCTCATTGATCCAATGAACATAACTGAAAACACTTTTTGGCAGATCCGAGCTTATTGATTTCCAAGTCTTCCCATAATCCTCTGTTACATAAACAAAAGGGTCCCGGTTGTTCATCTGGTGAAAGTCTATGGTCACATAAGCTGTTCCTGCACTGTATTTTGAAGGTTCAATATTACTTACCGTCCCCCATTCAGGTAGATCAGGTATGTTTTTTGTCACATTTATCCATGTTTTTCCGAAATCACGGGTCACATGCACGAGACCGTCATTGCTTCCTGCCCATATGCACCCCTCTTCCACCGGAGATTCAGCAATGGCAAAAACACAGCATCCGTATTCCACAGCCAGGTTGTCTCGGGTAAGACCGCCAGACGGGCCCATTTTACTTTCATCGTTTGTGGTGAGGTCAGGGCTTATGACTTCCCAACTCTTTCCTCCGTCACTTGTCATATGCACGAACTGACTTCCGGCGTAGACTTTGTTA
>Ga0190344_1000198_pt1 | contig 36926 bp, 35 predicted proteins | sample 48721323_MG_FD_161662 | JGI IMG/M metagenome (GOLD analysis project Ga0190344, IMG submission 161662) | Hydrothermal vent microbial mat bacterial communities from Southern Trench, Guaymas Basin, Mexico - 4872-13-2-3_MG | ecosystem: Environmental > Aquatic > Marine > Hydrothermal vents >... | reverse complement strand
GACGGCACTGCCAAGCCGCCGCCGCTTCCCCCACCACCCCTTCCGGGGGGCGCCGGGCGGGATTGCCCGCCGGCCCGAAACTGTCCGAGGCGCCTAGCGCCCGTTGGCCCGGACAGTACGCTGCCTGTGCTAAAGAAGCGATTTCTCTCATTGAGGCAGTGCCGCATGGCTAACGTTGCCGCCCTGTCCGGGCTTACGGTCGCTTGGCGCCGAGTTTTTCGGGCCGCCGGACAAGACTGCCCGGCGGACACCGGCGGCAGGGCCTTCGAGCAAGGCATTCTGCCATTTTTCAGCCACCTGAAACTACCGGGGCGTCCATCACCCGGTATTGCCAAAGGAGAAACTCGAGGTAGTCCCTCAGGACGGATCGGTCCATTTTCTCGAAGACATTCAAGTCCATGGGGGACTCCTTTCGCGGATTTTTTTCTTGATTTTTCCATCAGGCCGAATAAGTTGGGGTTGTTCCGCCACCTTATTTTTCTCTAAAGCCTATCGGATGACTGCCATGATTGAATCCCTGGTCAAGGCCAACCTCAATCTCTACGCCGTTCTGCGCAACCTGCCGCTCCTGGTGAAAAGCGACCCGGTGGCGGCCAAAACCGTGGCCCAGTGGCGCATCGGGATCCAGTTCGTCGTCTGGCGCGGCCCGGCAGCCACGCTGGTCTTCGAGGACGGCACCTGCGTTTTCGAGCGCGGCCGTCACGGCAACACGGAAGTGGTATTCGGATTCATCACCCCCGCCCACTTCAACCGCATGATGGACGGCAAGGGCACGCCGGTTCCACTCAAGGGTTTCAGGCACCTCGGTTTCATGCGCAACGAGTTTCCCAAGATCGCCGACCGCCTCGCTTTCTTTCTCAAGCCCACCGACGCCAAGCTCGCCGATCCCCACTACCTGGCCGTCAACACCCGTCTGACCCTGGCCACTGCCGTCTTCGCCGCCCGCGAACTGGCGCTTTTCGATCCGACCTGCCGCCAGGTCGCCGACCGCATCCGCGACGGGGCGGTGCTGCTCAAGATCCTGCCCGACGGCCCGTCGGCGCACCTGATTTTTGAAGGCGGTGAGGTCACCGCCGGCCTCGGCGATGTCCAGCGCCCCATGGCGCGCATCGATTTTCGCGACCAGGCCACCGCCAACGCCTTCCTCAACGGCCGCCTCGATCCGTTTACGGCCATTGCCTCCGGTGAGGTGGCCATCCGCGGCCAGACGCCCATGATCGACAATCTCAGCCTGATTTTCGACCGCATTCCCGGTTATCTCGGCTAACAGCAAGGCACCGGTCAAGGAGATCGCACCCATGGCAACCTACCGATACTCCAAGAGCCAGGAGTTGTTCCGCCGGGCCGCAGGGGTGATTCCCGGCGGCATCTACGGCCACTTCAGTCCGGCGCCGCTAGTGCCGCCGAGCGCTTATCCGTTCTACACGGCCCGGGCCGAGGGATCCCGCTTCTGGGACGTGGACGGCAACGTGTTCATCGACTACATGTGCGCCTACGGGCCCATGGTGATGGGCTACGGGGCGGCTCACGTGGAAGAGGCGGCCGCAGCCCAGCGGCGACTGGGCGACAGCACCACCGGGGCGGCGCCGGTGATGGTGGAACTGGCCGAGCTGCTGGTGGACATTATGCCGGCGGCCGACTGGGCCTTTTTTGCCAAGAACGGGGCCGACGTGACCAACTTCGCCGTCATGATCGCCCGGGATGCCACCGGGCGCGACAAGATCGTGATGATCGACGGCGGCTACCACGGCACCGCCGGCTGGATGCAAGCCCCCGGCCACCACGGGGTCAGCGAGGAAGACCAGCGCCACGTAGTGCGCATTCCCTGGAACGATGTGCCGGCCTTCGAGGCCGTCCTGGATCAATATCCCGGTGACGTGGCCGGTTTCATCGCTACGCCTTACCACATCCCGACCTTCGCCGACAGCCAGATGCCGGCCGACGGCTACTGGGAAAAGATCCAGGCCCTGTGCCGACGCCACAACGTGGTGCTCATCGTCGATGACATCCGCCACGGCTTCCGCCTGGACATGGCCGGCTCAAGCGCTTACTTCGGCTTCACCCCGGATTTGACCTGCCTGTGCAAGGCCATGGCCAACGGGTATCCCATCAGCGCCCTGGTGGGCTGCGAGGCCCTCAAAAGTACCGCAGCCCGGGTGTTTCACACCGGCAGCTACTGGTTCCAGGCCGTGCCCATGGCCGCCGCCAGGGCCAACCTGGTCAAGATGGGCGAGATCAACGCTCCCCAGGTGATGCTCACCCGCGGGGCCCTGCTCCTTGACGCCATGGTCAACATCGCCAGGGGCTACGGCTACGAGCTGAAAGTCACCGGGGTGCCGTCCATGCCCTACGTGCGCATCACCAACGACGAGAGCCTCATGCTCCACCAGGACTGGTGCGCCGAGTGCACCCGGCGCGGGGCCTACTTCACCCCCCATCACAACTGGTTCATCTCGGCAGCCCACACCGACGCGGACATTCAGCGAACGCTGGAAATCGTGGACGAGGCGTTCAAGGCGGTGAGGGCAAAATATGGCAGCGCTTTCCAGAGTTGAAACGACGCGTCGATCTTGTCGAACCCGCCAGGCGGGTCGGACCAGTCCGACAAGCACGACAAGCCGGCAACAAAGCCCACGGAGACATTCCCCATGCCCCTCACCGACGCCCAGATCACCGCGCTGAAAGCCCGGGCCAAGCAGCTGCGCTACGACATCATCGACATCACCGGCTGGTCGGGCGGCGCCCACATCGGCGGCGCCCTGAGCCTGGTGGAGATCCTGGTGATCCTCTACGACCATTACCTTACCATCGACCCGGCAAGGCCCGACTGGCCAGAGCGGGATCGGCTCGTGGTGAGCAAGGGCCATGCCGGGATAGGCTACGCCGCCCTGTTGGCACGCAAGGGCTACTTCGACTTTGAACTGCTGCGCGATTTCAACAAGTTCAAGTCGCCCTTCGGCATGCACCTGGACGGCAACAAGGTGCGCGGAGTGGACGCCTCCACCGGATCCCTGGGTCACGGGTTGTCCATGGCTCTGGGCATGGCCCTGGGGGCCCGGGTGCAGGGGCAATCCTGGCGCACCTACTGCATCCTGGGAGACGGGGAATGCAACGAGGGATCGGTCTGGGAGGCAGCCATGGCCACGGCCCATTTCAAGGCCGTCAACCTCACCACTTTCGTGGACCGCAACCGGCTGATGATCGACGGCCCCACCGAGGAAGTGATGGGCCTGGAACCGCTGGCCGACAAGTGGCGGGCATTCGGATTCGAGGTCCGGGAGGTGGACGGCCACGATTTTTCCGCCCTGGCCGAAGCCATCGATTTTTCCCGAAGCCACACCGACGCCCCGGTGGTAATCATCGCCCACACCGTCAAGGGCAAGGGGGTTGATTTCATGGAAAACGACGTGCGTTGGCACTACGGCGGACTGGACACCGACCTCATTGCCAGGGCCAAGGCCTCGGTGGAAAAGCTCTACGCCTGACAGAAACGGAGGTTCCATGAGCGAAGGATTGACCTGGACCGTCTACGACGCCGACGCCATGACCCAGGCCGAAATCTACGGCCAGGTGCTCTGCGACCTGGGGCAGCGGCACCCCGAAATCGTCGGGCTTTCCGCCGATTTGGCCAAATCCACCAAGATCGGCTGTTTCGGCGACCGGTTCCCCCAGCGGTTTTTCAACGTCGGCATCGCCGAGCAGAACCTGTTCGGGGTGGCCGCCGGCCTGGCCAAGGCCGGCCTGGTGCCTTTTGTTTCCACCATGGCGGTGTTCACCAGCCTGCGGGCCGCCGAGCAGGTGCGCACCGACATCTGCTACCAGAACCTCAACGTCAAGATTATCGCCACCCACTCGGGCTCGTCCTTCGGCCAGGCCGGCACAACCCACCATTGCACGGAGGACCTGGCCGTGATGCGCAGCTTCGCCAACATGACGGTCATCGCGCCGGCCGACGGCATCGAGACGGCCAACGCGGTACGGGCGGCCTTCGCGTGGCCCGGCCCGGTGTACATTCGCATCGGCCGCAGCTTCGAGCCGCGCTTTTACGACAGCGAAGATTACGGTTTCCAGATCGGCCGGGCCATCGAGCTGCATCCGGGCACCGACGCCACCTTGATCTGCTGCGGCGTGACGGTGCGGCCGGCGGTGGAGGCGGCAAAAGTTCTAAGCCAGGAAGACGGGTTGAGCGTCCGGGTGCTCAACGTCCACACCCTCAAGCCGCTGGACGAGGCGGCCGTGATGCGGGCGGTGACTGAAACCCGGCGCATCCTCATCTTCGAGGACCACAACACCGTTGGCGGCCTGGGGACGGCGGTGGCCGATGTCATCGCCGCCAGCGGCAAAGGGTGTGCCTTCGTCAAGACCGGCGTGCCGGACTGCTTCTGCGAGGTGGGCTACCCCGAGGACCTTCAGAGCCACTACGGCCTGGACACCGACGGGATCATCGCCCGGGTGCGCGAGACGATGAACCTGGAGTTCGAGGCCGACGAAGACTGGGAAGACGAGGTGTAGCCCATGGCAAGCGACCGCGACAGGATGGCGGCCCGCATTTTTCTCTACGCCGTGTTGCCCGTGGCCCGCACCATCGTGGCCGACGATCCGGCCATGGCGGCCCGTTTTGCCGGCGTCCGCGCCAGGATCCAGTTCCGCGCAGAGGATCCGGCCGGCACCATGGGCGCCTGGCTGGCCTTCGACCGGGGACAAAGCAGCTTCCACCAGGGCTTATGCGAAGCCCCGGATCTCACCTTCGCCTTTGCCAGCCTGGCGAAGATGAACGCCTTTTTCGCCGGCAAGCCGGTGGTCCCCAGAATCTCCGGCTGGTGGCGAGCGGGGCTGCTCCTCAAGACCGTCTCCCTGCTCATGGCCCTGAAGATCCTCATGCCCGAAAGCGACCCCAAGGACCCGGCCAAGCGCCGCCTCAAGGTGAAGCTGACCTTCTACATGATCACCACCGCCCTGAGCCAGTACAACAAGGGCGGCGATCCGCAGATGCAAAAATGGACCGCCGGCCAACCTGAGCGCATCTACCAGATCACGGTGGACGAGGACATCGCCGCCTACCTGCGCGTCAAGGCCGGCCGCACCCAGGCCGGACGCGGCCGCTACACCAGGCGAAAGCCCTTCGTGCACATGAATTTCAACGGCGTCGAAGGAGCCTATCCCATCGTGATGAACCAGGTGGACATGGTGGCTGCCATCCGCCGAGGGTACCTGTCCATCGAGGGCTCGCCCGAGTACGCCGGCCAGCTCGGCGACTTCATGGTACGCATCCAGGAACTGATCACCTGAAGACAACAAGCCCGATGACCGACAACTACGCCCGCATCGTCCGCGACAACCTTGAGCAGCTCGACTGGAACGCCCCCGACAGGCTGGCCGCCCGGCTGCCGGCCCGGCTGACAGCCGGCGGCCTCGCCTTTCGCGCCTTCGGCCACGACTGTCTCCTGTCTGAAAAGAGAATTCTTCTCGATGGCCAGCCCGAGACGGGCCCGATGGGCATCCTGATCAGTCTCTACGCCCTTCACTGCTCACCTGAGAAGGCCGCCACAGCCCCTTTCAAGGCCTTCAAGGAGCTGCCCGGCAGCCAGCCCTATGTTGGCGCCTTCGCCAACCGCACCGAGACGGCCCTCACAGCCCACGTCGACGCCCTCATCGAGAACCTCGACGCGGCAAGGAGAGCCCTGGACGGCGCCGATCCGCCGCCGGACATGCCCGGCGACGCCGCCGTAGTCCTCCGGCCGCTTCCCAAGATCGCCCTCTGCTATCTGCTGTATCGAAGCGACGAGGACTTCCCCGCCGCGGCCACCTGCCTCTTCGGCGCCAACGCCGAGCGCTCCCTGCCCACCGACGCCCTGGCCGACGTGGGCGAGTACACCTCACGGCGCCTGGTGGCGCTGATCAGTAGTTGATTTGGACGGCGCCTGACCTGCCAGACCGATCTGCAGGTTTGCTGGTGGATGTCCCTATTGACACGGCGCACCAACAGAATTTAAACCACTGCTCAATCGTCGTCACCGCAACGCAAGATGGAGGCCGCTTGCATCGATCCGATACCGAATCCACCCTCCAAACCCGCCACCATATTTTCTGGGGCGATGCCACCGACCTGTCTCCCGTCGCCGACGCCAGCGTCGACCTGGTGGTCACCTCTCCGCCCTATCCCATGATCGAGATGTGGGACAGGGTTTTCAAAGCGCAATCGGCCGAAGTCGCCCAGGCCTTGAGCCGGGGCCGGGGCATGGCGGCCTTCGAGGCCATGCACCAGGTGCTGGACCGGGTGTGGCGGGAACTGTGGCGCGTGATGCGCCCCGGGGCCATCGCCTGCATCAACATCGGCGACGCGGTGCGCACCATCGGCGGCCTCTTCACCCTCTATCCCAACCACGCCCGGATCCTCTCGGCCCTGCTGGCCATCGGCTTCAACCCGCTGCCGGCGGTCATCTGGCGCAAGCAGACCAACGCGCCCAACAAGTTCATGGGCTCGGGCATGCTGCCGGCCGGGGCCTATGTCACCCTGGAGCACGAGTTCGTTCTGGTGGTACGCAAGGGGAACAAGCGGAATTTTTCATCGGCTTCCGGCAAACAGCAGCGCCAGGAAAGCGCCTATTTCTGGGAGGAACGCAACCTGTGGTTTTCGGATGTCTGGTTCGACCTCAAGGGAAGCCGGCAGAAGCTGTCCAAGTCCGAACGCAACCGCAGCGGCGCCTTTCCCGTCGAGCTGGCCTACCGCCTGATCTGCATGTACGCCCTGCGCGGGGACACGGTGCTGGATCCTTTTCTGGGGACCGGGTCGACGATGATCGCCGCCATGGCCGCAGGGCGCCACAGCATCGGCATGGAAATTGATCGCAGTCTTGAGGACGCCGTCCAGGCGGGCATCGACGAAATGGTCCCCTGGGCCAACGAGCGGATCGACCAGCGCCTGACGGCCCACCGGGCCTTCGTCGCCGAGCGCGAAAAAAAACATGGGCCGTTGCGCCATCGAAACGTCCATTACGGCTTCCCGGTGGTCACCGGCCAGGAGCGGCAGCTTCGGTTCCACCGGCCGGCGGCGGTGCGAAGGTTGGACAAGGCCACGTTTAGCGTCGATTACGCGCCAGCAGACTACCCGGAAACCGAAACGAATGGACCGGCAGGCCAAACACGCGCCCCCCGCCGGCCATCCGTCGAACCTGCTGCCCGGCGGGAGCCGCCCAACGGCCAGTGCGTGCTGCCTGGTTTTTAACCGGCCCATGGACGGATTCAAAAAACCGCCCTTCAATGCCCCATCACCAGGCGCAGCCCCGCTTCGAGCCGGGACGGTTTCTCCTCGGACAGGGTGCCGCCAGCTTCCCGAAGGCGGCCCTTGTCCACCGAAAATCCTCTTTACTTTTGAGGCTGCCTCATATTTATTGCCCACGACCTGCGTTCTCGAGCGACGCCTTCAGGCAACTGGACACCCATCGACACAATACAGACGAGCGCTGCCGCCGGTATGGCCGGATCGATCGAGTGGGTGAGGGAAATGGCGATTGGCCATTTGATGTCTCCAGGCGCGCCCGGCATCCTTCAGCAGCTCGTCACCCCGGGCCTAGAACCCGGGGTCCATGTCGGAGGGATGAAGATTTTTATAAAATTATCAGGTAATTGCGCATAGCCAAAAACGAAGACTTCAAGAAGATCCAGCCCAAAGGAGTTACCATGCCCCGACGCGATGACATCCACAAGATCCTGATCATCGGCTCCGGACCGATCATCATCGGCCAGGCCTGCGAATTCGACTACTCGGGCACCCAGGCCTGCAAGGCCCTGCGGTCGCTGGGCTGCGAGGTGGTCCTGGTCAACAGCAACCCGGCCACCATCATGACCGACCCGGGCATGGCCGACGCCACCTACATCGAGCCGCTCAACGTCAAGGTGCTCACCGAGATCATCGCCGCCGAACGGCCCGACGCCCTGCTGCCCAACCTCGGCGGCCAGAGCGCCCTCAACCTCTCGGCCGAGCTTTTCCGGGCCGGAATCCTGGAACAGTACGGGGTCAAAATGATCGGCGTCACCGTGGACGCCATCGAGCGCGGCGAGGACCGGCTGGCCTTCAAGCGCACCATGGAACGCCTGGGCATCGAGATGCCCCGCAGCGAAACGGTAACCACGGTGGAAGACGCCGAACAGGTGGCCGAACGGCTCGGCTACCCGGTGGTGATCCGGCCGGCCTACACCATGGGCGGCACCGGCGGCGGGTTGGTGTACAACCTGGAAGAGCTCCGCCTGATCTGCTCCCGGGGCCTGGCCGCCAGCCTGGTGGGCCAGGTGCTGGTGGAAGAGTCGGTGCTCGGCTGGGAGGAACTGGAGTTGGAGGTGGTGCGCGACGCCAAGAACCAGATGATCACGGTCTGCTTCATCGAGAACGTCGATCCCATGGGCGTCCACACCGGCGACAGCTTCTGCACCGCGCCGATGCTCACCATCGCCCCGGAGCTGCAAGAGCGCCTGCAACGCTACGCCTACGCCATCGTCGAGGCCATTGAAGTCATCGGCGGCACCAACATCCAGTTCGCCCACGATCCGGCCACCGGCCGGGTGGTGGTCATCGAGATCAACCCCCGCACCTCTCGCTCTTCGGCCTTGGCCTCCAAGGCCACCGGGTTTCCCATCGCCCGGGTCTCGGCCCTGCTGGCCGGGGGCCTGACCCTGGACGAAATCCCCTACTGGCGCGACGGCACCCTGGAAAAGTACACCCCCTCGGGCGACTACGTGGTGGTAAAATTCGCCCGCTGGGCCTTCGAAAAATTCAAGGGAATCCAGGACCAGCTCGGCACCCAGATGCGGGCCGTGGGCGAGGTGATGAGCATCGGGCGCACCTACAAGGAGGCCTTGCAAAAGGCGATCCGGAGCCTGGAGATCGGCCGCTACGGCCTGGGTTTTGCCAAGAACTTCCACCGCCTGCCCCTGGACAAGCTGCTCCACCTGCTGCGCACCCCCACCAGCGAGCGCCATTTTCAGCTCTACGAAGCGTTGCGTCAGGGAGCCGCGGTGGAGGACCTGCACCGCATCACCCACATCCGCCCATGGTTCATCCAACAGATGAAGGAATTGGTTGAACTTGAAACAGAAATAATGGGTTACAAAGGGAAAGAACTGCCGGATGAGCTTCTCCGGCGCGCCAAGCGCGACGGGTTTGCCGACCGGTACCTGGCCAACCTGCTCGGGGTGCCCGAGGCCGAGATCCGGCACCGCCGGCTCGACCTGGGACTGGAGGAGGCCTGGGAACCGGTGCCGGTGTCGGGAGTCGAGGACGCCGCCTACTACTACTCGACCTACAACGCCGCCGACCGCGTGCCGGTGAGCGACCGCAGAAAGATCATGGTCCTGGGCGGCGGCCCCAACCGCATCGGCCAGGGGATCGAGTTCGACTACTGCTGCGTGCACGCCGCCTTTGCCATCCGCGAGGCCGGCTACGAGTCGATCATGGTCAACTGCAACCCCGAAACGGTCTCCACCGACTACGACACCAGCGACAAGCTCTACTTCGAGCCCCTGACCGTGGAGGACGTACTGTCCATCTACGAAAAGGAAAAACCCGAGGGCGTCATCGTCCAGTTCGGCGGGCAAACCCCGCTCAACATCGCCACCGAACTGGCCGCCGCCGGTGTCCACATTCTGGGCACCACCCCGGATACCATCGACCTGGCCGAGGACCGGGACCGCTTCCGGCTCATCATGCGCGAGCTGGGCATTCCCCAGCCCGAATCCGGCATGGCCAGCAACCTGGACGAGGCCCGGCGTATCGCCGCCGAGATCGGCTACCCGCTGATGGTGCGGCCCTCCTACGTCCTCGGTGGCCGGGGCATGGAAGTGGTCCTGGACGAGCAGATGCTCGAAGCCTACGTTGAGGCGGCGGTGGAGCTGTCGCCGGAGCGGCCGATTCTCATCGACAAATTTCTCGACAACGCCATCGAAGCCGAGGCCGACGCCATCGCCGACGGCACCGACGCTTTCGTGCCGGCGGTGATGGAGCACATCGAGCTGGCCGGGGTCCACTCGGGCGACTCTGCCTGCGTGATCCCGCCGGTGAGCATCGCCCCCAAGCATATCGACACCATCGTCGAGTACACCCGCAAGATCGCCGTGGCCCTCAACGTGGTGGGGCTGATGAACATCCAGTACGCCATCTTCGAGAACACCGTCTACGTGCTGGAGGCCAACCCCCGGGCCTCGCGCACCGTGCCCCTGGTCTCCAAGGTCTGCAATGTTTCCATGGCCAAACTGGCCACCCAGATCATGCTCGGCGCCCGTCTGGCCGACCTGAACCTCATCCGCCGTCCAATTCACCACTACGGGGTCAAGGAAGCGGTGTTTCCCTTCAACATGTTTTCCGAGGTCGATCCGGTGCTGGGACCGGAAATGCGCAGCACCGGCGAGGTGCTGGGATTGTCGCACGACTACGGCCGCGCCTTATTCAAGGCCCATGAAGCCACCCAGTCGGTCCTGCCCCTGGAAGGAACCGTGTTGTTCACCATCGCCGACCGTGACAAGAAGGCCGCCATCGAACCGGCACGCCTCTTCCGCGAACTGGGCTTTCGCCTCATGGCCACCGACGGCACCCATGCCTTTTTGAAGGAGCAGGGCATCGAGACCATCCCGGCGCGCAAGCTCGGCTACGGCCGTCCCAACCTGGTGGACGCCATCAAAAACGGCGAGGTGCAGCTCCTGGTGAACACCCCCAGCGGCCGGCGCAGCACCGAAGACAGCTCCCAGGTCCGCCGGGCCGCGGTCAAGTACAAGGTGCCCTACATCACCACCACGGCCGCCGCCATCGCCGCCGCCAAAGGCATTGCCGCACGCCGCTCCGGCGCGCCCAAGGTCAAGAGCCTGCAGGCCTACCACGAGGAGATCCGCTAGCCGAAGGCGGGCCCGCTTGTGCCGGCGGCGTCTTTCAGGTAGTTGCGCGTCGTCAAAGACGAGGATCATGGTAGAACGGTTCGACCAAAGGATGGATTTTCCCCCGGTCGACCATGCCCTGGACAACGGGCTGCTGGCCGTGGGCGGCGACCTGAGCATCCCGCGCCTGATCACCGCCTACCGGCGGGGGATCTTCCCCTGGTTCGGCCCCGGCGATCCGATCCTCTGGTGGTCGCCGGATCCGCGCCTGGTGCTCCTTCCCTCCTGGCTCCACGTGCCGCGGTCCCTGCGCCGGGTGCTGAACCAGGAACGTTTCGCCTTCAGCCTGGACCGGGACTTCGCGGCCGTGATCCACGGTTGCGCCGGGGCTCGGCGGGGCGACGGCACCTGGCTGGTACCGGAAATGATATCCGCCTACCTCGCGCTGCACCAGGCCGGCTACGCCCATTCGCTGGAGATCTGGCAGCAGGGGCGACTGGCAGGGGGCATCTACGGGGTGGCCCTGGGCAACTGTTTCTTCGGCGAATCGATGTTCACCCGCATCCCTGATGCCAGCAAAGCGGGTCTGGTGAAGCTGGTCGGCTGGCTGGCAGGCCAGGGCTTTGAGCTGATCGACTGCCAGGTGACCACCGAGCACCTGTTGCGCTTCGGCGCCCGAGAGATCCGGCGCGGCGAGTTTTTGGAGCGCCTTGAGCACGCCCTGCGCGCCCCGGACCGGATCGGCCGGTGGGAATTTCAGGCCTGAAATCCCGGATGCGAAATTCAAGGACGGAACAAATGGAAACGGATTGCATCTTCTGCCGGATCGTCGGCGGCGGCACGGACACGGAGTTCATCTACCAGGACGAGGAAGTGGTCGTCTTTCGCGACATCCACCCCCACGCCCCGGTACACCTGCTCATCGTGCCGCGGCGCCATGTCCGCAGTGTCAACGACCTCACCGAAGCCGACGCGCCGCTGGTGGCCCGCATGATCCTGGCGGCCAGGGAAGCCGCCCGGCTGCAGGGAGTGGACGCGTCGGGCTACAAGCTGCTGTTCAACGTGGAATGGGGAGCGGGCCAGCGGGTGTTTCACCTGCACCTGCATCTTCTGGCCGGCAAGCGCTGGGCGGAGGGCGGTTGATCACTGCGGCCATGTAGCCGGCCCCGAAACCGTTGTCGATGTTGACTACCGCCACGTTTGAGCTGCACGAATTGAGCATCGCCAGCAGGGCGGTCAGTCCGCCGAAACTCGTGCCGTAGCCCACGCTGGTAGGCACGGCGATCACCGGCCGCGCCACCATGCCGGCCACCACGCTGGGCAGGGCCCCCTCCATGCCGGCCACCACCACCAGCACGGCGGCAGCCAGAATGCGCTCGCGATGGGCCAGGAGGCGGTGGATCCCGGCGACCCCCACATCGATGAGCGTCTCGACCCGGTTGCCCATGACCTCGGCGGTCAAGGCGGCCTCGCGGGCCACGCCCAGGTCCGAGGTGCCGGCGGCCAGCACCAGGATGGTCCCCTGGCCCACGATCTGCGGCGTTTGGCGGCGCCACACCAGCATGCGGGCAGCGGCGTCATAAGTTGCTTCGGGATAACGGGCCAGCACGCGCTCGGCCTTGTGCGAATCCAGGCGGGTGACGAGCACCACGCTTTCGCGGCCCGTCATGCGCTCGAGAATGGCCAGGACCTGGTCGGCGGTCTTGCCCTGGCCGAAGATCACCTCGGGGAACCCCTTGCGCAGGGCCCGGTGATGGTCGACGCAGGCAAACCCGATGTCTTCGTAGGGCAGATGGTGCAGCCGGCCCGCGGCCTCGGCCACCGTCGTAACGCCGCGGGCCACGTCTTCCAGCAGTTGTTCCAGCTCTTTTCCGTTCACTGCTCATCACTTTCTTGGCATGGTTGATTCCGAATGCATCTGCTATATAACACCACCGGAGCGCAGCGACCCTGCAACTTCGGTTATTGGTCACCGGTCATTTTAGTCACTCGTAACTTGTAACTTCCAGAGGCAACCCATGACTACCGCCGTTATCATCCCCTGCCGCTATGCCAGCACCCGCTTTGCGGGCAAGCCCCTCGTGGTGTTCGAAGGCCGGCCGATCATCGCCCATGTCTGCCAGCGGGTGGCCCGGGCCGCCGGGGTCGACCTCGTGGCGGTGGCCACCGATGACCAACGCATCGCCCGGGCCGTGAAGGATTTCGGTGGACAGGTGATCATGACCGACGCGGCCTGCCGCAGCGGCACCGACAGGGTCGCCGAGGCCGCCGACCGGCTGAACCTGAAGGACGGCGACATCGTCGTCAACGTCCAGGGGGACCAGCCGGCCGTGGCCCCGGAGAGCCTCACCGCGGTCATCGCCCCCCTGACCGCCGATCCGGCGGTGGAAATGACCACCCTGGCCTTTCCCATCGCCGATCCGGCGGAGATCTTCCATCCCAAGGACGTCAAGGTCGTTTTCGATCAGCAAGGGGACGCCATCTATTTTTCCCGGGCCCCTATTCCCTTCGCCCGGGACGGCGCCTGGCGGTTCGAGGCCCGCGACGGTGACTGTGCCTTGCATTTCAACGGCGCCGCCGGATTCGTCGCCTTCAAGCACCTGGGGGTCTACGCTTTTCGCAAGTCCTTTCTGGACACCTATCGCCGCCTCCCCCCGGGGCGGTTGGAAGAAATGGAAAAACTCGAACAACTCAGGGTGCTGGAGCACGGGTTTCGCATCCGGGTGGTGGTGACGGAACACGATTCGCCGGAAATCGACTGCCCCGAAGACCTGGAACGCTTGCAGCGCCATCGGTTGAAGGAGTCCTGAACATGGCCGACGACCTGCGCCAACTCACCTACAGCGTGCCGTACAACCTGCTGCTGCTCACCGCCGGAGCGGTGATCTTTGGCATCGGGGTGAAGGCCATCGCCCTTCCCCACGGCCTGATTACCGGGGGCGCCTCCGGCGTGGCCCTCCTGCTGTACTACTGGACCGGCTGGCTCAAACCCGGCCAGTGGTACTTTCTCGTCAACACGCCGATTTTCATCCTCGGCTGGTTTTTCGTGAGCCGCCGCTTCTTTTTCTACAGCCTCTACGGCATGTTGATCATGACCCTGGCCATGGACTGGGTGACCTTCACCATCCCGGTCACCGAACCGGTGCTGGCCGTGCTGGCCGGCGGCACGCTGATCGGCACCGGCTCGGGGATCATTTTAAACAGCCTCGGATCCGGCGGCGGCAACGACATCATCGCCATCATCCTCAATCAGCGCTTCAACTTCCGCATCGGCACCTTCTTTTTCCTGTTCAACATCTCCCTGTTCGCCTTCAGCCTGGGGCGCCTGCCGCTGGACCTGGTGCTCTTTTCCTTGGCCATGAGCTTTGTCACCAGCCAGACGGTGAACTATTTTCTCAGCATCTTCAACCAGCGCAAGCTGGTCCTGATCATCTCCGAGCACGCCGACGCCATCGCCGCCGAAATCCTCAGCCGCATCCACCGGGGGGCCACCTACCTCGAAGGACGCGGGGCCTTTTCCGGCCGCAGGAAGGACGTGCTGCTCACCGTGGTCAACAACTACCAGCTCAAGCGGGTCGAGGAGCTGGTCTTCAGCATCGACCCGGCCGCCTTTGTCATCATGGAAAACACCTTCAACGTGCTCGGCAAGGGGTTTTCCCACCGCAAGGTGTACTGAGCCCCCGGTTTCAGGGGCGATCGTAGTTGACCACGTAAAAATCGTCGATGATCCCCTCGCGCTTGAGCCGCTGTCCGAAGGCCAGGGCCGACGCCTTGTCGGGAAAATGGGAGATGCGCACCTGGTACCAGGTTTTCTCCGGGCTGCGGGCCTCCTGCCACTGGGCATCCAGGTCCTTGGCACGCAGCTCGGCCACGTAGCGCTCGGCGTGTTCCCGCTTCAGGTAGGCGGCCACCTGGATGGTAAACGGATCGGTTACGGTCTCGCTTTGCAGCGGCTTCTCCGCCACCTGGATAGGCGGCGGGGTCATGGGCGCCGAGGGTTCGCGCAGGTGACCGTAGGTGTCGTAGAGCATTGCCACGGCCGCGGCCACGACCATCGCCCCGCCAACGCCGCCGGCCACCCAGCGCGCCGCATGCGATCCGCGCACCAGGGCCCAGCCGCCGCCGGCCCACCGACCCAGGCGCGCCCAGGCCGCAGCGCCCGCCCCCTGGATCCGGCGCAGCACGGGTTGCGGGAGCATCGACCGGGCAACGGCGCCTCCGGGCGGCCTGAAGCCCTCGGCGAAGATTTCCAGATCCACCTCGTCGGCATCGCCCAGCAGCGCCCTGGCCCGGGAGAGCCCGCGTCGATTGCCCGCTTCAGGCTCAAGGTGCACCAGGCAGGCGGCAAGTCCCCGGCGCAGGGCGGGCTGGTCTCCTCCGTCCCAGGCGGCCAGGTAGACCTCCAGGGCAAAATTGTCGCAGCGCCCCTCGTTCAGAAACAGGGTGGCCAGGCGCCGGCTCCACCAGGCGGCCTCCGCTGGCGCCCGGCGCATCACCCGCCGATACACCTCCAAGGCCAGGAAGTCGGTGCGGCCGGCCGCCAGGAAGCGGCGTCCGAGCACCTGCTGAACCCCGAGATCGTCGGCCTGGGCTTCGGCGATACGGTCGGCTACCGCCTCGTCGGCCTCGTCCCAAACCTCCCGGGCCGCCGCCGTGCGCAGCCATGCCTTGGCCACCACGCGATCGTGCGGATGGATCTTCAGGTAGCTGCGCAGCCCCTCCAGCCCGCCGGGGTCATTGTCGGGCCGGGCCAGGTAAAACCGCGCCAGCCGGGCGGTGATCAGGTCCCTGAGGCCGGGGCGGGCCAACGGCGAAGGCAGAAAGCTGTCGTAGAGCGCCACGGCCCGCCGCAGCGCCGCCCGGGCCTCGGCATGGCGTCCGGCCCGCTCCAGGACCTCGCTGCGCGCCAACCGGTGTCGCACTCCCCGGCTTGCCAGACGGTTGCCGCTCCACCCAACAAGCATGAAAGCGGCCGCCAGCAAGATTGCAGCAACGGACAGGGGCAATGCGATCCCGGGCCGCGGGGCCAGTTGCGCCAGGACCACCAAGCTTGCCGGCCCGGCCAGCAACAGGCTGAACCACAACCGGACCACTGTGTGCTTGATCAGGTGAAACATTCCGCGAGCCTGCCCTCAACCGCGGCCACCTGCTTTTCCAGGGCCGACGGGATCAAACGGGGGGAGACAAATCGCCATTCCCGGAAACCATCAGGGCCGTCCATCGTCACTCCCAATGCCCCTCGGGCGCGTCATCGCCGGCGGGGATCCCCGCCGGCAGGGCCACCCGCATGCCGCCCGCATCGGCGGGCAGCGGACGACCGGTGACCGGGTCCACCGTGTCGAATCTAATGCCGTCAGGGACGGGAAAATCCCTGTACGGGTCTCCCTCGGTGGCCCGGCGCATGAACTCTGTCCAGATCGGCGCCGCGGCGCGCCCACCGGTGAGGCCCACGCCGCGGCTGTCGCGCAGGGGCCGATTGTTATCGAAGCCCACCCAGGTGCAAACCGACAAGGTGGGGGTAAAACCGGTAAACCAGGCATCCTGGTAGTTGTTGGTGGTGCCGGTCTTACCGGCCGCCGGGAGGTTGAATCCCATCTCCCGGATCACCCTGGCCGTGCCTTGGTCCACCACGGCCCTCAACATGTCGACCAGCTGGTAGGTGACCAGCGGATCGAGCACCTGGTCGCCCCCGGCGATGTGCTCTGCGATCACCCGTCCGTGGGCATCCTCCACGCGCCGGATCCCGAAAGGCGGATGACGCACCCCGCCGGTGGCCAGGGTGGCAAAAGCGCCGGCCATTTCAAGGGGGCTGACCTCCGAGGTGCCCAGGGCCACCGAGTACACCGGCGCCAGCGGGCTCTCGATGCCGCACCGCCGGGCCGTGTCCACCACCGCCGCCGGGCCGGTGCGCGCCACCAGCTGGGCCGAGATGGTGTTCACCGAACGCATCAGGGCCTGTTTGAGAATCATCGGGCCCTGGTACCGGCGGTCGAAATTGCGCGGCGTCCAGTCCCCGGCGCCCGGGATGGGAATCCGCACCGGTCGGTCCACCACCACCGTGGCCGGATGGATCTTCAGCCGTTCCATGGCGCTGTAATAGACGAAGGGTTTGAACCCCGAGCCGGGCTGGCGCCGGCTTTGCACCGCCCGGTTGTACTCGCTCTGACGATAGTCCCGGCCGCCCACCATGGCCTTCACCGCCCCGGTCCGGCTCTCCACGGCCGCCAGGGCCGCCTGGACCGCCTCCACCGAAGGCGCCTCCGTGGATGTTCCCATGGTCTCGTCGAGGCGCGCCAGGCTCCGCTGTACCGCTTCCACCGCTATCCGCTGCATCTGGGGGTCCAGGGTAGTGGTGACCCGCAGGCCCCCGTGATAGACGACATCCGGACCGAACTGCTGCTCTAGTTCCCGCATCACCCAGTCGATAAAGTAGCTGCCCGATCCGGCGCGGGATTCTCCCTCGACCAGTTCCAGGGGGGCGGCGGCGGCAGCATCCGCTTGCTGGCGGGTAATGTAGCCCACCGCCACCATGCGATCGAGCACGATGCGCTGGCGAGACTTGGCCCGCTCCGGGTGACGGTGGGGATTGTAGTAGGTCGGCGATTTGGGCAGGCCGGCCAGCAGGGCCGACTGGGCCAGGGTCAGGTCCATGGCCGGCTTGTTGAAATAGGTGCGGGACGCCTGCTCGATGCCGTACGCCCTGGCACCGAAGGGAATCTGGTTGACGTAGGCCTCCAGGATGGTGCGCTTGTCGTAGGCGGCCTCGATCTGAAGGGCCACGAGCATTTCCCGTAACTTGCGCAGCCAACTGCGCTCGAAACTGAAAAAAAGGTTCTTGGCCAGCTGCTGGGTGATTGTCGAGGCGCCTTCCACCCGCCCGGGACGGGCCAGGGTGATCCACAGGGCCTTGACGATGCGCAGCTTGTCGATGCCGTGGTGATTCCAGAAGCGGTGGTCCTCGGTGGCGACCACCGCCTGGAGGAAACTGGGCGCCACGCGGTCGAGGGACACGAATTCGCGCCCGCCCAGGAGCATGATCCGCTCCCCGGTGGCGGCGAAAATTTCGGTGGGCGGGGCTTCGATGATCCGGCTCAGGGGACTGGGAACCCGGGGCAGGTCCGCCACCGCCACCAAGGCCGCCCCCCCCAGGCCCACCACGCCCAGCGCGCCGGCGCCCAACAGCAGGTACATCAGCACGGCAAAGCGCCGGATCCAGGCCGCCCCGAAGGTCATGATCGTCCTCCGAAGCCTGCGCCGTTGGCGCCGGGGTGCTCGAGGCGGCTTTGGACCTGCCAGACGGCCCACTCCCGACCCCGCACCATCAGAACCCGCGGCACGCCGGCGACCAAGGCTTCGAAACCCAGGCGGATGTAGCCTTCGGAGACTTGGTTGCTGATCCCCACCCGCACGATGGCCCCGTCGATCTCAAGCAGCCGCCTGGGCTGGACAACGACGGCGGCGCGCACCTCCTCTGGGAGACTGCCCAACTCGCGGAAAAAACGCTCTGCCGGATAGATGCTCCCCTGGAAGTCGGGCCACTGTTCCAGCCGACCGTCGTGCAGGACCGCCGACTCCCGGCTCAGCCAGAGCAGGTGCAACGGCAAATCAAGGGTCTCGATCACCTGGTTGCCCCTGTCGAGCAGGTGAATCGTCAGGCCGCTGCCGGCGGTGTTCTTGCATACATACACCCGGTCGCAGCGCCCCTGGCTCAAGATTTCCAACAGCCGCAGGGGACCGGCCATCTCCTTGGCCGGGGCCTCGGGCAGGTCGAGGTACAGGCGACGGAAATGATCCACCGATAGCATGGCGCCCTGGCCGGGCTGGAGGCGCTCGGCCAGATCGACAAAGGTGGCACTTTCACGCGCCTGGCGCTGGTTGGCAATCCGGTCGGTGACGATTTTCTCCAGCTCCTGGTGGGCGCTGTAGGCCTGCCGGCCCACCTCCCAGATCTGGCCGGACGCCGGACGGCCGGCGTTGGTAGTGACCAGGTAGGCGCCCATGATCCGCTCGGCCCAGTCGAAACGCAGCTCTCCGAGCGCCAGGCAGAAGACCGCCAGCACCGGCAAGACCACGTGCAGGGCCGACAGGCGCCAGAGGTATTCACCAACGTTGCGGGGATGATACCACGCCATGGACTAACACCCCGGGTGCCCGGGACCGCCGTCTCGCCAGGACGCAATGGTCGAGGCGAACTCAGGCATCGAGCATCTCCATCACCTTGGCCACCAGCTTTTCGATTCCCCGGGCCACCTCCTTGACTCCCGGGCCGAGCATGTAGGCCGGCGTCGTCACCAGGCGGTTGGCCTCGTCAACGCAGATCTCGTCCACCGCCCGATCCTGGTGCACGCCGCCCATGGCCTCGATGGCCCGGGCCGTGCCCACGTCATTGCCGATGGTGACCACCGGATGGCGGTCCGCCAGGGCCTTGGCCAACACCGCCGGCGCGATGCAGATGGCGCCGATAGGCTTCCTGGCCGAGGCCATGTCCCGAATCAGGCGAACCACATCGGCATCCACCTCGGCCCCGGGCCCCTTGAAGGCGAAGTCGCTCAGGTTCTTGGCAGCGCCGAACCCGCCGGGAATGATCAAGGCATCCAGGTCGCTGGCAGCCACCGTTTTCAGCGAACGGATCTCACCGCGGGCGATGCGCGCCGATTCCACCAGCACGTTGCGCTGGGAGGCGGTTTCCTGCTGGCTGAGATGGTCGATGACATGGTGCTGCGGCTTGTCCGGCGCCAGGCACACGATCTGCGCGCCGGCGCGGTCGACAAACAGCAGCGTCAATACCGCCTCGTGAATCTCCGTTCCGTCGAACACCCCGCAGCCGGCCAACAGCACACCGATGTTCTTGGCCATGATCGCCCTCCTTATGGTTGGCTGGGTTGTCGTTGATGGCGTTGCGACAGGTCCCCGAATCCCTATCGCTCCTACAGGTCCCATCTTTTTAAACAAAAACTGGCGCTTGCGAAACCTTTCGAAAACGCCTCCTCCTCAGGCGCCTTCCAGCACGTGGGCATCGAGCACGAAGCAGGTGAACTGCCCTTCGAACACCGGCTTTTCCCCCTGCCGCACGCTCACCGCCACCTGCCGCTTGCGGCCGCCGGCATCGTCCACCTGCGCCTCGGCCACCACCGTGTCGCCCACTCTCACCGGCGCCAGGAACTTGACGCTGGCCGCGCCGAGGACGACGTTGGGATGGTTGACGGCGATCATGGCGGCATAGTCGGCCAGTCCGAAAACAAAGCCGCCGTGCACCAGGCCCTGCTCGTCCACCGTCATTCGCGCGTCGGTCGTCAAGCGTACCCGGCTGGTTCCTGCGCCCACCGCCTCGGCCTGCCCGCAGAGGCCGGCATCGATCTGTCGATGTGTCCGGATTTCCATGGTCATCGCTCCTTGTTCGGCTCAAGGGTCTCGCCGTCCACCGCAGGCCGCCGGTCCTCCGCATCCACCCGGGCCAGCCAGGCGACGGAGCGCTGCAGCGCCGGCAGGGAAAACACCTCCAAGGACACCGTTCCGGTGAATTCGGCCAAAATATCCCGCACCCGGGCCCCTTCCCCGGGCTCCAGGCAATCTAGGGGGTGATGGTCCCGTCCGCCTCGCACCGCGTGCAGGTGAAGGATATCACAGCGCGGCGCCCATCGCCGATAGCTGGCGGTCCAGTCGGTGCCGGAGAGCGCCAGGTGGCCGAAATCGAGGCAGACGCCCAGGTCCAGGGCCTCGATGGCCTCGGCGAGCCATTCCAGCGGATAGTCGAGGGTCTCCAGCGAAATCCGTCGCCCCTCCAGGCCGGAAACCTCCAGGATGCGGGCCGCGGCCTCGGCGGCATGGGCCTGCCAGCGCCGGCGGGCTGACGGGCTGCGTTGGGCGTCCCCGATGCCCAGGTGCAGCGTGGCGGTGGACGCCTCCAGGGAAGAGAGGGCCTTGATGATCCGTCCCATGCGCCCCGCCGCCCGCCGTCGGACGGCGCCGTTTTCATCGCACAGGGGCAAGTCCACCGGCAGGTGGACGTTGTAGCCGATACCCAGTTCATGGCGCGCCGCCGCCAGCCCGTCCACCAGGGACGGCGGCGGAACATCCTCGCCCGCCTCGAAAAAAAGCAGCTCGATCTCGTCGAACCACGGCGCCAGGCCCCTGACGTTGGGCAGGTAGTCATCCGGAACGATGAAGCTGGTGGTGCCCAGGCGAAAAGGAAAACGGCCGCGGCAGTTTGCCGGCAGTTGAATCTCCACTTGGTTCATGGCGGACAGGATACCACAAGCGCCGCCCCGCGGGTAGCCCCGTCCGCCCCCTGGCCGCTGCCCGGGACGAGCCGGCCGGCGTGAACCATCAAGGCGCCGGGTTGCGCTTTGACGGGGACGGATTATCATTGAATTCGAAACCCTGGCCCAGCGCCTGCACCCGGACAAGGGCGGCGACCAGGAGCGCTTCGTCCGCCTCACCGAGGTCTACCGCAGCCTGCTGAGGGGCCGACGCTGAATGCGGGATGACTTCACTGGAAAGGAAGCCCGGCGCAACCCCATGCCCGTCAACCTTCATTTCGATATTCTGGCCAGGTTCTACGAGCGCCTCATGCCGCCGGCAGCCGCTGACCAGTTCGCTCTGCGCCTCGCCCTGCCCTGCGCCGGCGCCCTGCTGGATGCGGGCGGGGGCACCGGCCGGGTCTCGGCCCGTCTCGCCCCGTATGCAGCCCGGGTGGTGGTCTGCGACCTGTCGCTGCCCATGCTTCGGCAAAGCCGGCGGCACCCCGGGCTGGCGGCGGTGCAGGCCCGCGGCCACCGCCTCCCCTTTGCCGACGGCTCCTTCGAGCGGGTCCTGGTGGTGGATGCCGTGCACCATTTTCAGCACCCCGACCGGGTCCTGGCAGAGCTGATGCGGGTGCTGGCGCCGGGCGGGCGCCTGGTGATCGAGGAGCCGGATATCGGCCGCTGGCCGGTGCGCCTGGTGGCCCTGGCCGAACGCCTGGCCCTGATGGACAGCCATTTTTTGCCGCCTAGCCGGATCGCGGCCATCCTGGCGAGCCTCGGCGGCCGGCCGCGCCTGGCGGACGAGGGGCGCTGGCGAAGCTGGATTATCGTTGACAAACCGTTGCCGGGTGGTTCATAAGACTTTTTCTTTTAAGGCCTTGAGCGTTTCCCGAAATCGACCCTCTGCCCATCGGAGCCACATTTTTCATGTCCGTTGATTTTGACCCCTGCCCTTGTGGCAGCGGACGCGACTACGACCGGTGCTGCCGGCCGTTGATCGACGGCAGTCAGACTGCCGACACCGCCGAGGCCCTGCTACGTTCTCGCTTCAGCGCCTACGCCCGCCAGCAGGTCGACTACATCCTGCAGACCGTGGCGCCCAGCCAGCGCCACCAGCACCATCCCGACGCCATTCGCAGTTGGGCGCGCAACGCCACCTGGAACCGGCTGGAAATTCTCAATGTCGAAGGCGGCGGACCGGAGGACACCCGGGGCCAGATCGAATTCATCGCCCACTACACGGAAAAGCAGGCCCGCCAGCGCCATCACGAGCTGGCCCAATTTGAGCGGATCGACGGCCGCTGGTACTTCTACGACGGCAGCGCTCCCAGGATCCACCAATACGTCCGCCAGCAGCCCAAGGTCGGCCGCAACGATCCGTGCCCCTGCGGCAGCGGTCTCAAGTACAAGCGCTGCTGCGGCCAATAACATCCGAGATGTCGAATCTCGAATTTCAAATCCGCCCATGTTCCTGCCCACCACGCGCGAGGAGTGCCGGCGACTCGGCTGGTCGTCGCTGGATGTGATCCTGGTCAGCGGCGACGCCTACATCGACAGCCCATTGGTGGGCGTCGCGGTGATCGGCAACGTCCTGGCAGCGGCCGGCTTCCGTGTCGGTCTCGTCGCCCAGCCGCGGGTGGACGCCGGAATCGACATCATCCGCCTGGGCGTTCCAGAGCTGTTCTGGGGGGTCACCGGCGGGGCCGTGGACTCGATGGTGGCCAACCACACCGCCGGCATGCGGCCCCGGCGCCGTGACGACTTTACCGCCGGCGGCATCAACAACCGCCGGCCGGACCGCGCCGTCATCATCTACGCCAACCTCATCCGGCGCTTCGCCCGCCCCCTCCGGCCCATTGTTCTCGGCGGCATCGAGGCCAGCCTGAGGCGCATCAGCCACTACGACGCCTGGAACGACCGGGTGCGCCGCTCGATTCTCTTCGACGCCAAGGCCGACTACCTCGTCTACGGCATGGGGGAAGCCACGACCCTGGCCCTGGCCCGGCGCCTGGCGGCCGGCCGCTCGGCCGCCGACCTGCCGGGACTCTGTTACATCGCCCACCAGGCGCCCGAGGGCTTCGTTCGGCTGCCGGACCACCAGGCGGTGGTCGAAGACCCGGTGGCCTTCAACCGGATGTTCGCCCGGTTCGCCCGCCACAACCGAGCGCCGGAAGGCATCGGCCTTTGCCAACGCCAGGACAACCGCTTCCTCGTCCAGAACCCGCCGGCCCCGCCCATGACCGCCGCCGAGCTGGACGCCGTTCATGATCTCGACTACCGCCGCGCCGTTCATCCCGCCGAACTGGCCCGGGGCCCGGTGCGCGCCCTGGACACCATCGCCTTTTCCCTCGTCAGCCACCGGGGCTGCTTCGGCGGATGCGCCTTCTGCGCCATCAGCGCCCACCAGGGGTGTACCGTGGTCAGCCGCAGCATCGCCTCGCTGGTGGAGGAGGCCCGGCGTTTGGCCCAACATCCCGATTTTCGGGGCACCATCGCCGACGTCGGCGGCCCCACGGCCAACATGTACGCCATGGGCTGCACCCGCGCTCCCGACGCCGGCCCCTGCCGGCGCGCCAGTTGCCTCTACCCGACGGTGTGTGCTCACCTGGACAGGGACCACGCGGCCCAGGTTGCGCTGTTGGATCGGCTGGCCTCCGTGGACGCCATCCGCAACGTTTTCGTGGCCTCCGGCATCCGCCACGACCTCTTGCTGGCCGACGGCCGCAGCGGCGATGCCTACCTGAAGCGCCTGGTGCGGCGGCACGCCTCCGGCCAGCTCAAGGTGGCCCCCGAGCACGTGGTGCCCGAGGTGCTCGGGGTCATGGGCAAGCCCGGCCCCGAAGTCCTTGAAGCGTTCACCGCCCGCTTTCAAAAGGCGGCCGCGGGCGGCCCGAAACGCTTCCTGACCTACTACTTCATGGCCGCCCATCCCGGCTGCCGCCACGGGCACATGCTGGCACTGAGGGACTTCGCCCGGCGCCGCCTGCGCCTGCGGCCCGAGCAGGTCCAGGTTTTCACCCCCACCCCCTCGACCCGCGCCACGGCGATCTTTCACACCGGCCACGACCCGTTCACCGGCGAACCGGTTTTCGTCGAGCGCCGGCTCGCGGCCCGGGTGGCGCAGAAGGCAGTGGTTTTGAAACCTTAAGCTTGACTCATTCGTAAAAAGTCGGATTTTGAAATTTTCACTACTGCAACCCATTGAAATCATTCTTTCCGAAATCGGGAAAATGGCGTTTTCCGGACTTTTTACGAGCTTGTCAAGCTTGGCCGTGTCACTGCAAGGCTGAAACCCGAAACCTTGAGCCCTGACATCATGTTCCACTACCAACGCCACCACCGCTACTACGCCCAGGCCAACCCCGGCCTGGTGGAGATCGCCGCGGCGGAACTCATCGCTCTCGGCGCCCGCCAGGCCCGCTGCACCGGCGGCGGCGTTGAATTCGAATCCGACCAGGAAGGGCTCTACCGCATCAACTACCAGGCCCGGCTCGTCTCGCGCGTCCTGGCCCCCCTGGCCCAGTTCGACTGCCGCGGCCCCGAGGACCTCTACCACGGCGCCCGGGCCATCGCCTGGGAGCGGATCTTCTCCCCGGGGCATACCTTCGCCGTCTTCGCCAACGTGCGCAGCCAGACCCTGCGCCACTCGGGCTTTGCCGCCCTGCGCGTCAAGGACGCCGTGGCGGACCGGTTCAGGGAGCGTTTCGGCCGACGGCCCGACGTGGATCCCCGGAACCCCGACCTGTGGATCGCCCTGCACCTGGAGGCCGACCGGGCCACGGTGTATCTGGACACCTCGGGCGGCTCGCTGCACCGGCGCGGCTACCGGCGCCAGACAGTGGCGGCGCCGATCCAGGAAACCCTGGCCGCCGCCATGGTGCACTGGTCCGGGTGGAAGGCCGACCGGCAGCTGGTGGATCCGATGTGCGGCAGCGGCACCCTGGTCTGCGAAGCCCTGATGGCGGCCTGCCGTATCCCCGCCGGCTACCTGCGGCGAAGCTTCGGTTTTGCATTCCTGCCCGATTATGATAACAGGCGATGGGCGACCATAAAACACCGCGCCGACGGGCAGATCCGCGCCGCTGCTGCAGGCCTGATCCAGGCCGGCGACGTGGCGCCCCAGGCCGTGAGCGCGGCCCGCGGCAACCTGGCCCGGCTGCCCCACGGCGAGAAGGTGCGCGTGCGGCGCTGCGATTTTCAGGACTGGAAAAGCCTCGAAAACGCCCTGATCCTGTGCAATCCACCCTACGGGATCCGGCTGGAGCAGGGCGGCGACCTGGCCGGCTGGTACGCGCGACTGGGTGATTTTCTCAAGCAGCGCTGTCGCGGCGCCACGGCGCTGGTCTATTTTGGCCGGCGCGAGTACCTGAAACACATCGGCCTGCGGCCGGCGTGGAAAAAACCGATCCCCAGCGGCGGCCTGGACGGCCGCCTGGCGCGTTTCGACATGTATTGAAAGGACCGTCATGAAACATGCTGCAACCGATGGTCGACAGGACCGACCGACGCGCATCGGGGTGATCTCCGACACCCACGGCCAGGTGCCTGCCCCGGCCCTGGGCGTGCTGGAAGAGGTTTCCATGATCATCCATGCCGGGGACCTGGACACGCCCGAGGTGCTCGACCACCTGCGGCGCATCGGCCCCACGGTGGCCGTGCGCGGCAACATGGACCGCGGCGCCTGGACCGAGCGCCTGCCGGTGGCCGATACCATCGATGTGGGCGATGTTCGCATTCACATCCGGCACATTCTCGCTGACATCGACCTCGACCCGGCGGCGGCCGACATCCACCTGGTGGTCAGCGGGCATACCCATCGATTCGAAGAAATCCGTAAAAACGGGGTCATCTACCTCAACCCGGGCAGCGCCCGGCTGCCGCGCGCCGGAAGCCCGGCGTCCATGGCCGTGGTCATCGTACGAGGGAATCGGGCCCAAATCGAACGAGTGGACCTCTAACCCCCTACCAAAGCATCATGCCTGACATGTTTTCCGAGCCCCAGCGCCTCCTGGCCATAGGTGCCAGTCCCCGCCCCGGCGGCAACACCGACGCGATGTTAAAGTGGATCGTCGAGGGCGCCGCATCCGTCGGCCAGGCCATGGCCGTTGTCCAGCTGCGCGACGTATTGGTGCTGCCGTGCATCGGCTGCGAACGCTGTCGTCGCGACAAGCGCTGCACCGGCCGCACCGACGCCATGCAGCTTCTCTATCCGCTCATCGAGGCGGCCGAGGGGCTGGTACTGGCCTCGCCCACCCACCACTACAACGTTACGGCCTGGATGAAGGCCTTCATCGATCGACTTTACTGCTACTACGATTTCAGCGACCACCGGCCGCGGCGCTGGTCCAGCCGCCTCGCCGGCCGGGGACGCCGCGCCCTGGTGTGCACCGTGGCCGAGCAGCCCGCAACCGAGGACCTCGGCTTCACCCTGGAAGCGATGGCAAGGCCCTTGACGGCGCTGGGATACCGGGTGATCGACCAACTGGCGGCCCAGCCTTTTTTCGACCGCGGCAGTGTACGCCGGGATCCCCTGCTGGCCGAACGGATGCGTACCGCCGGCGCCCGCCTGGCCCGTGCCGGCGCGGGGGATGCCCATGATGCTTGAAAACTTTTTACTTCCAAGTCTTGCGACGAAGATGAACAGGAGGAGATAGATGGGGGGACTTTTCGGCGTGGCGGCCAGGCAGGACTGTGTCAGCGACGTCTTTTACGGTACCGACTACCACTCACACCTGGGCACCCGGCGCGGCGGCTTGGCCTTTACCGCCGGAAAGGGGTTCACCCGCTCGATCCACAGCATCGAAAACAGCTATTTTCGCACCAAGTTCGAGCCGGACCTGGCCAAATTCAGCGGCCACCTGGGCATCGGGGTCATCAGCGACACCGACGCCCAGCCGCTGGTTATCGGCTCGCACCTGGGCCCCTTCGCCCTGGTCACCGTGGCCAAGATCAACAACCTGGCCGAACTGGCGGCCCAGGCCTTCTCCCGGCGGGTTCATTTCACCGAGACCGCCGGCGGGGCACCGACCCCCACCGAGGTGGTGGCCATGCTCATCACCCAGCAAGCCAGCTTCGAGGCGGGCATCGCCTACGCCCAGGAGCAGATCCGCGGCAGCTGCAGCATGCTGGTGCTCACCGAGAAGGGAATCTACGCCGCCCGGGACCGGCTGGGGCGCACCCCCCTGATCCTCGGCCAGCGCAACGGGGCCCTGGCGGTGAGCTCGGAGACGGCCGCCTTCCCCAACCTCGGTTTCGAGGCGCGCCGCGACCTGGGGCCGGGCGAGATCGTCTATCTCGACCCCGACGGGGAAGAAACGCGGCGGCCCCCCGGCGACCGCATGCAGATCTGCACCTTCCTGTGGGTCTACTACGGCTACCCGGCCTCCTGCTACGAGGGAATCAACGTCGAGACGGTGCGTTACCGCTGCGGCGGCTACCTGGCGGCCAACGACTCGGTCACCCCCGACGCCGTGGCCGGCATCCCGGATTCAGGCATCGGCCATGCCCTGGGTTATGCCCGGATCAAGCCGGTGCCCTACGTGCGCCCCTTTGTCAAGTACACCCCCACCTGGCCTCGCAGCTTCATGCCCCAGGTCCAGGCCCTGCGCGACCTGGTGGCGCGGATGAAGCTGATTCCCATCCAGGCCCTGATCGAGGGGCAGCGCTTGCTGTTCTGCGACGATTCCATCGTCCGCGGCACCCAGCTCAAGGACACGGTGCAACTGCTCTACGGCGCCGGGGCCAAGGAAGTGCACATGCGCATCGCCTGCCCCAGCCTGATCTACCCCTGCGAGTTTCTCAACTTCTCTACCTCGCGCTCCACCCTGGACCTGGCCGGGCGCAAGGCCATCGCCCAGCTCGAGCCGGACAATGGCGACCGCCACCTGGACGAATACGCCACCGCCGGCTCGGAGCGCCAGCGCGCCATGGTCGAGGCCATCCGCCGCCAACTGCGCTTGACCTCCCTGGCCTACCAGGACATGGACCACCTGGTGGCGGCGGTGGGGCTGCCCAAGGAAAAACTCTGCACCCACTGCTGGGACGGCAGCAGCTACGGATGAGTCCAAGCTTGACTCATTCGCAAAAAATCAGGGGGAGTGTTTTAGATCCAGGTGTCGGCCACCTTCCCATCGTCAAGCACTACGCCAAGAAGATCCGACTCGTGGAGACCATCGATGCCATGGTTCAAAACCAAATGCAGGTCAGTGCCGGGATGACGATGCTGGCCATGGTGCTCGACACCCTCTCGGGACGCAGTCCACTGTATCGACTGCAAAGTTTCTTCGAAGACAAGGACACCGAACTGCTGTTGGGCGAGGCGCTCGAGCCGGCCTCTTTTGCCGATCACAACGTATCGCGGGTTCTCGACAGCCTCTACGATGCCGGCACGGGCCGGATCTTTTCCCAGACCGCCCAGAACGCCATCGGCGCCTTTGCCCTGGATACTTGCCTGCGTGCATTACGACACCACCTCACATGGCATCTTTTGGCACAAAATCCGCTTACCCGCTGATGCGGCTGTCGGCCGCACGCCGGTGCCTGTCTTGCGGTGATGTCTTGATCGGCCGGCGGCGCAAGTACTGCTCGGTGGACTGCCGCCAGCGGCTGCGCCGGCGCCTCGACCAGCGCACCGGGCTGCTGGTGGCGCTCAATGCCCGCTACGCCAGCTTTTACTTCACCCAGCGGGTGGTGGTGCTGGACGTGGTCATCGGCGAGGAGACCGCGGTACACAGTTTCATGTACCCGCGCAGCGCCGGCCTGGTGCCGGCGGAGGATTTCAGCCGCATGGCCGACAGCCTGGGCCGGCTGTGGTGGGACGCCCGCCGCCGCACCCGGCGCCGCTACCTGGCCTCGCGCAGCGTTCTGGCCGAGGCGGTGCGCAAGCGCAACGGGCGTTCGGCGGTGGTGCCCCTGATGGTCTGCCAGGCCTCGGTACGCCAGGGCGCGCTCACCTGTCTCAACATCGACCGGGAAAGCCTGGCCGGCCCCGACCTTGAAGGACGGATCAAGCGTGCCTTCCGGCACCGGGCCATGCAGTGCCACCCCGACACGGGCGGCGACGGCGAAGGTTTCCGCAGGTTGCGACGGGCTTACGAGGAACTGCTCGAATGGGCCGAGGCCCCCAGTTTCATCCTGCGGCGGGGATTTGCCGACAAGTGGTTCTACGACGCCCGCCGCAACGCCTGGGTGCAGCCGCTGCCGGGGGGGCAGGCGAAGTTTTGATTTTTTTGAACCGCCCGCTCGCTGCGTTCGCTCAAGACCGCAAAAAGCGCAAAGAAAGACACAAAGGGTTGTTTTTGGCCCTTTGAGCCAACAAAAACCGGTTTTTCTTCGCGTCCTTGGCGGCCTTGGCGGTTCAGTATTTTTTTCGCCGCTCTCCAGTGTCATTCCGAACGAATGTGAGGAATCTGCAGTTGAGAAGACGGCGGGAAGTGGTGACAATTGCCGAGAGATCCCTCGTCGCTGGTGCTCCTCGGGATGCCAGGGGGGCGCTCCTCTGGATGACGGACGGGAAGGCGTTTCTCGCAATGAAAAAGGGGGCGAACGGGAATTTACAGGACAGGAGGGGCCCCGGAACGGCCGGCACTTGATTCCCGAAAGAAAAACACACGGGCCGGGCCAAGAAATTCATTACGGTTATTTGGAGGTGACGATGCCATGACCACCGAACCGGTAATCCATTCGCTCAGTATTCCGCCTTTCGACGTCAACACCTACCTGGTGGTATGCCCGGAGACGAAGGAAGCGGCGGTGATCGACCCGGCCGGGCAGCCGGAGCGGATCCTGGCGCTGGCCGAGGAGGTGGGCGCGCGGGTGGTGATGATTCTCGACACCCACGGCCATGCCGACCACGTGCAGGCCAACGCGGCCCTGCGCCAAATCTGCGGGGCGCCGGTGTACATGCATGCCGACGATGACCGCTTTTTCAGCGACCCTCAAACCCGCGCGATTGTCGAGCGGGAGCTGGGGCTGCCGGGGGCGCCGCCGGCGGACCGCCTGCTGGCCGATGGCGACATCCTGAAACTGGGCAGCCTGGCAATCGAGGTGCTGCACACCCCGGGGCATACCCCGGGGTCGGTATGCTTTCGCGTCGGCGGCAACCTGTTCACCGGCGACACCCTTTTCGTGGGCGACGTGGGGCGCTGCGACCTGACGGGCGGCTCGCTGGACCGGCTGCTGGAATCGCTGGCGGCGAAAATTATCGACTTGCCCCCGGAAACGGTGGTATGGCCGGGCCACGACTACGGCGAGACGCCCACGTCAACCATCGGACGCGAGAGGGTGGAGAACCCCTACATCACGGATTTCCTGCTGGACCCATGAGCCACGGAGCGCCGCGGCGGGTTGGTCTGCAGGGCCAAAACGACGAGAGAGGCAAAAGGGAAAAGGACGCGAGGACCTTTTCCGGGAGGAAGCAATGTTGATTTCGGTGCTCAAGAGCAAGTTGCACCAGGCGCGGGTGACGGACAAGAACATCGCCTACGTCGGCTCCATCACCATTGACGCGACGCTGATGCGGCTGGCCGGGCTGCGGGCCAACGAGCGGGTGGAGGTCTACAACATCGAGAACGGCGAGCGCCTGGCCACCTATGTGTTGGAGGGCGAGGCGGGCAGCGGCTGCATCGTGCTCAACGGGGCCGCGGCCCGCAAGGTGGAAATCGGAGACCGGGTGATCGTGGCCGCCTACGGCCTGGTGACCCCGGACGAGCCGGTGGCAGAGCCGAAGGTAGTGTTGCTGGAAGAGGGCAACCGGGTGGCGGCAGCGTCCGGGCAGTAGAGCGGGTTTCAAGATGCCCCCGGGGGATAGCCGGGGGCATCTTTTTACTGCGGATTCAGATCGAAGGCGATCAGGCTGCTCTTGGCGCTGGTGAAGGCGATGGCCCCCTCTTTGGCCACCACGGCGATGACCAGCTCGTCCATGCCGTCGTTGTCGAAATCGCCAACAGTGAAATCGCTGGCGCGGCCCGAGAAGGTGCGGGTTTTCCAGACGGGAACCAGGCCAAGGCCGTCCCAGCCCAGGGACTCGATGCGCGCCTTGCTGAAAGAGCGAAAATCTTTCAGCATGTTCCTGGCCAGCTCGTCGTGGCGGGCGATGAGGATTTCGGGCTTTCCGTCCCGGTTGATGTCGGTGGTGCGCACACGAAGCGGAAAGTATTGATGATTGGCTTCGCCCCGTTCGACCCGGGGCAATTTAAAATAAGTGGTGTTGCCGCCGGAACGGTCGCCGTCCTCCCACATCATCTCACCACTGCCGCTGTTATAAAGGCGAAGACGGTCCCAATCCGAATAAGCCACCACGCTTCTTTCACCGGCATCGGTGATGTCCGCCACGGTCAGGCCGAGCACGTTGGCCTTGCCACCCTTTAAAACCTGGGCACCCGGGGCAAGCCGCCCACCTTCCCAGTTCATTTCATAGATTTCGCCCTCGAAGATAGATTTATCGGCCGCGCGCTGGAGCTGGCCCAACAGGATGGGCACGCCGATGACCGGGTCCACCACCCGGTAGTACCAGGCCTGGCCGTCCAGCAGCACCTTGTAGCTGCCGCCGGCATATTCCAGGACGAAGGAATTGGCGGTCGTCCTGTTGGGGCCGAGGCTGGAAACGTAGATTTCCGGGATGCCGTTGCCGTTGATGTCCGCCGCGTCCACGCTGATGTAGGTGCCGGTGCGGGTCTTGGCGATTTCGGCCACCTGGATCAATTGGCCGTTTTTCGCCTTGTGGATGGAAACCTGCTTTTTGGTCACCACTACCATGTCGTTGCTGCCGTCATTGTCCACGTCGGCCACGGCAATGCCGGTGATCAGCTCCTTGAAGCTGCGGCTTTTCCAAAAGCCGCCGACACTCCGGCCGGCCCCCAGGCCGGCGCCGGTGGCCACGAAGGCCGGGTTGGGGGCCACCCCCTGGCCCGCGACGGCGCCCTGGTAGTCTTCCTGGATCCCGGAGCGCATCAGTTTTTCCGGGTGCATGCGCGGATCGTAGGGCCGGGATGCCGGCTGTCCGGCAGGAGCCGGTACGGCGCCGGGCTGGGACGCCGCCACCGCCGGCCGGGACACGGTGCGGCCGAAAACGCTCTGGTTGATGTCGGTGGCGAACTGGTTGATTTGGGGGATCACCTCGCTGATGCCCCGGGTCTGGACGAAAAAGGGCAGGGGCTCCTGCCGGCCGCTGACATCCACCATGCGCGCGTCGATGCTGACGCTGTCACCGAACACGGTGAGGCTGCCGAACAGGACGTAATCGGCCTTGAGCTTGCCGCCGATCAGCAGGGCCCGGCTCTCTCCCTCGAATCCGCCGGCTGCGTCCAGGGCCGATTTGACCTCGGCCTTGTTGATCACCTCCACCTTGTCCTTCCAGGCCAGCCGGGAGGCGAGCATGTCCAGGATGCCTTCCTGGAGGTAGGTGAGGTCGTTTTCGGCGTTGACTTCAAAGGGCAAGATGGCCACCCGCATCGGTGCGGCCAGGGCCGGCGCGGCGGTGAAGCAGAGCACCAGGGCCAGGACAGCCAGGATGGGGCGTTGCCGATGGTGGAATGGATTTCTCAACGGATGTCTCCTGTGTCGGTCTTTTTTGTTTGACGTGTTGCGGGGAGCCGGCAGAACGGCCCGAATCCGCTGCCTGGCAAGGCCGCTCCATTTCCAGAACGGCACCAGTATATCCTTCATGGCAGCCACTGGCAAGACCGGGCTGAATGTCGCCCGGCCATCGGGTATCGGTCACTGGGCAGTGCCGGTTCCTCGCTCCGTTCTGGATGAAGCGGGAAGGGGGGACGGCGCGGCGGATTCGTCGGCCGTGAGACGATTGTAGAGTCGGCTCACGTTCTGGGTGCGCCACTGCCCCTTGCCCGAGACGGTGGCGATGCCCTGGGCGTTCAGGGTCTGGGCGATCTGCTCGAAGCTGTGGCCCATGGCTCGCTGCTGCAGGATGATGGCTCCGGCGGCCTGGCGGGGGGGAGCCTCGCCGGGCGGGGGAGGCGTTTTCGACGGGGGCGCGGCGGCCGGGCGGGGAGCCGCCACTTGGGCCGGTGCCGCAAAGGCGGCCGGGCTGTCCGTGACCTTCGCCCGGGCCGGGTCAGGCGCGGACAACTGCGCTCGGAAGTGCCGGGCGATGGATTCCAGGGCATCGGCCTGGCGCTCGGCGGCCCGGGCCATGCGTTCGCCCTTCTCCGCCAGGCGCCGCTGCTGCTCGAGGATGTTTTCCATGATGCGCTTGATGGCGGGCATCTGGCCGCTGTCGGCCGGCTTGCGTTGCTGGGGCGAATTCTTGCGGTCCCTGGAAAACCGCTCATTGCCGCGGTACTGGCCGTCGTAGGGCTTGCTGCGGTCGTAGCGCTTCTTGTTCGGGTTGCGTAGGTTGTGCAGAAAGTCGTCCATCAGAGTCTCCCCGGGCATCGGCTTGAGCATCACCGGTGCGCCAAATAAAAAAATGAAAAAAATAAGGACCTGAGGCCGAGATGGCGGACCCGGGGCCGGGTCGAACGGCAGAAGATTCCCGGAGGCTTCCCCGGTAATCACCACGTTATCCCTTGTCCCCTGCGTGGTCTTGAAACCAAATTTTTTGAAGCGAGATTCCTCGTCGCAATCGCCCCGGAACGGCGGAGACTGTTTTGCGGCTTTTTTGGCGACAATATCGGGTGTGCATTCAAAAGCTTCGAGGATGTTTGTACCTATCGAAGGGCCGGGGGAATGTCAAGGCAGGAAAGCAATTGCCGGAACCTTTGATTTTACTAAATGTTGTGCTATGGTCGTCCCCGGTTCCAACCGCATGCTCAACAGCGAAAGGTCGCCATGGAAACACATCCGCTTGACACCATCAGCGCTCCGGCCAGCATCGGGTTCGTGGGCGCCAGCAGCAACCCGGCCAACATGGGCACCATGCAGTTGCTCAACCTGCGCTACAGTGGTTATCCGGGCAAGGTTTGGCCGGTTCATCCCCGGGACAAGGAAATCTTCGGGCTGCCCGCCTATGCGCGCATCGCCGACCTGCCCGAGGCCCCGGAAATGTTCATGCTGGTGGTGCCCACCCGCCTGATCCCGGAAATGGTGGCCGACTTCGCCCGCCTGGGCACCCGGCGGGGGGTGATCGTCAGCGCCGGGTTCAAGGAAACGGGGGCATCCGGCGCCGACCTCGAGGCCCGACTGGCAGAGATCGCCCGGCGCGAGGGGGTCCGCTTCCTGGGCCCCAACTGCATGGGGCTGATCAACACGCGCTACCCGTTGAACCTCACGGCCGCCCCGTTCAAGGGGGACTGCGGCGGTTTGTCGCTGGTCAGCCAAAGCGGCACGTACATCATCCAGACCCTCGAGTACCTGCGCGCCCGGGGCATCGGCCTGAACAAGGCCTACAGCGTGGGCAACGAGACCACCCTCGACCTGGTGGACTGTCTCGAATACCTCGGCCGTGACCCGGACACCCGCGCCATCGGCATGTACATCGAATGCATCCGCCGGCCGCGGCGCTTCCTGGAAGTGGCCCGGCGCATCCACAAGCCCATAGTGGCCCAGTACGTGGGGGGCACGGCGGCCGGTGCGCGCAGCGGCGCCAGCCACACCGGGGCCCTGGCCGGACCGGACCATGTCTATGACGGGCTGCTGGCCCAGGCCGGCGTGATCCGGGTGGAGAGCATCGAGGCCGTCTACCAGGTGGGCCATACCCTGGCCAGCCAACCGGTGCCGCGGGGGCGGCGCATGGCGGTGCTCACCAACAGCGGCGGGCCGGGGACCGCCATGGCCTCGCGCCTGGATGCCGGCGGCCTGGAGGTACCCGAGTTCAGCGAGGCGCTCCAGGCGCAGCTTCGGGCCCATCTGCCCGGCCACGCCAGCGTGCGCAACCCGGTGGACCTGACCTTCCACACCGACATGACCCAGCTCGCCGAGACCCTGCCGCGGATCCTGATGGAGGCCGACGAGGTGGACGGCCTGCTGATCCACGGGATCATGGACACCGGTTGGGCCGAGATGACCTTTCCGGTGTTCGAGCGGTTTTTCGGCGCCACCCTGGATGACATGCGCAAGATGCTCAACGTGGATGTCGGCACCCTGGTGAAACTGCCGGCGGCCACGGGTAAGCCGCTTCTGGTCTGCTCCTTTTTCGGCCGCGAGGATCACGTCCTGTGCACCTTCCACGATCACGGCATCCCGACCTTCGACAGCCCGGAAAAGGCCGCCGCCGCCATGACCCTGCTCTGGCGCTGGGCGCAGATCAAAAAGGCAAAGCGTCCGGCGGCCGAGCCGGCGCCCCTGCCGGAGACCGTGGCCGGGCAGGTGGCGGCCCTGGGCACGGCGGTGGATGAATTCGAGGCCAAGCGGATCCTGGCCGCCTGCGGCATCCCCACCGCGCACGAACAGCGGGTGGATACGGTGGACGAGGCGGTGGCGGCCGCCCGGCAGATCGGGTTTCCCGTGGCCGTGAAGGGATGCAGCGCCCAGGTGGCCCACAAGACCGAGGTCGGCCTGGTGCACCTGGGGCTTTCCGACGCCGACGCCGTGGCCGCCGCGGCCCGGGCCGTGCAGGCCGGGATGCCCGGCATCCGGCTGCTGGTGAGCGAAATGCTCGACAGCCGGCGCGAGGTCATCGCCGGGGTTTCCCGGCCACCGGGATTTCCCGCCTGCGTGCTTTTCGGCCTGGGGGGCGTGATGGCCGAGGCCCTCGAAGACCGGGCGGTGCGTCTGGCGCCCCTGGACCGAGGCGATGCCCTGGAGATGATGGACGCCCTGCGCGGGCGCCGGGTGCTGGGCCCCTGGCGAGGGATGCCGGCGGTGGACCGCGAGGCCCTGGCCGACCTGCTGGTGCGCCTGGGGCAGTTGGCCACGGCCTTGCCGCAGGTCAAGGAAATCGACCTCAACCCGATCCTGTTTGTCGACGGGCGCCCCAAGGTGGCCGATGCCCTTTTCGTGGTGTGAGCGCCGGCCGGACCCGGGGCCCTGCCGGGTCGGGTTGATGGCCGACAGCCACGGCGACAGCAAGGCCATCGCCGCTGCCGCGGCCTTCCTGAAAGCCGCCGGCTGCCGCCTGCTGGTGCACCTGGGCGACATCTGTGACTCCACCGACGCCTCCACCGCGGCCGCCTGCGTGGCCGCGGTGCGCCGGGAGGGAATGTGGGCGGTGCGCGGCAACAACGACCAGGCCCTGTTGGCCGACGGGGCGCCGGCCCTGGACCCTGGCACCCGCGCCTGGCTCGGCCGCCTTCCCCTGGGCATCGAGACCCCGTCGGCGGTGTTCGTCCACAACCGGCCCGGCGTCCACCGCCTGGGCCGGGCGGCCCTGTTCGGCGACCTCGCCGACGGCGAGATCCTTTCTTTCCTGGGTGACGGCGCTGGTCGGCTGCTGTTTCGCGGACACGGCCATCGTCCGCTGTTGCAGCAGGCCGGGCCCGGAGGGGTGATCCAGACGGCGCTTCCCGGGCCGCCGGGGGTATCGTTATCCGGCGCGGCGATGATCACCTGCGGCAGCCTCGACCGGGCAACGGTGCTGGTGTGGGATACGGTGGCGCGGCGGGTGGAACGGTGCCGCCTTTTTTGAACCGCCCCCTCGCTGATGCTTGCCTAAGGAGGCAAAGAAAGGCGACAAGGCTTGTTTTTTTTGCTTTTCCCGGCAACCGACAACCAATAACCGACAACCGATAACAGGTAACCGATAACCGATAACCAATAACCGACAACCAATAACCGATAACAGATAACCGATAACAGGTAACCGATAACCACCACCCAGCACCATCCCGCCGCTCCGGCAGGGATGCCACCATACCCAGGAGGTTGCCGATTACATGAAGGACGAACGCGGCTTGTACTATTATCCCAACCTGGCGAACAAGCAGTTTC